>ERZ1645187.3823-NODE-3823-length-12478-cov-6.952346_pt1 | contig 12478 bp, 15 predicted proteins | sample MGYA00575352_ERZ1645187 | MGnify/ENA primary metagenome ERZ1645187 (study PRJEB40837, sample SAMN11349314) | freshwater sediment metagenome | isolation source: river sediment | host: Sediment | place: India: Wazaribad , New Delhi | collected 2017-02-21 ... | reverse complement strand
CCATCGTCTGCGGCGATAGCCACACCGCCTGCCACGGCGGGCTGGGCGCGCTGGCGTTCGGCATCGGCACCAGCGAGGTGGAGCACGTGCTCGCCACGCAGACCCTGCTGCTCAAGCAGTCGAAGAACATGGAAGTCCGGATCGAAGGTGAACTGGGCGCGGGCGTGACCGCCAAGGACGTCGTCCTGCACATCTGCGGCGTGTTGGGCGCGTCGGGCGGCACGGGCTATGTCATCGAATATACCGGCTCCGCGATCCGCAGCCTGTCGCTGGAAGGTCGGCTGACCGTATCCAACATGGCGATCGAGCACGGCGCCCGCGCGGGCCTGATCGCGCCGGACGACACCAGTTTCGCCTACCTGAAGGGCCGCCCGTTCGCGCCCAAGGGGGCTGATTGGGACAAGGCCGTCGCCTGGTGGCGCAGCCTCGCCACCGATGCGGGCGCGAAGTTCGACAAGGTCGTGGTGATTAACGCCGCCGACATCGTCCCCAGCGTCACCTGGGGTACTTCGCCCGAAGACGTCGTGCCGATCACTGGCGTCGTCCCCGCCCCCGCCAGCTTTGCCGATCCGTCGAAGCAGGAAGCCGCGCAGAAGTCGCTGGACTACATGGGCCTGACCCCCGGTCAGCGGATGGAAGATGTCGAAGTGCAGAACGTGTTCATCGGTTCGTGCACCAACAGCCGGATCGAAGACCTGCGCGCCGCCGCCGCCGTGGTGAAAGGCCGCAAGAAGGCCGACAACGTGCGCTGGGCAATCGTCGTCCCCGGTTCCGGGCTGGTCAAGCGCCAGGCCGAGGCCGAGGGGCTGGACCGGATCTTCATCGACGCCGGGATCGAGTGGCGCGAACCGGGCTGTTCGGCCTGCCGCGCGATGAACCCCGCCAAGGGCCCCGCCGGGGAACGCGGCGCCTCCACCACCAACCGCAACTTCGTGGGCCGGCAGGGTCCGGGCGCGCGCACCCACCTCGTCTCGCCCGCGATGGCGGCGGCGGCGGCGGTGACCGGCAAGCTGACCGACGTGCGCAAGCTGACCGCCGCCTGAGGCAAATTGCCACCTGATGCTTGAACGCCGCGTCAGCGGTCACCATAGGACAAGTCATGACCGACAATTCCGACAAGCCCGCTTCCGAGAAATCCGGTTGGACCGGCAAGGCCGCTCTCGCCGGGGCCGCTATCGGCTCCGCCGCGCTCGCCGCCGCGCTGCTCTATGCCTCGCGCCGCAAGGAGCGGACGGAGAAGGCATCGTCCAAACCCCTGTCCGAAGACCTGCCGGAGACCGATTGATGGAGCCGGTGAAGGAAGTTGCGGGCCGCGCGATCCCGTTCGGCCGCAAGAACGTTGACACCGACGTCATCATTCCCGCCCACTGGCTGAAGACCATCACCCGCGACGGACTGGGCCGCGGCGCGTTCGAAGCCTTGCGGCAGGATCCGGACAACCTGTTCGATTCGCCTGAGTTCAAGGGATCGCCGATCCTGATCGCGGGCGACAATTTCGGTTGCGGCTCCAGCCGCGAGCACGCCGCCTGGGCGCTGCTGGACCTGGGCATCACCGCCGTGATCGCCCCCAGCTTTTCCGACATCTTTTCGGGCAACGCCTTCAAGAACGGCATCCTGACCGTCGTCCTGCCGCAGGAAGCGATCGACCGGCTGATGGAAGTGGCGCAGACCGATCCGGTCAGCATCGATCTGGACAGCCAGACCGTGACCACGCCGTTTCAGGACCGCTTCACGTTCGAAATCGATCCGTTCCGCAAGCACTGCCTGCTCAACGGCCTCGACGAAGTGGGCCTGACACTGGCGCGCGGCGACGAGATCGCGCAGTATGAAAACAAGAGCGCAGGGGAAACACCCTGGCTGGCAAAGGGAGTAGCTGCATGAAGGCCTTGAGGACACACGCGGTCGGTGGACCGGATACCCTGACCGTGGACACGCTGGACAGCCCCGTGCCCGGCCCCGGCCAGGTGCGGATCAAGGTCAAGGCCTGTTCGATCAACTACCCCGACGTGCTGATGATTCAGGACCTTTACCAGTTCAAGCCGCAGCGCCCCTATTCGCCGGGCGGTGAAGTGGCCGGGATCGTCGATGCGCTGGGCGAAGGCGTGACCAATTGCGCCGTGGGCGACCGCGTGATCGCGATGATGGGCAATGGCGGTCTGGCCGAGGAAGTGCTGGCCGATGCCGCGCGGATCTGGCCGCTGCCCGCTGACGCCAGCTTTGAAACTGGCGCGTCGCTGCTGATGACTTATGGCACCAACATGCACGGGCTGCTCGATCGCGGGCACCTGAAGGCGGGTGACACTCTGCTGGTGCTGGGCGCGGCGGGCGGCGTCGGGCTGGCGGCGGTTGAGCTGGGCAAGGCTTACGGCGCGAAAGTCGTCGCGGCCGTTTCCAGCGAGGAAAAGGCCGCTGTCGCGCGTGAACATGGGGCCGACGAAGTGGTGGTCTATCCCCGCGCGCCGCTGGACAAGGACCAGTCCAAGGCACTGGCCGAAGCGTTCAAGGCCGCCTGCGGCCCGAACGGCGCGGACGTGATCTATGACATCATCGGCGGCGATTATTCCGAACCGGCGGTACGCTCGATCGCGTGGGAAGGACGGTTCTGCGTGGTCGGCTTTACGGCGGGAATCGCCAAGCTGCCGCTCAACCTGACCCTGTTGAAAAGCTGCGACGTCTGCGGCGTGTTCTGGGGCGCGTTCGCCGCGCGCGATCCGCAGGCCAACGCCAGGCACATCGCAACCTTGTTCGAGTTGCTCAAGGCGGGCAAGATCAACCCCAAGGTTTCCGCCACTTTCCCGCTGGAACGCGGGGGCGAAGCGATTCAGCTGCTGGCCGACCGCAAGGCCATCGGCAAAGTCGTGGTGACGATGAACTGACCAGCGCGCTTGCCTCTGCTTGCGCGGAGTGTAAGGCGTTTCGTGATTCCTTCAGGCGACGTCTTGCGCCGCAAGCGCAAGGCGGCCGCGCCAGACATTCGAGCAGGAGCAGACATGACCGATTTCAAAGACCGCGAACGCGCCGAAGAAGCCAAGTTTGCGCACGATGAGGAAATGCTCTTCCGCATAACCGCGCGCCGCAACCGCCTGCTGGGCGCATGGGCCGCTGAAAAGATGGGCCTCTCCGCCGTCGAGGCCGACAGCTATGCCAAGGCCGTCGTCCAGGCCGACTTCGAGGAAGCCGGGGACGAGGACGTGATCCGCAAGCTGCTGGGCGATCTGGTTTCGGCCGGAGTCGAGGTGAGCGAGGCCGACGTTCGCGCCGCGCTGGACGCCAAGGCCGTCGAAGCCCGCCGCGCGCTGATGGGCGAGGCCTGAGCCATGGCGATGGCCGCTGCCGAGATCGAAGCCATGATCAAGGCCGCCCTGCCCGATGCGGACGTCACCATCACCGACTTGCGCGGCGATGGCGATCACTACGCCGCGCATGTCGTGTCCGCCGCCTTCGCCGGCAAGCCGCGCATCGCCCAGCACAAGCTGGTCTATGCCGCGCTGGGCGGGCGCATGGGCGGTGAACTCCATGCCTTGCAACTGACCACCGCCGTTCCCAATTGAGCGGCGAAGGAGCTTACCCCATGTCCGATACCAACCAGCGCATTGCCGACATCGTGAACACCAACGACGTGGTGCTGTTCATGAAGGGCACCCCGCTGTTCCCGCAGTGCGGTTTTTCCAGCAAGGCCATTGCCATTCTGGACCATCTGGGCGTTCAGTACGAGAGCGTAGATGTGTTGCAGGACATGGAAATCCGCCAGGGCATCAAGTCGTTTTCCGACTGGCCGACGATTCCCCAGCTCTATGTGAAGGGCGAATTCGTGGGCGGCAGCGACATCATGATGGAAATGTTCGAAGCGGGTGAACTGCAACAGCTGGTCGCCGACGCGGGCGTCGCTTCCGCCAACTGACCAAGCCCACCCGGCACGAGATCAAGGCCTCCCGCCCGCGCGGGGGGCCTTTTTCGTTTCCAGGACGCGATCGCGCGCTGACGAGCCGCAGTTGAGCGGGGCAGTGCCTCAGCCCCTCTCCCCTGAAGGTGGGATGGCCAACGTGATCAGCGATTGCAGGAAAACCAGAGTTCTCGGGGAGGCGGGGCCGCGGAGACCAGAAGCGGCCCCGCCTCAGTCGAGACTGCTTGGGTCCCACACACAATGCACCAACCGTGCCAAATCACCTGAATCCTTTTTTTACAATGCTTTAAACCGATAACGGCCAACGAGGCGATCCCGATCTGTAAATCCTGCCGACACCGGAGCGCAAAGATTGCTGCAAATGCCCCTTGGCAAAGCGCCCCGCCCCCTGCACGATGGTGGGTGAGATGGATCTGAAAGACATATTTGACACGGGCGGTGAAATTCCCCCCGCAACCCCCGCGGCCACGCTGGTCATTTTCCGTAACGCGCCCGATGGCGGCCCGCCGGAATTGCTGATGGTCCAGCGTTCCAAGGCGATGAGCTTTGCCGGCGGCGCGGCGGTCTTTCCGGGTGGCCGGGTCGACGATGCCGACTTCACCCTGGCCGAGGCGCTGGGCGCGGCGGATGCGGACCACCGCGACGAACTGGCCGCGCGGATCGCGGCCGTGCGCGAAACGCTGGAGGAAACGGGCCTCGCCGTGGGCGTCCACCAGCGCCCCAGCCTGGAAGACGCGCTGCGCGCCCGCGCGCTGCTGCTGGAACAGGGCACATTGGCCCCGGTGCTGGACGCCATGGGCTGGACGCTCGATCTGGACCGGCTGGTCCCCTTCGCCCGCTGGCGGCCCAAGCACCGCGAAGTGCGCGTGTTCGACACCCGTTTCTATCTGGCTGATCTGGGGACGGGGGCGGTCGAACTGCTGGTCGACGATACGGAAAACACGCACCTGTTCTGGGCCAGCGCCGCCGGCGCGCTGGACCTGGCCGAACAGGGTGAGATCAAGATCATTTTCCCCACCCGCCGCAACCTGGAACGGCTGGCGCTGTTCAGCAACTTTGACGAGGCGGTCAGCCACGTCGCCGAATATCCGGTGCGGATGATCACCCCGTTCATGGAACTGGAAAACGGCGAACCCTGGCTGAAGATCGACGCCGACGCCGGCTATCCGATCACCGGGGAAAAGCTGGAAACGGCCGCGCGCGGCTGAAGAAAAGGAACCCCCGCGCAATAAGTTGCACGGGGGTCAGGTGCCGGTGGACAGAAGGGCCACCGGTCGGGTCGCGTTGGTGAAATAACGGTGAATCGGCGAATCCGCCGTGACGGCCATCACGCAGTGCATGATTCGGCACGATCCTTTGGGTGATGACGCTGAAGAGTTGGCGCGCCCGGCAGGGTTCGAACCTGCAACAACCCGCTTAGAAGGCGGGGACTCTATCCAGTTGAGCTACGGGCGCGTGCGGGGGTGCTCATAGTCGGGGATTGCACCGGGTGCAAACAGCGCTAGCGTGCAGGCCCATGAGCACCCAGCTTTCCCGCATCGATGGCACCACCGGCGCGCGCCGCCATTTCCGATATTTCGACTATCTGATGGCGGCGTTCGTCGCGATCCTGCTGCTGTCGAACCTGATCGGGGCGAGCAAACTGGCCACGATCGAGGGCTTTACCTTCGGCGCGGGCATCCTGTTTTTCCCGCTGTCCTACGTGCTGGGCGACGTACTGACCGAAGTGTACGGCTATGCCAACGCGCGGCGCTGTGTGTGGATGGGCTTTGCCGCGCTGATCTTCATGGCGGTGATGAGCTATGTCGTGGTCGCCATGCCGCCCGCTGCCGACTGGGACGGGCAAGCCGCCTATGAAAGCGTGTTCGGCAGCACCTGGCGGATCGTCGCGGCGTCCATCTTCGCGTTTTGGGCGGGCGAATTCGTCAACAGCTTCGTGATGGCCAAGATGAAGATCTGGACCGGCGGCAGCAAGCTGTGGGCGCGCACCATCGGTTCGACGTTCTTCGGACAGGCGGTGGACAGCCTGATCTTTTACCCGATCGCGTTCGTGGGCATTTGGTCGACCGAACAGGTGCTGACGGTAATGGCCACCAACTGGCTGCTGAAAGTGCTGTGGGAAGCGCTGCTGACGCCGGTGACTTACGCCGTGGTCGGCTGGTTCAAGGCGCGCGAGGGCGTGGACGTATTCGATGAAGGCATCGATTTCTCACCCTTCGCGAAAACTGATTCGGTGTGATGCAAAAACGCTTTGGCCCCGCCCTTTCGGGCGAGGCCTTGGCGGTTCATCAATCGGCGATCAGGCCGATGGCGAGGTAGATCAGCAGCAGCGAACCGAAGCCTACCAGCGTGCCGACCACCCAGGCCAGCCGAACCAGCGTCACATCGACGCCGAAGTAATCGGCGATCCCGGCGCTGACGCCCATGAACTTGGCGTTGGCCTTGTTGAGGCGGAAGCTCTTGGCGGGGGCGCTGCGGGAATGGTCAAGCTGGGTCATGCAACTACACTCACATAAGCCGAAGCGCCGTGCGCCTGGGCAGTGGACGGGACGGAAACGGTGCCGCTGATCAGCACCAGCGAAAGCGTCAGGGCGGTGGCGGCAGCGGCGATGGAGCGGCCGATCTGGGCAAAAGTGGTCATACGAATTTCCCTCTATCTGAACTGTTTGGCGGCGTGTGCCGCGATGCCAGAGGTCTTGCAGGGGCCGTGCCAAACTGAAAAAAATGACGGAAATCTGCCATTCCTGCATAAGATCATAGACAAGCGCCACCCCGCCACTTCAAACAGTTAGTAATTTTCACCAACTTTCAGGATCGGACTTTTGCGTGACAGCGCGGGGCGCGGCAGACTATCGCGCGCCCATGGCGCTGACCCGCATCACCCTCACCGATTTTCGCAACCACCGCGCCACGCGGCTGGACGGTGCGGCGCAGTTCAACCTGCTGGTGGGTGAGAACGGCGCGGGCAAGACCAACGTGCTGGAGGCGCTGTCGCTGCTTGCACCGGGGCGGGGTCTGCGCCGCGCGGCGCTGGTCGATATTCCGGCCAAGGACGGCGCAGGCGGGTTTGCGGTCAATGCCGAGCTGGCGGACGGCGTGCAGATCGGCACCGGCGCGCGCCCGGACAAGCCAGGGCGGCGGGTGGTGCGGGTCAACGGCGCGGAAGCCTCGGCGGTGCTGCTGGGCGAATGGCTCAGCATCGGCTGGCTGACCCCGGCCATGGACCGCCTGTTTGCCGAAGGTGCGGGCGTGCGGCGGCGGTTTCTGGACCGGCTGGTGCTGGCGCTGGAACCCGGCCATGCCCGGAGCGCCGCCAAGCTGGAAGGGGCGCTGCGCGAACGCAACCGGCTGCTGGGCGAGCCGCAAGAACCCGACCCGCACTGGCTCGACGCACTGGAACTGCAACTGGCCGAAGCCGGGGCCGCCGTCGCACAGGCCCGCGCGCGGCTGGTCGCGCGGCTGGCGGGCGCGCTCGAAACGCTGCCCGAAGCCCCGTTCGCGCGGCCCATGCTACACTATCAGCCGGGCGGGCCGCTGGACGCAGGCGAACTCGCCGCCGAACTCGCCATGACCCGCCGCCGCGACCGCGCCGCTCAGCGCACCCTGACCGGCCCGCACCGCGACGAGCTGGTCGTGACGATGAGCGGCAAGGACCAGCCCGCCGCCGAATGTTCGACCGGTGAGCAGAAGGCGATGCTGATCGCGATCACGCTGGCCCATGCAGGGCTGCTCGGCCCGGATCGCCCCGGCCTGCTGCTGCTCGACGAAGTGGCCGCCCACCTCGACCCGGTCCGCCGCGCCGCGCTGTTCGACCGGCTGCGGCAGGGCAGCGCGCAAGTCTGGCTGACCGGCACCGAACTGCCCCCGTTCGATGCAATTGCGGGCGAAGCCGCCGTCTGGCGCGTCAGCGACGGGGCGGCGGAGCGGGTCTAGCCCTTCGGCTTCGGCACCGCCTTGGCCACGTCGTCCACCGTCGCTTCAACCAGTTTGTCGATCCCCGGCAGGGTCGGGTGGATATTGTCTGCCTGCAACAGGTCCGGCCGGCCGATCAGCGGCTGCAGGAAAAACGGCACCAGCGTCGCGCCATGCTTCTTCGCCAGCGCGGGATAGATCGGATCAAACTGTTTGCGGTAATCCGCGCCCAGGTTAGGCGGGGACAGCATTCCCAATAGCACCACCTTGACCTTGCGCTCGGTCAGCGTGGTCAGGATCGCGTCGAGGTTCTGGCGGGTCTCTTCCGGCGGCAGCGCGCGCAGCATGTCGTTGCCGCCCAGGCTGATGATTGCCAGCGCGGGCGGCTCCTTCATGCCTGACAGGGCAAAGTCCAGCCGCTGCAAACCGCCCGCCGTGGTATCGCCCGAAACGCCCGCGTTCGTGATCTGCGCATTGATCCCGCGCGCGCGCAGGGCCGCTTCCAGCCGGGCGGGATAGCTTTGCCCCGGCTCCAGCCCGTACCCGGCAAACAGGCTGTCGCCCAGCGCCAGCACCGGCACCGGCGGCCCCATCACCGGGATTTCCGGCGGAGCCTCTGCGGCCGCGGATTCGCTGGCCGTGGGGGTGCCTGCCCCCTGCCCGCAGGCCCCCAGTACAAAGGCTAACGCCACGGGGGTTGCAACTTGGGCCAGCCAATTCCATTTCATGCGGGTAATCCTTGATATTTCCCTCTCTAGCTATGGCTTCCTGACCCTGTGACAAGCCCCCAGACGGCAATCCATGCCGCCAATCTCAAACTTGCGCTCGGCCAGGGCGATAGCGCGGTCGAAATTCTGCGTGGAATCGACCTGTCGGTGCCGCTGGGCCAGACGCTCGCGCTGCTCGGCCCATCGGGGTCAGGTAAAAGCTCGCTGATGGCGGTCCTGTCCGGGCTGGAGCGGGCCTCGTCCGGCACGCTGGACGTCGCGGGCGCGGATTTTGCCGCGCTGGATGAGGACGCACTGGCCGCCGCGCGCCGCGGGCGGATCGGGATCGTGCTGCAGGCGTTCCACCTGCTGCCCACCATGACCGCGCTGGAAAACGTCATGACCCCGCTGGAACTGGCGGGCATGGACGGCGCGCGCGAACGGGCGGAGCAGGAACTGGCCGCTGTTGGCCTCGGCCACCGGCTGAACCACTATCCGGCGCAGCTATCGGGCGGCGAGCAGCAGCGCGTCGCCATTGCCCGCGCGCTCGCCCCGCGTCCGCCGCTGGTGTTCGCGGATGAGCCAACCGGCAATCTTGATGCCGCAACCGGCGCAGCGATCATGGACCTGCTGTTCGCCCGCCGCGCTGAAACCGGCGCGACGCTGGTGATCATCACCCACGATGCAGCGCTGGCGCAGCGGTGCGAGCGGGTGATTACGCTGGCCGATGGGCGCATCGCCAGCGATACGGCGGCATGACCACCCTGCCCTGGGCCACAGCATGGGCGATTGCCCGGCGCGATCTGTCCGCGCGGTTCCGGGGGCTGCGGCTGCTGCTGGTCTGCCTGTTTTTGGGGGTCGGCGCGCTGGCCGCGATCGGCACCCTGACCGGGGCGATCGAAAGCGAGCTCAAATCGCGCGGCAAATCGATCCTTGGCGGCGACATTCAGGTTGAGGTCTGGCAGCGCACCGTTACCCCGCAGGAACGGGCCGCGCTGGACGCGCTGGGCCGGGTTTCGGGCGGGCTGCGCTTGCAGGCGATGGCGACCAACGGCTCACTCGCCTCGCCGGTGGAACTGAAAGCGGTCGATACCGCATGGCCGCTGGTCGGGCGGCTGAAGCTGGCCGATGGCCGCCAGACCGGCGCGCCGCCTGAGGGCACGGCCTATGTCTCCCCCGATGCCGCCGCGCGGCTGGGGGTGAAGGCGGGCGACAGTTTCGTGATCGGCGGTCAACGGCTGACGGTGGGTGGGGTCATCGCGGATGAGCCAGACCGGCTGAGCGAGGGCTTCACCCTTGGCCCGGCGGTGATCGTGGCCGAAGGTTTTCCGGCCAGCGCGGGGCTGACCTCGCCCGGATCGATGTTCCGCGCGCGGTATCGCATTCTGCTGGCTGGCGGGGCGGAGCCGGTGCCGGTGGTCGATGCGCTGAAGGCCCAGTATCCCGCCGCCGGGTTCACCTATCGCACGCGCGACAAGGCCGCGCCGGGGGCGGAGCGCTTCGTCGGGCGGATGGGTGAGTTTCTGGTGCTGGTCGGCCTTGCCGCGCTGGTGATCGCGGGAATCGGGATTGGCGGCGGGGTTTCGTCGTATCTTGAGGCGCGGCGCGGCTCCATCGCGACATTGAAAGTGCTGGGCGCGACCAGCGGTGACATCGCGCGGATTTACCTGCTGCAAGTCGGCACGGCGGCGCTGATCGGCAGCCTGATCGGCCTTGCGGCGGGCGTGCTGGTGACGCCGTTGTTCACACAGGCGCTGGGCAAGCTGCTGCCCGTCGCGCCCGGCTTCGTGGTCGATCCCTGGGCGCTGCTGCGCGCGGTGACTTATGGTCTGCTGGTGGTGCTGGTGTTCGCCGCGCCGCCGCTGCTGGCCGCGCGGCGCTTTCCGGCGATGGCGCTGATGCGGGCGCGGGTGTCCCCCCTGCCCTCGGTCCGGCGTGAGGCATTCCTGCCGGTCGCGCTGGGCATGGCCGCGATTGCCGCGCTGGCGATGCTGACCGCCGCGCAGCCGCTGGTGACGGCGACCTTCCTTGCGGGTGCAGTGGCCGTGCTGGGCCTGCTGGCGCTGCTCGGCTGGGCGATCCGCACGCTGGCCGCCCGCGCGCCGCGCCCGCAGCGTCCACTGTTGCGCCTAGCCCTCGCCAACCTGCACCGCCCCTCCGCCCAGACCGGCGCGCTGGTGACGGCGCTGGGGTTCGGCCTGTCGGCCTTCGTGCTGCTGGCGGCGGTGGAAACCAGCCTTGATGCCAACATCGCCGCGCGGGTGCCCAACCGTGCGCCCGATTACTTCGTGCTCGACGTGCCCAAGGACCGCGCCGACGCGTTCCGCCAGACGGTGGAGGCCGCCGATCCGGGATCGAAGCTGACGCTGGTGCCCTCGATGCGCGGCTCGATCCTCGCCTATGGCCCGGAAGGGCGGATGACGCGGGTGGCCGACCTCAAACAGATTCCCGATGACGCCTGGCCCCTGCGCGGCGAACGTGGGCTGACTTATGCCGACAGCCTGCCCGATGGCAGCACGCTGACCGCGGGCAAGTGGTGGCCAAGGGGTTACACCGGTGAACCGCTGGTCTCGGTGGACGAGGAATTGGCCGCCGCGATCGACCTGAAGCTGGGCGACCAGATTACCATCGCCCTGCTGGGGGTGGAGCGCACCGCGCGGATCGCCTCGTTCCGGCGGGTCGATTGGGATACGATGGGCTTCAACTATGTGCTGGTGTTCAGCCCCAACGCGATTGCCGACGCGCCGCACAATCTGGCCGCAACCATCGACCTGCCCCCCGGCGCGCCCAAGGACGGGTTGCTGCAAGCGCTGATCCGCCAGTTCCCGTCCAGTTCGGTGATCGAGGTCGGCAACGTGCTGCGCCAAGCGCGCGAACTGCTGACGCAAGTCTCCACCGCGATCCTCGCCGCCGCGGCGGTGGCGGCGCTGGCGGGCGTGGCGGTGCTGCTGGGCGCCATCGCGGCGGCGCGCTCCAGCCGCCTCTACGACAACGTCATCCTGCGAGTGCTGGGCGCCAGCCGCCGCCAGCTGCTGTTGCTGCAACTGGCCGAATACGGGCTGCTGGCGGCACTGCTGGCGGGCGTGGCGCTGGTGCTGGGCTCTGCGATGGCGTGGCTGGTGATCGTCCAGCTGTTCGAATTCGACTGGCTGCCCAACTGGGGCCAGGTGCTGGGCGTGCTGGGCGCGGGGCTGGGTCTGGTGATCCTGTTCGCGCTGGGCGGCTCCATCCCGCTGCTGCGAGCGAAACCGGCACAGGCGCTGCGGGAGTTGTAGGGCTTTTGGGCAAGGGCCGTGGGAATGCGGGACCGATGTTGGCGGTTTGATTTGCAAGGGTGAACGGCGGGAATTGGGTGGGGAGCGGACCTATCGGCGGCCTGCTCGGCGATCAAAATACCGCTTCACTTGCCAACCTAGTCCGCTTGCCAGCATGGCACAAATTACCAAACCGATTGCCAACAAGGTGTCATCTTGACGCACGTTTCGCGGCGCACCTTCGGGAGCGACCACGAAGAATATCATGAACATAGCGAGGGCGAGAAACGACGCCCCACCCACGAAAAAGCCGGAAGCGATCGCCCCTGCCTTGTTACCAGTATACTGGAAGCTCTCCGTCATGCCGTCTTTCTAACCCGATTGGGCAAGCGTCCGCAATCGGGTCGTGTCCGGACGGTCAGCTTCAGGCCTGACAGACCCCAAATCCGCCACCCCACCTTACTCGTCGCCCCGTGCTTGACACGGGGCTTGGCTGATCTTGCGACGGGAGCGCACTGGTCGGCAGGTCGCAAGTTAGCCTGGCCCCGTGTCAGGCACGGGGCGACGATAGGTTAAGCAGCTTAGTCATCCCAACGCCACCACGCCCTCGGCAAATGCCATGCCAATGCCCCCTCCCCCGCAGGGGAAGGGGGCGCTGGTCAGCTTACCACTTGAACCGCACCGTTGCGCCATAGGTGCGC
>ERZ1645187.3822-NODE-3822-length-12482-cov-12.110888_pt1 | contig 12482 bp, 13 predicted proteins | sample MGYA00575352_ERZ1645187 | MGnify/ENA primary metagenome ERZ1645187 (study PRJEB40837, sample SAMN11349314) | freshwater sediment metagenome | isolation source: river sediment | host: Sediment | place: India: Wazaribad , New Delhi | collected 2017-02-21 ... | reverse complement strand
CCGCATCCTCCGCGCCAGCGACTACGACTTCAAACGAAAGGAGCCGATCCTGTGGAACCCGTGAAAGGCTGCGAAAACTGCGCCCACCTCGCGCGGAAAAGCTCGGAAGAACCGTGCCGGGCTTGCGGGCTGGGCGGGTGTGAAACCCACTCGATCCCCAATATGTGGGAACCCAAGGACGCCTCCGCCATCGCCTCGCAGATCGGCGGGAACCACTACAAGACCATGCCGATCCAGCCTTTGGAGTTCTTCATGGCGAACCGCATGGAAGCGCCGGAAGCCAAGGTCATCAAGTATGTGTGCCGCTGGCGGCATAAGGCTGGAGTGCAGGATTTGGAGAAGGCCGCCCACATGCTCTCGGTCATGATCGAGCGGGCGAAGTCCGACCCGGAATACTGCAAGCCGCGTTCGGTCAAATAGGGACCACGAAAGCCCTACTCCGATGAAACACGCACCAACCCCTCTCATTCCCCCGCAGTTGGTGGAGGCGCTCGATAGGCGCTTCCCCGACCGATGCCCCCGGATCGACCAGTCCGAAAGAGAAATCTGGATCGACGTAGGGTCCCGCAAGGTGATCGAGTTCCTCAAAGCGGAGCTGCGACGCCAAGAACAGGATAGGATCATCAAGTAGCATGTGCCTCAACCGAAAGAGCAAGGCGGCTGCCGAACAGGCCCGTAACGCTCAAATCATGATCCAACAGCAGCAGCAGGCTCTCGCCGCAGCCGAAGCAGACCGAAAGGTCATGCAGGAGAAGGCGAACGAGTTGCAGGCGCAGCAGTTGGAGTTCAACAAGCGGCAGCAGGCGTTCGCGGAAGAGCAGGCCCGCAAGAACGACGAGATCGCCAACCGCCCCCCGCCGCCCCCGGCTGCGATGACTGTCCCGGATCAGCAGACCGGCGACGCGCCGACCAACGCCGCCGGCGAGCAGGACCCTCTCCGCAAGAAAGGCCGTGCGTCTCTCCGCATCGACATGAGCGGGGCGCAGAAGGCGGGCGCGACCGGCCTCAACATCTCGCGGGGCTGATCGTTGGCGGCCTCCCCCAACACCGCCCAAGGCCGCTACCAACAACTCGCGAAGACCCGAAGCCCCTACCTGAAGCGGGCTGAGGATTGCGCCAAGCTCACCATTCCGTCCCTTCACGTCGCTGAGGGGTTCAACGGTGGCACGGCCCTCCACACGCCGTTCCAAGGCATGGGAGCCCGTGGCGTGAATAACCTCGCCTCCAAGCTCATCCTCGCCCTCATGCCTCCGAACCAGCCCTTCTTCCGGCTCATGCTGGACGACACGGTTGTCGAGGAGATGGCGGGCTCCAAGGACCTCCGCTCCGAAGTGGAGAAGGCCCTTGGCGATATGGAGCGCACGGTCCAGACCGAGATTGAGACGACGGCGACGAGGCCCGGCGTGTTCGAGGTGTTGAAGCTCCTCATAACCACCGGCAACGCCCTCGTATACATGCTCCCCGAAGGCGGCCTGAAGGTCTACCGCTTGTCGCAATATGCGGTGAAGCGGGACCCGAACGGGGAGACGAAAGAAGTCATCCTCCACGAGAAGGTCGCGTCCGACGCTTTCCCGAAGGGCTTTGCGAAGGCCCTCGGCGCGAACGAAACAAGCGACGCGCTTCTCGACCTCTACACATGGGTCCGCCGCGAAGGCGAGTTCTATAGCGTCCATCAGGAGTGCAAGGGTAAGATCGTCCCCGGCACCAAGGGACGCTGGCCCGTAGAGCGCCCGCCGTTCCTCGCGCTCCGCTGGATCAAGATCGACGGCGAGGATTATGGTCGCGGCCATGTGGACGAATATATCGGGGACCTCCGCTCTCTGGAGGCCCTCACGCAGGCCATCGTTGAAGGCTCCGCCGCAGCGGCTCGCGGTCTCATCCTCGTGGACCCCAACGGCTCCACCGATGAGCGCGTCATCGCGGAGTCGGACAACTGGGCAGTGCAGATCGGTAAGGCTGACGACATCAGCGTCCTGAAGATCGAGAAGCACTATGACTTCAAGACGACGCTGGAGACGATCCAGCTCATCCAGCAACGCCTCGCCCAAGCGTTCCTACTCACGTCCTCCGTCACCCGCGACGCGGAACGTGTCACAGCCGAAGAAATCCGCCTCATGGCTGGCGAGCTGGAAGACGCGCTGGGCGGCGTCTACTCGGTCCTTTCGCAAGAGTTCCAGCTTCCCTTCGTGCGCCGCCTCATGTTCCAACTGGAGGAGGCCGGGCGTATCCCGCCACTCCCTACCGGAACCGTGCGCCCCTCCATCGTCACCGGAATGGAGGCCCTTGGTCGCGGACACGACTTGAACCGCCTTCTCACCTTCGCCCGCCTCGTCAAGGAGACCCTCGGTCCCGAAGCGATCATGCGGAACGTGAAGGAGGCGGACTTGCTGAAGCGGTTCGGCGTCGCCCTGAGCATCCCCCTCGACGGTCTCTTGAAGACCGATGAAGAGCGGGCGCAGGAGAACCAACAGGCGCAGCAGCAGGCGCTCATTCAATCGCTGGGTCCTGAAGCCATGCGGCAACAGGGTCAAGCTCAGCAACAACAGGAGCCCACCAGTGGCCCGTAAGCCCGTCGCGAAGGACCCCGTGGTGAAAAGTGAAGTCACTCCACAGGCCCCCGTCGCAACCCCTGAGCCCTCCCCGCAGTCCCCCGCAGAACGCGGCAAGGTTGAGCGGATGGGCTCCCTCACCCGCATCACCTACTGAGACCCCATGACCGTTCGAGTTAACACCCCGGCCAGCGAAGCGCCCGCCGAAGCCCCCGTGAAGGACGCCCCGCAGGCAACCGCTGGAGCCCCTGACGCTCCCGCCAGTAACCCGCAGGCTTCCCCGCAGTCCGCGCCTGAGACCCCGCCGCAGCCCGGCCCGCCCACCGTCGAGCATATCGAAGGGCAGTTTCAGGCCCGTGGCATGAACCTCGACAAGTATGCGGACAGCTACCGCGCCAACGGCGGGAAGCTGACGGACGGCGACTACGCTGAGCTGGCGAAGGGCGGCTTCTCCAAGGATTATGTGGACGCCTTCATTCGCGGACAGGAGGCCCTCGTCCAGCAGGAAGAGAACAGCGTCTTCGAGACCGTGGGTGGCCGCGAGTCCTACGCCAAGATGACGGCGTGGGCCAAGGTCAACGTCTCCAGCGCCGAAATCGAAGCCTTCAATCAGGCTCTCGACACGATGCCGCTGGAGACCGTCAAGTTCATGGTCGCCGGTCTGAAGGCCCGCTACGAGGCGTCCAACGGGAACGAACCGTCCCTTGTGAACGGCCAGAAGAGCGGAGCCGTCGCTGGCTACCAATCCGTCGCGCAGCTCACCGCTGAAATGCGTGATCCCCGCTACCGTAAGGACCCGGCTTTCCGGGCCGAAGTCGAGCGCAAGCTCGCCTCCTCCAACATCTTCTAAGGACACCCGTGCAGAAAGCACTCGACTGGGCGAAGACGAACAAGCGCGTCTTCGTTGCGTTCGGCGTTGGCGTGATCGCCGCGCTGGAGTTCATGGGCTTCTCGATCCCCGCGTGGATCAAGATGGGCCTCGCTTCGATGGGCCTTTCGTAAGGCTCGCACCACCACCACCCAACGCCTCTCCAAGGGCCTCTCGCAATGCCGCGAGGGGCCTTTCTCTTTTTCTAGGATCACTGAATGTCGAACGCCAATCCGTCCCGCCTCGGTCTCGTCAACGGCACCGGCGCGGATGACGCCCTGTTCCTGAAGGTCTTCTCCGGCGAGGTCCTCTCGTCCTTCGAGGAGGTCAACGTCATGCTGTCCCGTCACAAGGTCCGCACCATCACCTCCGGCAAGTCGGCCTCGTTCCCGATCAACTGGAAAGCGGGCTCCTACTACCACGTCCCGGGCTCCGAGATCGACGGTCGCGAAATCAAGCACGGAGAGATGGTCATCACCATTGACGACCTCCTTATCTCGCCCGTCTTCATCGCGCAGATCGATGAGGCCAAGAACCACTACGACGTTCGCGCCGACTACACCCGCAAGGTGGGAGAGGCCCTGTCCAACACCTTCGACCGCAACGTCCTCCAGATGGCCGTCCTCGCGGCTCGCTCGTCCAGCCCGATCACCGAAGCCCCCGGCGGTTCGGTCATCAAGGGCGGCGCGGACCTCGTGACGAACGCCAACTCGGCCCTCATGCATTCGTTCTTCGCCGCCGCGCAGACGATGGACGAGAAGAACGTACCGGAGTCGGGGCGCTTCTGCGTCCTGAAGCCCGCGCAGTATTACAAGCTCGTGCTGGACGACAAGGCCATCCACCGTGACTTCACGGCTGGAAACGGCGACGTGCGGACGGGCAAGGTCTTCGACATCGCGGGCATCAACATCGTGAAGTCGAACCACGTCCCGACGACCAACATCGCGGCCCCCGCGGGCTCCGCGAACGTCCCGGCTGGCACCACGCCGAACATCGGCCCGCGCCCGCTCGGTAAGTATTCCGGCGACTTCTCGAACACCATCGGCGTCGTCCTCGCGGAGGATGCGGTCGCGACCGTGAAGCTCATGGACCTCTCGACCGAAGGCGAATACCAAATCCAGCGTCAGGGGACCTTGATCGTCGCCAAGTATGCGATGGGCCACGGCATCCTGCGCCCGGAGGCCGCCGTCGAGCTGTCGAAGGCCGTCGCCTAATCAACTTCACCTGTGGGGGGGCTCCAGCAATGGGGCTCCCCATTTTTTCGTCCTATGTGGAGTGACTACACCTTTGCTCACCCTCCGACTGACAACCACGCTCGACGCGATCAATTCGATGCTCACCGTCATTGGCGAGAGCCCGGTCAACCGCGTGGACGACACGGGACTTGTGGACGCCGTGATCGCCAAGAACATTCTCGATGAAACCTCCCGCGCCGTGCAGACGCGCGGCTGGAGCTGGAACCGGGACACGGGCGTGACTCTCGTCCCCACCTACCCTCTTCCCGGCGACATTCTGGTTCCCGAGAATACCCTTTCGGTGGACGCTTCGGACCCGTCGCTTCGCATCGTGCAGCGAGGAACCCGGCTGTGGGATCGCGACAGACAGACCTTCAACTTCACAAGCCCGATCACTGTGGACATCACGCGCCTTCTCGCGTTTGAGGAAATGCCGCAGGCGGCCCGCAACTACATCATGGTCTCCTCCGCCCGCATCTTTCAGGACCGCGTGGTTGGTTCGGAGCGACTGAGCGGCTTCAACAAGAAGGACGAAGACCGCGCCTATGCGGCCCTTCGCGCTGAGGAAGCCAAGGTCTCCGGTTACAATTTCAACGCCACCAGTTTTGGCAAGGCGATTCTTGGCGCTCGGCCTCGGGGCTTCTAATGGGGATCATCTCCGCATCAATCCCCAATTTCATCAACGGAGTGTCGCAGCAGCCTTTCGCCACGCGCCTCGCCTCGCAGGCTGAGGAACAGGTCAACGGCTACAGCTCCGTCGTGGAGGGACTCACGAAGCGTCCCCCGACGAAGCACATTCGGAAGGTGCTGGACTCCCTCCCCGAGAAGTCTTTCCTCCACATCATCAACAGGGACCCCGCCGAACGATATGTCGTCATCGCCACGGACGGGGACCTCAAGGTGTTTCACTTTGACGGGACGGAACGCACGGTCCACTTCCCGGACGGTAAGGGCTACCTGTCATCCCCCGGTTGCCACTATGGCGCGGTGACGGTCGCGGACCACACGTTCTTCCTTAACAAGGATCGCGTCGCGCAGATGGCGGGGGACACCGTTGCGGCGCGAGGCAACGAGGCCCTGATCTATGTGCGACAGGGTAACTACGCGACCCGCTACAGCGTCGTCATCGACAACGCGACTCGGCTGGAGTTCACAACGTCCACCACGGACCCCGCCGAAATCCAATCGACGGCCATCGCCTCACGCATAGCCGGGCTCATCGCCGGGCTCGGAGGTGGCTGGGCGGCGGAGGCCCACGGATCGACGGTGCATGTCACCATCCCCGGCGCTCACCTTATCCGCACCGAAGACTCCTTGGGCGACACCGCAATGACATGTGTGACGCGCCAAGTGCAGAGCTTCACCCTGCTCCCTCCGAAGGGCGTTCCCGGATACCAGATCGAGGTCACAGGCTCCTCCTCCACGGAGGCCGACAACTATTATCTGGAATACACCGAAGCTGGCTCGTCGGGCGCGAAGGGCGTGTGGAAGGAGATCGCGAAGCCGGGACGACAATTCCGCCTCGACGCCTCCACCATGCCTCACCTCTTGGTTCGCAACCCGGACGGCTCCTTCTCGTTCAAGAGGGCGACGTGGGAGGATTGCAAGGCCGGAGACGACCGCACGAACCCCGCGCCGTCCTTCGTCGGAAAGACGATCAGCGACATTTTCTTCCACCGCAACCGGCTCGGCTTCACCGCTGACGAGTCGATCATCTTTTCGGAGGCGGCGGAGTATTACAACTTCTGGCGGCGCTCCGCGGCCACGCTGCGCGAGAGCGACTTGATCGACGTGAACGTGTCTCACGTCAAAGTCTCAATGCTGCGCCACGCGGTCCCGTTCAACGAGAGCCTCCTTCTCTTCTCGGACCAGACCCAGTTCATTGTTAGGGGCAATGACGCGCTCACCCCGGCGAGCATCGCGGTTGACCAGACGACGGAATACGAAGCCTCTCTCGCGGCCCGCCCCGTGGGCGCGGGCGGCTACGTCTACTTCGCGACGGCGCGGGGGGCTCACTCCGGGCTCCGCGAGTATTACGTTGACGGGGACAGCCGGGTGAACACCGCGCAGGACGCCACGTCCCACGCGCCCCGATATATCCCCGGACGGATCACGAAGATCACCGCAAGCACCAACGAAGACTGCCTCGTGTGTCTGTCCGACGCCGCGCCGAACCGTCTCTACGTCCACAAGTATTACTTCACCGGGAACGAGAAGGCGCAGTCGTCGTGGTCCTATTGGGAGACGAGGCCGGGCGACACCATCCTCAACGTGGAGTTCATTGAGTCCACGCTGTGGCTTGTGGTCCGCCGCGCTGACGGCGTGTTCCTTGAGCGTATGGACATTGAGCCCGGCACGGTGGACCCGGATATGGACCACGTTTGCCACCTCGACTCCCGCGCCCACGAAGGACAGGTGACGGACTATTCCTTCGACGGCGCGAGGACGCACTTCAGGCTTCCTTACGCCATCCCGGACGGAGCCCGTATCCAAGTCGTCGCGCGGGGCGGCTCTTCAATGCCCGCCGGTCGCATCCTCGACCACACGGTTGACGGGACCGGCCTCATCACCGTCTACGGAAACGTCACGAAGTTCTACGTCGGCTTCGTCTACGTCCTCTCCTACACGTTCTCGCCGCTCGTCCTTCGCAACCAAGCGACAGGCGGCGGACAGATGGCGTCAACGGAGGGCCGCGTGGAGGTGCGCCGGATGACGATCAACTACGCCGACACGGGCTACTTCCGACTGGAGGTGACGCCCCGCGCCCGGCCGACCTACACCTCTGTGTTCAGCGGTCGCATCATCGGCTCCGACCGGAACAAGCTGGGCGTCCCCGCAATCGAGACGGGGAGCTTCAAGTTCCCCATCATGTGCGCGAACCTCAACGTGGAGATAAAACTCATCAACGACACACCGCTCCCGTGCAGCATCCTCAACGCTGACTGGGAGGCCCTCTTCACCGCCCGCTCGACCCGGATGGAGTGATGCCCTCCTACCGCCTCGCGACCCGCGAGGATTGCATCAGGATGGCCCCGAAGCTCCGCAAGGCGGACCAACAGGAGATTGAGGCGGGGGGCTACACGGATCATGCCGAAGCCCTCCTGTCCTCCTTCGACGGTTCGCAGCGGGCGTTCTGCATCGAACACAACGGCGAACCCATCGCGGTCTACGGCGTCGCTCCAGCGGAAACATGGAGTGACTCCAAGGTTCGCTTGGGCGTTTGCTGGATGCTCGCGACGGACGGCCTCCGCACTCACTGGCGTTGGTTCCTTCGACACTCCCTCGAAATTGTGGCGATGATCGAAGGAGGCTACGACGCCCTCTTCAATCTCGTTGACGCCCGCAACACCGTCCACATTCGCTGGGTGGAGTGGTGCGGTTTCAAGCAGCTCGAAACGGTTCCCTACGGAGTAAACGGGGAGCCCTTCATTCAAATCCTAAAGGTGATCCCATGTGCGACCTCGCCGCAGGACTAACGGCGGCGGTAGGCGTTGGCAACGCGGTTGCGGGCCATATCAGCGGCTCGCTCGCCGCGCAGAAGCAGAACGCCTACAACCTCCAGCGCCAAGCCATCGAAGAGAAATACCGTGTGGACCTCTTCAAATACGGGAACGAGGTCTATGCGCAGGACATCAAGTTCGGCGGCGAGATGCTCGACTACCAGAAGGAGGAGTTCTCCCGCCAAGTCCGGATGATCGAGAAGGCCCGCGACGGCATCGAGCGCAACTATTTCCAGAAGGTCGGCCAGCTCGTCGCCCGGCAGGTGGAGGAGCAGATCGCCCTCGCCTTCCAGAACGACGCCGTGAAGGCTCAAGGCTCTTCGACGCGCGGCGAGTTCATCGCCAAGAGCGCCGACAGGGGCGTTGAAGGCCACTCGGTTGACGCCGTGCTGGACAACATCTCCCGGCAAGAGGGAACCGCGCTCACGGTCAACGACATGAACAGCGCGGCGATCAATCGCCAGACCATGTGGGAGGCGCTCGGCTTCAAGGCAGAAGCGGACGAACGCGCGTCGAACCTCGCTGTGAAGACCTACAACCCGACCGGCCCGATCCAAGCTCCGGCTCCGGCTGGCGCTGTCATGCCCGCGCAGAAGGTTTCTGGCCCGTCCTCCGGCTCTCTGTGGCTCGGCATCGGCTCTGGCATCGCTGACGGCGTGAAGACCGCGCTCAACAACAAGAGCCTCTCCTCCTCCAGCTTCAAGATCATCTAATGGCAGGACCCACCTACACCCCCCGCGCTCGCCCGGTTGACACCGTAGGCGTCCAGACGCGGATGATCGACGGGCCGACTCCGGTCGCGCCCGTGCGCCCCCTCGCGCCCAACGCGCCGAACCTCCCGGCCCCTCCGTCCACGAAGTCCGACGATCTTGTGCGGGCTCTCGCGGGGTTCTCCAAGAGCCTCTTGGGCGTCGTCGGGACCGTGCATGAACAGAAGCAGAAGGAGGACCGCTACGAGGCTGAGCTGAAGGCCATCAAGGACAACGCGAGTTCTTGGGCCGAAGCCGTCGAGAAGGACCCGTCCCTCGCGGACAAGTCCCCCTACTTCCGCCGCATGTATGAGTCCCGCGTCGCCCGCAACAAGGTGCAGGCGGCGGGCCTCGCCATGATGGGCGAGTATATGTCCTCACCCATCGCGTCCTCCACGAACCCGGAGGAAATCCAGAAGTGGCTTTCGGATCGCTACAAGCCGCTTGTGGACTCGGCGGCGCACTCTGACGACCGCGAGGCGATGCTGGAGGAGATCGGCCACGTCTCGAAGCAGTTCATGCTGGCCCACCGCAACAACGCGGTGCAGAACCTCAACTACAAGGCGGACGTGGCGCACGGGCAGGCCATCGCCAACGCGCTCGACGGAGCCACCGTTCGGGGAGGCGTCGCCGCCTTCAAGACCGACGATCCTGTCTCCAAGGGACTGAAGGGATACGAGGTCGCCCTTCTCAACGCCATCGCGGGCGGGGAGAGTGCTGGCAAATACAACATCCGCTTCAACGGGTGGGGCGCGCCCTCCGCCACGTTCGAGCTGAACGGCGAACACCCCGCCGTGAAAATCCCGATCTTACACAACGGGAAGCCGACCACTTCGGACGCGGCGGGGCGCTACCAGTTCCTCTCCTCGACGTGGAAGCGGATCATGGGCGACGCGCCGTTCACGCCTGAGAACCAAGACATCGCGGCCCTGAAGCTCGCCCGCATGGACTACAAGGCGAGAACCGGGCGCAACCTCGACGCAGACCTCCAGAGCGAGGGGTTCTCCAATCGCATCCAAGAGGCGCTCACACCGACGTGGCAGGCCCTCAAGGGGAACCGGGCGCGTCATGCGGCCACCTTCGACAAGACCGCGAAGCGCGTCGCGGACGGCGGCTACGGTTCCGCCGAAGCCTCCGGGACATATGAGTTCGCGGGGACGATCCACCAGATCGAAGCTGAAGGGCGTCTGAAAGGGCGCTCGCAGAAGGAGATTGATACGGCCACCGTCAACGGCGTCATCGCCCATGCTGAGGCCAAAATGGACGAGTCGTTCCTCGCCATCGCCTACCAGAAGCGCCCGGACGGAAGCACGGGAGCCGGTATGACGCCCGATGGTCGCGAGAAGATCGAAGCCGCGCGTGGGCGTATCCAGCTCATGCGGATCAAGGCGGACGAGAAGAAGAAGAAGCAGGAGGAGGCTGAGAAGGACTCCCGCGCCGAATACTTCACCGACAAGCTCGCCGGGGAACAACTCGCCGCGCTGGAGAAGGGCGTCCCCTTCACGGTGAACGACGCGGACAAGGCCGCCTACGTCAAGGCGTTCGGGGCGGAACGCGCAACGAAGATGCTCGATACGCTCACGAAGCTGGGCGAGAACCGTGGCGCTGAAGACCCACGCCAGATCGCGGAGCTTATGGATCAAGCCCACGCGGGCGCGCTCACAACCCGCGACGCGCTGGAGGCGGTCCGCTCAGGCGTCATCAAGAACGCCTCGTCCCACAAGGAGCTTCTGAGCGTCCTCAAGCAGAACCGCGAAAGCACGGTCCTCAACGACCGCACCATCGGTTCGATGCTGGAAGAGACCTACAAGAACGCCGCCGGGCTCGACCCGATGGGGATGATGAAGAACGTGGACAACGGCGCGAAGGCCCGCCGCGAGGCCCGCATGGCGCTTCTGGAGTGGGAACGCGAGAACCCCAAGAAGCCTATCTCGGAAGCAATCGAGTGGTTCGAGAAGCGCACCACCTCCATCGTGAAACGCTACAACCCTGAAAGCGAGTTCAACACGCTGAAGCCGGGAGACGTAGCGCCTTCCAAACCGGCCCCGTCGATGACCTCCTCCACGAAAAATGGAGTGACTCCACCGCAGGTCCCGAAGCCCTCCGCAGGAACCTCCAGTCTGCCAAGGGCGGCCCCCGCAAAGGAGCCTCTCCCGGACTACGACTGGCGAACCAAGCCGGTCTACAGCACCCTTTCGCAGCTCTCGCGAGACCTCACTGAGGAGGGGCTGAAAGACCCCAACTCAACCCTCCACAAGTGGCGCAAAGCGAATGGGTGGACCCGCGATGACATCAAGGCGTTCGTCAAGGCGCAGCAGGCGCTCCTCACAGGCAAGTAAGGATGGAGCAGAACACACAAGCACAAGTCCCCCAAGAGGAGGTGGATGACCTCCGCGCGATGATCGACTCCGACCCGGAGTTGGCAAGCCTCGCGCAGGACCTTGCGTCCGACCCTGAGATTGCCGCCATTCGTGACGTGGGGGCCTCTTCGGAGGCTCCCAAGTCCACGGTTGGAAAGATCGCCAAGGACATCGGCGTCGGCGTCACGGAAATTCCCGGACAGATCAACCGGGGCGTCGTCTCGGCGGTCAACCAGACCGGCAAGGCGTTCACGGAGATGCTCACCCGCCCGGCGCTGAAGTGGGTCCACCACAACGTCATGGACCTCTCCGGCGTGTTTCCGGCCACCGTTGCGGACGGCAAGCTCCCCGACCTTATTTCGGAGAACACCCGCTTCACCCCGCAGGCGACGACCGTGACCGGTAACGTCGTCAAGAACGTCGCGCAATTCGCCACGGCCTACTACACGGGCGGGCGCATCATGAAGGCGATGGGCTACGTCGCTCCGTCCGGGCTCGCGGCTATTGCGGGACACTCCGCAGCTCGCGGCGCGGGCGTGGACATGACCGCGTTCGACCCGAACGAAGAGCGCCTGTCGAACATGTTGGAGAACGTGCCGATCCTGAAGGATACGGTCTACGAGTTCCTCGCGGCGAAGGAAGGAGACGCGGACGCTACAGGGCGCTTCAAGAACGCTGTTGAAGGCTTGGGACTCGGCATGGCGATGGAGGGCCTCTTCCACAGCCTCCGTATGCTCCGCGCGAGTCGTAACGGCGACGCCAAGGCGTTCGCTGAGGCCCACGCGGACATGGAGAAGGCTGGCGTCCCGGACAGCGGACCGGACATCACGAAGGACGTTCTCGACCCCGCCAACGACAACATCGTCTCCGGCGTCACCACTCGGTCCGACGAGGGTCTCCCCGGCGCGGGGCTAACCGCAGACAAGCCGGGAAAGGCCGCCAACGAGAACCCACACACCGCAAACGATAACGCGGGCGTGGTGAAGGACGGGGCCTATCCGGACGCCGAACGCATGGCGGCGGCGAATGACGGGCGGGCTCCGATGGTGGCCGATGAGGGCCTACCCGGCGCTGGCGTGACGGGCGAGCGTCCTCAGAACCACGCGAACGCCAACGCTCCCCCGGAAGGGATCGACGAGGCCGCTGAGAACCGCCGCGCCTCGGTCGCCAACGACACCACCGGGGCGAAGCCGGAAGGCGTGGAGAAGCAACTCCCGAAGA
>ERZ1645187.3821-NODE-3821-length-12485-cov-5.084795_pt1 | contig 12485 bp, 16 predicted proteins | sample MGYA00575352_ERZ1645187 | MGnify/ENA primary metagenome ERZ1645187 (study PRJEB40837, sample SAMN11349314) | freshwater sediment metagenome | isolation source: river sediment | host: Sediment | place: India: Wazaribad , New Delhi | collected 2017-02-21 ... | reverse complement strand
GCCTTCCTCGCAGCCTCAGCCCTCTCGTTGAGGAGCTTGGCTCTCATGGCCTCGTGGGCAGACACGGAAGCTGCAGCTGCAGCCTTCAGAGACGACGTGAGCCTGCCTGTGGCCTCCGCAACCCTGACAGAGCTCTTGGCAAAAGCCTCGTTGGCCTCAGCCCCAGAACGAAGAACTTGGATTCTCTTCCTGGTAGCCTCTGCAGCATTATTCTCTACGGCGATTAGACGTCTGAGGTTGTCCGCCCGCGAGGACTCCCCCCCTCCAGCCCTCTCAAGCTTTGCCAGCTCGTACTGGTAAATCCTCATCTGAGACAGCGAGTGCTTCAAGGCAGCGTCGAGCGGCGCTGTGTCAGCCCCGAGGGCAATGATATTTACTGTATCGCCTGAGTTCTCGCCGGCCATGACCTATTCCTCGACTCTCTAATCAGCTATTTTCTTTGTTGGGCCATGAGGCTAAGCGCCTCATACTCCATAAACCTTACTTGGCTGAATAGCTGTCTACGGGTCAAGTCTTCGTCAAACTCAATGCCGAGGAAGTCAAGGGTTGCGGGCAGTGCCGCATAGTCCAGGCCCGTAGCGCCCGCCATTCCCACACGCCACTGTGTACGCATGGCGTCAAAGACCAGATACGCGCTCAGGTTCTCTGGCCATATATCAGTTGAGCTGGTGTCCTCCACGTCTTCCATTGAGATTCCGAGGAGGTCCAGCTCTTCTTGCGTAGGGCCCGGAGCGTACATCCGGGCCACTACGTCCTTCAGTTTTTTCGGGCAGCTGTGCCTTCAGAAACCGCGGGGAAGTAGACGTCGTAGATGGCCTTGGCAGCGGCCGGGTAGTTGTCCAGCAACGCCTCGAGGCCGTCCTTGCTGAACGGCTCCTGGACGCCGTCCCAGCCGACGATGATCTCGAGCAAGCCGTCCAGGTCGGTGCGCGTCGAGCCTTCTTCCGTCAGCGACTTCACGAACTCAGCGAGGGCTTTGCGACCCTTGTGCTTGAAGATGATGCCGACCTTGCCGCCGCCAGTAGGCGAGGGGATCGTCACATCAAGTTTGAAGGTAGGGGTGGGATTGATTGTGAACATGGTGATTCCGCCTTTGAAGATTCCCGCCTTAGGGTACCTGCTGGCCTACGTGCAAGGCGGGGAAGCACGTGTGGAAGCGTTAGCTCAGGCCAGCAGGTTCTTCTGGCAACTTAGTTGCCGTATCAGTTCGCGTAACGAACCGGCTCAGCCGCGTACGACAGGCTGATCTGGGTCATCAAGGCCTCGTTCTGGGCCATGGTCGGCACACGCATCAGCGACCAGTAGGCGTTCGCCACGGTCTTCGAGCCGTTCGGGAACGCCAGGATCATGCCGTACGGGGAGCGAGCGTCGTCGGCCTTCATCACGTCGGCGTACCAGGCCAGGGACGGGTCATCGAACACGTCCACGGTCATTTCCACGGCGCCGCGCACGGTCGGGATCTGGCGCGTGACCACGTCCACGATCGAGGTGACGTCGGCGTACTGCTGCTGACCGCCACTGGCGCTAATCGAGCGCACCTGGGTGATTTGGGTCCAGGTCGAGACCTTGCGAACCGAGCCAATGCCAGCGCCGGCCGGGTACTTGGTCGTGTCCGTCGTGTCGATGCCTTCCAGAACAAGGGAGGTGGCCGAGGTACCGGCGCCGGCACGAACCAGACGCTTGTCAAGCAGGCCCCAGCCAGAGTTGACCTCGACATAGTCACCCGCCACGATGGTCGAGCCCGAAACGGTCAGGGCGCAGGGCGAGGCATTGGTGGCAGCCGTAAAGTTGAGCGACGCCGCATAAGTCTTGGCGACCGACAGGGTCGAACCTGTGGTAAGGGTAATTGCCATGTCATTCTCCTAATTAGGTTGGACGGCCGGGGGCAAGTCCGACCTTCCGCAGAAAATACACGATAAGGAGAATTTATGCAAGGATCAACGGAGCCTATCAGGTCCAGGCCAGGGTGTCGGAGTAGAACGGGATGTCGATGCCCCGGCTGGTCCAGCCGTCCCGGGTTTCTGGCCGGCGCTCGACCGGGGCCTCGAACCGCACCTTAGTAGTGGGGACGAATCTGACAACTGTGTCGACGGTGTCGAGCACGGCCAGCGCCGGCCCCTGCGCCTGTCCCTCGCGCTGAAACACGAAGATCGACACGATCCCGTGTCGACGCATCTCGCGCCCGGGGTCGACGGTCATCTCCTCGGTGTCGAGGAAGCTGGTGACCACGCGAACGAACCTGTCCCCGACTTTGTCCAGGTCCACCGCAACGGTGTCGTCCCAGAAGAAGGGGAGCCCAGGGAAATTGCCGGCGAGGTTGGTCTGCAGCACGGAGGCTACTTCAGCTCGAGCTTCTACACGTGTTGTCACTTCACACCTCTGATCTTCATTGCCTTCACTTCTTGGATGTACCGCTTCATCTGGGAAACTGTCCGGGCCACAACTGCGCCTCTACTGGGGTTCACGTCCCTGAATTTCATGATGTTGGCTTCAATGTCCCAGGTGTAGTCCTCTCCGTCTTCCTTGTTATAGCCCCGAGTGGATAGGAACACCTTTTGACCCGTACGAAGGCCTGAGAGCTTGTTGCCGCGGGCATTTATAGCCTCATTCACAGCTTGTGAGTCACCCTCGCTAAGCCCGAAGTCCTTGCCGTGCCAGTCATTGTTCCCCGGTTTAGGAGCACCGATTGAGAGCCTCCAGTTCGACGCGTAGGTGCCCGTATACTGCGGGGATGTTCTGGCTGCATAGTCAAGTGCCCGGTACATTACGGCCTTGACCTTAGCCATCGCGTACTCAGAGGTACGGGTGAGCGCCGCTGCAAGTGCGTAGTCGAACTTCTTGTTTTGGGAGAAGTACGCTCTCATGGCTCTCGCCTGATATGCAGAGATCTGTACCCCGTCCTGTCAAGGTGGGATAGGACCTTGAAGTCCTCACCCCCGATGCTGACTGTGTCCCCGGCTTTAGCCTGTACCGCAGGCAGCACGAATAGCTGGGCGTCGCCCCGCTCATACTTTGTGGAACCTTGTGTCAGGTACTCGAAGTACTCCTGCCACCTGACCCGCACCGCGCGTACGCTCACCGTTGTGGCGGTGTAGCTGTCGGTGACCGGGTTGTAGCTGCGGCCTGTTGACACTGTCACCTGAACGACTGGGTCATCAAGCTCGTTGGCCAGGGCATCGACAATGCCCGCGGGTGTCAAGTAGCTGTTCTTGACGAAGTAGTTCCTATCCACTGTGTGGATTAAGACATCTTCCCCGACCGTTTCTTTACCAAAGTAGATGTGGTACTGGGGGTGGTACTCGCTGGAGTCTCGCTCGTCGGTCCCGTACTTGTTGAAGTCGATGGACGCGTACGCCTGAACTCCAGGAACATCTTCCAGGACTTGCGCAATCGTTCGGATTTCCACAACATGGTCGGCGCCCTGAAGTACATACCTACTGCGAATGGCTTCACCAGACCAATGGTCAAGGCTTGAATCGCTTACGATGTATGCTTGATCATCAATCTTAATAACTCTACGCACAGGTATGACTACCTCAGGAGCCGTAGACATATTTCTTATCTTAATTCGCGTGCCCTCAGTCCTGTACATGTCGAGAGGCTCGACTTGGCACTTAAAGCTGTAGCGCGGGTTGTAGGCGTCTACGGCTTTAGTTTTGTCAAAGAACTTGGACACGTTCTTCAGCTTCATGCTTACGCCCCCGTAATCGGGTTGTACGTCGGGGTCGCGGACACGGCATAGGACATGAACACCGTAGGCTTCGACGTAGACATCAACGTGCCATAGGCAGCCTCAAGTCGCGCCTTCCACGTGGCGTAGGACTTGTTCACGGCCTCGATGGTAGCCTTGTACGGGTCCGCGAATCGCTCCATGCGCGCCTTGCCGTCCTCGATGGACTTGGGCCCGAACATGGGCAAGGTGCTTGTCAACGATCTGGCCACGGCGTAGGTCGAAAAGCCACGACACGCGGCCATGAGCCGCTCCTGGGCCGACGTCAGGACAGGGGTCGACTCGAGTGTTGTGTGAAGGGTGGCAAGGTCGGGGTGGACGTCATCCAGCTCAAACCGAAGGCTGTCTTCGTAGAGCTGTAGGCCGAGCACATCATCGCCCAGCTCCTCGTCCGTGACCCCGAGCGCAGCCCGGATGTCGTCGTAGGTGGTGTAGTTAAGCAGTGACATGGGTCAGCTTCCCGGCTTCAAGTTGGTTGTCGATCCACCAGTCCTTCTCGACCTCCAAGGGTACCTCGGTGATGTTGTCCAAGGTGAAGGGGTGGATCATGAGCCCGACGACAGAGCACACCTTGATTCTTGTGGGCTGAGCGGCTTCAGGCTTCTTGGCGGGGGTGGGTTTGATCTCGGCCATCTCTAACATCCTTGTGGACTATAGATAAAGGCCCGGGAGGTAAGTCCCGGGCCTCCTTCACCTAAGCTTACGCGTAGGTCAGCACCTCAAACGCCTCGAGATAGAGGCGGCGGCAGATGCTGCCGGTGTCCCATCGCATCGCGCTACCACGGCGGAGCACGAAATCTTCCTGCGCCTGGTACGACGCGTTGGTCGATGTCACGCGCTGGATCGCGTACTCGCTGTCGATGCCCATGATGGTCTTCGCCGGCCAGTTGGGATCGTCGGTGATGAACACCTGCACGTCACCCCAGGTCGGGTTGAGCACCGAGGCCTCGGCGTTGATGCGCGGGCTGGTGTTGTTGTCGCCCGAGACGGTCGGACGGCCAACGCGGGCTTCGATTGCCATAGCGCCCAGGATGTCGGTGACGACGTGGGTGATGCGGCGGCGAGCGGTGCCCGAGTACAGCCACAGCATCCAGGCCTTCTGGGTGAGACCCGAAGTCGCAGCGGTGTCCAGCGAGACCGCGGTCTTGACCTTGCTCAGCGAGGCCAGCGAAGCCTGACCCATGTCAAGGTCGCCATTCAGCATCGAACGCAGATCTTCCTGGGCGCGCTCGTTGCGCTCGACCGCGATCTGGCGGGCGATGGACAGCGCGACGAAGTCCAGGTTGAGGTAGCGGGTCGCCTGCTCCGACCACTCGATGCCCAGCGCGTAGGTCGGGATGCGGACCTGCTTCTCGGACGTGGTCAGAGTCAGCATGCGGGCGGGGCGGGCCAGCTGCGAAGTGACCTGCGAACGACCTTGCTCCGGCTTCGAGTAGTTGGCCTCAGGCCACAGCATCCACTCATCAGCGATGGTGTCGTCCAGGGCGATCATCGAGTCGAACGCGCTGGCGTGCATGTCCATGTCACCGGTCAGCTTGTCCTCGATGAGGGCGCCGATGGCGGGCATCAGCAGCACGCGGGCCTGCTGGCTCGGGTTGCGGACCACAGCGCCGGTCGCTTCCATCTTCGGCTTGCCGTCCAGGACCGACTGCAGCGAGGGGGCGCGCAGACCGGCCTTCTTGGCGGTACGCAGCACCAGGCCCTCAGAGGCGCAGAACTGGGTGAAGGCGTCACCGTAAGCGTTGGCATCAGTGGGGTAAATGGTATTGACCCAGTCACGGACCGACATACCATTGTCGGCAGCCTCACGCACCAGGTCAAGGGACACCTCGACCTGTTGGATCTGGCCTTGTTCGTCGTAAAAAGCAGCCATTTCTGTCTCTCCAGTTAGGCGTTGACACGTTCGATGACGCCGACCGTGCCCACGGCACCGGTACCGGCAGAACCCAGGCTGACGACACGCCACATGAACGGGGCGACAGCTTGCGAGGTGGCCTTGCAGACCTTGACCGGGCCACTCAGGGCAGTACCCTTAGCGACCGGGGTACCCGCCACGACGTAGTCACCAATGGCGACCACACCGGTACCCGGGGTGCCCTGCAGGCCATCGAATGTGACTTCCTTGCGGTCCTTGACCTGGACAGAGCCGATCGAGTAGCCATCGGCGGTGTAGCTCTCGACCGCAGCGATAACGCCTTCGATGGCGTCGCCCACGGCGACGAGGTTGTAACGCGAGTCACCCACCAGCTTCACGATCTTGCCCACGTCCGCATCGGACAGGCGATCACCTTCAGTGGTACCGGCACCGAGTCGAGCGGTTTCCGGCGTGGTGACGATCAGTTCCTTGAATTGAAACTTGGCCATCATCTTTCTCCTTGATTACTTGCTATACCGGGCCGCATTGACGCGAGCCATGTGAGACGCGCCCACGGCGGGCTTCTTCACCTGTTCCTCGACATTCGTCGCGGAAACCCCACCCACCTTGAACTTCGAGGCGAAGGAGGCGGACACAGCGACGTGCTCCGCGAGAATCTGAGCCGGCGACGACGCCGACATGTCGATCAGCGAGCCGCCCAGGGCCACTCGCATGTTGTTGGTCGCCTTCGCCGCGATGTCCTTGAGCGGCTCGACCACAGCCTCGAGCATCTCGAGCTTGTCCTTGAGCTTGCTCGCCTCGATCTTCGAGGCCACCAGCTCATCCTGAGCCGCCTTGAGCTGATCCGCCACGAACTTAAGAGCGCCCGCAGAAGCGTCAACTTCTGCAGCCTGTCCAACGCCCGTGCCCTCGGCGCTCGCCTCGTCCGAGGTCTCGACCTGAGCCGAAACTTCGACGTCCTCAACCTGAGCGGCAACGTCCGTCTCGGCCTGCGTGCCAGTCCCGGGAGCCTGGTCGGCCTCCAGAGTGGCGCCCGCGGCCAGGGCGGCGATGTCTTGCTCGCTCAGCGCTTTGCGCACCTTCATGCCCATACCGTTCTCTCCGTTATCTTTCTCGACACGCAGACCCGAGGTCTGCTTGCCCGGAGTATAAGCGGTCTTTATAGACGGATCAACAAGATTTCGCTTGACATCGGACATCACCTGGTCAAACGACTTGATGCCGTCCACCAGGCCCGCGTCAGCGCCTGCCTGACCATAGAATTCTCGACCTTGGGCCATAACGCTGTCGGCAAACTCATAGCTCTTGCCGCGCATTTCAGCCACGTGCCCGACAAAGATCTTGTATGCAGCGTCGACGCCGGCCTGGATCTGGGCCTTACCCTCTTCCGAGAGCTTCTCCACCCCGTTGGCCAAGGCCTTGTACTTGCCCGCACGGACGACAGTGACGCCGATCCCGGCCTCCTTCAGCATTTCCGAGCGCTCCATATGAGTGGCGATCACGCCGATGGAGCCCATACCCGCGGCCTTGCTGGCATAGACTTCGCCGGCCGACGAACCCAGCCAGTACGCAGCGCTGTACATGGAGCCGTCCGTGAAGGCGGTGACCGGCTTCACGTTGTCGTGGACGAGGCGGATCAACTTGGCGGTGTCATCGACGCCGGAGACGGCGCCGCCGCCCGAGTCGATGTCAAGGATGATGTGCTGGACACTGGTATCGGTCGCCGCAGAGATCATGGCGTCCCGGATCTCCGGGTAGCCTGTCATGCCCATCCACTCGTTCCAGATGGCATCGCCATCGTTGGTCAGCGGACCCTTGACGCTGATGGTGGCCACACCGTCAGCATCAACGGAAAGCAGGCGGGGGGTCTCCCGGTCCTTATCGCTGATCCTGTCCCCGGCTGCCATGCGCGTCGCCCGCGCTTCCTCTGCGTCCAGCGCGGCGTGGAGGCTCGCCTCTGTCCCCGCCCAGACCTTCTCTTCCGTAACTCGAGGCATCATGCTCTCCTGTCAGTTTCGCGCGAGTCTACCTCGCCATAAGAAAAATTGATAGGCAGATCAGGGCCACGATACTGGAACCTATCCAGCCACCGTGAGAACGCCTGCTCCGGTGTTGCGCCCCACGCAGTGTCTCTGTCGCAACTGCAGACCCACCCACCTGACGGGTCCCGCTCAAGCTGTGGTCGAACTTCCACTCGTCACACCCCGAAGATTGTCCGAAGCATCACACGAGGCCAAATGAAGTAGAGGCGGACAAACGTATCAACATTGGTACGTGTGATGCTCTCAAGTGTCTCGTTCCATCGGCAGTAGTCGATGACGGGTTGCGTGTGGGTGCGCTTCCACTGGGCCATGTCGGTTACGGGTTTCATGTGCTTCTCCATTTGTTGTACCTCAAGCCCAGCCTTCTCGGCGCTGCTTTACCCGCTGGTACAGGCTGGTTGCACCTGCCCAGATAACGACGATACAAAAGCCTACAAGTGGGTCCACGCCCAGGGTCGTAGCTACTTGTTGACCTTGCTCAGTCCACACTGCCATGCCTGCGGAGATGCCGGCAAGGATGCTGGTGACACTCGAGGTAGCGATGGGGCTGCGCTTCAGGCTGGACTCCGGCTCTACAGCCTGGGGCATCGGCTGCGAGTCGTCAGAGAGGTACAGCGCAGCCTCTCGTGCTCGGCGTGAAGTCAAGCCGTCAACAACTTGCAGCACACCATTGACGCGGGCCTTGTTCCACAACGCGAAGGCTCGTGCGGCGCTCTGGCGGTCGCCTTCGTTGTGGCGCTTGAGTACCGTTGATTGCGCAAATCCGTGAGTGCCGATGTTGAAAGCGAGGCTCACCATCGCGCCGAGTTCGTTTGCCGACGCGTCGCGCTTTAACAGCCGGCGAACACTCTCTGTAAAATCCCCCAGGTCGCTTAGGAACCATTGATCGGCTTGCTCCTGCGTGCATGTGTCGCCCATCTTGACGCCACCTGTGTGCCCGTACCCTATCGTCGGTACGCCAGCAGGACAGCGGTACGCCTTGAGCCGGCAGCCCTCGGAGCGTGCGATTTCCAGCACAGCCTCATAGCTGATCGGCCAGCCCAGCTTCTTATCAGGCAGAATCATTTGTTAACCTCAATAACAGCTAGCTCAGTGTGGGTTTTCCACAGCGGGTGACAGTCATGAAGTGCCAAAACCTGTACACGCTTTGCGTCAACAGGCACAACCATTCTCCACGGGCCCCACTCCTGAGCACCCATAGGCCTTGTATAGGGTCTCTCCGCATCGACAAACTCGAAGGGTATAGAGAGGGGCAGCCCTGTGTCACGCTCTACACGTCCAGACGCCTCAAGGAACTCACACTCGCGTCGCTTGTAGAGCCACCCGGAGATGGTTATCGTGTCACCGCTTACTTCTTTGTTGGTTATCACAAAGGGGTCAATGACAGGGAACCCCTTGTCTACCAGGGGGCCAAAGTAAACAAACGATATGGCGCCGAGAACAAGTAGCGCTGCCGACTGTAAACTATCTATCCATCGCCGCATGATTACTTCTCCTTGACTCTTGAGTCTATCCCGAGGACCTTGTCTCTGAATTGAACAAGGAGCCCAGTAGCCCTTGTACCCTCGTGTGCGGTGACGGCGATCACGATGGCAGCTTGCCAATCCTTGATTCCTGCAGCTTGACACGCAAAAAACGCGATCAACCCAGCGAAAGAGCAGACAACCAAGTCAAGAAGCATGCTGGTCCACGACCACCTCTCCCCGGTCCTAACTCTGTTTGCGTACTGCACGAAGCCGCCCCACACCGAAAGGGCTATCGCGTAGAGAAATGGTAGGTTCTGTGCGACCCAGTGCTCGACTTTGTCACTCATTTAGCCCCCACGGCTAAACTGACAACTTCAGCCTTCTTGTTCTGCCCCCGGCCCACGGCCGGCGTGTCACCATTAAGGTTTTGGTTTAGTGTGGACCCGCTGTTAGTCGGCTCCTGCGTATCAGCCGCCTGGCCACCCTTATTTAAGTGGAACATCGTGCCTGACAGCGGCTTATATCCAGCTGGCGGTAGTTTGCCGGTCAGCGTCAGCGAAGCCTCTTCGTCCGTGATGAGGCCAAGGCTGAGCTTCTCCAGCGTCATCATCTGCTGCGTCTGGCGGAATGCCGACAAGTCAGCTTCAGGTCTCAGGTCGATGTCCGCATACCGGAACTCAACAACGACGTCCAAGCCAAAGAGGCGCAGCGACGTGGTGAACATGCGGCTGTAGAACAGGTCCAGTTTGTCTTTCACCGCACTGGTTGCAGACTTCATGAACAGCATCGTCTCGCTCGAGGCGATGTTGCTCGAGCCGCCCTGGAAGCCCAGAATCGTGCCCATCGTCTTGGCGCCCGTGGAGAGGCGGGAGTTGCCGATCTGCTGCAGCACCTCATACTCGGAAGCCAAACCGGCGTTCGAGGGGTTTTCGACATCGAACTCCACGGTATCGAAGTGGACCAGGGCCTCGTCTGGCGCCAGGTTGTTGACCAGAGTCTGCAGCTCGTTCGTGACCTGGTTCATCGCCTCCTTGGCCTTCTCCGGGTCAAGTTGTGCTTCCTGGTCCAGGTTCTTGCGGAACATCTCCTCGTTGATCTTGGCCTTCTGCCGCGGATGAATGACCCGCTTGATGATCTTGTGGATGTCCTGGGCAAACTCCTCCTTGAAGAGGACAGGCTTGATGGCGCTCTCGAAGGGGGAGGAGGGGTAGGCCTCGGTCAGGTCTTGATCCAGACCTAGCATCACGAACGTCGGAATGTCGAGGTCGATCTCCTCGTTGCCCACCCGCTGAACGGGCTTGAGCCCCTTGCCATCGGGCTTGAACTGGATCGTGAACACGCTGACGGGTTGGATCGCGCTCGGCAGCCGGCTCTTGTCCAGGATGAGCTCGCCGGCCATCGCGCCGTACATCATCAGCTCCTTGGCCAGGCTCTCGCTCAGGGATTTGAGCGACTGCACGTTGCTGTAGCCCTCGGCATAGTCGGGCATCACGTCCATGCGGGTGATGATCTGCTGCAGCAGCGTGGTCGCGGCGACGTCAATCGTGCCATCGACGGCCGACTTGGCGATGGCCGTGTACTTGCTTGGGATACCCACGCGCAGGTACGCCCACAGCGCGGCGCTGAGGTCCGGGCTTGTGTGGGCATAGTCGTGGATGATCTTCCGGGTGTCACTGCCGTTCCGGTAGTTGAGCAGATCCGCGCTGGCGACGTTGCGGTCGTCGCGGCGGATCGGCTGCTTGGGGTCGGGCTTGGTGGTCTTGAAAAACCCGGGGTAGGACTTGGAGCCCTTCTGGACTTTCGGGGGTGGCGCCGGGGGCAGCTGCGTCGCTGCCGCTACCTCGGGCCGTTCCGACTCAGCCGCCGAGTCGCTCGAGCGGCCGAAAAGCGAGCGGAGTTTCTGGAACACGGGCGCACCTTGGGCTGAATTCTGTCTCCCCGTAGGATAAGCCATAAATTCCGCTTATACAAGGATTTGACGGTTGTACCCAACGGGCCTGTGCCGTTATGGCGCAAGCATTTCGCTTGCGATCTGCCGGGCAAGGTCGCCATCACCCATCCCAAGCCGCCTGCATCGCACAGCCGGGCGTGCTTCCTCGCGCAACCGTCCCGGCGGGTTCCGGGTGTCTCGACAGGAGACCGCGCAATGTCGCTGCTGTCCAAAACGCTGGGGCGTGTCATGCCCCGGTATCGCACCTTCTCGGACTGGGTCACCGTGTATCGTCAGATCATCGACGCCAGGCCCATCCAACCCAAGACCCTGCAGAATCGCAATGCCAGCCTGCGCCGGCTGATCGACGAATTCGGCCCGCGCACGATCTCGGCCATCCGCCCGCACGAGGTCGCCCAGCTGCTGCGCCGGCTGCACGGGCAATACCCGCACCTGGCGCGGCGCGTGCTCATCGAAGCGCGCGACTGCTTCGGCGAGGCCGTCGCCTACGGCTGGATCAACACCAACCCCGCCGCGTCGGTCCGCCACCAGCCCACCAAGGTGGCCCGGCGCCGGCTCACGCTCGACGAGTGGCAGCGCATCTACGCCTGGTCGCAAGCCAATCAGCCAGGCTGGGCGTCCCGCATGATCCTGCTCGCCCTGGTCACCGGGCAGCGGCGCGCCGACCTGCAGAAGATGCGCTTCGAGGACGTGCGCGACGGCTACCTCTACATCCAGCAGCAGAAGAAGGGCGCCCGCGTCCGCCTGCCGCTCGACCTGCGCCTCGAGGCGATCGGGGTGAGCCTGGGCGAGGCTATCGAGCTGTGCCGCGACTACGCGCCGCCGGGCGAGTACCTGCTGCGCAAGGGCACCGGCGAGCGTCCGGTGTGCCCGTCGCTGTCGGCGCGCTTTGAAGACGCGCGCGAGGGCGTCTACGGCAAGCACACCGGCGCCGGCCTGCCGCCGTGCCTGCACGAGTGCCGCAGCCTGGCCGAGCGGCTCTACCGCAAGCAGGGCATCGACACCCGCACGCTGCTCGGCCACAAGCGCCAGTCGATGACCGACACCTATAATGATGACCGGGGCCTCAGCGACGGCGAGTGGAAGACGCTGGAGGTGTGATCGGCGCGCGAGGGGGATTAGACTTCCGGCGTAGCGATGATCCGCAATCCCAGGCGGGCGAGTGCGTCCTCTGCGGACTGCTCGGACACGTCTACCGCAGCGAGCATCGCGGAAACCTCGGCCGCAGTGATCGACAACCCGGCGCCCGTTGCGAGCTGTAGGGTGAGCGCGACATTTCCGGGCCGGGTCTCAACGGATGGAGTGCCGTCCTCGGCGTAACTCACGGTGGTTAGCGGCAGGAGATCCGCGAACGGCGTCTCGATGAGCCCAGAGCTGATGAAGTGCGTCGGCGGAGCTTCGCCCGTCGGGGAGAGCGGGG
>ERZ1645187.3820-NODE-3820-length-12486-cov-22.970397_pt1 | contig 12486 bp, 11 predicted proteins | sample MGYA00575352_ERZ1645187 | MGnify/ENA primary metagenome ERZ1645187 (study PRJEB40837, sample SAMN11349314) | freshwater sediment metagenome | isolation source: river sediment | host: Sediment | place: India: Wazaribad , New Delhi | collected 2017-02-21 ... | reverse complement strand
CGGTCGGCGCCATCGGCCCCGACTATCTCTGCATGGACGGCACCATCCCGCGCGGTCGCCTCGCCGACGTGCTCGCCCGCATGGACGAACTCGCCGCGAAACACGGCCTGCGCGTCGCCAACGTCTTCCACGCCGGCGACGGCAACCTCCATCCTCTCATCCTCTACGACGCCGCCATCCCCGGCGACATCGAGAAGGCGGAGGCCTTCGGCGCCGACATCCTGCGCCTCTGTGTCGCGGTCGGCGGCGTGCTCACCGGCGAGCACGGCGTCGGCGTCGAGAAGCGCGACCTGATGGGCGAGATGTTCGACGAGGTCGATCTCGGCCAGCAGGAGCGCGTCAAATGCGCCTTCGACGCGCAGGGGCGGCTCAACCCCGGCAAGGTCTTCCCGACGCTGCATCGCTGCGCCGAGATGGGCTTCATGCACGTCCGCTCCGGCGACCTGCCCTTCCCCGAGATCCCGAGGTTCTGATGCCGATGCCGCTCGCTCCCCGCGACGAGGCCGACCTCGTCGAGATCGTCCGCGCCGCCCGCGTGGTCCGCACGCCGCTCGCGCTCGAAGGTCGCGGCACCCGCCGTGCCCTCGGTCGCCCGGTCGAGGCGGAAAAGACGCTGACTTTCGCCGGCCTGTCCGGCATCACACTCTACGAGCCGGCCGAACTGGTGATGACGGCCCTGCCCGGAACGCCGCTTTCGGAGATCCGCGCGACGCTCGCCGCCAATGGCCAGGAACTCGCCTTCGATCCGATCGAGCACACGGCCCTCTACGGCCACACACCCGGCGCCACCTCGATCGCCGCCGCCTTCGCGATCAACGCCTCCGGCCCGCGTCGCCCCAAACTCGGCGCTGCGCGCGATCATCTCCTCGGCTTCCGTGCGGTGAACGGGCTCGGCGAGAGCTTCAAGTCGGGCGGCCGGGTGATGAAGAACGTCACCGGCTTCGATCTCTCCAAGGTGGTCTGCGGTTCGTTCGGCACCCTCGCCGCGCTCACCGAAGTGACCTTCAAGGTGATGCCGGCGCCCGAGACCACCGAGACGCTCGTCCTCCTCGATCTCGACGACGAGACCGCCGGCCGCGTGATGCGCGAGGCCTCCGGTCTGCCGCAGGAGGTCGACGCCTACGCCCATCTGCCGGCGAACGTCGACGGCCCCGTCCCCGGCCGCGCCGCGACGCTGCTGCGCCTCGACGGCCCGAAGGTGTCGGTCGAAAGCCGCAAGGCGACACTCATCGCCCGCTTCCGCGCGCTCGGCGAAGCCACACACCTCGACGCCGACGCCTCGCGCACGCTGTGGACGGCGATCCGCGAGGCCGCGCCGATCGCCGCCCGCCCGGGCCCGATCTGGCGCCTGTCGCTCACGCCGTCCGACGGTCCGAAGGTCGTCGCCGCGCTGAAGGACGCCGGGCTCCCACTCGACGCCTGGATCTGGGACTGGGCCGGCGGCCTCGTCTGGCTGGCGCTGGCGAGCGATGCCGCGCCAGAGGCCGCACGGCTGCGCGCCGTCGTCGACTGCTTCGGCGGTCACGCCTTCCTGGTGCGCGCCGACGAAGCGACCCGCCGCGCCGAGCCGGTGTTCCACCCCCAGCCGGCGCCGCTCGCCGCCCTCGCCGCGCGGGTGAAGCGCGCCTTCGATCCCGACGGGATCTTCTCCCCCGGCCGCATGGCCCCGATCGCGACGACGGAGGCGTGAGGCGATGCAGACGAACTTCCTGCCCCATCTCCTCGCCGACCCGGACGTCGCGCTCGCCGAGCAGATCCTGCGCAAATGCGTCCACTGCGGCTTCTGCACCGCCACCTGCCCGACCTTCCTCGAGCTCGGCGACGAACGCGACAGCCCGCGCGGCCGCATCTATCTGATCAAGGAGATGCTGGAGACCGGCCGCCCCGCCGACGCCGAGACGGTGACCCATCTCGACCGCTGTCTGACCTGCCTCTCGTGCATGACCACCTGCCCATCGGGTGTGGACTACATGCATCTGGTGGATCATGCTCGCGCCCATGTCGCCCGCACCCACTCCCGTCCGCTCGCCGATCGCCTGTTCCGCCGCCTGCTGGCCCTGGTGATCCCCAATCCGGCGCTGTTCCGGCTGTCGCTGCTCGGGGCGAAGCTGATCCGTCCGGTCGCCGGGCTGTTGCCGCGAAAATTCGCCGGCCTCTTCGCGCTGGCGCCGAAGCACCTCGCCGCGCCCTCGCCGGTCGATCGACCGCAGACGTTCCCCGCGCGTGACACCCGGCGGATGCGGGTCGCGCTCTTGAACGGCTGCGCCCAGACCGTGCTCGACACCGCCATCAACGAGGCGACGGTGCGGCTCCTCACCCGTCTCGGCGTCGAGGTGGTGGTCGCCGAGGGCGTCGGCTGTTGCGGCGCGCTCGAGCACCACATGGGTGAGACCGACGCCTCGCACGCCCGCGCCGCGAGGAACATCCGCGCCTGGACCCGCGAGATCGATCGCGGCGGCCTCGACGCGATCGTGATCAACACCTCCGGCTGCGGCACCACGGTCAAGGACTACGGCCACATGTTCCGCAACCACGCGGATCTCGCCGACGCCGCCACCCGTGTCTCGGCAATCGCCCGCGACGTCTCGGAAGTGCTGGCGACGCTCGATCTCGCCGCGGCCGTGGTTCCCGGTCCGCGTCCGCGCGTCGCCTATCACTCCGCCTGCTCGATGCAGCACGGCCAGAAGATCACCACGCTGCCGATGGAGCTGCTCGCCCGCGTCGGCTTCGAGGTCGTCGCGATCCCCGAGAGCCACGTCTGCTGCGGCTCGGCCGGCACCTACAACATCCTCCAGCCGGAGCTGGCGACCCGCCTGCGCGACCGCAAGGTGGCGAACATCGCCTCCGTCGCCCCGGAGGTGATCGCCGCCGGCAACATCGGCTGCATGATGCAGATCGGCTCGGCGACCGCGACGCCGATCGTCCACACCGTCGAACTCGTCGATTGGGCGACCGGCGGCCCCGTCCCCGAAGGGCTCGGCCCCTTCGTCAGCGAAAAGGTTCCCGCATGACCGATCTCACCCTCACCCAGGCCCAGGCGATCGCCACGACCTCGCTCGCCGTCGCCCGCGAGCGCGGCTTCAAGCCGATGGCCGCCGTCGTGCTCGACGCGCGCGGCGCCCTGAAGGCGGCGCTCGCCGAGGACGGCTGTCCGATCGTCCGCTGGCAGGTCGCCTTCGGCAAGGCCAACGTCTGCGTTCGCTTCGGCGCCGGAGGCCGCCGCATCGAGGCGCTCGCCAAGGAGCGCCCGCACTTCCTCGCCGGCCTCGAATCGGTGATCGGCCCGTTCGGCGCCGTGCCGGTGCCGGGCGGCGTCCTGATCCGCGACGCGAGCGGGGCGCTCCTCGGCGCCTGCGGCATGTCGGGCGACACCTCCGACAACGACGAGGCCGCCCTCGTCGCCGCGATCGAGACCGCCGGCCTCGTCGCCGATTGCGGTTGAGGATGCAGGGCGGGGCGCGTCCCCGCCCTCACCCGATCTCCGCGAGCCTCGTGAGATCGAAGCGGTGGACCTCGTCGAGCAATTCGATGAACCCGGTCACCGCATGGTCGATCGCCGCCCGCCCCTTCTCGGCCGTCGACCTCCGCGGATCGCCGACCGCACCCGAGGGATTGAGATCCTGCGCCGCCCAGCCGAAGGCATGCGGCCCATAGGCGCGCAGGTGACGGAACTCGCGCTCGAGCTCGCCCTGCAGCGACGGAAAGTCCGCGAAGGCCTCGGCCCGCACCAGCTCCGGCCTGAGTGCCAGCACCATCGAGGTCTCGACGTCGCCGGCGTGAATGCCGAGCCGCCGCTCGTCCGCATCGAACAGCCCCTCCGGCCGCCCGAACCGCGACCACGACGACGCCACCGCCAGCATCCCGTGGCGCATCCTGAGCTCGCGGCAGACGAGATCCATGATCGGAACGTTGCCGCCGTGCGCGTTGACGATCACGAGCTTCCTGACCCCGGCCCGCGCCACCGATGCCCCGATCTCCAGCCAGACCTTGGCGACCGTCTCCCAGGTGAGCGTCAGCGTCCCCGCCGACGCCTCGTGCTCGGCCGACCACGCCACGGCCTGCGTCGGCAGAAAGGTGACCGGCAAACCCGCAGGCAACCGCGCCACCGTCGCCGCGACGTGACCGTCGGCGATGATCGTGTCGGTGCCGAGCGGCATGTGGGCCCCGTGCTGTTCGACCGCCGCGATCGGCAGCACCGCGATCCACGACGCGACGTCGGGACCTTCGAAGTCGGTCGCGACGAGATCGGACCAGAAGCGACGGGGAACCATGGTGTCCACCTTCAGAAGAGTTCGAGGAAGGCCTTCGCCGCCTCGCCGTGTTCGTGTCTCAGCCGCGCGACGTCGATGCCGACCGGCATCCCGTCGACGACCCGCCACTCGCCCGCCACCATCACCCGGTCGGCGCGATGCGCCCCGCACAGCACCAGTGCCGCGAGCGGGTCGCCCGCGCCGGAGAAGCGCAGCTCGTCGAGCGTGAACATCGCCAGATCCGCCTGTTTGCCGACAGCGATCTCGCCGATGTCGTCGCGGCCGAGGCACCGCGCCGACCCCTTGGTCGCCCAGCGCAGCGCGTCGATGTGCGACAGCGTCGCGTCGTAGCGCAGCCGTCCGAGCATCAGGGCGTGGCGCACGCCTTCCATCAGGTTCGACGAATCGTTCGACGCCGAGCCGTCGACCCCGAGCCCCACCGGCGCCCCCGCCGCCTCCAGTTCCCGCGTCCGGCACAGGCCCGAGGCCAGCACCGCGTTCGAGGTCGGGCAGTGGCAGATCCCGACCCCGTGCCGGCCGAGCCGCGCCACCTCGTCGTTGCTGAAGTGGATACCGTGGGCGAGCCACGTCCGATCGCTCATCCAGCCGACCTCCTCGAGATAGTCGACCGGACGGCAGGCGAATTTCGACAGGCAGTAGTCGTTCTCGTCCTCGGTCTCGCCGAGATGGGTGTGGAGACGGCAGTCGTGCTTTTCGGCCAATTCCGCCGTCGCCTTCATCAGCGACCGCGTCACCGAGAAGGGCGAGCACGGCGCCAGCGCGATCCGCGTCATCGCCCCGTCGGAGCGGTCGTGGTACTTCGCGATCACCCGCTCGCTGTCGAGCAGGATCGTCTCCTCGTCCTGCACCGCTTCGCGAGGCGGCAGCCCGCCGTCCTCGACCGAGAGATTCATCGAGCCGCGCGTCACCGTCATCCGGAGGCCCAGCGCCCGAGCCTCCTCGACCTCGATGTCGACCGCCCTCTCGAGCCCGGCGGGGAAGATGTAGTGATGATCGGCCGCCGTGGTGCAGCCCGACATCAGGAGCTCGGTCCCGGCGAGCCGCACCGCGAGGCGGAGCGCCTCCGGCGACAACCCCTTGGTCCAGATCGGATAGAGCGCCTGGAGCCAGGGGAAGAGCTCTTTGTTGATGGCCCGCGGATGCGCCCGCGTCAGCGTCTGGTAGACGTGGTGATGGGTGTTGACGAGGCCGGGCAGGACGACGTGTCGCGAAGCGTCGAAGATCGCGTCGACCGGCGCCGACGGCTCCCTCCCCGCCGCCACCGTCTCGACGATGCGCGTGCCTTCGATCACGACGCCGCGCGCCGCGCGCTCCGCCAGGATCGCCAGGGGATCCTTCACCCACGTCCGCATGATCGCTCCTCTTCGACCGGGCCATCCTAACCGCCCGGACCGCCGCCGCAACGGTCGACGCCCCCGCCGCGACGCGATAGGCTCCGCGCCATGCCCGCGACCGACCTCCGCCCACTTTCCGGCCCCACCCAGCTGCTCGTCGTCGAGCGCGTCGGTCGTCGCTTTCCCGGCGAAGATCCGGTGCTCGACGACGTGTCGCTGACGGTCGCGCCCGGCGAGATCGTCACCCTGCTCGGACCTTCCGGCTGCGGCAAGTCGACCCTCCTGCGCCTCGCCGCCGGCCTCGACCGTCCCGACCACGGCACCATCGACGCCCCCGCCGGCCGCATCGGCCACGTCTTCCAGGACGCGACGCTGATGCCCTGGGCGAGCGCGCTCGACAACGTCGCCCTGCCGCTGCGCTTCGAAAAGGTGGCGAAGCCGACCGCCCACGCCCGCGCCGCCGACGCCCTCGCCGCCGTCGGCCTCGCCGCCGCCGTCGGCAAACGTCCGCGCGAACTCTCCGGCGGCATGCGCATGCGCGTCGCCGTCGCCCGCGCCCTGGTCGGCGATCCGGCGCTGCTGCTGATGGACGAGCCCTTCGCCGCCCTCGACGAGATCACCCGCTTCCGTCTCGTCGACGATCTCCTGCGGCAGCGCGATCTTCGCCGTCTCGGCATTCTCTTCGTCACCCATTCGATCTTCGAGGCGGCGTCGCTCTCCGACCGTGTCCTCGTCATGACCGCGGCGCCGGGACGCATCGCCGCCGAGATCGTGGTCCCCGTCGATGCGCCGCGCGGCGCGGAATTCAGAGCCGATCCGCGCTTCGCCGCGACCGTCGCCGCGATCTCGCGCGCGCTCGCCGCCGCGACCGCCCCGGACGTGGCGCTCGACGTCTCCGGCGCCTCCGGCTAAACTCTTCATGGGCCGTCGTAAAATCGATACGTTCTGAGCTTAGGGAACGGACATGAGCTTCCAACATCGCAAGTCCGTCACCCACCGTCTCGCCATGGCCGCCAAGGCGCACCGCGCCCGCTCCGGCACCCATCTGGCGCGCATCGGTCTCCATCCGGGCCAGGAGTCGGTCCTCAAGGCGCTGGCCGAGGAAGACGGCCGCACCATGAGCAACCTCGCTCAGGTGTTGGGCGTGCAGCCGCCGACGGTCACCAAGATGATCTCGCGCATGGCCGCGCAGGGGCTCCTCAAACGCGTCGCCTCCCAGTCGGACGGCCGCCTCGCCCGCGTCCATCTGACCGACGAGGGCCGCGCCCGCATCGACGAGATCGACCGCATCTGGTCGCGCATCGAGCGCGAGGCCCTCGCCGGCTTCGACGACAAGGACCGCAAGCGTCTGCGCAAGCTCCTGCGCGAGGTCGAGCGCAACCTCACGCTGCCGCTCGACGGGCTCGACGCCTCGCCCGCCGCCGAGGACGTCGAACCGGACCCGGAAGACTGATCGTCCCGGACCGCGCTTCCGTCCGCTCCTCGCCCGTGCCATCGTCGGCATCGGCCGCGTCGCGGCCCGGCTCCTTCGAACGCCGTCGTGCAGACCGGAAGACGAGAGCGGCGTGAGCGATCCGACCACCTCCCATTCATCGCCCCGACACGACGAGCACCGCCTTCTCGGCATCGCCCTGATGTGCCTCGCCGTGCTCTGTTTCACCGGCATCGACACGTCGGCCAAGTGGCTGGGAACGACCCTGCCGCCGCTCGAGGTGGCGTTCTTTCGCTACCTCGTCGCCTTCGCCCTCGCCACGGCGATGTTCCCGCCCGGCCGCGTTCCCGGCGCCTGGCGCACTCACCGGCCGTGGCTCCAGGCCCTGCGCGGCCTCTGCCTGCTCGGCTCGACCGTGTTCAACTTCATGGCGCTGCGCCACCTGCAGCTGGCGCAGACCATGTCGATCGCCTTCTCCGCGCCGCTGCTCATCGCCGTGCTGTCGGGACCGATCCTCGGCGAGCGGGTCGGCGGCCTGCGCTGGGCGCTGATCGGCTTCGGCTTTCTCGGCGTCCTGATCGTCGCCCGGCCGACCGCCGGCATCCACCCGGCGATGCTGGCCGCCTTCGCCAACGTCGCCTGCTACGCGGTCTACGCCATCGCCACCCGCCGACTGGCCGGCGTCGACAGTTCCGCCTCGATGCTGATCATCTCGACCGGCCTGCCGGTCGTGGTGCTGGCGCCGGTCCTGCCGGCGCTCTGGGTCGCCCCGGCCGGCTGGCAGACCTGGCTGCTGCTGCTCGTCATGGGGGCCTGCGGCGCGCTCGGCCATTTCGTGCTGATCCACGCCTTCGCCCGCGCCCCCGCCTCGCTGATCGCGCCCTACGGCTACACCCAGCTCGTCTGGATGGTGCTGGCGGGATGGCTGGTGTTCGGCAACCTGCCCGATCCGCAGACGATCCTGGGCGGCGCGGTGGTGGTGGCCAGCGGCCTCCTCCTGCTGTGGCACGACCATCGCGGCTCCCCCTCGCGGCGCTGAGCTGCCGCGCGTCGACGTCTCCCCGAGAGCGTCAGGAGTTTGTTGCGAACTCCGCGATATTCCGGCAAAAACGAGCGACCGCACGCGAGGGACGCCGCGGCCGAAATCATCTCCCTCCCTCGATCGAGTATGTGATGGACACCCCGGGCGCCACGCCGAAACGACGTCTCACCCTGGCGATGATCGCCGAGCGACTGGACCTGTCGACCGCGACGGTCTCTCTCGCCCTGCGCAACTCGTCGCTGGTCGCCGAAGAGACGCGCAAACGGGTCCATGCCCTCGCCGAGGAACTCGGCTACATCTACAATCGTTCGGCCGCGAGCCTGAGGACGGCCCGCACCAACATCGTCGGTCTCGTCGTCCACGACATCCTCAACCCCTATTTCGCCGAGCTCGTCGCCGCGGTCGAAACCGAACTCGGCAACCGCGGCCAGACCGTCATCCTGTGCAATCACGGCGACGATCTGCAGCGTCAGCGGCACTTCATGGAGACGCTGCTGCAGTATCGCGCCGACGGCATGATCCTGTGCCCGGCGGCCGGGACGAAACCGCAGGACGTCACCCGCATCGTCGAGGCCGGCCTGCCCGCCGTGCTGATCGCCCGCGAACTGCCCGATCTGCCCGACGTCCCGGTCATTCGCGGCGACGACCGCACCGGCATCCGCTCCGCCGTCGATCATCTGATCGGTCTGGGCCACACCCGCATCGCCCTGGTCGGCGGGCATCAGGGCACCTCCTCGGCCGCCTCCGAGCGTCGCGCCGGCTACGAGGACGCGCTGCGCGCCGCCGGACTGCCGGTGGATCCGAACCTCGAGTTCTCCGCCGAGGGCAGCCGCCGTGCCGGGCGCGACGTCTGCGGCGACGTCCTGGCGGCCAACCCGACCGCGATCGTCTGCTTCAACGATCTCCTCGCCCTCGGCATGATGATGGAGCTGAAGCGGCGCGGCATCGATCCCGGTCGCGACATCTCGCTGACCGGCTACGACGACATCGACGAGGCCTCGGTCTGGTCGCCCGGCCTCACCACCGTGTGGAACGGCCAGCAGGAGGTCGGACGCCTCGCCGCCCAGACCCTGCTCGACGTCGTCGCCGGACGCCGGGCCCCGGACAATCGCGTCCTGGTTCGCCCCGAACTGCGCCTGCGCGAGACCACCTGTCCGCCGGTCGCCTGAGGGCGCTCGTCCCCGTCCACGAACGAGAACGGCGCGCCGTCGAGGGCGCGCCGTCGTCGTTTCCGAACCCGGGACTCGAGCCTCAGGCGCCCTTCACCGATCGGGTGATCTCGGCGACGAGCGCGGCGTCGAGACCGAGCTTCGCGGCCAGCGCTGCGAGATAGGCCTTCTCCGCCGCCTGATCCGGATCGATGGCGAGCAGCGAGGCGGCGTAGAGATGCGCGGCCTCCTGCGGATCGCTCGCCAGCGAGGCGACACGGTCGAGATCGAGCGGCGCGGCGAGTTCGGTGTCGAGAAACGCCTTGGCGGCGGCCTCCACCGGCCCGACCTTGGCCAGGATCGCCGCCCGTTCCGCCTCGTCGACGTGTCCGTCGGCCTTGGCCGCCTGGATCATCGCGACGATGGTGGCGGCGGCGAGCTTCTGCTGCGCCTCCGTCGAGGCGGGCGGTTGCAGTTGAGCCGGCGCGGCGGGCGTAGCCGTGGCGGCCGCTCCGCCCGACTGGTAGCTTTGATAGGCCTTCCAGGCGAGCCCGCCGAGCGCGGCGAGAGAACCGAGCTTCACCGCCGTGCCGCCGACCTTGCGCCCGGTCTCGGTGCCCACCAACAGGCCGAGCAGCCCGCCCGCCAGCGCGCCGGCGGCGAGCCCCTGGCCCTGCGTTTCGAACAGGCCCTTGGCCTGCGCCATCTTGTCCTCGCCGACGATCTCGGTCGCCTTCGCCTCGAGCGACGTCAGGCTCTCGCCGAGCATCGCCTTGCCCTTGGCCAGATTTTCGGCGCCGACGAGACCCTCGACGGTCTTCGTGCCCTGATCGATGTAACTCTGAGCCGTCGCCGCCGTCTGCGGCCCGAGCATCTGTTCCAGGAGCTTCATGGCATCGAACATGTCTCACCCTCCGATCGAGCGCGGGCGGCGACGCCGCATCTCGAACGCGCGACCTTCCCGCATCTAGTCATGCCCGGCCACCGCCGCAAGGGCGAATTGACCTTGGGGAAAGACCCCACGGTCGCGAGGCCCGGTGCACGCCGGACCGGCATCGCCCCGCCATGTCACCGAGACGACGCGAGCCCGGAGACGACGAAGGGCGCCGTTGGGCGCCCTTCTCGAGATCGGAAAGCCTCGACCCTCACCAGGTCTTCTGGGGATGCAGCTTGAACATCCAGGTCTCGGTCAGGGCGGTGTCGCCGTCGCGCAGGAAGGCGCGAATGTCGACCGGATCCGTACCCTCGGCGCGGATGTCGAACTGCAGCCTCCAGGCATCGTTCCACGAGGTGGTCTCGAGGAAGATCTTGGAGATCTCTCCGCGCGAGGCGGAGATCATCGCCTCCGGCTTCTTGTCCTTGGGGAAGTTGACCAGCGCGCCACCCGCGAACTCGACCACCATCCGCTTGATCTCGGGCGGATTGGCGCGGGTGTAGGGGAAACCGCCGCGCCCGATCCGCGTGGCGATCGGCCGCGCCAGATTGCTCGGCGGCGCCGGCTCGTCCGCGCCCCAGTACATGCGGTAGCGGAATTCGAGGCTCTGCCCGCCCTTGATCGGTTCCTTCGGCACCCAGAAGCAGCCGACGTTGTCGAAGTCCTCGTGGTCGGTCGGGAACTCGACGAGGTGGAAGGCGCCCTGCCCCCATCCGCCGACCGGCTCGATCCACAGGCTCGGCCGCCGCTCGTAGTTGAGGTAGCGGTCGAGATAGTGGTTGGGATCGCGATCGCGCTGCATCAGGCCGAAGCCGCGCGGATTGTCGTCGACGAAGGCCGAGGTCGACGGCGCCGGCGGATTGACCAGCGGCCGCCAGATGCGTTCGCCCGAGCCCGTCCACATGGCGAGCCCGTCCGAATCGTGCGCGCCCTCGCGCCACTCCAGCTGGTAGCTCTTGTCGTAGTTGGAGAACCAGTACATCGACGTCATCGGCGAGATGCCGAGCTTGGCGATGTCCTTGCGCGTGAAGAGATTGCACTCCACGTCGATGACCACGCCCTCGGTGCGGCGGATCGTGAACTTGTAGGCGCCGGTGATCGACGGGCCGTCGAGCAGCGCGTAGACGACGACCGGCTGGGTCTCGGCGCTCGCCGGCTGGAGATAGAACTCGGTGAAGTCCGGGAACTCCTCGGGCAGCGGGCTCGCCGTGTCGATGGTCACGCCGCGCGCCGAAAGGCCGTATTCGCCGAGCGAACCGATCGCGCGGAAGTAGGACGCGCCCAGGAAGGCGCACCAGTCCTTGGTCGCCCAGTCGGGACGCGACTTGGCCTCGCGGATCTGGAAGCCGGCGAATCCGGTGTCCTCGGGCAGCTTGGCCGCCGGGCTGTCGTCCGGCATGTCGAAATATTCGGGCTCGTAGAGCACCTCGGCGGCCTTCTCGCCCTCGACCGCGTGCATCTTGATGGTCTTGGGGAAGTACTTGCCCACGGGGAAGAACGTGACCGGGTAGACGCCCTTCTCCTCGGAGAAGAGGGCGTGATCGGCCCGGAACTTGATCTTGCCGTGCTGTTCGTAGCCGATCTGGTCGACGATGTCGGGCGCCGGCTTGCGCGGCGCCAGATAGGCCTTGGCGGCCGCCTCGCGGGCGCGCGCCACCAGCATGGCGAAGGAGAACGGCTTGGCCGCTCCGAACTTCAACTGCGCGGCCGCCGCGGGGCTCGCCCCGAGGAAGGACGCGAAGGAAGCGGCGACGGCGGCGGAGAGGACGTCACGACGAGTGAGATCGGCGTTCATGAATGGTCCCGAGGATCCTGGAGAGGTCCGAAGTGGAGGTGGCGGATGCGGCGCGCATCCCCACGTCCGCGACAGTTCTAATGCGCCGCAAGATCCACTGCAATCGGGCGGAATCGCGGCGGGGCGCGTGGAGGCGTCGCGCCCTCAGATCTTCGCCTTCCAGCGCGTCAGCGTCAGCGCGTTGGTGACGACCGTCACCGAGCTCATCGCCATCGCCGCGCCCGCGAGCGCCGGGGTCAGATGGCCGGTGGCGGCCAGCGGCACGCCGACGACGTTGTAGAAGAAGGCCCAGAACAGGTTCTGACGGATCTTGCGCCACGTCGCCCGCGCGACCTCGAGCGCCGCCGGCACCAGCCGCGGGTCGGGCCGCATCAGGGTGATGCCGGCCGTCTCCAGGGCGACGTCGGCGCCCGTGCCCATGGCGATGCCGACATCGGCGGCGGCCAGCGCCGGGGCGTCGTTGACGCCGTCGCCCACCATCGCCACCACGTGCGAGGACCGCCGCAGCAGCTCGACCGCCTCGACCTTGC
>ERZ1645187.3817-NODE-3817-length-12496-cov-4.260268_pt1 | contig 12496 bp, 11 predicted proteins | sample MGYA00575352_ERZ1645187 | MGnify/ENA primary metagenome ERZ1645187 (study PRJEB40837, sample SAMN11349314) | freshwater sediment metagenome | isolation source: river sediment | host: Sediment | place: India: Wazaribad , New Delhi | collected 2017-02-21 ... | reverse complement strand
CGCCGATACGGTTCTGCGTAGCCAGATTGCCTTTGTGCCGCCTGCTGGCAGATCGCCAAGCGCAAGACCTGTCGCATAGGTCGATGGCGCAGAAAACGAAACGCCTGATGGCGCGGTGCTTTCGTTGGCGACCGTTTGCTCTGTGCCGTTTATCGCGCTCGTTCCCACGCCAATCGCAATATCCGTTGAAGCGGACGGGGTGTTTGTCTGGATGAACACGACCGCGTTGTAAAGCGTCAGCGACCCATGATTGTTCTTCGCGTAAATGCAGCGGTATTCAATGTCACCGGCCAATGATTCCGCGCCCGACACCGCATCAAATAGTCCGTGCAGCGCCGTGGATACGTTTGTCGCTGAAACCGTCCCGCCAAGATTGCTCGCGCCGGATTGCTTGAAAAGAATGTCAGTAGATAAGATAGGCATGGTTTAGTCCTTTGTAATGGGTGAGGTATAGGTATGGTGCGTCAATCGGCTATGAGCGGACTTGCCGGAAGCAATGTCAGCAACAACGACGGGAGAAAACGGTCTTCGCCACGACACAGGGAGAGCGGAAATCGCGCCGCCGAAAATTCCCCATGACGCATCAAAGGACGCCCCTACATCCGTTCGGACATCCCACGACGAATCGTTTATTGCCGGAGGATTGATCCGCTCGACAACATCCCAAGCCGCCTCGATGGTTTGCGCCGTTCCTTCCAGCACGTTCCACGAAACCGGAATTCCCTTGTCAATCTCCGTGCGAACATCCCAAGGAAACACGCGGGTTCGTGCTGCAAACTGTTGAACATCCCAAGAAGTTCCGCAGGACGCCAACGCCGCAGGGTGAGACACGTCCCAACTGATCCCAATCGTCTGCGAAGAAGACAGCCGGACATCCCACGAAGAGGCGGCTGTCTGACTGACAAATTGCCTGTCATCCCACGAAGGCGATAAAGCGCCGGTCGCAAACTGATTAACGCTCCAAGACGGAACGACCGTCTGTGACGCAAACTGTCTGATATTCCACAGCGGACTTGTTGTGCCGGAGGAAAACTGGCGCACATCCCACAGCGGAACGACCGCCTGCGATGCGAATTGACGAACATCCCACGACGGGGGCAGAACGGCCAAAACGGGATAAATCCCCATCCCGTTCATGGGGTCGGCGTTTACCCCCCGCGCGTTGAATCCAGACAGGCGCATTTACTCACCCGAATCGGACATGGCGAACCATCACCGGAGCGTTTGTTGCGCTCTGCATTGCCACTGCTGCCGCACTCGACTTGCAGTTATCGAATAGCGCCTTGTGATAGGTGGCAAGATCGCCGCTTGTCCATTTGTAACCGGGCAAGATCATCAGGCGTGCAAGCGCCCCGTGCGCGATCCCTTCTGCCCAATCCTCAATGATGAAGTCGTCGCACTCCGTCGCTTCTCTGGAGAGTGTGCTGTAAAACGTCGCTTGCATCGCCATGATTTCGCTTGGCATTGGAACAACAAGCAATAGCGGCTTCTTGAAGCACGCAACAACGGGGAGTGATCCTGTTTGAGTTTCCCAATCATCGCCATACGCGGACAGGTTTATTTCATTCTCCGGTTTGACAATGTGTGACCCAATCCGCCCCTCCTTGAACGTAACCGCCAAGTATCCGGCAGGCATCGTCACGGGGTAACTGTTCGTCGTGTCACGAAGTTCGATTTCGATGGTTTTCTCAAGCAACCCGGAATGAGTCAGAAGCTCACTGACCGAGTTCCTGATGGCATTCAGCACGATAGGGACAGGACACCCATTAACGTGCATCAACACTTCCGGGAGAAGTTCGGTCAATGGCTTCATTCTTTTTAGCCCTCAACAGTTCCGAGGATTTGATAGGCGAACCGCTTGACAATGCGATCCTCGTTGCGACTGCCGACGTTCTGCGTCACGGTGTACTTGGCGTTTTCGACCGCCGCAGCGACTTCTTCTGGAATCACACAGATCGTATTGCGCGGGATTTGATAAGCGTATCCATTCACCTGAACGAATGCCGCCTCTTTCCCATCAACGCCTTCCTGCTCGAAGATTTCAATCTTCACCTTCTTTCCGGAAAGCTGATCGTCAAAATTGGTTCCTTTGACAACGATCTCTTCTTTGACTTCCTCCGGCGCTCCCGGTACGGCGCTTGCTTCGCCCTGAACGTCGTCAATCGTCGTTACATTTTCTGTTGTCTTCTGTCGTGCCATGATGTTTGCCTCTTTCTTTGGTTGAAATGAAAAAACCCGCCGGAGCGGGTTCTTCTGTGATTGCTAAACTTCATTCGATAAAAAGAAATGCCCCCGATGAATTGGGGGCAAATTCTTTACAACGGCTTGGCTACCGCAATTATGCCGTTGCGGCGACTTCTGCCCTGACCATCCATGCGTCATTCAGAATCACGGCAGTTTGCATCGCCTTCCAGCCAACGTGGCCGCGTTGCGCGAGCGGATCGCTATCCGAGGGCTTCGGATTGACGACCATCGGCGTAACCGCGTACATGCCTTTCAGCGCCACGATGCCGTAGGCGTCACGGGCAATGTAGAGAACCGGATACACGTCAGCGGAAGTTCCGCCGGTCGAGATCATCGTACCCTTTGCGCCGCCGCCGTCAATCCACGGCTCGAACACGGTTGAAGACAGGTAACGCACGTCCTCACACTTGCCAAGTTCGTTCTCGTAAGGCGTCATCGAGCCGTAGCTTTCGACAGGCACGAATCCCGTCAGGCTGCGAACATCGGCCTCAAGGTCAGGGTGAACCAGACCAATAAACGACGGCGCAACCGCTTCCGTGCCGAAGGACGGCGTGGAGCGAATGACATTCGTGATCGGACGGCCATTTTGACGCTTGAGCGAACGGGTGCAACGCCGTTGCAGCGTGATCGACAGCGGCGTATTTACGGCAGTACGGAGCGCACCGTTTGCGTACTGAACGGAGGTTCCGGCCTTGAGGATGCCGAAACGCATCTTCTCGACCATCTGCGCGGCTTGTTCGCCAAGCAGCGTAACCGATTCGTTCAGGATCGGGTCTTCGTGCGTATCCAGAACAACGTCGGAGATAGTTACCTTGTCTCCGTATTGCCCAAGAGTGGCAGTAATATCCGTCGCCGCGAGCGTTTGACCAGCGGGCGTAACGCCTTCGGTCAGGGTTGCCGGGGTCGTCGGCAGAGCCGAATAACGCCGGAATTTAATTACCTTGCTCGAACCATCCGGAAGGGCTTTCGCCTGCCCGAATTTTTCCAAAACAAGATAGGGAATGCCGCGCTTGAGAAGTTCTTTTTCCGCATAAGCGGCTGTGCGCGGGCTGATGTCACCGTAAACAGTTGATGCCATGATGGGTATCCTTTCAAATGGCTGATAATCGAATTGGTTTTTTTACGTCGATTTGCCTCCCGCCTATGGTTTCCCATACTTGGAAGAGCCTTGAAAAGAGCCGAACCGAGCTTCGTATGCCTACTCGGACATATCAGGGCGCTGCGCGTATCCTGTGTGCCTTTCCTGCGCGAACTGGTCTTGCTCAATCCACTGTTACGCACAGTGAGAAGCGTTTTGCCGGGGATATACCGCCCCGGCACGGTAAGAGGCAGACACCTTCCGATGCCTGCCAAATTCTTATCAGGCTTGTTCCCAAGCCGATTTGTAATCGTCTGCGCCCGCTGCTGGCGTCTCCGGCAACCGAAGTCCAGAAGACCGAACACCAATAGCGTCGTCCACTTCAAGGTCGGAAGCCGGAAGTTCGCCGCCTTCGCCGTCTGCCGTGTTCTTCGACGCCGACCATTTCTTGAACCGCGTCAGCACGTCGACAATCTCTTTTGCGCTGCCGGATTCAATGACCCTCATTGTGTTGGCGTTGTCGTCCGCAGTCAGGGAGCCGAGCCAATCGCGGAATTCTTGCGACTCTGATGCCTCGACAAAATCGGGGTGCGCGTCATAAATAGCCTCGAAGTGACGGCGGGCGCGGCTATTGCGAATATCTGAAATGACATCCTCAACAGTCTTGCTCACTTCACTGACTCGCTCTGTTGCCACCGCATTGGCGGACGCCTTTGCAATGGCAACAATGGCGTCGACAAACTCGTCGCCGAAATCTTCAACCAATCGGGCGCGAACTTCATCCACACCGACCAGCCCGTCATCGCCTCCGGAAGACTTATCCATTGCCGATCCCGCGTCGGAATTTCCGGCGGCTTTTTCGGCAAACTCGGCTTCACGCTGGCGAAGTTCCTCTTCCTGCTTCCGTAAGCGGCCAGCCCATGTGCGCTCTGATTGCGTCATTTCCGGCATTTCGTCATCGGCTTCAGGCTCCTGCCCTTCGACGGCCTCGCCTTCCATTGCAGGCTGCTCTTCGCCCTCAACGGGCGCGGCTTCTCCTGCTTCGGCAGCGGCTTTGTCAAGATCAACAGCTACCGCAGCCGCATCACCTTCGCCGGAATCCGAATCCGCAACTTCGTCCATGTTCAAGCCAAACGCTTCGTCTTCGCTCAGTTCCGTGGGAACCGGCGTTTCTTCGTCGAATCCGGCCTTGAACCCTTCTTCGTCTTTCTGCATCGTCTCTTTGGTTGCCATGATTTCTCCTTTTGGCTTTCCATAAAAAAAGCCGGGAAAAACCCCGGCGTTCATCCCTTCCCGCGAACGGGAAGACCTACCGATCAAACCTTCGGCAAACTGTGGCAATTCTCCAGCGGTGTCGCATCTGTCAGCGCCTTGCGTATCGACCGAACTTGCGCCGCTGCGCCCTGCTTGAATTGCAAATTCTCTTGTGAAATCACCATCATTTCGTCCCTGTAGCATTCCTCGACACATTCGAGCATCGTCAGAAAATGTCGGTACAGGTCAGACCCTTGGTACGCCGCAATAATGGAAAGACTATTCCGCAGACGCTCTATGTTCTGTTCGTGCGTTGTAATCATTGCCGCACCGGGTTCCCGTCAATGGCCTGCGTTTCGATTCCTTGCTGCATTCCATCGCCAGCGCCTTGCATTTCCGGAATCTGCTCGGCTTGCTGCTGAACATTGCCAGCCGTTTGATCCACGCTTGATTGCGGCGTCGCATCAACCCACCCGGCTGACCTCAGAATCTCATCGCCAACAGGCGCGACACCCGGCGCTTGCGCCACGACACCACCGGCCTGCATCGCAGAATAGGCGCTTCCGACATTCTTCTGCACGGCCTCGGCACGAATCTTCGCAACCCGCGCCATGACTTCCTCAAGCTCTGCCGCAAGTTTCTTGATCCGCAACATCTGCTCTTCTTGCGCGGCCTGCTGCTGCGCCATCAGCGCCGGATTGTTTATTTCTGCCGCGACTTCTTCCTCGGTCTTGACAACATCAATCAGGTCGAGGGATTCGGCGCGTTGCCGGAGCAATTTGTCACGCTTGATAAATGGCGCGTCCATCGGGTTTGATGTCTGCGCTGCAAAGAATCCAAGCTGCTGCGCCCTCACTTCTTTCGCCACCAGCGATGATGTTCCGGTCGCCTTCACATCAAAATCGCCCTTGATCTTGTTGTTGCTGGAAAACTGCATGTTCCATCGGTACAGCCCTTCGATGAACCGCTTGGTGACGCCTTCGTCGTAATTTGTCACCAAATCCTTGATGCCGATATTCACAGCGCCCATCAGCATTGACATTCCAGACGCCGTTCCTGCCGCACCTTGCGTTGCGTTCTCACCGGACATATAGCGGGGAATGGCGCTTACCTCGTCGGCGTTTGCATCAAACCGCTCGGCAATCGCTGCCAGTTCGTTCAGGTGACTGTCAAAACTGATGGAGCGGATGGCTGTCGCCTCCGGTCGGTCATTGTTCCGGATATAAACCTTGCGCGGCCTGATGTCGTTGATCGTGTCTCTCGGCATGGTCAGCAAGGAAGGATTGACCTCGTACATCGACCCGGCAACCATTGCGCCGTTATCCAGAATCATCCGAGTCGCTGCGTTGAGCATGGTTTGATCGTCGCGGATGATCGCGGAGATACCCTCGCCAAAGATGCTCGTCTCGTCCTTGTCGAAGTAATACAGGTGATACGGCCACGTCACGCCGTTGATCGGTTGCAGCACGGCACGAATAACCTCGCCGTTCGGGAACAGCCAGACATTCGAGAAAAACGATTCGTGCATCCGATCCTTGGGAATCTTCGCCCCTGCGTCTTTCAGTTCAGTTCCAGACAACCAGCCCCACCGCTCGATTACCTCGAACATCCCGCTCTTCAAATCCGGAACTGAATCACGCGAACCAATGCTCTTCAGTTCGGTGTCGTAATGCCTGACCTGAAATTCGCCATCCGGATGCGTTTCGACGTAGTTCTTGATTTTCGCGCCACTGAAACTCTTACGATCACACAACTTGAACATCGCAGTCTTGGTCATCAAGTGCCGCTCGTAGACATACCGGCAGTCGTCAATTTCTGTCGCAGCCATATCAGGGTAAAACCGCCAGAGCGGAACGAAATCGACAAACGGAACCACATAGCTTTCCGTTTTAAGTTCCCACTTCCCACCCTTCCGGACATACCGCATCCGTATTTTTCGCTCGACCAACGGGGCTTTCAGAACGCCCGTCCCAAACACGTTGCCAGAATGCAGCACTTGCTTTGCGATATTTTTGTACTTGGCTTCTTCAAGCTGGTCTTCAATCTGCTTCGACATCGCTTTAGCGGCTTCATTGACAACCATCTTCGCGGTTTCGTCGATCTGCGCGTCGGTCGGCTTCTGCACTTTGTTTAGCGAGGACAGTTGCTTAACGATTTCATCCCTGAATTCTTTTGGCAGCGTCGGAACAGGCGTCGGCGCAATCTGAAAATTCTTTTCCGAGTTGCCGGGGAATAGAAGCTCCATCATGCGAGCGGTCACGGTCTTGACCTTAACCCGCGTCTTGCGGACAAAAGCGCGAGATTGATTGGCGTCAAACATCGCCTCGACTTCCGGGTCGTAGATGCCACGGAATTGCCGCAGATCGCGCAGCCACCGAAGCTCGGTACTTCTGCGGTCGTTCTCTGCCTGCTTGAATTCCGCGATGAGCGTATGCCCAAGGGCGCTGATCGCTTCGCACGGGATAAATGCGGCGTTATCAGGGCGGCTCAAGGCAAGTTCTGCCGCTGCTGCGTACTCGGCCTGATCCGCTTCGCCAGCGGTTTGCTCAATCATGTCAGTCATATTTTGTCCTTAATAGCCAGCCACCGTTGCCGTGCTTCGCGTCTGTCCATGCGCGGCGTAGTATCCGGAGTCCCGCTGCTGCATCACTGTTGCGGAGAATGTCAGCGCCAGTGCGTCAGCGAGGTCTGGAGATCGCATTCCGCGCTTTGCCATGTCCTCTTTTTTCTCGACCATCCTCTGCCTGCGCTCTGCGTTGTACTTGATGCTCGGCGCAGAAAGATCGGATGCCAGCGCCAGATTGTTCGGAATCCTGCACGGCTGATCGTTAAACCACTTCTGCATCCGATACCACATTTCCGCACGCTGGTTGTAGTACAGGTCTGGCTCAGTCGCACGCTCGGCGGAGTTGACACCGATCACAGGGACGCCCAATTCTTGCAGCCGCGAGACAATCCCTGCGCCAATGCCGATTCGGTCAACAAACATGGCATCCGGTCTGAATTCTTCGTAATACCTTGCAAGCCGGTTCGCCACGTCCATTGTGCTTTGCTTGGTGTATTGCTCGATCCTGAAACACACCCGACCGCGCCTGAACGCAATCCCCGTCCGGTCGTCGCCGTACTCTGCCGGATCGCAGCCAATAATCAGTGCGCCGATGTCATCCCGATACGTCGAGTTGATCGCCGCCGCAACCAGCGTCGGAGAAATGATCGGATCGCTCGTCGGCGAGTTAAATGCCAAATCCGGTATTGCCGGGTACTCTTGGTCGAACAACCACTCAAACCCTTGGCCGTAAGAGACCGTCTTGTTCCGGCGGAAGACCATGTGACCGAGTTGCAGGTTGTGCGCCGACATATAGCGCGACTCTTCGCTCGATAGGTCGAATCCTGCGGGGACATCCAGACAGTATTCGTTCTGCCAGTACCAAGGGACGAATATCGGGATGTACTCACCGTCGCCCGCTACCGCGTCCTGCCACATCGAATGAAACTTGTTATCAATTCCGTTGCCCGTCGATTCGAGCAGTATTTCAGTTCCGGCAATGTCCGCCACGGTATTGCCGATACCGGCCAAGTGCATTTCGGCGTTATCCCAAAACGCCACCTCAGACCCATGTAGTAGTTGTGCCGTCGTGGATCGTCCAACGTCTTTCGAGCCTGCCGTCGCCAAACGATACCCACCGTCGAGCTTGTCGAAAATCAGTTCCTTTGAGTTCGTCGCCCCTGTCGATGGGGCTGTCGGGTTGTGGTCGTGAAACCGTCTGACCATCTTAAAAAGATTGTCCGTCGCCTTTTGCTCATGCGCGATGATCGAGGCGCTGACTCCAGAACGCATTGAGCTTCGGTGATAATACCGACCGGCCACATAGGTACTAATGCCCTGCTGCCGCCCTTTCAGGATCAGCGCCCGCACCCGTCCAAAATCTTCTGCCATCTTCTCAATGCGGCTATGAACGTAAAGCTGCGCCTTGTTCAGCACGAACGGCTGTGCGATACCGCCCGCCTTGCCAATAATTTTCAGGCAGTGCCGGGAGAAGAGCGGAAAGTCATCCCGCAGCCGCCGCGCCACGCGGATGTCGATCATTCCGGCTGCCCTTTGTTTTTATCGGTTCGCTGGTTATTTTCACCAACCAGCCTACTAATTCGGGCTGCTATTGCCGTTTCCTGCTTTCCCTCACGCAATGCTTTTGCTGCCTCCAGAATCCATACAAAGACATTGCCATCGGCGTGACGGTCATATTCAGGTCGCGCCACGATCAGACCACCTTTGCCGTCTCAGCCTTCATGGCCGAAAAAATCTTCTCTGCTGCCTGCTCGAATACCTGACGGACAGAATCACTCTCGACCGACGACACCAGCCGTTTCTTGAGTTGCGCGGTCGTCATCAACAGAAAAGGATTGCCAGCGTCGCCCGCAATGACTTCCGCCATCGGTTCTGCCGCCTCATCCGCAAGCGCAAACATGAAGTCACGAATGTCCATCGAGATACCCACGCCGACGTTATCCATCGTGATCGTTATCTGCGGATGATTCCATTGCCGCGAAATGGTGATTTTTTCCATGTCAAATATCTTTCAGCGCCAAAAACTGATCTACCGTCATACCGCCAACGCTGCCAAGTTGTGCCGCGATTGCTGCGGCCAGCGCCGGAACGTCAATTTCCACCCCTGATGTACTAATCCCCTGCGCCTGCACCGGAACGGTGTATTGCACCGCCACGTTGTAATTGCCAAGCGTCTGCACCACAGGGACGCCGCCGCCCTCAACGAACAGGTTGCCCGTGATCGTCAGATTGTGACTTGACTCCATCGGACGCACGCGCCAAGCGCCCTGAAGGAAGAAGTACGGCGGAATCGACAAGCCGCCGCCGAGATCATCCCCGCCGACCTGCCGGAAGACCGCCCCGTACTTCGCATTGTCGGACAGTGCCAGCCAGTCACACGACCGGCTGTAAAGCTCCGTCGCCGTAACACTGTCCGAGTCGAGGATGATCCGCTTGCTGGCAGGATCGAATGTCAAGGCCATCAGGCATAAACCCTATCAGACTCCGCTACCAGAGATAGACTGATACCTTTGCTGCGAGACAACGTGCCTGTCGCCGCTGCGAATTTCCCTGTCCCCGGCTTGATCCCGATCAACGTCACGGGCCGATCCGTCCCACCGACGTAGCCGCCTTGGGTGTTGCCGTCGTAATCGTAGGTGAAACCAATCGTCCCACTGGTAATCGTTCCGGTAATCGGCGTCCCTGTAGCGTCATTGACTGTGATCGCGCCCGCTTCGCCGTAGTCATTACCCGCGCCCGGAGGCGCCGAGAACATCAGACGGTAGCTCGACCCTGCCCCAACCAACACGCTGTTGAACGACATGGTGCCAGCGGCGGTGTAGAGGTTCTCGCGCAGGGTGTTACTGTCGTCGTAAAACTGCACCCGGTTGGAGTCAGCAGGCAGAACGTCGTCGATATAGACAGACTGCGATGTGACCAAGGTGTCGCCCACGAATCGGAGTAGTTCATCTTGTATCTTTCCTACCTTAGTACCGGCAGTGCCGCCCGTGTTGATGTCACTGTTCTGGCGCAGCAGGTATTGCACCTTGGCGTAAATCTGCTCCAGCGTGCCGCCATTGCCCTCAATGATGATTTTGAAGTTCCGAGACACGCCAGCAATGGTGCGGGTCTGGTTCGCAGTGTAGTAGGCCACCGTAATGCCTGAGTAGGGAGCGCCTGACATCGCAGCGTCCGCCGTGGCCTGAGTGGAGCCGAGTAGCCCGGTGATCTTCAAGTCGTCTTCGTTCGACACAAGGAAGTTCTGCTTGAACGCGCCGGTTCCCGTGGAGCCGGTATCGGCCAGAACCGAACTCTTGAACTTCTTGCCGTATTCCCGCACGAAGGCTTTGGCGTAGGTGCGCTTGTCCAGACTCACATTGTCATAAACCTTGACGCCGACGTTGAACTGGTCAGTGAATGGGAAATTGGTCGGCGCGTCGGCTGCGGCCAGATGGTAGTACGGCTGTACCGTCGTTGCCGGGGTGATCGAACCGAGGCCGACGAAGCCGCAATATTCAGCCGTCTTGACCCCTGCGTTGTTGTATTCCGCCCACCCGCCGTCGCGCAGGGCGTTCCGCGTTGCGGTGTCCGCCCACGTCCAGCCGGAAAACGTCGAGCCGTCCGTGCCGATCTGGAACTGGCCGGAAAGGGCGTCAATCGCATACATCGGGAACGGGCTGTCCTGATAGGTCGAGGTCGCCCACAGATCAACCAGTTTCGAATAAATGGCTTGCAGCGTCACGCCGTCTTTGAACACAAGGTTCCCGGCTTCTAGCAGTTGAATCGTCCGCGCCGGTTCGTTGATAACGATCTCTGTGCCGACAACGAGGCCGGATTTGGATACGATTTTTGCCATTGCTACACTCCTTACGAATAATTACGGTCTGCGGTCATCGCCACGGGGATGCTCGAATCGGTTGCCCCAAGCGATAGGCTGCGAATATAAAACGGCACATAGCCGGGTTTGATGAACCCGACATCCACGGTCGGCGTGCCTTCGTACTGATAGCTGTAGGTCGTACCCGCAAGACTATCTTTCTGATCCAAGATCGTGCTAGTGCCTGCGGTCAGCGCTACCGCGTCACAACCCGTCGGCAGGCCGGTGAAGGTCACGGTATTGACCGAGAGCGGATACAGCTTGGTGTCCCGATCCGTTTGCGTCGTGGTCAATGCCACGCGCAGATTGGTTAATACATTCGTTGCGTCCGCCGTAAGGCAGGTCGCGCGAATTTTGAGTTTGAATCCAGTCGTGCTGTTAAAGCTATTGGTGATAAGGCTCGTATTATTCAGCGGAAGCCATGATCCTCCGTAGCCGGGACCCGTATTGACTTGATACTCCAGCGTGTGCTTACCCCACGTTGAACCGCTGGTGAATGCCGCATTGGTGCCGGTGATCGTGCAGTTGCTATTCGTGAAAGCCGTAAATCCAATCGCAAAGAACGGCATTTCCCACGTCACTTGGTCGCCCACCTTGGTCAGAAGGACAGAACCCGACGAATTGAACTGCGGTGATCCTCCCGTTACCTGACACTGCGCCGCGCTCAATGCCGTGGGTTCGTTGCAGACAATCTCCGCAAAACCCGCTGTAGTCGAGGTGAAACGAGTGAGCCAGTGCGTGCCATAGACAGACACCTGTCCGGTGGTCGCACCCGTGAGCATAGCGTTCTTGATGACGGCATTCAGCGCCGCGATTACCGAGGTATCCGCCGTGTCGCCAGATACGTGCTCAACAAGAACGTTCGTGTCACTATTGCCGAACGCGTAGGGGCCGGAGCGTGTATTACTCAGGAACACGCGCTTGATAGTGATGCCGTCGTTGTTACCTGCGCTATTGACGCCCACGCCAGTCACAGAGGCATTCATGACCAACGGGGTCGTGTAACTGGTGCCGATGTTTTTTATCAGCGTGTTGTAACAAGCACTGACGTTCAACAGCCCGCTATACGGCCCATTCGCGGGGAGCGGCAGCACGAAGCCCTCAACTACATTGCCCAAGCCGCCTGTGGCGAAATCCAGCGCATACATGGCGTTGGTGCTCGACGTGGTGGTCGTGATCGTGTGATCGTAATACTTGGAATTTTTGAACGTGCAGCGCTGTGGCCCGACGAAATACCCGCGACCGCCGATCAGGGTTTCGCCGTCGAACGTGCAATTCACGGCCTGCGTGGACGTGATCGCGCCCGTTGTGGCGGTGCCGCGCAGAGTGCCAGACCGGTAAATGTTGTTCTGGAACGTGACGCCCGTGACATAGTTAATCTGCGCGACATACGCACCGTTCGCCGCCAGCGAGAAGCGGTTGAACACGCTATTTTTGACCGTGCCGCCTGCAAAGCAGGACGTGACGTTGAGTCCATAGTTAAGCTGTGCCACCGTTG
>ERZ1645187.3816-NODE-3816-length-12496-cov-21.933285_pt1 | contig 12496 bp, 12 predicted proteins | sample MGYA00575352_ERZ1645187 | MGnify/ENA primary metagenome ERZ1645187 (study PRJEB40837, sample SAMN11349314) | freshwater sediment metagenome | isolation source: river sediment | host: Sediment | place: India: Wazaribad , New Delhi | collected 2017-02-21 ... | reverse complement strand
GGCGACGGTGACGCCCTTGCCGGCGGCGAGGCCGTCGGCCTTGATCACGATCGGCGCGCCGACCTCTTCGAGATGGGCGCGGGCGCTGGCGAGATCGGAGAAACGGCCGTAGGCGGCGGTCGGAATGCCGTAGCGGGCGCAGATGTCCTTGGTGAAGCCCTTGGAGCCCTCGAGCCGGGCGGCGAGCTTCTTCGGACCGAAGGCGGGGATGCCGGCCTCCGCCAGATCGTCGACGAGACCGGCGACGAGAGGCACTTCCGGTCCGACGACGACGAAGTCGATGCCGACGTCGCGGCAGAAGGCGATCACCGCGGCGTGGTCGGCGACGTCGAGGCTCACGCATTCGGCGACGCGGGCGATGCCGGGATTGCCGGGCGCGGCGAAGAGGCGATCGAGGCGCTGGGAGCGGACGAGCGCGTGGGCGAGCGCGTCCTCACGGCCGCCCGAACCGATCAGCAGAACCTTCATCGCGCCTCTCCTTCCCGCCGAACCTCGTGTCGTGGGCGGGTCTAGCAGGCCGGAGGCGGCCGAGTCCACCGTCGCCACGCTTGACGCGGGAGCCATTTCGGCTCACCTCCGGGGCGCGTCCACGGGAGACCCGTCATGAACGATCCTGCATCCGCCCCCTCCTCCTCCGGCATCGTCGCCGATGCGGTGAAAGGCCATTGGGCGGACACGATCCTGCCGGCGCCGTTGCGCCCCTATGCGCGACTGGCCCGGTGGGAACGGCCGATCGGCTGGTGGCTGCTCCTGTGGCCGTGCTGGTGGTCGGCGACGCTGGCGGCGGACGCCTCCGGCAAGGCCTTCCCCAATCTCTGGCACCTCGTGCTGTTCCTGGTCGGTGCGATCGCCATGCGCGGGGCGGGCTGCACCTGGAACGATCTCGTCGATCGCGACATCGACGCCGAAGTGGCGCGCACCCGTTCGCGACCGATCCCCTCGGGACAGGTCACGGTGCTGCGGGCGCGAATCTTTCTCGGTATCCAGGCCCTGATCGGCCTCCTGGTGCTCCTCCAGCTCGGCCGCTTCGCGATCGCGCTAGGTTTCCTGTCGCTCGGCATCGTCGCGGCCTATCCCTTCGCCAAACGGGTGACCGACTGGCCGCAGGCGGTGCTCGGCCTCGCCTTCTCCTGGGGGGCGCTGATGGGCTGGGCGGCGGCGCGATCGGACCTGACGGCGGCGCCGCTGCTGCTCTATGTCGGCTCGATCGCCTGGACGATCGGCTACGACACGATCTACGCCCATCAGGACAAGGAGGACGACGCGATCGTCGGCGTGCGCTCGACGGCGCGGCTGTTCGGTGCGCGGACGAAGCTTTGGGTCGGCGGATTCTATACGGCGACGGTCGTCGCGTTCCTGTTCGCCCTCGACCAGGGCGGGGCGGGGCTGATCGCGCTGGCCGGTCTGGTCGGCTTCGCGGCGCATCTCGCCCTGCAGATCGTCCGGCTCGACATCGACGACGGCGAACTCTGCCTGAAGATCTTCCGCTCCAACCGCGAGGCGGGGGCGATCTTCTTCGCCGGTCTTCTCCTCGACACGACCCGCCACCTCTTCTGAGGGACGCAGACGAAGAAAAGCCCCGCGCGTCGGGCAGGACGGCGGGGCAGTCATGGGGGGAACGTCGTGGCGAGCGGGCGTCAGTCGCGCCCGAAGATCTCGCGCTTGTCGTGGATCACGGCCTGTCCGCGCACACCGACCTTGCGGCGGGTGAGAAACCGGGGACGGCGGCCGGCGAGGACCGAGCGACGGCGACGCGGACGGACCGGCGCGACGACCACGGCCCCGAGCCGGGTTTCGACCGCACGCCACGAACCGTCGAGTTCGACGATCAGCATCGGCAGCGACAGAACCTTCGACCACGCCTTCCAATCGGCGACGACGTCGTCGAGATCGTGCGCGACCGAGAGCGGCAGCGACAGGTGCGGGTCGCGATGGAGCAGCTCGAGGATGACGAGGCCGTCGCCGTCCGGATCGGCCGGATCGACCGCCATGCGCACCGCGACGCCCTCGAACAGCGCCATCGGCATGCGCATCGCCATCGGAATGCCCGAAGGCAGAGACCGGCAGACCTGCGCCATGGTCGGCTCCAGGATCACCGCCGCCTCGCCCATCGGCCGACCGCTGCGCGGATCGATGCCGGTGTCGTAGCGATACTTCGCCGGCAGCGCCATCGGGTCCAGGCGCAAAGGTTCTCCTGCTCGAACATCGGTGCGTTCGCCGATGTTCGAGGTCATCGTCGCTCGATGCCTCACGATCGCCTCCTGCGGGTCTTTCGTTGTTCTTGGCAAGACCTCGCTTCGTTGTCCCGAAGATGCCTCGAGACCCGTCAGGACCGGCTTAAGAAAGCTGGTTGAAAAACTGTTGATCGCCATAGGGTTGACGAGACGTCACCGAAAACTTTCGAATTGGTTCCGCCCCGGGGGCCCTCGACCCTTGTCGCGGCTCCGCCCTCGGCCTAAACGAGGAGGATCGCCTTCTCGGCTCCACGGGGATCCGCCATGACCGACGTGCTCGACAGTTCCCATCTCGAGACCGCGGCGCACCGCCTGGTCGAGGCGGCCCGGCGCGCCGGGGCCGACGCGGCCGATGCCGTCGCGGTGCGCGGGATCTCGCTCGCGGTCGGTGTCCGGCTCGGCGCGGTCGAGGACAGCGAACGGGCGGAGGGCGACGACTTCGGCCTGCGCGTCTTCGTCGGACGGCGCAACGCCACCGTCTCGGCCAATGCCTTCGACGACCCGATGGCGCTCGCCGAACGCGCCGTCGCCATGGCCCGGGTCGCGCCGGAAGACCCCTGGGCCGATCTGATCGAGGAGAGCCGTCTCACCCGGACCTTCGCCGATCTCGATCTGGTCGATCCCTCGACGCCGACCGCCGCGGAGCTGACCGCGCGGGCGCTGGCCTGCGAGGACGCGGCGCGCGCGGTCGCCGGGGTCACCAATTCGGGCGGGGCGTCGGCCTCCTGGTCGCTGGGCGGGCTGGTGCTCGTCACCTCGCACGGTTTTTCCGGGTCGTGGCTGAGGACCGGGCATTCGCTCTCGGTCTCGGCGCTGGCCGGGACCGGCACCGGCATGCAGCGCGACTGGGACGCCTCCTCGAAGATCTGGGGATCGGATCTCGACGCCCCCGATCTCGTCGGCCGTCGCGCCGGCGAGCGCGCGGTGGCGCGGCTGAACCCGCAGAAGGTCGACACCTGCACCGCCACGGTGATCTGGGAGCCGCGCGCGGCGACCGGGCTCGTCGGCCATCTGGTCTCGGCGATCAACGGCGCGGCGATCGCTCGCAAGACGTCGTTCCTCAAGGACCGTCTCGGCGAGGCGGTGTTCGCCCCGGGCATCACCATCGTCGACGACCCGCGTCGGCCGCGCGGTCTCTCCTCGCGTCCCTTCGACGGCGAGGGCGTGGCCGGGCCGGTGCTGAACCTGATCGAGAACGGGGTGCTGACCACCTGGCTCCTCGACGGCGCCACCGGGCGCGAACTCGGGCTCGCCTCCAACGGCCGCGCCTCGCGCGGCATCGGCTCGCCCTCGCCGAGCTCGACCAACGTCACGCTGCTGCCGGGCACGAAGAGCCGCGAGGAGCTGATCGGCTCGATCGAGCGCGGACTGCTCGTCACCGACATGATCGGCTCGGGCGTCAACGGCATCACCGGCGACTATTCGCGCGGCGCCTCCGGCTTCTGGATCGAGAACGGCGAGATCGGCCCCCCGGTCAGCGAGATCACCGTCGCCGGCAATCTCACCGACATGTACGCGCGGATGGTGGCGGGCAGCGACCTGGAATATCGATTCTCCATCGCCACGCCGAGCCTGATGATCGAGGGGTTGACCATTGCCGGGCGCTGAGGCGGAGCTCTACGCCGATCTCGATCTGCTGGCCGCGACGGCGCGGGCGGCGGGCGAGGTGGCGTTGCACTTCTTCCGGCGCGACCCGACCGTCTGGCGCAAGTCCGGCGGCTCCCCGGTCAGCGAGGCCGACCTCGCCGTCGACCGTCTGCTGCACGAACGGCTCATGGCGGCGCGCCCCGGTTACGGGTGGCTGTCGGAGGAGACCGCCGACGGACCCGAGCGGCTCGCCAAGTCGCGAATCTTCGTGATCGACCCGATCGACGGCACCCGCGCCTTTCTGCGCGGGGACGAGGAATGGACGATCTCGCTGGCGATCGTGGAGGCCGGCCGGCCGGTCACGGCGGCCCTGCTGCAGCCCACCACGGGCCGGCTGATGACGGCGGTCCGGGGACACGGTGCCCATTGCGAGGGCACCCGTCTCGGCGTCTCGGGACACCGCGCGCTCTCCGGCGCGCATCTCGGCGCACCGCTCAAGTATCTGGAACGCAAGGAAATCGCCGGATTGGACTTCGCCGAACGACGGATCGTGCCCTCGCTCGCGCTGCGTTTCGCCGAAGTGGCGGATGGTCGCCTCGACGTCGCCTACGGAACGGGCAATGCCCATGATTGGGATCTTGCGGCGGCGGATCTCTTGGTGCATGAAGCCGGCGGTCGGCTCACCGTCCCGAGCGGAGAGCCGTTGCTGTACAATCGACCCGGCCCGAGCCATCCCCCGCTCGTCGCCGCGACGCCCGGTCTGTTCGAAGAGGCGCGACGCCTGCTCGAGCGACTGATCGATCGCGGTCGCGACGAGGGATGAACGGTTCGGCCGGTCCGTCTCACACTCGGTTCGGAAGTTCGACATGACCGCGACGTCTCAGAAGCCGCAGCTGCTCCACCTCGTCCTCGGCGGCGAGCTCGACAACCTCGAGAGCCATCATTTCCGCGACCTCTCCAAGGTCGACATGGTCGGCGTGTTCCCCGACTACGAGAGCGCCCGCGTGGCCTGGAAGGCCAAGGCGCAGTCGACGGTCGACAACGCGCACATGCGATATTACATCGTGCACCTGCACCGCCTGATGGATCCCGATCACAAGCACTGATCCGGGACAGGCCTCGCGCTCCCCTTACTCCCGCGCCGACGCGCGATCGCCGCCTCGAACACGGGGTGACGGCGTGCGCGTTCGGCGCTAAGAAGCGTCCTCGACGTTCAGCCGAGGATCCTCTTCCCAGATGCAGCCCGAGACGACCGCGGCGACCGCCGCCGAGACGGCGCGCGCCCCTTCCCACGCCCGCACCCGTCCCCGCAGGGGAGACGGCGCATGCTGAAGACGCTGGTCGGTAAACCCGCGTTCCGGCGCTTCGCGGCGACGCTGCTCGCCGGGTACTTTCGTCTGGTCAACCGTACCAACCGCAGGATCATGGAACCGGCCGACTTCGTCGAGCGGATCGGCGGCCCGCGTGCGCTGATCGTCACGACGTGGCACGGCGAGCACTTCATGATCCCCTTCATCGTGCCGTCGCGGGCGTGGCGGGTGACGGCGATGATCTCGCGGTCGCGCGACGGCGACCTCAACGCGATGGTCGCCGAGAAGCTCGGCTCGGAGACGATCCGCGCCTCGGGTGGGCGCAGCGGCGACGAGGTCGCCCGGCGCGGCGGCGTGCGCGGCTTCGTGGAAGCGCTGCGGGCGCTCGCCGACGGCAAGTCGGTGATGATGACCGCCGACGTCCCCAAGACCGCCAAGGTGGCGGGCGAGGGCATCGTCCAACTGGCCAAGCGCAGTGGCATTCCGATCATTCCGGTGGCAGCCGTCACCTCGCGCCGCAAGCGGATGCGGTCGTGGGACCGTGCCGCCCTCAACCTGCCGTTCGGCCGTTTCGCGATCGTCTTCGCCGATGCGATCGAAGTCGCTGCGGACGCCGACGCAGCGGCGCTCGAAGCCAAACGCCGGGAGGTGGAGGCGACGCTGAACCGCATCACCGCCCGCGCCTACGAACTGGCCGGGGGGCACGATGTCTGAGCCGTTCGGCGAAATCGCGCTGGCGCTCTATCGGGGGATCGGCCGTCTGGCGAGCCCGGCGGTCCGGCTTCTGCTCGCGGCGCGCACGCGGGCCGGTAAGGAAGACCCGGCCCGTCGCGACGAACGGCTCGGACGACCGCTGCGCCCCCGCCCCGCGGGTCCGCTGGTGTGGATCCATGCCGCGAGCGTCGGCGAGACGGTTTCGACCCTGCCGCTGATCGGCCGTCTGGTGGCGGCCGACGTCGCCGTGCTGGTGACGACCGGGACGGTCACCTCGGCGCGGATCGCCGCCGACCGTCTGCCCGCCGGAGCGTTTCATCAATACGTGCCGGTCGATCTGGCGCCCTGCGTCGATCGGTTCCTGGCGCATTGGCGGCCGGGCGCCGCCCTCTTCGTCGAATCCGAGATCTGGCCGACCACGATCGACCGCACCCGCCGCGCCGGGATCCCGCTGGTGCTGGTCAACGCGCGCATGTCGCGGCGCTCCTTCGCCCGCTGGTCGCGTCTCGGCGGTCTGCCGCGCGCGCTCTTCGGCCGCTTCACGGCGGCGCTGGCCCAGGCGGCCGGCGACGGCGAGCGGCTGGCGGCGCTCGGCGTGCCGGGCGTGTCGGTGACCGGCAATCTGAAGTTCGACGGGCTCCCCCTCACCTGCGACGCCGCCGAGGCGGAGCGGCTGGCGCGCGCCATCGGCGACCGGCCGAGCTGGGTCGCGGCGTCGACCCATCCCGGCGAAGAAGAGGTCGCGACCCTCGCCCATCGGGCGGCGCGGGCGAGCCTGCCGGGTCTCCTGACGGTGATCGCGCCGCGCCATCCCGAGCGCGGCGACGCGCTCCGGCGCGCCTTCGCGGAGGCCGGGCTCAGCGTCGCGTCGCGGTCGCTCGGCGAATGGCCGGAGGCGACCACCGACGTCTATCTCGCCGACACGATCGGCGAGATGGGGCTCGTCTACCGCGCCGCGCCGATCGCCTTCGTCGGTGGCTCGATCACCCCGCGCGGCGGGCAGAACCCGATCGAACCGGCGCTGCTGGGAGTGGCGGTGGTGCACGGGCCCTCGACCCACAACTTCGCCGAGGTCTACGGCGACCTCGACGCGCTCGGCGCAGCCACCGCCATCACCGGGGCGGAGGACCTCGCCGCGGCGATCGTCCGGCTCACCACCGACGTGGGCCTGCGCGACGCGCAGGTCGCCGCCGCCCGCGCCGTGGTGGCGCGATCGGAGGGCGCACTCGATCGCACCATGGCCGCGTTGGCGCCGATCCTCGCCGAGGCCCGGCGCCGGGAGGCGGGCGCATGAACCGTTGGGTGGCGCGCATCTGGGGCGAGACCTGCGTGGCATCGCGTCTCCTGGCGCCGATCGCGGCCGTCTGGGGCGCGGTCGCCGGCACCCGGATGCGGCGCCCGCCGAGCCACCGGGCGAACGTCCCGGTGATCGCCGTCGGCAACTTCACGGTCGGTGGGGCGGGCAAGACGCCGACCGTCGCGCATCTCGCCGATCTCCTGCGGGCCGACGGCCGGCGGCCGGCGGTGGTGACGCGCGGTTACGGCGGGCGCGCACGCGGCCCGGTGGCCGTCGATCCGGCGCGCCACCGCAGCGTCGACGTCGGTGACGAGGCGCTGCTGCACGCCCGGACGACCCTCACGATCGTCTCGGCCGACCGGCCGGCGGGGGCGCGGGAGGCCGAACGGCTCGGCGCGGACTGCATCCTGCTCGACGACGGGTTTCAGAACCCTCGGCTCGCCAAGGATCTGTCGGTGGTGGTGGTCGACCGCGCTTCCGGGCTCGGCAACGGCCGGGTGATGCCGGCGGGTCCGCTGCGGGCTCCCCTCGAGGCTCAACTCGAGCGGACGCACGCGCTCGTCGTGATCGACAGCGGCGAGGGCACCCACGTCTCGACCGAGCGGCTGCTCGACCGCGCCAAGGCGCTCGGACTGCCGATCTTCGGCGCGCGGATCGTCCCCAACCCGGCCGATCGGCTGGGAGGGCGGCGGGTGATCGGCTTCGCCGGGATCGGCCGTCCGGCCAAGTTCGCCGCGACGCTGACCACCGCGGGCGGTCTCCTCGTCGACTTCGTCGCCTTTCCCGATCACCACCCCTTCACCGAGGCGGAGGCCAAGGATCTGCTGCAGCGGGCGGTCTCCGCCGACGCGGATCTGGTCACCACGGCCAAGGACGCGGTGCGTCTGGCCGGCGGCAGCGGGGCGCTGGCCCGGCTGGCGAAGACGGTGCGGGTGCTCGAGGCCGGGCTGGTCTTCGACGAACCGGCGCGTCTCGCCGCCCTCGTCGAGGCGGTGGTGGGACGGGGCGCTCAGCCGCGTCCCTGAACCTGCAGATGCCGGCGCAGCGACGCCTCGGCGTCGACGTAGGGCTCCTGACGCTCCACACTCCAATAGCGCAGCTCGTCGAGCGGAATGGCCGTGCCGGTCACCGCGCAGACGACGTGGGTGCCGTTGGTCAGGATCTGATAATCGCCGTCGAGGTAGCGAATCTGGGCTTCGCCGCCCCGGCGGGGGGATTCGAACCGGTTCATGATCGTCCGTGTCGAGAAGAAACGGCGTCCGGCCCCGTGCCGACGCTTCGTCTCGGTCTACCACGTCGGAGGCGCGGAGAGCGACGCAAAAAGAAAGGCGACCGCGTCACCGCGATCGCCTTCCAGAACGACGGGTCGTCTCGCCACGTCGCCGCCGATGCGGAGACGCGGACGTCGCGAACCGATCAGCCCTTGACGACGGCCGGAGCCGGAGCCGGGGCCTTGGCGCAACCGGCGACGGAGAGGCCGGCGGCGGCGACGAGAGCGAGAACGACGATACGAACGGTCTTCATGGGAATCCCCCTGGAACGAGTTGCGAATCGGAGACTAGCACGTCGCAGCGCGGAAAGAATCCCCCTGCCTTCCCCTAGGAATCCCGGCGAGGTCGGCGCTCCCAAGAAACTGACGGCTGTTGCTCAAATACCACTGGAGGCCGGTGTCGCGGCGGTCTTCTTCCCCCCCTCGGCTCCGGTCAGGGATCGGGTCTCCTCCGACAGGGCGCGGGCGGGACGCAGTGGTGTCGCGAGCGGCTCGGGATCGGGCGGGGTACGTTCGTGCAGCATCGCCGTGCCGGCGGTCGGTCCATCGGTCTGCTGCAGCGCCAGACGGGCGAGATCGCGACGGCGGACGTCCTCCTCGATGGCCCTGGTGCGGTTCTCGTCGAGACCGAGGGCGAGCAGGGTCTCGCGGCCGGCGAGGACCGCCGATTCGTAGGTCTCGCGGATCTGGAAGTCGACGTTGCGGTCCAGCAGTTGCAGCGCATGGGCGCGGTCGAAGGCGCGCGCGAAGACCTTGGCGAGCGGAAATTCGCTCTTCACCAGTTCGACGATGCGGTTGGTCACCTCGCGGTCCTCGGTCGCCACCACCACGACGCGGGCGCGATCGACGCCGACCGAGCGCAGCACGTCGAGGCGGGTGCCGTCGCCGTAGAAGATGCGGAAGCCGAAACGGCCCGCCGACCGGATCATCGAGGGATCCTTGTCGATGATGGTGAGGTCGATGCCGTCGGCGAGCAGCAGCTGGCTGAGGATCTGCCCGAAGCGGCCGAAGCCGACCAGAACCACCGAGCCGTCGGCCTCGGCGTAGTCCTCCTCGATCTTCTTCTCCACCTTGGCGGGCAGAAACAGCGGCACCGCGGCGACGACCAGCGGGGTCGCGGCCATCGACAGCGTCACCACGGTGATCAGAACCGAGCCGAGCACCGGCGGCATCACCCCGGCATTGACCGCCGCCGAATAGAGGACGAAGCCGAACTCGCCGCCCTGGGCGAGGAAGAAGGCGACCTTGACCGCGTCGGCCTTGGGAACGCGCGCCAGGCGCGCGACCAGCCACAGCGTCAAAATCTTGACGATCACCAGCGCGATCAGCCCTTCCAGCATCTGGTCCCAATATTGGCCGACCACCTTCAGATCGATCGTCATGCCGACCGACATGAAGAAGAGACCGAGGAGGAGGCCGCGGAAGGGTTCGATGTCGACCTGGAGCTGATTGCGGAAGTTCGATTCGGCGAGCATCACCCCGGCGAGGAAGGCGCCCGTGGCCATGGAGAGACCGACGATCGAGACGAGACTGGCCGCGCCGATGACGACGAACAGGGCCGCTGCGGTCATGATCTCGCGCGCGCCGGCGGCGGCGAGCAGCCGAAACAACGGATTGAGCAGCCACCGGCCGATCGCCACGACGATCGCCACCGCGCCGACGACCTCCGCCGCCGCCAGCAGAAAACCGTCGCCGCCGAGGACCGGCTGGGGCGACAGGAGCGGCAACAGGGCGAGCAGCGGCACGATCGCCAGATCCTGCATCAGCAGCACCGCGAAGGCCTTGCGGCCGTAGACGCTCTGGGTCTCGTTGCGCTCCTCGAGCATCTGCATGACCAGCGCGGTCGAGGAGAGCGCCAGGCCGACACCGGCGACCAGCGCCCCCTTCCAGGGCAGATCGAACAGTTCGATGCCGAAGAAGGTGATCGCGGCGGCCGTCACCACGATCTGCGCGAGGCCGAGGCCGAGGATGTCGCGGCGCATCGCCCACAGGCGCGACGGCTTCAGCGACAGGCCGATCAGGAACAGGAATAGCACGATGCCGAGCTCGGCGTAGTGCATGATCTCGGCCGGATCGGTGAAGAGGCCGAAGGCGGCGGGGCCGATGGCGAGGCCGGCGGCGAGATAGCCGAGCACCGAGCCGAGACCGAGACGCTTGAACACCGGCACCATCACCAGCGCCGCGCCGATCAGCATCAGCGGCGCCGCGAAGGGCACGGTATAGGCGAGGGTCGCGACGCCTGCGTCCACGGCCGGGGGTCTCCTCGAGGGATCGAAATCGGATGCGCATCGCCGAGCGACGATCGAGGACGATGCTGCGATGCATCGAACCTGACGGCGGGATGTGGCGGGGAGAAGGCGCGCCGGGCCCTAAATTCGGGCAGCCGGGCTCGGCGACCATCCCCGCCCGCATCGTGGCGGCGCGGTCACACTCAGCGACGGGCCTCGGTGCCGCCGATGGTCAGACCGTCGAGCCGCAGCGTCGGCTGGCCGACGCCGACCGGCACCCCCTGCCCGCCCTTGCCGCAGGTGCCGACGCCCGGATCGAGCTTCAGATCGTCGCCGATCATCTTGACCCGGGTCAGCGCATCGGCGCCGTTGCCGATCAGCATCGCGCCCTTGACCGCCGGACCGATCCTGCCGTTCTCGATGCGGTAGGCCTCGGTGCATTCGAAGACGAACTTGCCGGAGGTGATGTCGACCTGACCGCCGCCGAAGTTGACGGCATAGATGCCGTCCCTCACCGAGGCGAGGATCTCGGACGGGTCCATGTCCCCGGCCTTCATGTATGTATTCGTCATGCGTACCTGCGGTGCATGGGCATGGGACTGACGGCGTCCGTTGCCGGTCGGGGCGACGCCCATCAGGCGGGCGTTCTGGCGGTCCTGCATGTAGCCGACCAGGATGCCGTCCTCGATCAGGGTGGTGCAGCCGGTCGGCGTGCCCTCGTCGTCGAAGGAGAGCGAGCCTCGCAGGCCGGGCAGCGTGCCGTCGTCGACGATGGTGACGCCGGGGGCGGCGACGCGTTCGCCCATCAGCCCGGCGAAGGCGGAGGTCTTCTTGCGGTTGAAGTCGCCCTCGAGGCCGTGGCCGATCGCCTCGTGCAGCAGCACCGCCGGCCAGCCGGGGCCGAGCACGACGTCGAAGGTGCCGGCCGGGGCGGGCACGGCGGAGAGGTTGACCAGCGACTGACGCAGCGCCTCGTCGACGGCGGCCTGCCAGCGATCGACCGTGACGAATCGCTCGAAGCCCTCGCGCCCGCCGAAGCCGTGCGATCCGGCCTCCTGACGCGTGCCCTCCCCGGTCACCACCGAGACGTTGAGACGGACGAGCGGACGGACGTCGCGGACGCGGCGGCCGTCGGGCCGCAGGATCTCGACCACCTGCCAGGAGCCGGCGAGCGAGGCGGAGACCTGACGGACGCGCGGATCGGCCGCGCGAGCATAGGCGTCGATCTCGGCGAGGAGCTTCACCTTCTCCTCGAAGGTCGGCGAACCGATCGGGTTCTCGTCGCCGTAGAGGCGGGCGTTGGTGGGGGTGGGATCGGCCGCCCAGGTGCCGGAGCGCCCGCCGCGCACGGCCGCGACGGCGTCGGCGGCGCGCCTCAGCGCGGCTTCCGAGATCTCGCCGGAATGGGCGAAGCCGGTCACCTCGCCGGTGACGGCGCGCAGGCCGAAGCCTTGCGAGGTGTTGAAGCTCGCGCCCTTGAGGCGGCCGTTGTCGAAGGTCAGCGCCTCCGACTGGACGTATTCGACGAAGAGCTCGCCGTCGTCGGCGCCGTCCAGCGCCTCGGCCGTGATGCGGCGGGCGATCTCGGGATCGAGGCCGGTCCGGGCGAAGAGGTCGGTGGTGTCGGTCATCGGGCGGCCTTCGATGGTCTCTGTCGAGATATCAATCTAGGGCGCCGGGAACCGGATTGCACCCCCGTGATGCGTCCTCGAACGAAGAGGGCGGCACTCCCGGCGCCGCCCTCGAAGAAGGATCCGTCTCGGAGCCGGCTCACGGCAGCTTGTCGAAGCCTTCCTGGAAGCCCTTGAGCGCGATCGGGATGCCGATGCCCTCTTCCGGGGTCTGGAAGACGATGA
>ERZ1645187.3815-NODE-3815-length-12501-cov-10.535192_pt1 | contig 12501 bp, 14 predicted proteins | sample MGYA00575352_ERZ1645187 | MGnify/ENA primary metagenome ERZ1645187 (study PRJEB40837, sample SAMN11349314) | freshwater sediment metagenome | isolation source: river sediment | host: Sediment | place: India: Wazaribad , New Delhi | collected 2017-02-21 ... | reverse complement strand
GGGAGGCCTCGAGGTTCTCGGTGATCTCCCGGTAGCGGACGTCGTCCCCCCGGTCGAGGGCCGCGGCTCTCACGTCCGTGGGGGCGTCCTGGATGACGCGCAGTAGGTCAGCGAGGACCGGGACCCCGGGGTGGGTTTCGTCGAGGACCTTCAGAGCACGGTCGAGGATGGTCTCCTCCCGATCGGTGGGAGGCTGGCCGCGCATGATGGTGATCAGCGCGGAGACCATGGTGTGTCGCCGGCCGTGCGCGTCGGCCAGCACCTGGGTGCGGGCCGTGCCGGTGAGCCGCTGCGCGGCCTCGGTGGCCTCGCCGGGGTCGAGGACGTTCAGGTAGCCCCGCCCCCGGCCCAGGGGGATGACCTGACCGCCGAGGGCCTCGATGAGGTCCACGTAGTCCGGCTTCAGGTCCCCCAGCACGATCGGCATGACCCCGTACCCGGCGAGCCCGGTGGCCATGCGCCGCACGATGGTGGACTTCCCGAGGCCCGGTTTGCCGAGGACGAACGCGGAGGGGTTGGAGATCAGCTTGGCGCGCTGGAACCACGAGATCGGGTCACAGCACAAGGTGGCCCCGGTGTAGATGTGCCGGCCGAGCGGCACCCCGACCATCGGGGTACCCGCCCCGACCGCGAAGGGCCACAGCCCACAGACCTGCACCGTGGTGCCCCGCCACTCGTCCGGGGCCTGGACGTAGCTGGACAGGCCCCGTCCGGGCCCCAACCACCCCCGGGCGGTGGGACGCAGCGGCCGCGCCTTGGCAGACGTCGAGGTGGCCTGACGCCGCCCGGTCACAGCTTCTCCCTCCACTCGGCGGGGATCTTCACGTGCTTGGTCAACACCAGCCCGAGGGGCAGCGCGGCGGCGAACGCACTGTCCTGGGAGCCGTACACCGGGCGGAGCCGCAGCCGGGCCCCGGAGGCGAGGTTGTCGATGGCGGCGCGGGCGTCGGCGCCGTCCTGGCCGTCGAGGACGGTCGCGGTGACGAGCATCCCGAAGTTCACCAGCCCAGCCCCGGAGGCTTCCTCACTGGCGGTCGCAGCCGCGGCCCGCACCGCGAGCATGTCCCGGGCAGCGGGCTTGGAGGTCGCGGTCTGGCGGAACTCTGCCGCCCGGAGGTCGGCCTCGACGAGGGCGGCCGCGCGGGCGGGGTCGATCGGCCGGTAGAGCAGGGTGACGCGCTTCCGGGCGATGTCCCGGTGCGGCATCAGCAGGCGGGCCAAGACACCGGACTGGACGTTGCCCCGCGGGGCGGAGGTCATCGCCCACGTCATCGAGTAGGCCGAATCATGCCGGTACCCCTCCCAGGTGGCCTCGGCCGCGGTCGGCCCGACCTCGGCCCACGACAGCTCCGGCACCTCTCCCTCGGCGTGCGCGTCCTCGATCAAGGTCGCTGCGGCCGGGTCGTAGGCGATCCGGACCATCTCGCACAGCTCCTGGGCCGTCAGCGGGTGCGTCGCACCCGCCCCTGTGGCTTGCAGGGCGTGCGTCAAGCCGGGGAGCCGGGCCGCCAACTCGCGGCCCATCTCCTCGGGACTACGTCGCCGACCCCCGGAGCGCGTCGTCGCGGAGAACGTGACCGCGACGTAGGCCTTCACCGTGGACGAACCGGCCGGGTACCGGTCGACCACCTCACGCAGCATCGCGGCCGCGAACGCCGGGGCGTGCGGATCCAGATTCGCAGCCACCTCCCGGCGCAACCGGGTCCCGGTGTCCGGCGCCGTCTCGATGGTCACGGCGGCCGCCTCGATCCCGGGCTCATCAGCGAGATTCGCCAACCAGTGACCCCAGTCCGCGACCCACGCGTCCACCTGATCCTGATCCACCAGCGAGGCCCCATCCGGGTCCGTCCCGATGACGACGGTGTAGCTGCCGGTGGCCGGGGTCTGCAGCAGCGCGAAGGGACGCCCGTAGGAGTCGGTGTACTCACTCAACCGGGTGGGAGCGGCGATCCCAGGAAGCTGGAAGGTCCCCCACCGGGCGTGCCCCAAGGGTCCGGAGCGGTAGAGGTTCTCCCCCTTGGCCCGGGCCCGCCACCACGCGACGCGCGCGGCACTGCGCGTGAGCACGCTCTTGCCGTGCCGGTCCTTCGTCAGCACCACGGCAACCGCAAGCAGCAGCAGCCCAGCGAGGATCAGGGCCTCCTTCAGGCCGGCGGTCATCACCACGAGCACCACCAGGACCAGCCCGACGAGCAACATGTTGGTGCCCATCGAGCCCAACCCGAGCAACCCCGCCGACGTCGGTCGCCGCCAGTTCCCATACGTGCGCACTCCCCGCGGAGCGGTGTCAACGACTGCCACTTGGACCATCCCCTTCTCCTGTCGCCTCTGCGCCCACGCTGCGGGCCGTCCCGCTGGCGGCGCGTCCCACTGCTTGCGCGGCCCCAAGTGCCACTCCCCCGGCGACACCCGCCGGCCCAGCAGCCGCGCCGGCTGCTGCCGTCGACCCTGTCGCCGCACCCGCACCAGCAGCCCCACCGGCCGCGGCAGCGCCACCTCCGCGGGAGGCGACGCCCACCGCGGCTGAACCGCCCGGTGGTGGTGGCGGAGGTCCGGAGGTGCCCGTGCTGCCCACGGACCCGTCAGAACCGGATGCCCCGGTGTTTCCAGTGCCCCCCGTGTTCCCCGTGGGGCCCACCTGTCCCGACGACGCGGTCGACGAATGCCCGGCCGACAGGCGACCGAGAGCAGCTGCCCCGGTCGGCAGCATGACCAGTCCCCCGGCTGCGCCGGCGGCCGCCAAGCCACCTCCCCCACTCGAGGTCGCGGCCACCAGCGGGGTCACGAACCGCATCAAGGCCGGCATCGCGAACAAGGCAACCAGCATCAGCATCAGTCCCGTAAGGACCGAGATCACCCCGGTACCGTCGTCCTGGAACACGTCCGTGCCCACCAACTTGAAGGCGGTGGCGTACACGATCGCGGCGGCCGGCTTGTAGAGGATGAACGCGATCAGCCAGCCCAGCGCTTTCTTGAACCAGGACTTGCCCATCTCGGTGTTCGTGGCGCTGGCCGCCAACGGCAAGATGCCGGTGAGGATCACGAGCATCCCGCCGCGGGCCACCATCAGCAGGATCTGGACCGCGGAGGCCAGGATCGCGACCAACCCCAGGATGATGACCAGCAGGGACCCTGCCGGCGCCAGGGCTGCCATGTTCAGCAGGGTGATGATGTTCCGCGAGAAACAGGCGTCGTCGGTGACGTCGCAGGAGGTCGCGTTGTTCAGGATCCACACCGCGAAGGCATCAGCCGCCGTCACGAGCAGGCCGATCACCGTCACGCTCGCTCCGGCGACGACGATCAGGGTGAACAGGCTCTTCAGCAGGTCCCGACCAGGCTCGGCGCGCTGTTCCCACGCCATGCGGGTCGCCCCGACGATCACCGACAACACGGCCGCCGCGCCGACGTACCACCATAGCGAGCCCTGCAGGAACGCCACCGTGCTGCTCCCACCCCGGGGGCTGCTCGGCAGCACGGCGGACACCAGGGCCGCGGCCGCCGAGACGAGCACGGTGGCCCCGAGGATGACGCCCAACTTGCCGACCCCTCCCCCATCACCGCGCCGCATCCGGATCGCCCACTGGGCGCCCAGGATGAACAGCGACACGATCATGAGCGCCAACGCCACCCAAGTGACGTAGCCCAGGACCGTCGACAAGCCCGCCACCCCAGGTGGCGTGCCCACCGCCGAGGAAGAACCCCCACCGGTCAAGTTCGGCGTCCCGACGTTGACCCACATCGTGCCGAGACTCGCCAGCACCTTCCCCACAGCCTCCGACACCGCGGTCGCCATGTCCTCGATCGCGCCACCTAGAGCACTCTTTGCCAACTCTGCGGCCTTGCAGGTCAGGTCGAGAGGGTCGCAAGCCACTTGAGGTCACGCCCCCCAGGCGACGTAGCCGGCCAAGTCGGGAATGGATGCAACGTTCAGCGGCTCGGCCACGTCCGCACTGATCTTCCAGTCACCGTCCCGCCAGACAAGTTCGTAGACGCCCGAGACGAGAATCGTGCTCGTTCCGGACGTCGCCCGGACCGCGAGATCCACGCGTGCACTGTCACCGTTGTAAGCCAGTAAGCGGAATCCAGCGATGTTGATCCGAGAGTCCGCTGAATCCGCTGCCTCTTGGCTGCTCGCGATCTGTTCTCGGTAGGGGCCGTCAGCCACTACATAGTCGAGCCACTCTCCCGCGACCGCGGGGTCGCCACCTTGAACCATCGCGTTCGCTGCAGCGAAGAGCGCACCGGCTGGGGTGTGCTGGAAGCAGTACCGCACCCCCTCAGGGGAGGTTGCGCCGGGGCCGTACTCCGAGGAAGTCGGGTAGGCCGTGGTGCCCTGGAACAGCCACTCGGCCTCCGGTGCCGTGGTCAGCGTTCCAGAGTCGGCATACCCCGGCAGTCCGCACACGCTCTCGGCACCAGCGTTCCCCGGAGCCGACGTTGTGGTGCCCGGGGGGGTCGTCGGCGTCGAGGACGTACCGTCCGGTTCGTTCCTGCTACTGAGTGCGAGGACGACGCCGAGAACGATCAGGGCGATCACCAGAACCGCCGCGATCAAGAACTTCGGCTGGGCCCACGGCGTCGAGGTCTCGTCGGATGCCATCACAAGGCCGCCCTGTCTAGGTCATCAAGAAGCCGACGAGCCCGCCAGCCGCGCTGATCAGGATCACGCCACCGAGCGCGGAGCCGATGCGGCCCACATGCTCGCTGCCCTCGCCCCGGCGGGAGTTGATGGCCATCATGGCGCCAGCGGCAATCAGGCCGAGGATGCACACCGCCAGTGCGATCCACTTGGCCCACCCCATGATCGACGTGAGTCCAGCCGTTCCGGGCGGCTGGATCGGGGCAGGGTCGGGCAGCGCCATCACGGTCAACTGCGCCCGCAGCAGGGTGTCAATCACGTTCATTCCAGGGGTTCCTTTCCATCGAGGTGAGGCTTCGGTTGTGAGAGAAGTCGGACGTCGCGCACCAGCACGGCTGCTGGCTGTCGACGACCCCGCACGGTGATCTCTTCTCCCAGGCGCCATGGTTCGTTCCACGGCAACATCCAGGTGCGGGGCACTCCCCCGCTCACGAGCCGCACGAGCTCGCGCAGCGCGCGGGGAAAGCGCCCGGGGGCGTCGGCCACCAGCACCAAGCCGAGAAGAGTCATGGGAGGGGCGGCACCGGCCGCCCATTGCGTCGCAGCGGCCTGCGCGGCCCGCAGACCTGATGCGCTCGTGCGTGCCACCAGCAGGACGCGGGGCGAGGGAGACGTTGACACGAGGGGCCACCCATGGCCGGTCTCCGCCCACCACATCGGATTGAGCGCCGCGACCGTGGACTCGCCGGCACCGCCATGAGCCCCCACGACGTACACGTCAGCGACCACATCGAGGCGCCGCGTCGGCAACGCCGGCCCCGCAGGCGCCGAGACACCTGCCTGCGGGCCGATCGGTCCCGTCGGCGTGGTCATGCCCGTGCCATCCCACGGCTGCTCGATAGCCTGAACTGCGGCAACTCGAGAGTTCAATGATTGACTCAAACGTCAGCCCCCCTGCGTCTGTCCCGACCGTAGAACGAGAGAACTTCGTGCGCACCTTCGTCCTAGATCACGAACATACACCCACCAACGCACACCAACACACACTTTTGTGTAAGTTTGTCCCGTGTGGACTTGCTGGGGGTCGATGATGGCCGACGCCGTCGACGACCTGTTCGAGGGGTTGCCGCCTACCCTCAACTCGGCCACAACCGCCGAAATCCTCGGGCTGAGCAAGAAGGGCCTCTACGACCTGCTCGACCGCGGCGTTATCCCGGCTTACCGGCTTGGGGGACGGTGGTACGTGATCCGCGATGAACTCAAGCGCACGCTGCGCGAGGGTTCGAACCTGCCGAGCCGAGAGGAGACCGACGGCTAGGTAGGTGGACTGCAGGGGGGAACATGCGACGTCCACTCGCAATGGCATGCGCCACGATTGTGCTCATCTGGGCGTCCGGCTGCGGATCTCCCGCGGGTCCCCCGCCGACGTCCGACTCCGCACCGGAGCAGACCGCACATCCGTCGTGGTCGCTTCCACCGGTTGAGGGACTTTCCCCCGCCCCTGCGGGTGTCGAGGACGACACCCAGCCTGGAGTGACGATCACGCCGCTGGCTGTGCCCACCTGGGATGCCGCGTCTCGCGCGGCTGCCGTCGGTCGGGCCGCGGAGATCATGACGGCGTTCGCCCGCCCGGCCCGTCCCTATGAGGACTGGTGGGCGGATCTCGCTCCCCTCCTGAGCGAGCAGGCGCAGCAGGACTACAGCTTCGTCGACCCGGCCAACATCCCCGTCAGCGCTCTCACTGGGGATCCCGTGCTCGTCGACGAGTCCAGCGCCTTCCTCGCCCGCGTTGAGGTCCCCACCGACGTCGGGGTCTACGAGCTGCTCCTCAGCCGCACCGACGCCACCGCCCCCTGGGTCGGTGAGTCGATCACTCCCCCAGCGGGCGTGAACTGATGGACCGCAAGACCACCACCGGACTCCTCGTCCTGGTCCTCCCCCTCAGCCTCATCGGCCTGGTGTTCGGCATGCTGCTCTTCGGGAGCACGTCGTCGGCCGCGTGCGGCCCCTCGACCTCCGCCAGCGTGACCATCGACCTCGCCACGGTGCCCGACGGCCCGATCGCCGGCTTCTCCGGCGACCAGCTCATCAACGCCGCCTACATCATCACCGCGGGCCACGACCTGGCCTTGAGCGAACGAGACCAGACCATCGGCGTCATGACCGCCATCGGCGAGTCCTCCCTCCTCGTCCTCGACTACGGCGACGCCGCCGGCCCCGACTCCCGCGGCCTGTTCCAGCAGCGCGACAACGGCGCCTGGGGCTCCTACGCCGACCGGATGGACCCCTACATCTCCGCGACCAACTTCTTCCGCGTCCTGGCCACCGTCGAGAACCGGGACAGCCTCTCCCCCACCCAGGTCGCTCACCGGGTCCAGCGCAACGCCAACCCGAACCACTACGCCCCCTACTGGGACGCCGCCGTCCAGATCGTCACCGCCCTCGGCACGCTCGAGGGCACCGGCGCCCGCCCCGTCTCGGCCGTCTCCTGCGATCCGCTCATCCCGGGAACCCTGTCCGCCAGCGGTTGGTCCCGGCCTGCCGACGGGCCCATCACCAGCCCCTACGGCATGCGCGTCGACCCCGTTACCGGATCCTTCACCCTCATGCACATCGGCACCGACCTGAACGCCGGCGGCTGCGGTGGTCCCATCTGGGCCATCCAGGACGGCCACGTCAGCCGCATCTGGGCCGACAGCTATGGCGGCTGGACCGTCCAAGTCGACCACAACGGCGGCGTCCTGTCGGAGTACAAGCACTCCTACCGCAGCGACATCCTCGTGCGCATCGGCGAGCCCGTCACCGCCGGCCAACAGATCGCCCGCACCGGCAACTCCGGCTGGTCCACCGGCTGCCACCTCCACTTCGCCGTCCTCATCGACGGCGTGAACGTCAGCCCCGAACTGTTCATGCAGTCCGTCGGAGTGGAGCTCTGACACCATGCCACTCCCCCACGCGCCCCACAATGCGGTGATTGCTAGCAATCACCGCATTCACAGCAATCACAGCACCACACGGTGCGCCGCAGGCGCCCTCACTGCCACGGACACTCTTTCGACACTCCATTCTGGCCGCCCGCGCTCCAGGCAAGGGGGCACGCCCCCCGGCTCCGGTCAGGTCGTCTGCGCTGCTCGCTCCGCTGCGCTGCTATCCGCTCTCTCCCTTCGCCGGCCCTCCGGGTTGCCCTCCGCCGCTTCCGGCGACCCGGACTCCGTTATCGAAAGATGCCCACAGTCTGAAGGAGGTTGAGGAATGTTCACCGTCACCGTCTACAGCAAGCCCCGCTGCGTCCAGTGCGACATGACCCGCAAGCAACTGGAACGCCTCCAGATCGGCTACACCACCGTCGACGTCACCGACAACACCACGGCCCTCGAGTTCATCACCGAAGACCTGGGCTACAGCCAAGCCCCCGTCGTCGTGGTCGACCAGGACCCGCAGAACCACTGGAGCGGCTTTCGCCCCGACCAGCTCAAAGCACTCGCCCGCGCCAATGCTTCCTTTGCTAACAATCACAACAATCACAGCGATGCGGCGGGAGTCGCCTGATGAACACCTCGCCGATCCTGGCCCTCCACGAATACCCCGACGACGTGCAGCTCGCCATCCTCCAGTACGTCGAGCTGGAGCGGCAGGCCGGCTGGATCGCCGGCTACGACCACGCCCAGCAGGAATACTGGGGCACCCCACCCGACGGGGCCACGGCCTACAAGAACCTCAAAGAGCTAGCGCTCCGGCCGCCCCACGCCGACCTGCTCGACCAGCGCGGCCAACACCAGAAGGCCGACCGGTATCGGGAGATGCTGCGGGAGCGGGGCATCGCATGAGCGGCCACGCCCTCGGACACGATCGCGACACACCCACCCCAATTGCTAGCAATCACCGCATTGCCAGCAATCACAGCATAGGATCAGGGTCGATCAGCACCGCGCCGGAGGAGAACCAGAGGATGGGCGTCATCGCCGTATGCAACCAGAAGGGGGGCGTCGGGAAGTCCACCACGGTCTTCCACCTGGCGCGCGCCGCCGTGGTCGCCGGCAAGAAGGTCCTCGTCGTCGACCTCGACCCCCAAGGGAATCTCACCAGCGTCGTCACGAAGGAACCCCTGTCCGAGGACGAGGTGTCCCTCGCCGACGCGCTCAGCGCCCGCACCTCCGACCGGCTCCGCGACGTCATCGTCCCCGGTGTCTGGGACGGTCTCGACGTCGCCCCCACTGTGGGCACCGCTCTGGGCTTGGTCCGCGACGAACTCATCCAGAGCGGCCCTGGTCGCGAACACCGTCTCCGCGAACAGCTCGCCCAGGTCACCCGACGGTACGACCTCATCCTCATCGACTGCCCGCCCGCTCTCGACCAACTCACCATCAACGGCCTCACCGCTGCCAACGGTGTCCTCATCGTCAGCCAGAGCAAGCTGTGGAGCGCCAACGGCATCGCGCACCTCCTTGCCACCATCGACGGCGTGCAACGCCACTTCAATGAGACCCTCGGCATCCTCGGCGTCATCATCAACCTGCACGAGGCCCACACCGTCGGGGGGCGGTACTGGAACGAGGAACTCCACGCCGCGGGGGAGCAGCGCGGGTTCCGGATCTTCGACCCGCCCGTCCCGAAACGTGCAGTCATCGCCGACGCGACCGAAGCGAGCCGCGGCCTGGACGAATGGGGTGGCGCCGATGCCGCCGCCCTCGCCACCATCTTCACCGATTACCTGAAGGAACTGGAGGGAACCTCGTGAGCAGTCGACCCGAGCGCCGCAAGTCCCAACTAGCTGGGGCCAGCCCGGTGCAACCCGCCCCCGTCACCCCGATCGCCGCCGTGCCCGAGCCCGTCGAGCCGACCGCGAAGCCGCGACGCAACGGCGGGTGGAGCCAGGTCAGTATCCGGCTCCGTCCCGAGGACGCCGACCGGCTCCGCGGCGCCGTGGAAGCCACCCGCAGCCCCGGCACCTACCGCAGCCTCAACGAGTTCGTCTCCCAAGTGGTCATGGACGAGGTGAGCCGCCTCGAGCAGGAGCACAACGGGGGCAAGCCCTGGAACGGCGTCACGGCGGGGGACCTCACGCCGGGACGACGCCCCGGCAACTGACTCTAACGCTCCCATTGTTGTGATTGCTGCTAATGCAGGCAATCACAACAATGACAGCATTCGGATGCTCAGGCCGACGTTGATGGGGGAGTGGAGCGCCGCCGGGACGGTGCTGCTGGTCCGGCGAGCTGGGCCTCGGCACGGTCAGCTCGAGATCGCTGCGCCTGAGCGTCCTCCCGCGCCTGGGTGAGCTCCTCCAGGCGTTGGTCGAGCTGGTGGTCATACGTCGTCCGGAGATCGGCTACGCGCTGATCGCTGTGGGCCCGCTCCCGCTCCACCTCGGACCGGGCGGCCTCCACCTCCACCGTCAACACCGACACCTGGCTGTTCAGGTCAGTGACGGTGGACCGTAGCCGCTCGGCCTCCGCCGCGGCCGCCTGGAACTGAGACTCAGCGTCGATCCGCGCCGACTCCGCCGCCTCCAGCTGGGCACGGAGTTCGTCTCTCTCAGCCAGAGTGCGCTCGACCGCAGCACGCGCTTCCTCCAGCTCCGCACCGGCCTGCACCAGGGCGTCTGCCGTCTGCTGCTGCTCGGCGCGTACGGCCTCCAGGTCGCGCACGAGCGCACCCCGCGTCTCCTCCAGCTCGGTGTGGGCAGCCCGCAGACTCTGCAGCTCGTCAGCCAGTCGCGCGGTCTCGACAGTGGCCTCCGCGGCCGCCGCGTCGGCCTCCTCCCGCTCCGCCTCCGCGCGCCGCTGTGCCTGCTCCGCCCGGCTCGCGCGCGCATTGGCTGCCGCGACCTGCTCGGCCGCCTCACTGGACACAGCCTCGAGCTGAGCCTCGACCGCCTCCGGGTCGCCCACGGTGCGGAGCTCCTCCACCAAGGCCGCCATCTGCTGTCCCAGGTGCTCGATCATCCCCGTCACCTGACCGCTGATCACGCTCGCCCGCTGCCGTGCCGCATCCACCGGACGGGTCTCCGGCGGCCGCGGTCCGTCCTGCAGGCGCTGCCGCGCCCGCCACGCCGCCGCCCGGGTGTGGGTGGGGTCGTCGCAGTACTCCGGTGGCCGCCCTGTGCCGTCCCCGAGGGCTGCGGGGCGCTGGCACCCCGGGAACCGGCAGGTCCGCGTCTCCGCCTGTGCTTCGCTCATACCGTCATCGTACCCTGCAACGCAACGTAACGCAATAACGAAACGTAACGATAACGAAAATGCCGACGGCGATGTCCGCCGAGCCGGCGACCCACGGCGTCGCCGGGCTACGGAGGGGGTCCGATTCCCCAAGTGAGGAGCCGTAGCACTGTCCACAGGCGCGACACCCACCTCGACGAATCTCGGTGCCTGACCGTCACACTGGTGCCAACGCAGACCAAGGCGAGGGGGGGCCAAGAGTGAGTGGACTGGAAGACTGGGGGAGCGATCCCACCGAGGAGTACCAGGCCGTGATGCGCCAGGGCATGCCCGGCGACCACTACCTCGTGGCCTTGAGCAGCCGCGAGGCCCTGAAGTGCGCCGAGCTGACGAGGGCCGCCCTGGACGGGAACATGCTTGCCGCTGACGCCGCGCGGGACGTGGTGCGGCTCCTGGCCATCCTCGCGCTCACCGTCGACCTCGAGGTCGAAGACCCCACGCTGGAAGACCTGCGGGCGCGCCTCGACGACTACCCCTGGCCGCCCTAGGACACCTGGCCCGCATCCCAAAGGGAGAACCCGACGCGTCCACGGGTGCCGAGGTGGTCCGGCGCGCCGGCGGGCTTCAGGCTGGCTCTCCATGCTGACGCGCGCCCTTCGGGCGCTTGTCTCCGCTACGTCCAAGACCTGACACATCCCCCCGTTCAGTGGGAGCCCTGAGAAGCCGCGAGCAGTGACGTAGTGGGTACAGATCGGGGGCCGGCTGGACACGGGCCGGGTTTGCTGTGATTGCTGTTAATGCTCCCAATGCTGTGATTGTCAGCCAACGAGGATCCCAGAGGGGTTGCCAGCGGGACGCGCCAGCTCCTCGGGGCCGCCGCCTTGAGGGGCGACGTTCCGTCGTCCCGCCCCGCCACAACCACCCCAGCCCGCCGCATCGCGGGGGAGCGACCGGCGTCGGAGCGGGTGCCACGACCAGCACACGATGCTGTGAATGCTGCCATTGCTCCCATTGGTAGCAATAGACCCCGGACACCCGTCAGTGCGGCACTCTAGGGTGAGAGGTTCGGCTCGGGGGCGGGTGGCCCTGGGCATGGAAGCCGAGAGGAGGGAAGTCGTCATGGGAGCTATCGATCCCGCTGTGGTCGAGCGCTGGACGACGCTCCTGGACCAGGATCCTGCCGAGCGAGAGGTCCAACGCTTCCTCGAGCAGCACCCTTCGCTCCTCGTCGGGGACCAGACCAGCCCCCTGGGCGGACTCATCTTCACCCAACCGCGGCTCCAGGGACTCGGAGCACGCCAGTTCCCCGACTTCCTCTGGCTCGACACCACTGGTGGGGCCATCACGCCCGTCCTGATCGAGATCGAGCGGCCCGGAAAGGCGTGGTTCACGAAGCGCGGGGATCTGACCGCCCAGTTCCACCAGGCACATCAGCAGCTCGGAGACTGGCGAACGTGGTTCCTCGAAGCAGAGAACCAGCTCCTCTTCCGTCGGACCTACGTGGACTGGCTGGGGGACTTCCGCAACCGCCCACTGTTGCCGCGGTACGTCCTCATCTACGGCCGCGACACCGAGTTCGACGCCGACGACACCGGCAAGCACGCCAGCCGACGTTTCGTCACTGCCCGGCGCCACGAAACACTCTCCACCCACGACGAGCTCACCCCACGCACCGGGGACACCGGGCTCTGCACCGTCCACCTCGACACCCTCAGCCGGCTGCGGATACGCGCCCTGGAGCCGACCTTCACCGTCGAGGGAGCC
>ERZ1645187.3814-NODE-3814-length-12501-cov-14.280974_pt1 | contig 12501 bp, 8 predicted proteins | sample MGYA00575352_ERZ1645187 | MGnify/ENA primary metagenome ERZ1645187 (study PRJEB40837, sample SAMN11349314) | freshwater sediment metagenome | isolation source: river sediment | host: Sediment | place: India: Wazaribad , New Delhi | collected 2017-02-21 ... | reverse complement strand
CCTTCTTCGAGATCTGAAGCCGGATTGCCATAGCCCTGGTATTTATAAAACTGCCCTTGCGGATTATATACCGGCAGGTAGCTCCATGCGCGTGAAACAACACGCAGTGCCTCATCAAGATAAGTAGGATCAGTGGAACTCAGGTTGTCCAATGTTGTTCTGGTTTCAAATTTTACGCGGTCCTTGAGTTTAAAATCGTAGTTCAGACGCAAATTGTAACGCTCGGCTTTCTCGATACCGAATTTCAGTATTCCGCCATTCTTTTCGTAAGCAGCCGAAAGATGGTATTTGCTCAGATCATTGCCACCTGCAAAACTGAGGTTGTGCATTTGTTGCTCTCCATTTTTGAAAATGACATCATTCCAATCCTGTGATTGATAAAAACCGGGATAGTTTTCGAGGTATTTCATCCATCCGCCATTGGGGTCAGGGTCAGCATTGTTTCTAATTTTTGTAAACACATCCTCCGAAAGTCCGGGCTGACCAATATTGCGCAAGCCTTCGTCATACATCTCAGCCATCTGCAAAGTATTTGTCATCTTCTTCAGAAAAGTAGGTGTTTTGATACCGTAGGAATATGAATAGGTCATGGTGGGAGCACCTTTGGTGCCACTTTTTGTTGTCACAAGCAAAACACCATCGGCTGCTCTTGCTCCATAAATAGAAGCTGCTGCATCTTTCAAAACGGTGATACTTTGTATGTCATTGGGATTCAAAACGTCCAAGTTCCCCGGAACACCATCCACCAAAACAAGTGGTTTGTTTCCGTTGATAGACGAATAACCTCTAATCTGCAACGAATGTCCTTCGCCACCGGCTTTGCCGCTCGACCTGGTAACCGTTACACCCGGCAAAACACCCTGCAAAGCATCCAGCGTATTAACGATAGGCCGCATTTCGAAAACTTTTTTGTCAGTCTGAACAATCGCGCCGGTCACCTCTCCTTTGAGTTTTGTACCATATCCTATCACCACCACCTCTTTAAGGTTTTTAACATCTTCTGCCAGACTAACATTGATAACCGACTTTCCTTCGACAGCAATTTTCTGGCTTATCATACCGATATAGCTAAAAACTAATATTGATTTCGACTGACAATCAATCATATAACTGCCGTCAAAGTTGCTTGTCACACCTGTTGTTGTACCTTCGATGAAGATATTGACCCCAGGTATCGGCTGATTTTCACTATCTGTTACTTTTCCCGAAATTTTGACCGTCTGGGCGTTGGCCATCACGACAAAAAAGATCATGACGAGAAGCAACACAGCCCTTTTCATCAATTTGTGTTCTTTTGGTTTCATAGGTTCATAATGAATTTAATTATAGGAATTTGAAATAGAATGGTTAAAAAATCATATTATTATATGCTCAATATATTGATTATCTTATAGTTAGCAATCAAATCATAATGCAACTTCGCACTATGATGTGCAGGATCTTTCAGCAAGGCAGCCTGCAGGCAATCCCGGGCTTCCTCTGTTTTTCCCAGACCAAGCAATCCAAGGCCCTGAAGGAAAAGGCAATGGACGCGGTTTCTTTTATCGCTGTCAATGTTCCAATTGCTTAAATGCGGAAATGAAACTGCGAAATAGTCGAACCGGGTCTTTTTATCAAGGTTTTCGGTTCCATACGAAAGCAATGACCTGAAAAGCTTTTCAGCCTTGCTTTTTTGTCCAAGCCGTGCCCATGCAAGTCCTTGATATAAAACCTTGTCGGCCTGTGTGTCGTTGTAGAAAAATGCTTCGCCCACTTCCAACTCCCCCTCACTGGCTTTTTTGAAGTAATGCCGGGATTGCTTTGTTTGTCCAAGCATGGCCCAGGCACATCCAAGCAGGTAAAACACATCCTGATCCTGCGCCAGCGGAAGTTTGGCTTCACCAATCGTATCGGGTGGCGAAAGGCTTTCTTCAAGCAGCTGGATGGCACATTGCGGATCATTGGCAGCAAGACAGCCGAAAGCCTTCGAAATCAAACTGATGCGAAATTGCCCGATCACCTTTCCTTCGCCGCCCTCCCAGGGATGAAACTTTCTTTTTTTGAGCAGTTGAAGAGCCAAATCGAAGTTTCCCGACAGGTTGTATAGCGCAATCAGTTCAAGGTAGAGGTCATCGCGCTCCTCAACAAGCTGAAGATGCCGCAATAGCTCATAGCGTCTTGTGTTGACTGATACTCCTAACAACGCAGCAAGTTGGTCCTGCTCAAGCAGCAGCCTTGCACTCTGACTATCAAGTAAAAAAGCTGATTTTATGTAAGAATATGCCGCTTCTGGATCGTTGTTGTGGTTATAGCTGACGATTGCCAGGTTGCGCAACGAAGCAGCAAAAAGCGGCTGATGCCGAATTGCCGTTTGCCAGTGCTGCTCAGCAAGGTCATATTGCTTTTTGTCGTACCAAAAATTTCCAAAAAGATGGTGCGCCTTGTAGTCGTTTTCGTTAACACTCAGCGCATGACTGAAAATGGCGAACCATTCAACACGCTTCGGAAAAGCATAGTCAATCGTGCAACTCATTGCTTTCGAAAGACTTGCCCTACTATCATTTCCGGATTTATGTTCGATCCAAGCCTTGACATAAGTAAAAAGAATGTTGCCGGGCATTAGCTGCGGGCACAGTTCGATCAAGCGTAGCGCCTCGCTGTATGCTCCAAAGGAAACATAATCAAACACGGCCGGCTCCAACATTCCAACCGACAAGCCTTTGTTTTGAATAATGTCTTGAATTCCAGAATCATCTGAAGAAATCAACGCCTTCTCGATCTGACCGATCACATGAAAAGGATCGTTTTGAACAACAGTTTCAATGCTTGTCAAAGCGAGCCCTGACTGGCCGCTTCTGCGCAAAAGATAAATTCTCAGTCCAAGGGCTTTGTAATTGCGGTTGTTCCTGCTGAGAGATTTTTCCACCTCAAACAATGCATCCTCCAGGCGGTTTTCGGTTGTTGATATCTTTGCGCATTCAAACCAGGCAGCGTCCTGAATGGCTGCACTCCAGGTGGCTTTGTAAAAAGCATCGTAGGCTTCTTTAATTCTTCCTTGCCCGAGCAGCGCCAGTCCAAGATGATAAAATATCTCGCCATTGGCCGGATTTGGATTGAATCTTTTCTGCGAATGAATGGCAAACTCAAAAAACTTTGCAGCTTCATCAAATCTGCTTCTTCTTAAAAACCACATACCCAACGCATTGTTACTTCTGCTGTCAGATGGATCAAGTTCGAGAGCACGCTTGTAATAAACCCGTGGATCAAAATGCGCATGGCGGTATTGCTCCAGATGCAGGCCGGTTAGGTAGGCTTCTTCGCTGCTTTGGATCATCTCCGGCACGCGGGGTGGTCGGGCTGCCTCGGGAACCGGCGCAGCAATAACTTCTTCTTCACGGTAGCTAAGCAATTGGTTTCCAACCGAATCAAGCACATACACATCAAAATCTGTATCGGCAGGCACTGCTAACTCCCGCCTGAAGACATCACCCGGCCTAAGTGTAAGCTCCTCGGAATAAAAAACACCTGCCAACAGCTGAATATTATTTAATGCCAGGGTAGATTGCAGGCTTATGATGATTTTACCATCCACACTTTCCACATTGAGCAACAACTCTTTGCTTGCGTTCTTTATGACCCCAAGACCGGAATAAGGTATAAAATACTGGCTGAACGAACGCTCTTCATAAGGTTGCAACCACGAAAAATCAGGCTGGTTATCGGTAAAAACTCCTGCCATCAACTCAATGTACGGCCCGTTTTCATCCGTAAGATGCTTGTTCCACGTAATTCCGAAATCACTATTGCCCCAGGTCCACATCTTTTTTCCGGGCGAGACATGGTGATTTGCCAGGTGTATCATGCCCACCTTTTTATCATGCTCATAACCGCCAAGAAAGTCATACTTTGAGTTTACGGCCATGTAGGAAGTCGGGACGGGAATATTTTTATACATTGAAATATCTACCCCGGCGGAATAGTCAATCTTGTAATACTTTCCTGTTGCTATCGGAAATGAGCTCACATCACGTTTTCCGTGGTCATAAACAGCTTTCACATCTGGAGGAAAAACAGATTGGTAATGCTCATTTACCGACACCGCCGGATTGGCCCACCATAAAAAGGTTTGTGGAAGCGGCGTCCCGTTAAACAAACGAACCTTTACTTCGAGATACGCTCTTTCGGGATACAACGTAAAGCCGGTGCGGCATTCCTGAAGATTGAATTTTTCTGTTTCACTCACCCAGACCGTACAGCTTCCATCTTCACTTTTTTCTATCTGACAATCAACAGGCAAAAAAGTGGACGGCCTGTGGTGCTGCGGCCAGTTGAACTCGATGCCTCCCGAAATCCAGGGTCCGGTAAGTCCGACCAGGGCCGGTTTTATCACCTCATTGTAATAAATAAAATGCCGTTGGTTGATTTTGTCCCAGGCCATCTGTACCCTTCCACCCAATTGGGGCAGAATCATCACCTTAAGGTATTCATTTTCAATGAAAACAGCTTCGTATTGCTGATCGCTCTTCTCGTCATAAATCTTCTCGATGATAGGATATGGATACACAGCACCGGAACTTCCCTGATACACCCTTTCCTCGAAAAACATCGGATACTTTTCGTAATCTCCTGTTTTATAGGTTGGTATAATCACATTCTCTTTCCAGACATTTAGCATTTTTGCTGATTATTAAGGGGTTTCAAAAGTGGTTGTCTATAAAAGCTTTTCAATTTCTTCCAGGGTTTTATGCTTTGTTTCGGGGAGATTTTTGAGAATAAACCAGAATCCGGCCGCGCAAATCAGCCCATATACCCAGAAAGTGCCTGATGTTCCAAGCGCCTCATTCATAAGCGGGAAAGTATATGTCAGGACAAAACAGGCCGTCCACAAGGCAAATGTTGACAATGCCATGGCTGCCCCACGCACCTTTGTCGGGAAAATCTCCGACAGCACAACCCAGGTCACCGGAGCCAAGGTCATTGCGTAGATGGCAATCGCAGCTACGACAAGCACCAAAACAACCATACCCTTCAGATCAAAATAGAAAGCTCCGCCCAGAAACAAATAAATAACAGCCAGACCCGACGCTCCGGCCAGCATCAGGCTTTTGCGCCCCCACTTATCAATTTTGTTCATGGCGATGAGCGTAAAAACAAGGTTCACGCTTCCTGTGAACACAATATTAAAAAGCGTATCGCTGATACCATAACCAGCGGCTGCAAACACTTCCTGGGCATAGTTGAACACAGTATTGATGCCACTCCACTGCTGAAACACTGCAATCACCACACCCAAAACAAGCACATTGCCCATTCCTAAGGCGATAAGTTTTCGTAGTGAAGTGATTTCTGAAGCCTGATTTAAAGCATTTTGAATCGTTGCCGACTCTGAATTTGCATAATCTGAACCACCAACGCGTTGCAGAATACGCATGGCCTTTTCTGTTTTTCCGGCTTTCAAGAGCCAGCGCGGACTCTCCGGCATGAGCATAAGCATGAGCAAAAACACCAACGAAGGAAAAGCGCAGACAAAAAACATCCATCGCCAGCCCATTTGTCCGTTCCACGAGCCGAGAATAAATGCTTCATCTGCACCAAGCGGAACTTTTTCAGCAATCAGGTAGTTGACAATCTGCGCCGAAAGGATTCCAATCACAATCGTAAGCTGGTTCAGTGCAACAAACCGCCCCCTGAAAGCTGCCGGAGCGATTTCGGCAATATAAACCGTTGAAATGGCCGATGCAAGACCAATACCCACACCACCAAGGATACGAAAACCAATAAAAACCCAGAGCGTTTCAGCCAGTCCGGTCCCTATTGAGGCAATAAAAAACAAAGCCGCCGACAACAGCAGCGGCTTTCTTCGGCCATAATTGTCGCTCAGAAAACCCGAAAACACAGCACCCAGCACACATCCGAGAATGGCACTGCTCATCGCCCAGGCCTGAAGCTGCGCCGAGCCTGAAATTTGGAAAAAGACCTCATAAAATGGTTTGGCTCCTCCAATCACAACCCAGTCATAACCAAAGAGAAACCCACCCATTGCCGACACGATCGTGATCTTGTAAATGTATAATTTGCTGAATGTTTTCAAGTCGGAAAAATTTAATAATTTCTTGAAGCAAAGAAAACAAGCCTATTAGAATAAATCCATAGGAAATAAAATAAATTACATGGATTATATTATGAAATCTTATCTTAGCAAAAAACTTTTGTAAGCATGAAAATTAAAAGTGGTTTTCTGGGCGAAAGGGCAGTCATTTTGCCCATTCCTGTTGTAGAAGAAATGAAAAAGGATGCATTGTGCAGCCACCTATTTATCACAGATATAGGCTTTTATCCCCATGCAATTCATCACTATCGCCGTCGTTGCAGGAACGAAGTCAATCAATATATTTTCATTTACTGCATTGATGGCATGGGTTGGTTCGAGTTGGATGGGGCAAAGCAAATGGTTGTTGCCGGGCAGTATTTTATTTTGCCTAAGGATCGGGCACATGCGTATGGCAGCGACACAAAAAATCCATGGACAATCTATTGGATTCATTTCGATGGTTTGTTAGCAGGGTATTTTGCCGAAGAGCTAGACAAAGCACATTGGCTCGGCACCGAAAAAAACTCACGCATCGAAATGAGGGTGATGATGTTTGAGGAAATCTTTAACTCGCTGCGCAATGGATACAGCCGGAGAAATCTGGCTTACAGCACCAGCTGTCTGTTTCATTTTCTTGGGTCACTCAAATTCGTTGGCGCCTACCGCGAAAGTATCCGCTCCAATGCAGATGAAGAGGGAATTGTTTCACTTGCAATTCATTATATGCGCGAAAACATCATACGAAAAGTTACGGTGGAACAAATAGCAAAATTTGTCGGCTATTCCGTTTCGCATTTCATCTCGGTTTTTCATAAAAAAACCGGACAGGCACCCATTCATTACCTCACCCAACTCCGCATACAGAATGCCTGTCACCAGCTCGATTTCAGTGACATGAAAATCAATCAGATAGCAACGATGTCGGGATATGATGATCCGTTTTATTTCAGCCGGACTTTCAAAAAAGTGATGGGAATTTCTCCTCAGGATTACCGAAAAAAGGCCAAAGGATAAAATTCGCAAATCAATGTTCTGATTTATTATTGAGGAGATAAATAAAATCTATCACATATCAATTGTTAATATATACTTTCTCTATAATATTTGTACTTTCATCATATTTATCACTATCATTGCAACAAGCATTTGGATAATTCCTCAACATGTTTTATAAAAGTGAATATTAATAATGCTTGATACTAACCTCTGTAAATCAAATTGATAGAAAATGGAAAATGAAAAAAAAGGAAAATGCCCGGTGATGCATGGAGCAAACACTGAGACAAACAACAGCGTGATGGACTGGTGGCCCAAAGCCCTCAAACTCGACATCCTGCACCAGCACGACACCAAATCAAATCCAATGGATGAAAACTTCGACTATGCCGAAGCTTTCAACGCCCTCGACCTCGAAGCACTGAAGAATGATCTGAAAGCTTTGATGACACAAAGCCAGGACTGGTGGCCTGCCGACTGGGGACATTATGGCGGATTGATGGTGCGGATGGCCTGGCACGCTGCCGGCACCTACCGTGTGGCCGATGGCCGAGGTGGAAGCAATACTGGCAACCAGCGTTTTGCCCCGCTCAACAGCTGGCCCGACAACGGAAACCTCGACAAGGCACGCCGATTGCTCTGGCCGGTCAAGAAAAAATATGGCAACAGCATCTCATGGGCCGACCTTTTCATTCTTGCCGGAAACATGGCTTATGAATCAATGGGACTGAAAACCTTTGGTTTTGCGGGCGGACGTCAGGACATCTGGCATCCTGAAACTGATGTCAACTGGGGGCGCGAAAAAGAATGGTTAGCTGCCACAAAGCACCGCTATGCTGATGAATTTAAACGCGATTCGCTCGAAAATCCACTCGCCGCTGTACAGATGGGGCTTATCTATGTGAACCCCGAAGGCGTTGATGGCAATCCCGACCCACTGAAAACAGCCCAGGACATGCGCACAACATTCGCACGCATGGCCATGAATGATGAGGAAACAGTGGCACTCACTGCCGGAGGCCACACCGTTGGCAAGGCACACGGCAATGGCAATGCGGCACTTCTGGGCGAAAGCCCCGAGGGTGCTGCCATAGAAACACAAGGGTTTGGCTGGATGAACCCTGCCGGCAAAGGCAAGGCAGAAGACACGGTGACAAGCGGCATCGAAGGCGCCTGGACAACCAACCCGACACAATGGGACAACGGCTATTTTGAGATGCTCTTTGGCCATGAGTGGGAGTTGAAAAAGAGTCCGGCCGGCGCATGGCAATGGGAGCCTGTCAGCATAAGCGAAGACGCCAAACCGCTTGATGCGCACCGTCCGCAGCTGCGTCAAAACCCGATTATGACAGATGCTGATATGGCGCTGATCAAAGATCCTGAATACCGTAAAATCTCCGAACGCTTTCGCGATGACCAGGACTACTTCACCGAAGTTTTTGCAAGGGCATGGTTCAAACTCACCCACCGCGACCTCGGCCCGAAAAGCCGCTACCTGGGCCCGGATGTTCCGGCAGAGGATCTGATCTGGCAAGACCCCGTTCCGTCCGTGAGCTATACCCTGACCGAAGCCGAAATCGTTGAGCTTAAAAAGCAAATCTTAGACAGCGGACTGACGCGCTCCGAACTCATCAACACAGCCTGGGACAGCGCACGCACCTTTAGGGGTTCCGACTTCAGGGGAGGGGCCAATGGCGCACGAATTCGGCTGAGTCCGCAGATTGACTGGGAAGGAAACGAACCCGACCGTCTTAGAAAAGTTTTGGCAAAACTCACCGAAATTCAGTCGAAGCTTGCCAAAAAAGTGAGCATCGCCGACCTGATTGTGCTTGGCGGAAGTGCCGCCGTTGAAGCAGCTGCAACAGAGGCCGGATTTAAAGTTGAAGTACCATTCAGCCCCGGGCGCGGCGATGCAACTGCCGAGCAAACCGACGCAGCCTCTTTCGATGTGCTCGAACCTATCCATGATGGTTTCAGAAACTGGTTGAAGAAAGATTATGCTGTAAAACCGGAAGAATTGCTGCTCGACAGGGCTCAGCTGATGGGACTGACAGCGCCGGAGATGACTGCGCTTATCGGTGGAATGCGCGTATTGGGGGCAAATTTTGAAGGCAGTAAACATGGAGTGTTCACACAAACCGAAGGACAGCTTACAAACGACTTTTTTGTGAACCTCACTGATATGAACAACAGCTGGAAACCTGTCAACGACAACCTTTACAACATCGTGGACCGCAAAACAGGGGCCACCAAATGGACAGCCACCAGGGTGGACCTGGTTTTTGGCTCCAATTCAATCCTGCGCGCTTATTCCGAACTCTATGCGCAAGATGACAACAAAGAAAAATTTGTGGTTGATTTTGTGAAAGCCTGGACAAAAGTGATGAATGCCGATCGCTTTGATCTGAAAAAGCAAAAATGATCAGCATTGAGGTTATAGAATGAAAGAAAACCGGCACCCAATGAATGGATGCCGGTTTTTTTATGATCTGTATTAACTTCCAACAAAAACCACCTTAAGGCAGCACAAATGCCTTCTCTGCCTCCAATGCTTCAATCATGCGGCGTATAATTTTCTTAATCATTCCCATTTCTGAGCTCAGCCCCATCCCCTGGGATTCGCCAATCAAAACAGCAACCGGTTTTGTAAAATTGTCGCTGCTACAGAATATCTGCATCTTAAGTGATTCATCCGAAGTGTATTGGATGGTTTTGCCGGCAGTTAGACCGGTATAAATGTGTGCATTTCGGCTTATCAATGTTGAATAGCCGACCGCATTAGAGAGGTTGAAGTTCCCGGTTTTCTTGTCTGATACCTCAAAATGCAGGACAGTTGCAATGCCTTTTGAAAGAAGCTGATGGTGTAAGCTATCAGGATTGAGGGCTGCCCCGTCAAAAAACATCTCCTGCCACGAAACCACTTCAACACCTTGTTCTTTAAACAGTTGTATAATCGCGAGAGATGTTTCCGGGCCAGCCGTCTGAAAATCTACGATAATTTTTTGAGAAATTTTCCCACCGGGCTCACCATAAAGCCAGGTCTTTTTTGCCACTTGTCTTTGTCCGGATGCTGCTAACGAAAACAGCAATGCTGCAACCAATAAACTTATTCTCATCGTATTTCAGGTTTGATTAATTAGTATATGTCCAAAATGTCAGGTGCCGGAGTTTTAATTATGAGGGCGAGGCATGTACGAAATGTGTGTCAGGTTTTACTCTTATAAATGACTCACCTGAATGATGTACATAACGACGCCATCGGTAGTAAAGACAAGCACTTCTATTTAATTCCGCGTTGTTTTTTCACCTGCTCCCAGGCGTCTGTCACTTGTTTAAACTTCTCTTCGGCGGCGGCTCTCACTTCCTCACCAAGATGGCTCACCTTGTCGGGATGAAACTTTACAGCCATTTCGCGATAGGCTTTCTTCACTTCCTCGTCAGAGGCTTCAGGACTCACTTCCAATATCTTATAAGCCGAATCTGTTTCTTTCACAAACATGGCTTTGATCGAGGCAAAATCGGCACTTCCCACTCCAAGGTAGCTTGCAATGTGTTGAAGCATATCAAGTTCGATGGCATTGAGTTGTCCGTCGCTGCCTGCAATGCCAAACAGGTAGTGCATGAGTTGCAGACGCGATGAATAATCCATAAAACCACCAATCTGTCCGGCCACTTCCTGAAGGTTGATTTCCTGTTTCAGAATTTCGCGTAGCATCAGCAGATACTGTTCGGCAGCTTCTTTGCCAAAATTGCGGTACAGAAACTGTTTCACATAATCCAGCTCCGATTTTTTTACCGTGCCATCGGCTTTCATCATGGCGGCAGAAAGCACCAGCAAACTAACATTAAAATCGCCCTGACGGGTGGGCTGACTACCAGGCATTCCGGTCTGTCCCTGCTCAAACACACTTCCAAAAGCGAATCCCAGCAAAGCACCTATTGGTCCGCCAAGAGCCCATCCAAGTCCGCCCCCGATCCATTTGGAATATCCTCCCCGCCTGCCGGATGATGCCGTGCTTTTTGATTTTGGAAGGTTAAAAACAACGAGCGCCACCACCACTATCAATACGATAGAAAAGAATGAAAACATAGTTTAGATTTTGGCTGCAAAAGTAAGAAGTTTGGTCAAGCATCTTGAGTTTGTTACAATTCAAATAAAAGCAGGCCCCGGAGCCTGCTTTCTTATGTTTTTAAAATCCCAGTTTCTTGCGAATGGCCTTGGGCATGGCGTCGCTGTGCACAGCGATATTCAGTGTTTTGTATTGAACAAACGGAACTGAAGCAAAAAGATAACCGGCATACACATGGTCTTCGGTGCCCCAGGAATTTTTTACCTTATAGTATTTGTTTCCTTTTTGATCGGTAGCCACGCCAACGATGAGCATTCCATGGTCATCTGTGGTTTCAAAATTATCGTATGAAAGTTGGCGCATTTCAGGTGTAATTTTCTTCTCGGGAACAATTTCCTCGAAGCTGAACATTGTCTTTTTTCTTTCGGCCGGAGTGAGTGCTTCCCAGCGTTCTTTTTCGGTACCGCTCAGGTCGCTGATGTTTTCTTCAGGTACGATAGCAACACCATTTTTCCAGGAAAACCCTTTTTCGCTCACATCGGCTCCCCATGCCACTGCATAGCCATTTTCAAGCGCATAATCAATGGTCTCCATCATTTCGTCGAGTGTAATATTATAGGTGAGACTCCACAACCAGTTGTCGGGTAGTTCCTGCACATAAGGCTGATAGAGCGGCACGTGGTTATATGCAGTAAGCTGCACATAATCAGACCCTTTCAAGCCCATTTCTTTGCTAAAACTTTGTGGGGTGTATTTTTTTCCTTCATAAGTAAATTCAGACGGATAGTCACCGAGATAGGTATCGAGCAACGCATCAAAACCCTTGTGCCAAACAGGAGTAAGTTTCTTGTTACCGTTTTTCAACACTGCATCAGCATAGCCTTTCAACACATCATCCATTTCGCCATGCGTATGTTTTTCTTCGCCGATCACCAGGCCGGTATAGGCTGTTTCGGGAACAAGCCCGTATTTGTCCATCACAAAAGTAACATCGTTGAAACCTCCTCCGGCTGCAAGGTTGAGGTTACCGTGCAGACGAACATATTTCATTGCTTTTTCAGAATAGGCCTGACGCACAATGAACATCTCCGACAGATCAACACTGCGGCCGCTCTTTCTCAAAATCTCAGCTTCGAGCAGTCCGATGCCTGAAAAACTCCAGCAAGTACCCGAACGGTATTGGTTTGGAACAGCGGTATGAGGGACTTCTTTTTGCATTGTGAACTCATACACCGCTTTCTTTTCCTTAGGCGCTTGCTCCTGGGCATTTGCCATCACAGGAAAAAGCATGGTAAATGCCGCCATGGCAGCAACAAAACTAATCCTATTCATAGTAAAAATGTTTTAAGGTTTCTTTTTACAAAT
>ERZ1645187.3813-NODE-3813-length-12505-cov-9.918715_pt1 | contig 12505 bp, 13 predicted proteins | sample MGYA00575352_ERZ1645187 | MGnify/ENA primary metagenome ERZ1645187 (study PRJEB40837, sample SAMN11349314) | freshwater sediment metagenome | isolation source: river sediment | host: Sediment | place: India: Wazaribad , New Delhi | collected 2017-02-21 ... | reverse complement strand
GACCAGCGGCCGAGAAATTCGAGTATACGGAACAGCGACACGCGTCGCCGTGCACTCATCGGCCAGCGCTGTTGCACCGACAGCAGCAGGCCCGTCAATGCGGCGAGCTTGCCGATCGGCACCACGATACTGGCCGTGAACACGATCAATGCAATACCCGGGTAGCCTTCCCGCGCCAGTTTCAGCACGCCGCTCAGGATCGTGTCGGATTCGCCGCGTCCCCACTCGAACACGCTCATCATCGGCAGCAAGTTGGCGGGTACCAGCAGCAGGGCTGCGGTGATGATGAAGAACCAGGTCTTGCTGATGCTGTGCAGCGTGCGCTGGGATACGCGCGCCTTGCAGCGCAGGCAGGCGATCGACCGGTCCGGCGGGCACGGTTGCAAGGTATGGCAGGCCAGGCACAACGCCAGGCCCTGGCTGCTGGCGGTTGCCTGTAATGCCGGTGCAGGGATGATCATCGGTTCAGTGCGGGCCAGCCTGGTTCATGTCCCAGGTCTGCCACAGCTCATGTTCGTCGATAATGGTGTTGAGCAGCAGCGCACACAGCATGAGGCAGACGAAACAGTACAGGCCGATGCCGGGTAGCAGCTCGGCGATGTCCTTCAGCTTGACCATCGAGACCAGTACGCCCATCAGGAACACTTCCAGCATTGCCCATTCGCGCACATGGTGGTTCAGGCGCATCAGCAATGGCAGCCAGCTCGGCTGGCTGCGCAGCTGGAGGGTGACACTGACGGCGAACAGCAGCCACAGGTTCAGCAGGGGGGCGATGACGGCGCAGGTGGCGACCATTAACGCCACTTCCCAGAAACCGTTGTCGGCCAGTGCCAGTACCGCCTGCGCCAGCGAGGCCTCCTGCCGCAAGCCGGTGACCGACAGCGACAGCAGCGGCATGCCGATCGCCGGGCCGAACAGCATCAGCCCCAGCGTAGACAGTAGCAATGCATGCAGCACGCTGTCCGGACGGCCCTCGCGCAGCACATGGCCGCAGCGCGGGCAGACCGACTCGCTGCCAGGCGGCACGGCGACATCCTGCAGCAGCAGGTCGCATTCGGGGCAGGCAGTGGCGCGTTCCGGCACGGTCATCGCTGGGCGGGTCTTTGGTGAGAGGCAAGTGCTATTAAAGCGCGGGAACCGGCGAGCAACCAGCTGGCGACCAGCGGTACGACGAAAAAGCGCTGTTCAGGCACGATGACTATGGATAACCCGGCCGACAGCACAACAAAAGCCAGTGCAGCCCACTGTGCCGGCCGCCACTGCCGGCGGTGCAGCCACACCACGGCCAGCGCGCCAAGCACCGCAGCGCTGTTGGCCGCGAGCAGCCAGGGCGACCACAGGCGGATGGCTTCCGGTGGCAGGCGAATGGCCTCGCGCCAGTCCGGCGCTGTGCCCTGCTCCAGCCGCAGGCCCCACAACACGAAGGGTGTGGCGCCGGCCGGTGGGCTTTCAATCTGCACGCGGTGCAGGCCCGCCTGGCCGGTGGTGCCGCGGAGTTGGTGCACGGTGGGCGTGGGGCCAACGGGCCAGGTCGCGTTGGCCAGGACTGTTTGCCCGCCATCGAGCAGGCTTGCCTGCAGGGTGAGCGGGACGGCTGACCAGCTGATGGCGCTGAAGGTGTAGGACGTTGCCGCTGCCAGGCGCGCGGCTTGCTGCAGCTGCCCACCGCCCTGCGCCTGCAGCACCAGGTTGCCGGTGCTGGCGGAGGAGGCTTGGCACAGGGGGCGTTCGCCGGCCTCAGCCGGGCATTCTGCGGCCAGGCTGGCCATCAGCTGGCTGGCCATTGCCGGGTCCGCTTCGGCAACAACATCCAGCCCGTTCAGCTGCCAGCCGCCGATGGCCTGTTCGTAACCGGCCGCGCCGGGCGCCACCAGCAGGTTGTCATGTTCGCCGACCAGGAAGGTACGCGCACTGTAGCTGCCGAGGTAGAACTGCAGGCGGCCGAGGGCGAGGCAGGCTGCGCCGCCAACGTCCCGCTCGTGCAAGCTCGCCAGCCAGTCGCGGGTGGCGCAGGGCGCCTCGTACCAGCGGTAGGGGGTGGCGGATACCGTGTCATAGCCGGTAGCGGCATCGGACAGGTGACGGTGAGACCAGTTTTGTGACCAGCGCGGGTGCAGGAATGACCAGTCGCCGCTGTGCCGCCAGGTACTGCCGTATTGCAGCAAGGGGGGCAGCAGGGCCAGCAACAGGGCGGGCAGTACTGCTCGCCAGCGCCCGGCGACCAGCGCAGCCAGTAGCCAGGCCAGCAGTGCGCCGTATAGCGGGTAAAGGAAGAACGTGCGCACCAGGCAGGCCGCGCCCAGGCACAAGGCACCGGCCAAGGCTTGCCAGCCCACCCGCCGCTGGTCGGGTGCCAGCAACAACAGCCAGCAGCCGCACAATGCCAGCGCGCTGGCCGGTAGGTCGGACAGGGTTACGCGCAGGATCGGCCAGAACCAGATGCCGTGCACCAGCGCGCTGAACAGCAGCAGTGTCGGCGTGGTGCGCGGGCTGCGGGCCTCGCCGGCCAGTGATGCCATGGCTCTGGCGCCGAGCAGGGTGGAGATCGCCAGCAGCAACACATGCAGGGCCACCAGCCATTCCGGGGCAATGCCCAGCCGGAAGGGCAGGCTGAACCATGCGGCACTGCCGAGCGGGCGCAGCGCATCCAGGCACTGCCCGTCCGCACACAGCCGGCCCAGCTGCAGGTACTCGTTGGCATCGCAGCATTGCGGCTCGAGCAGCAGGAGTTCGTCAATGGCCATGGTGGTCGGTGGTCGGCTGGGCGGGATCGGTCATGGCGCCATCATACAGGGCGCGGGCCGGCGGTTGACCGGTGCCGAAGGGGGGCTATCATGACTGCCTCCCCAAGCTGTCCGATACCTGCCCTATGACTGCCACTCCTGCCCCGGCTGACCTGCGCCACGACTGGACGCGAGCCGAGATCCTCGAGCTGTTCGCCCTGCCGTTCAATGACCTGCTGTTCCGCGCCCAGCAGGTGCACCGTGCGCATTTCGACCCGAACCAGGTGCAGGTCAGCACACTGCTGTCGATCAAGACCGGCGCCTGCCCGGAAGACTGCAAGTACTGCCCGCAGAGCGGCCACTATGACACTGGCCTCGACAAGGAAAAGTTGCTGGAGGTGGAGAAGGTCATCGAGGAAGCACGCGCGGCGAAAGCAAACGGTTCCTCACGCTTCTGCATGGGCGCTGCCTGGCGCTCGCCGGCAGAAAAGGACATGCCCTATGTGCTGCATATGGTGCGCGAAGTGAAAGCGCTCGGCATGGAAACCTGCATGACGCTGGGCATGCTGGATGAGGACAAGGCGAAGCGCCTCGCCGATGCCGGCCTCGACTACTACAACCACAACCTGGATACCTCGCCGGAGTATTACGGCGAGATCATCACCACGCGTACTTACGCCGACCGCCTCGAAACGCTCGACAACGTGCGCCGCGCCGGCATGAAAGTGTGCAGTGGCGGTATCGTCGGCATGGGTGAAACCCAGAACGACCGCGCCGGCCTGTTGCAACAGCTCGCCAACCTCAACCCGCATCCGGATTCGGTGCCGATCAACAACCTGGTAAAAGTGGAAGGCACGCCGCTGGAAAATGAAGGTGATCTCGAGCCGTTCGAATTCCTGCGCACCATTGCCGTCGCCCGCATCCTGATGCCGCAGTCATATGTGCGGCTGTCGGCGGGCCGCGAGACGATGAACGAGCAGATGCAGGCGCTGGCTTTCCTCGCCGGCGCCAACTCGATTTTCTACGGCGAGAAATTGCTCACCACGCCCAACCCGGCCGCGCACCAGGACCAGCAACTGTTTGCCAAACTCGGCATCAATGCGCACCTGCGCACAGCCTGTGAGGAACAGGTGCCAGCAGCACGGCAGGAGCACCCGCTGTTCTACAATGCGTGTGCATGAGCCGCTGGCAGCAACACTGGCAACAGCAACTCGCCGAACGCGCACATAGGCACCTGATGCGCCGAGTGCGCATCCTCGACAGTGCACAGGGTGTGCAGGTGGTGGTTGATGCCACAGCATACCGCTCGTTCATCAGCAATGATTACCTTGGCCTTGCCAGCCACCCGGCGCTGAAGAAAGCGCTGGGTGACGCAGCGGAGCACTACGGCACTGGCAGTGGTGCCTCGCACCTGCTTGGCGGCCATTCGCGCGCGCACCAGCAATTGGAAGAAGAACTGGCGGCCTTCACCGGGCGCGATCGTGCGCTGCTGTTTTCCACCGGCTACATGGCCAACCTCGGCGTACTGACCGCCTTGCTGCACAAGGGCGATTGCGTGCTGCAGGACAAGCTCAACCATGCCTCCCTGCTGGATGGCGGCCTGGCGTCCGGCGCCGACTTCCGCCGTTACCTGCATGCCGACATAGGTAGCCTGCAGAAACACCTCGATCGTTGTGGCGAACGCAAGACGCTGGTGGCAACCGATGGCGTATTCAGCATGGACGGCGACATCGCGCCGCTGCCGGCGATAGCTGCACTCTGCCACCGGCACGATGCATTGCTGCTGGTCGATGATGCGCATGGTGTCGGCGTGCTCGGTAAGAACGGCGCCGGCAGCTGCGAACATTTCGGCCTCACGCAAGGTGATGTTCCGGTGCTGATGGGTACACTGGGCAAGGCGCTCGGCAGTTTCGGTGCTTTTGTCGCCGGCCCGCAGGACATGATCGAGATGCTCATCCAGTTTGCGCGGCCGTATATCTACACCACAGCGCTGCCACCGGCGCAGGCCGCCGTCACGTCGGCAGCGTTGCGCCTGTTGCAGGCGGAAAGCTGGCGCCGTGAGCAGTTGCAACACAACATCGCATTTTTCCGCGCACAGGCTGCGGAGCGCGGCCTGGCACTGATGGAGTCGAACACTGCCATCCAGCCGCTGCTGGTCGGTGCCAGTGCGCGTGTGTTGGCGCTTGATGCCCGGCTGCGCGAAAGCGGTTTCCTCGTCGGTGCGGTGCGGCCGCCAACGGTCGCCGAGGGTGCTGCGCGCCTGCGCATCACACTCAGTGCGGCACACAGTGAAGCTGACATGCTGGCCTTGCTTGATGCGGTCGCCGCTGCATTGCAGGACACGCCATGAACACGCCACTGTTGTTGCTGCACGGCTGGGGATTCAGCAGTGCGGTCTGGCGTCCGCTGATCACGGCATTGCAGGTGCACGGCGTCGATGCGATACATGCCGTTGACCTGCCCGGTTTCGGCACAGCATTCCATGAACCGTGCCCGGCGCTAGAACCGTTGCTCGACAGCATCGCGGCACAATTGCCCGCGCGTGCGGTCGTGTGTGGCTGGTCGCTCGGTGGCATGTTGGCGCTGCAACTCGCTGCGCGCTACCCGGACAGGATTGACGGCATCATCACCCTGGGAAGCAACCTGCATTTCACGCAGGATGGCGACTGGCCCGGCATGCCGCGCGCGGATTACGCACAGTTCTGCCAGCGTTTTGTCGCCCAACCGGAAAAAACCTGGCGCCGCTTCCTGCAATTGCAGTTGAAGGGCGATGGCGCTGCCGCAGAGTGCCAGCCGGCACTGGACAGCCTGGTGGACTACAGCGCACTGCAGCCGGTTGCTGCGGAAAAAATGCTCGGCTTGCTGGGTGAGATCGACAACCGCGCGTTGTTCCCCGGCTTGGCGGTGCGCGGCTTGCATTTGTTCGGCGAGGAAGATGCCATCACGCCGGTAGCTGTGGCCGGCTGCATGCCCTCGCTGAATACAGCACAGACGGTGCGAGTATTGCCCGGCGCAGGTCATGCGCTGCCTGTGTCGCGGCCGGTAGAGGTGGCTGATGCCATCGCCACTTTCCTCGGCCAACCAGCTGCGCCAGTGCCGAAGTCGCGAGTTGCCGCTTCGTTTTCACGCGCCGCTGCAACCTATGATGCAGCGGCACATTTGCAACGCACGGTCGGCGCAGGTTTGCTGGCCACGCTGCCGTCAACAGTGCAGGGCACGGTGGTGGACATCGGTTGTGGCACCGGTTTCATCAGCGCCGCCCTGCTAGAGAAACAGGCGACCGTCGTGTCACTCGATCTTGCTGCCGGCATGTTGCAGCAGGCGCGCGCGCGTTTGCCGGCAGCCTGTTATGTGCAGGCTGATATGGAACAGTTGCCGCTGGCAGGCAGCTGTGCCGCGTGGTTGCTGTCGAGCCTCGCCCTGCAGTGGGCCAACGATTTGCCGGCCTGTTTCCGCGAGTGGCGCCGTGTGCTGCAACCCGGCGGGCACTTGCTCTGTTCAACTTTCCTGCCTGGCACGCTGCGCGAGCTGGCGCAGTGCTGGGCTGAGGTGGACGATGCTGTGCACGTGAACCGCTTCGTGGCCGAAGCGGCGCTGGTGGCGGCATTGCGTGCTGCCGGTTTTGCCAGTGTGGAAACCGTGCATGCCAGCCATACGCTGTACTACGCGCAATTGCGCGATCTCGCCCGCGAGCTGAAAGCGATCGGGGCGCAGAACATGAACAATGGCCAACCGGTTGGTCTCACGGGCAGGCAGCGTTGGGCAAGCTTGCAAGCAGCCTATGAGTGCTTGCGCGAACCGCGCGGGCTGCCGGCGACGTATGAGGTGTTGTATGTTTCGGCAGCTTGATATGTGGTTGCGGCGCATTGCGCTGCGCTGGTGGCAAGCCGGGTTCTGGCTGCTGTGGTGTGTTGCCACGCTGGTGATGGTGTTGCCGTCGAGCGAGTTGCCCGAAGTGGATATGTCAGACAAGACCGAACACTTGCTCGCGTTCTTCGCGCTGATGGTACTTGCCGGCCTCGCCTACCGCGATCGCTTGTTGTTGCCGGTGCTGGCCGCGTGGTTGGTGGCTTATGGCATTGCCATCGAGTGTGTGCAGTTTTTCATCCCGTCGCGCAGTTTCAGTGTGCTCGATATGGTGGCGGATGCCGCCGGCGTGTTGCCGGCCTGGTGGCTGTTGCACCAGCTGGGGCGCGCATGAGCCGGCAGGTGTTTTTTGTGGCGGGTACCGATACTGGCGTCGGCAAGACCTGGGCCAGTTGCCACTTGTTGTACGCTGCACAGCAGCGCGGCCTGCGTACGCTGGGGCTGAAGCCGCTCGCGGCTGGCGCGGAAAACACATCCGTCGGCTGGCGCAATGATGACGCATTGTTGCTGCAACATGCCTCTTCGGTGCAGTTGCCGTACAACATTGTCAATCCATTCTGCCTGCAAGAGGCCGTTGCGCCGCACATTGCAGCGACTCACGCCGGAGTCTCACTGTCCGCCAGCCAGATAACGCAGGCAGTGCACGAGGTGATTACAACGTCTGCTGCCGATTATGTTCTGGTGGAAGGTGCCGGTGGCTGGCGTGTGCCGCTGAATGACAGCGAAACGCTCGCCGATGTGGCGCAGCAGTTGCGACTGCCGGTGATCCTGGTGGTGGGCATGAAGCTCGGTTGCCTGAACCATGCGCTGCTGACAGCGGGTGCCATCGTACAGGACGGGCTGCAGCTGGCCGGATGGATAGCGAACGATCTGGGTGAGCCGATGCCTTGCCTGGCTGAAAATATCGCGACGCTGGAGCATTGGCTGCCAGCGCCGCGCATTCTGGTCGAGTAACGATCAGAGCACGTAACCGCGCTCGTCGTGGTCTATGATGTCGAGGCCTTCCGTTTCTTCCTCGGCAGACACGCGCAACGGTGTGACCAGGTTGACCAGTTTCAGCAGTGCCCATGTGGCCACTGTGGTGAACACGATGGTGGCCAGTGCCGCCACCAGCTGTACCAGCAGCTGCTGGTCGACCGAGGTGATGGCGGCGTTGAGGAATCCCTGGCCGCTGAACACGCCGATGCCAGTGGAGGCGAACAGGCCGGTCAGCAGCGTACCGATGATGCCGCCGATGCCATGCACGGGAAAAACATCGAGCGAGTCGTCGATTTTCCAGACGTGCTTGACGGTCATCGTCATGAAGAAACAGACGATGCCGGCGGTGATGCCGATCAGCAGCGCGCCCAGCGGGCCGACGAAACCGGAAGCGGGCGTGATGGTGCCAAGGCCTGCGACCATGCCGGTGACAATGCCGAGCACAGAGGGCTTGCCGTGGCGCAGCCATTCAATCGCACTCCAGGTCGCAGCGCCGGCAGCGGCAGACAAATGGGTGGCGAGCATCGCCATGCCGGCGTCGCCGTTGGCGCCCAGCGCCGAGCCGCCGTTGAAGCCGAACCAGCCGACCCACAGCATGCCGGCACCGGTGACGGTCATCGTGAGGTTGTGCGGCATCATCGCCTGCTGCTGGAAGCCCTTGCGCGGGCCTACCACCAGCGCGCACACCAGCGCTGCGATACCCGCAGTGATGTGCACGACAATGCCGCCGGCAAAATCCATCGCACCCATGCTGGCCAGCCAGCCGCCACCCCATACCCAGTGGCACACCGGCACGTAGACCGCCAGCAACCACAGCGAGGAAAACAGCAACATCGCACTGAAGCGCATGCGCTCGGCAAAGGCGCCGATCACCAGTGCGGGTGTGATGATGGCGAAGGTCATCTGGTACAGCACGAATGCCGATTCGGGTATGTTGCCGGTCGCCCAGATGGTGCCTTCCTGCAGGTGGGCGAGGAAAGCGGCATCGAAGCCGCCGATCAGTGCGTTGGCGCTGCCGCCATTCGTGAAGGCGAGGCTATAACCGCAGGCCATCCACAGCATCGACACCACGGCCGTGATAGCAAAACACTGCATCAGCACGGATAGCACGTTTTTGCTGCGCACGAGGCCGCCGTAGAACAGCGCCAGGCCCGGCAGTGTCATGAACAGCACCAGTGCTGTCGAGGTGAGGATCCAGGCGGTGTTGGCGGCGTTCAGTTCCATGCCAGCAGTCCTGCTTACAGGGCTTCGGCGCCAGTTTCGCCGGTGCGGATGCGGATGACCTGTTCAATCGGGGTGACGAAAATCTTGCCGTCGCCAATCTTGCCGGTATTGGCGGCACTGATGATCGCCTCGACAGCAGCATCCACCTGGTCATCCTTCACGGCCAGTTGCAGTTTCACTTTCGGCAGGAAATCGATGACATATTCGGCGCCGCGATACAATTCGGTGTGGCCCTTCTGGCGCCCGAAGCCTTTGACTTCTTCGATGGTCATGCCCTGGATGCCGATATCGCCCAGCGCCTGGCGCACATCGTCGAGTTTGAACGGCTTGATGATCGCAGTGATCATTTTCATCATGGTATTGTCTCCGTGTAGGCGTGTGTGGGCGTTCAGTGCTTCAGCCCGAGCTTTTTCTCAAGGTAATGGATGTTGACGCCGCCGCGTGCGAATTCCGTGTCGCGCACCAGGTCCTGGTGCAACGGGATGTTCGAGCGGATGCCATCGACCACCGTTTCATCGAGCGCAGTGCGCATGCGCGCGAGTGCGATGGAACGGTCGTCGCCGTAGCTGATGATCTTGGCGATCAGTGAATCGTAGAACGGCGGGATCGAATAGCCACTGTACAGGTGTGAGTCGACGCGGATACCCGGGCCGCCCGGCGCATGCCAGTGGTTGACCTTGCCAGGGCACGGCGTGAAGGTTTTCGGGTCTTCGGCGTTGATGCGGCACTCGAAGGCATGCCCGCGCACGACGACATCTTTCTGCTTGATGGACAACGGCAGGCCGCTGGCGATCTTCAGCTGTTCCTTCACGATGTCGATGCCGGTGATCATTTCGGTGACCGGGTGTTCCACTTGCACGCGCGTGTTCATCTCGATGAAATAGAAACGCTCGTCCTCGTAGAGGAACTCGAAGGTGCCGGCACCGCTGTAGCCGATGTCGATGCAGGCTTTCACGCAGGCTTCCGCGACTTCCAGGCGCACCTTGTCGGGGATGCCCGGTGCTGGCGCTTCTTCCAGCACTTTCTGGTGGCGGCGTTGCAGTGAGCAGTCGCGGTCATACAGGTGGATCGCGTTGCCCTGGCCGTCGGCCAGCACCTGGATCTCGACGTGGCGCGGGTTCTGCAGGAATTTTTCCATGTAGACAGTGCTGTCGCCGAAAGCGGCCAGCGCTTCGCTGCGCGTCACCTGCACGGCATTGACCAGGTGGGCTTCGGTGTGCACCACGCGCATGCCGCGACCGCCGCCGCCGGCAGCCGCCTTGATGATGACGGGATAGCCGACTTCGCGGCCAATGCGCATCAGCTCGGCAGGGTCATCCGGCAGTGCGCCGTCGGAACCGGGCACGGTCGGCACGCCGGCTTTTTTCATCGCTTCCTTGGCGCAGACCTTGTCGCCCATCAGGCGGATCACGTCAGCTGAAGGGCCGATGAAGATGAAGCCGCTCTTGACGACCTGTTCCGCAAAATTCGCGTTCTCGGCCAGGAAGCCGTAACCCGGATGCACGGCCTGTGCATCGGTGATTTCCATCGCGCTGATCAGCGCCGGCACATTCAGGTAACTGTCGGACGACTTGTTCGGGCCGATGCAGACGGATTCGTCGGCGAGGCGCACGTGCATCAGGTCGCGGTCGATTTTCGAGTGCACCGCAACTGTCCTGATGCCGAGCTCCTTGCAGGCGCGCAGGATACGCAGCGCAATCTCGCCGCGGTTGGCTATAACCACTTTATCGAGCATGACTCGCGCCTCAGGCAATGGTGAACATCGGCTGGTCGAATTCCACCGGTGCGCCGTCATCGACGAGGATGGCCTGCACCACGCCGGCCTTGTCGGCCTCGATCTGGTTCATCATTTTCATCGCCTCGACGATGCAGAGTACGTCGCCGACCTTGACGCTCTGGCCCACTTCAGCGAACGGCGGTGAATCGGGTGATGGCGCGCGGTAGAACGTGCCGACCATCGGCGAGCGCACGATATGGCCGGACAGCGTCGGTGCTTTCGGCGCGGCTTCGGCGGCGGGGGCCGCTGCAGCGGCCGGAGCTGCCGCCGGGGCTGGTGCCGGTGCGGCATAGGCCATCGGCGCGGCCATCATCGGCATCACGCCATTGCGCGAGATGCGCACGGTTTCCTCGCCCTCGCGGATTTCGAGTTCGCCGATATTGGATTCTTCGAGCAGTTCGATCAGTTTCTTGATCTTGCGGATGTCCATGGCCATGACGTGTCCCCCACGTAACAGATAATTGAAAGTCGGATGGTTACTTTGCGGATGGTTGTTTCGCCGCCAGCTTTCGCATGGCGGCCTGCAATGCCAGCTCGTAACCCGTGGCACCCAGGCCGCAGATCACGCCGTCGGCGATGTCGGAAAAATAGGAGTGCTGCCGGAACGGCTCGCGCTTGTGCACGTTGGACAGGTGCACCTCGATGAACGGGATGCCTGCCGCCAGCAACGCATCGCGCAGCGCCACACTGGTGTGGGTGAAGGCGGCCGGGTTGAACAGGATGAAGTCGACCCCTTCGCGGCGCGCGTCGTGGATGCGGTCGATCAGCTCGTATTCGGCATTGCTCTGCAGCACCTGCAGGTGGTGGCCGGCGGCCAGCGCCAGTTCCGTCAGGCGGGCGTTGATGCTGTCGAGGGTGTCGGCGCCGTACAGGCCCGGTTCACGGGTGCCGAGCAGGTTCAGGTTGGGGCCGTGCAACACCAGCAGGGTAGCCATGCGCAGATCCTTGGTTCAGGCGTTGTGATCGGCGCAGTTTGCCGCAAGGCGATGGGGCTGTCTATGGAATTGGCTGGAATTCACGGAAATTTGACGAAATTGCCGGCATTTTCGTGGACGGGGATCGGTCCGGCCTAAAGTTTCTGCAGTTTTTCTATCCGTTCGTCGTCAGGGCCGAGGTAGGGTATCAGCGTGGCAATGGTCTGGCTGCTGTCGAGCGTACCGGCGTTTTTCATTTCCTCAAGGTCTGCCCAGTCTTTCGTGCGGTTGAAAAAAGCCTTGAAAACGGCAAGATCCTGACAGCTCAGGAAGGGGATGGATGCCCCGGCCAGCGTTTCCTGCCGTACCCGCGCTGCAATGCCTTCATGAAACGCCGTGTTGTTGAGAAACAGGTCTACCGGCGTTTTGTCCCACCACAGCCTTGCCTGGCCATCACGTTTCAGTTGCATGCGATCTTGCCGGCCGATCTTCACGCCGGCCGGCATGGCGGCCAGTGCCCTGGCGAAATCATCAGTCGGGATCAGTATGTTCACATCGATATCGATGGTGCCGCGCGCCCGTTCGGTACACCAGGCCAGGGCGAGTGCACCGCCAAATGCGTGCGGTAGCCCGGCGGTATCCAGGGCCTCATGCAGCGCAATGATCTTGCTGACAAGATCCATCGTGTTCAGGCCGGATGCGGGAAAACGGGGCAGGTCAGGTGGGGGTCGGCCCGCACCGGAAACTGTTCTGCCAGTCGGAGGACGGCGGCCAGTTCCTCGCCGCGCGGAATGCCGTCGTTTTCGCGTATCCGCCGGTTCAGGGTCAGTTCGACGGCGAACCCGGCAGCTTCAAGTACGCGGAAATATGTGGCGACCGAAGGAATTTTCTGGCCGGTCTCGTAGGCCAGCAAGGTGGCGTGGGAGGTACCTGCCCGGCTGGCCAGCTCGCGTAATGAGAGGCCAGCTGCGAGGCGGGCCTCCCGCAGGCGGCGGGCGTTGTCATCGGGCGTTGGCGACGGG
>ERZ1645187.3812-NODE-3812-length-12505-cov-37.462169_pt1 | contig 12505 bp, 11 predicted proteins | sample MGYA00575352_ERZ1645187 | MGnify/ENA primary metagenome ERZ1645187 (study PRJEB40837, sample SAMN11349314) | freshwater sediment metagenome | isolation source: river sediment | host: Sediment | place: India: Wazaribad , New Delhi | collected 2017-02-21 ... | reverse complement strand
GCATCATGATGTGCGGCAGGCCGGCGTTGCCGAAGACGAGGCCGAGCGACAGCGACACCGCGGTGACCGGATCGGCGAGCAGCTTGCCCGGACCCATCAGCGCCTCACCGGCGGCACCGCGCGCGGCGACCGCCTGGGTGGCGATGCCCTCGACCGAGAAGCCGAGCTTGAACATGGCGAGGATGAGCAGGAGCGTGCCGCCGAACAGCAGCAGCGCCGCCTTGATGATCTGCACCCAGGTGGTGGCGACCATGCCGCCGAAGGTGACGTAGACGATCATCAGCACGCCGACGAGGACGACGGCGTAGTTGTAGGGCAGGCCGAACAGGAGCTGGATCAGCTGGCCGGCGCCGACCATCTGCACGATCAGATAGAAGCAGACGACGGTCAGCGAACCTACGGCGGCGAAGGTGCGCATCCGGTCCTTGTCGAGCCGGTAGGCGGCGATGTCGGCGAAGGTGAACTTGCCGAGATTGCGCAGCCGTTCGGCGAGCAGGAACATGATCACCGGCCAGCCGACGAAGAAGCCGGTGGCGTAGAGGAAGCCGTCGTAGCCGGTGGCGAAGACCATCGACGACAGGCCGAGCAGGGTGGCGGCCGACATGTAGTCGCCGGCGATCGCCCAGCCGTTCTGCATGCCGGAGATGCCGCCGCCGGCGGTGTAGAAGTCGGCCGCCGAGACGGTGCGCTTCGACGCCCAGTAGGTGATGCCGAGGGTGAGGAAGATGAAGCCGATGAACATGCCGATCGCGATCCAGTTGATCGGCTGCTTTTCGACCTGACCTTCGATGCCGGCGGCGAAGGCCGGCGCGGAAAGAACCGCGAGAGACGCGGCGAGAGCGAGACGACGGATCACTTGCCGGCCTCCTTGACGATCTGACGGGTGAGTTCTTCGAACTCGCCGTTGGCACGGCGGATGTAGAGGCCGGTGAGCAGCCAGGCGCCGACGATGATGCCGGCGACGATCGGATAACCGATCGACAGGGTCCAACCCGGGCCGATCTTGGCGGCGAAGGTCGCCGGGGCGAAGGCGACGATCATCATGAAGCCGTAGTAGGTCGCCAGCACGATCACGGCGAGCGTCCAGGCGAAGCGGGCGCGGCGCGCCTTGAGGTCGGCGAATTTCGGGTTCGCACGAACCCGTTCGTAGATGGTTTCGGACATCGGATGTCCCCTCTCCTTGGTCTCGACGGTGATCCGTCGCGGATCACCGGTCCTCCCGACGAGGCCCCGAAGGGTGCTCGCCTCGGCCGGGTGCGAGGGAGAGGGCGCGACGATGCGGCCGCGGATCGATGGCGCGGCGCTCCGAGCAGAACGGGTGGACGCGACGCTTCCTCCCTCGCGCGCGCTCCTTTCGTCTCCCACGAAACCTTTGCGGCAATTTCGCCGATTGCTAACGAAAGGTTACAGCGGGCGGGTCGGCGGCGGCCTCAGACGAAATGATGACGACGCCGACACCACCCGGCGCGCCGGCGCGGGCCGACGCCGACGGGTGGTGGAGTGCGATCACCTGTAGACGTTGAAATTCGGCCGTTTCGCCTTGGCGGCGGCGATGCCGGCATCGGTGATCGCGGTGTTGCGCAGGGACACCGAGCCGAGGTCGGGAAGCTCGGCGAGGGCGGCGAGGCCGGCGTCGCCGATGTCGCTGTTGGACAGGTCGAGATTGGCGATGCGGGACCCCGCCGCCTTCGCCACGGCGGCGTCGGTGACCGCGTTGTCGGCGGCGTACACGGTGCGGATGGTCGGCACGGCGAGCAGCGCGGCGAGGCCGGCGTCGGTCACCATGGTTCGCGACAGGGCGACCGAGCGCAGGGTCTTCGACGCGGCCAACGCCCTCATCCCGGCGTCGTCGACGCCGAGGACGTCGTTCACGGTCACCTGGGTGAGCGCCGGTACCGCGCCGAGAACGGCGAGGTCGTCGCGGGTCAGGAGGGTGTAGGAGGCATCGAAGGTGTCGAGCCGTGGCATGCCGGCGAGGGGCGCGAGATTGCCGCCGATCGCCGTGCTGGAGACGTCGAGGCGCCGCAGCGTGGCGATCCGAGAGACGATGGCCGGCAGACGCGGCCCGATCCGGACGTTCTCGGAGAGCTTGAGCGTGACGAGGCGCGAGCCGGCGAGCGGCTCGAGCGCGTCCTCGCCGAACTGGCCCCGATCGAGCGTGAGGTCGCGCAGGGCCGGCATGGCGGCGAGCGCGGCGATGCCGGTGGCCGTCGCCCGGACGCGGGTCAGCGTCAGGGTCTCGACCTTGGCGAGACGGGCGATCTCGAGGAGCGCGCGGTCGTCGAACCAGGCCGTCCGCCCGACCGGCGTCAGCGTGTAGCCGAGGATGAATTGGCGCAGGCCGCGCAATCCCGCCAGCGCCCCGAGGTCCTCCGGAGCGATGCCGCGCACGTCCGAGAGCTGGATGCTCTCGAGCGCGGAGGCGGCGGCGAGGGCGGCGAGCGAACCGCGCTCGATCTCGGTCGTCGCCAGCGACACGGTGGCGAGCCCGGGCGCGGCGGCGACGGCGGCGAGGCAGGTGCGCGAGAGCTTGGCGCCCGAGAGCGCGACCAGACGCAGCTTCGGCAGCGCGGCGAACATCGCGCAGTCGGCGTCGGTGAGGCCGCGGGCGCGGTCGCCGTGGAGCGTCACCATGGAGACCTCGCCGAGGTCGGCGGCGCTCGGTTTCCGGCCGCCGACGGTGACGCCGAGCGCCTCGAGGCGGGCGGCGGTCTCCTCGGGAGTGGCGGCCCGCGCCGGCGGGAGCGCCGGCAGGGACAGGGTGGCCGCCAATCCGGCGACGGCCGCGAGACGACGGAGGAACGACGACGACATGACCATCTCCGATGGATGAGCGGGGGCATCGACGCGACCGGTGGCGATCGCGCCTCGTTGACGACGACAGGGGAAGGCGACGTCGGCTCAGCGCACGATCAGGACGCCCCGACGGCGGCGGCGGCGCACCACGACGACGGCCGGCCGATGGCGACGCACCACCAGGACGGCGGCCTCGGCCGGCGCCGAGGGCAGGGCCAGGGTGGCGAGGGCGCCGAGGGCGAGGCCGAAGAGGGCGCGGCGGGGCAGCGGGCCGGTCTCGGCGGTTTCCTTCGTCATGGGGCGTTCTCCTGGGGTGATCGGGCCGTTCTCGGCCACCGGGTCGAAGCGTGGACGACGTCGCGCCGGTCGAAGGGGTCGTGGTCCCCGAAACGGCCGAGCGGGGTGGAGATCAGGGGGCGAGGGCGGGAACCCTCGTCGGATGCGGCAGGGCGGCGACGTCGGACGCGGCGACCACGCGGCGCGACAACAGCCGTACCGCCGGCTCGGCGGCGGCGCCCCGGCGCGGGACCATGGTGCCGACCCTAGGGGCGACGGCGACGAGGCGCAACCACGGCCCGTCCTCGGTGTCGCGGTAGATGCGCCAGCGGTCCAGGCGTTCGACGCGGTCGAGGAAGGCCTCGCCGGGCCGGGGCGGTTCGACCTGGGCGCCGGGATAGGCGCCTCCGGTCCAGCGGGCGGTGTAGGTCTCGACGACGTCGAAGGAGACCGATTTCGGCGCGTGCCACTCCCAGCGGGGATCGTCGGCGAGGCGGATCGTCTCGATCTCGCCGACCATCAGATGCGCGGCCCGATCGATGTCGACCGGCGTCAGGCGGGCGAGGAGGGCGTCGATCTCCGCGACGGTGGGCGGCGGGAGGCCCTCGAGGCGATTGCCGGCGAGGCGCAGGCGACGGAAGACGAACCGTTCGCCGACGAGGCGATAGACCACGTCGCCGAGCACTTCGACGGTGACGCCGGGGCGATCGCCGCTCCGCCGGACGGTGACCGAGCGCAGGTACTCGTCGACGAGGATGCCGTTCTCCTCGACGCGCTCGAACGAGCCGCGGCCGCGGAAGACGACCTCGATCACGCCGGGTGCGGCGAGATCGCGGCGGATGTCGTCCTCGCTCGGCGGAGACAGGGCTCCGGCCCGGCGCGGCACGGCGAGGAGCACCGCACCGACACCGACGACCAGCGATCGGCGCGACGGGCCGGCGGCGGAAGAGGTCGCGATCCGCATCACACGGCCGCTCCGGCCGGGGTCGGGACGGCGCGGCGGCCGGCGAGGCGACGGAGGCCGTAGGCGACGGCGATCCCGGCGACGATCAGCGCGGCGGCGAGGAGCGGCCGGTAGGCGAACCAGGCGACGGCGACGGTCGCCGAGCCGACGAGCGCCGCGGCGGCGAAGGCGACCATCGACGAGACGCCGCCGACGAGATCGCCGACGAGGGGGATCACGTCGGCGACGACCGACAGGGGACCGAGCACCAGACCGAAGCCGAAGGCGAGGATCAGGACGCCGCCGAGACGGATCACCCAGGTCCACAGGGTGTTGTCGGCGCGCGCGTCGTCGAACACCTGCTCGGCGGCGAGCAGCCCGTCGCGGAAGATGTCGATCGTCCGTCCGTTCGAGGTGGTGAAGGCGGCGAAGCCGGCACCACGGCGGGCGGCGACGACCGTGGCCTCCGGCGTCGCGGCGACCTCGTAGGAGATGCGCAGATCACCGAGCTGCGGCCGCATCGGATCGGCGCCGACGTGGATGCGCCCGTCGACCGCGCGGATCGGGGTGCCGATGCCGACGAGACGTTGCACGGCGGCTCGGTCGAAGGTGTCGACCGGCAGCGCCCGCATCCGGCCGAGGCGGCCGGCCTGGGCCGGCGTCAGGGCGAAGGCGCCGAGGCGCGCGGCCGATTGGGTGATGGTCTCGCCGGCGACGGGCGTCGGCGGATTGCGGTGCCCGTCCGGCTGCTTGAAGGCGGAGCCGTCGACGGGATGGTCGGTCCAGTCGAGGGCGTAGGTGTGGGTGGTGACGGTCTCCTCCCCGCCGCCGAGCTTCTTGTGGGTCTCCGACTTCGAGGTCTCGCGCCACTGGTAGACCTGGACGGTGCGGACGAGGCGCAGGCCGTCGGCCGTGACGCCGGTGGCGCCGTCGCGCAATTTTTCTCCGGTGGTCACCGGTCCACCGACGTGGACGAGACGTCCCTCGTCGGCGGGGTCGACGGTGCCGGCGGCGATGGAGACGACCCGCCCGGCGCCCTCGGCGAGCGAGCGGTCGGTGGCGACCGCCCTCCCCTCGTTCCAGAAGAGCAGGACGATGCCGGCGAGTACCACCAGCGGACCGATCAACAGGCCGGTCAACGACGAGCCGATGCGGGAGAACCAGGAGCGGCTGCGGGTCTCGGTGAAGGTGTCGCTCGCCGAGCCGGACCAGCCGGTGCCACCGTCGGTCTCGTGGTCGTTCGTCATTTCGTCCCCTCTGTCGATTTCGCCGGCGAACCGGTCCGTCGCGACCCATGCTCCATCGAGGCGGCACGCCGTCGCATCCCCAATATTGCCGATGCGTTCAATCGGGCGGCAGCAGACCGCCCGGCAACGGCCAGGCGCGGAAGCGTGCGTCGCGATCGACCGTGTCCGGAAGGGCGAAGTCGGCGTCGAGGAACAGCCAACGGTCGCCGCGCCGGCGCAGCACGGCGGAGAGCGTCAGGGGCACCGCCGCCGCGCGGATCCAGACGTGCTGCTCCGGATCGATCGGCGAGCCGTCGGGGTGGGTGACGACGGTGCGGACATGGGCGAAATCGCCGATCCGGCGCAGCTCGGTGTGGGCGAAGGCGACGGGCGCCCCGCCGATCACCCATTCGGCGTGGGGGGCGAGCCCTTCGAGCACGGCATCGTGCGACGCCGCGTCGGCGTCCGGCGGCGGTGGCGTCCCGGCGGCCGACGAGGCGGTCAGGGCGACGAGCAGAGCCGCGGCGAGGCGGCCGGGGAGCCGATGCGGGGCGATCACGGCGGGTTGCCCTCGGAGGCGTCGTCGGGGAGATAGAGGCGCGACGGGACGGTGCCGAAGATCCAGTTCGACGCCGCCGCGTCGCTCGGTCCGACGACGTGAGTGATCAGGTACCAGCGCTCGCCGCGCCGTCGAAACAGGGCGTCGGTGGTCAGTCCGTCCATGAACGGCGCGTCGGCGAAGACGGTCTCGCGCATGGCGATACGGCCACCGCCGGGGCGTTGCGGCTCGACCTTCACCATGCCCCAGCCGGACACGGCGCGGGCCTCGACGACGCGGAATTCGACCGGACCACGCAGTTCCTGTTCGAGGACCGGGCGCAGCAGATCGAGCAGCGCGCGGCGATCGGGGTCGCCGGGAACCAGGGTGCGGACCGGTTCGCGTTCGACGGCGCCGGCCGGCGCGGCGGCGAGAACGAGTGCGCCGGCGAGAAGACGCGCGATCGTCGCGACGGCGGCCGCTCGGACGGCCGGGCACGACGGCATCGCGGGGGTGGATCTCGGATCGGGCAAGGCGGTCTCGCGGTCGACGGCGTGGGTCGGTGAGGGGCGATCGTGTCGAAGCGATCGCCGGGACGCATCCCTCGAGTTGAGGATGCCGGCCCGCAGGGCGAGGGCGGCGGTCGGGTGGGGCATCCGGGGCGCCGCCCGGCCGCGCGGCGGGGCGCGGCGTCGAGGGTCAACCGCCGTCCGAGCCGGGCCCGACGAAGTGGGTGACGTCGTTGACGATGCGGACGAGGTCGCTCTGACGGCGGATGCCGAGCTTCTCGTGGGCGCGCTTGACGTGATGGCGGGCGGTGGACAGGGCGATGCCGAGCTCGGCGGCGGCATCCTCCGGCGACAGGCCGGAGGCGATGGCGGCGGCGACGCGCGCCTCGGCCGGGGTCAGTCCGAGGCAGCGCAGCGCCGAGAGGGCGCCGGGACCGACGCGCCGCGTCGCATGGAAGAGGACGAGGATGCTCGGCAGGTCGTCGACGAAGGCGTCGAAACCGAGATCGGCGTCGGCGGGGCGGAAGGGGGCGGTGCGGACGAGCAGCGGCGGCCGGGTGCCGTCACCGCGCAGGGCGGCGAGGTCGGGCGCCGAGCCGCCGCGGGCGCGCAGCGCGACGTCGGCGAGGAGCCGGTCGAGACGGGCGCCGTCGGCGGGGTGGAGCGCCTGGAGCCGGCCACCGGCCAGCGAGACGCGCGGGTCCGACCAGCCGTCGACCGCGGAATTGGCCCTGAGGATGCGCCCGCGCGAGGACAGGACCAGCGCCGGACAGTCGAACTGGTCGAGGAGCGCCGATTCCCCGGGCTGGAGCATCCGCATCCGGCCGTAGAGATCGAGCGCCTGATGGAGGTGGGAGGTCAGGACGGTGAAGAGATCGCGATGCCAGAGTTCGGGTGGCGGCGCACCCGCCGAGTACTGCACCGAGACCCACAGCTTGCGCCCCGAGGGGCGCGTGCTCAGCCGATCGAGGCTGTAGAGGTTCTCGTTGCGAGCCAGGAACTCGGCGTAGAAGGCGTGGCGCCGCATCTCGCGATCGTCCATGAGATCGTGATCGGTGAAGACGACATCGTCGAAATTGTTCAGCGTCAGCCAGTTCTTGCGCGGGTTGATGGCGATGTAGTGGTCGAGATACTGGGGGATGGCGTCGTGGAAGACGCTGCTGGCATAGGTCACCAGCGAAGGATCCGGCGCCACGGTGCGCGACAGCGGCCCCATGAGCAGGCCCTTGCCGCCGACGATGTCGGCGAGACCGTCGAGTACGCCCGGCAGATTGCCGGGGTCGGCGGCGACCGAGTAGATCGACGCGACCGCCCGGCGGATCCGGTCTTCCGAAACGAACGGCACGAACGTCATCCCGGGCGCCCCCCTCGCCTGCACGCCGACGACGGGGCAGAGTGACATGCCGCCGTCGCAAGGTGAATAGTCGCGGCGCGGCGCGCCACGGCGCAGAGAAGATTCGCGGTGCGGGTGGGGATCCCCGCGGGGATCGCGATCATCGCGTGCGCATCGTCGCACGGGTCGGGAAGTAGATCCCGTCGAAGCGGCCGCCGCGGCCACACCGCGGGCTCTGCTCGACGGCGGTGCCGTCCGGCAGGGTCTCGGTCCCGGCCGGACCGACCTCGCGCACGCGGACCGCGGCACCGTGGCGCTCGAGGCGAATCGACCAGTCGGCTCGAGCGCCGGTCGCCGCGGCGGGCGGCGAGACCAGGGCCGCGTCGACGACCACGCCGAGATCGTCGATGTCGCAGACCCACCGGAAGCGGACCGGCTCGACGCGATTGCCCCACACCGCGATGCCGGCGGCGGTGGGCTCGATGCGGATGCCGGCGGTGAGATTGCCCCATTCTCCGGCGAAGCCGTGGCGGGGCGCGGCGTCGATGGCCTCCAGGAAGGTCGCCTGCTCCTCGAGCAGGCGGGCGAGCCCGTCGTCCGGTTCGGCGAGCGCGGCGTCGCGTCGATCGAGAAGGTCGCGTTGAGCCGAGCGCAGGGCTTCGCGGGTGAGCGGATCGTCTCTCCAGGCACGCATCGCCCGCCGATAGGCCGCGTCGATGCGCAGGTCGAGGCGCGCGAGACGCGGAGAGCGGCAGATCGCCTTCTCCACCGGGCCGGTGGAACGGGCGCAGTCGAAGGACGGGGCCTCGGCTCGAGCCGCGACGAGGGAGCCGGCGAGGACGATCGGGGCGAGGGCTACGGCGAGACGGGACACGGGGAACCGGGGCAACGGAGGACTCCGGGGCGGCGACGCGACACGGGGACGGCGACGCCGGCCGAGGCGTCGGCCCCGAGCGGCGCCGCGCGATCGATCGGCGACCACGCTAGGGGGCGCCCGGCGTTGCGGCATCCCCAATACTGAGGACCGGTCGGCGAGGCACGTCCGGCCGCTGCGCCGCCGGTGCCGCCGAACCGGGCGGACGGGATCAGGCCGACGGCGGCGGGTCTACGGCCGGGCGGGTCGATCCGCGCACCAGAAGACGGCCGGCGAGCACCACCTTGCGCGGCGCCATGTCGGGGTGGTCGAGCCGTTCGAAGAGCAGCGACATGGCGGTGCGGCCGATCTCGGCGACCGGCTGCTCGATCACCGTCAGGCCGGGGCCGACGATCTCGGTCCAGATCTCGGCATCGAACCCGGCGAGCGCCAGATCGCCCGGCACGGCGAGGCCGAGGGCGCGGGCCGTCCGGTAGAGGCCGAGGAGGATCAGGCCGTTCGAGGCGATCAGCGCCTCCGGTCGGTCCGGCCCTGCGAGCCAGCGTGCCGCCTCCTCCGCCGCCGCGTCGGCATTGGGGGCGACGAAGCGGGCCTCGGGGACCAGCCCCAGCGCGGTCATCGCCTGGACGTAGCCGCGATGGCGCTCGACCGCGGTCGAGGAGGTGTTGCCGAAGAGGCCGCCGATGCGGCGCCGGCCGGCGGCGTGGAGATGCTCGACGAGCGCCCGGCTCGCCTCCGGATTGTCGATCACCACCGAGTCGTGCAGGCTCGGCGGGCCGGAGCGGTCGACGAGGACGACGGGGAAGTCGAAGTCGAGCTTCTCGAGGTCGTCGGAGCCGGTGCGGGTCGGGGCGTAGATCAGGCCGGTGATCCGCTCCTCCTGCATGAGGCGCAGATACATCGCCTCGCGCGCCGGGTTCTCGTCGGTGTTGCAGAGGATCACCCGCATCTCGGCCTTGTAGGCGGCGTCCTCCACCGCGCGCGACAGCGCCGTGAAGAACGGGTTGCGGATGTCGGAGACGATCAGACCGATGGTGCGGGTGTGCTGCGAGCGCAGGCGCCGCGCGGAGAGATTCGGCCGATAGCCGGTGGCGCGGATGGCCGCCTCCACCTTCTCCTTCAGATCGGCCGAAACCGGCCCGCTGCCCAGCACCCGCGACACCGTGGCGGGGGAGACACCGGCCGCTCTGGCCACGTCCTTGATCCCGATGGTCATTTCAGAAAACGTTCTCAACCGTTGTGCTTCGCGACGGCAATTTCTTGTGCGTCGCAATACACAGTCTGCCAAAAATATCGCGAGTTCGCAACGTGATACCCGTTGACAATCTGACTGAAAACGTTTTCACTCCATCTCACCCAAGGCAACGACAACAAGTGGTCCTCCGATGCCCACCGCGCCCATCCTCTCCCAGAGCCTGATCCGCCTCTCCGCCCGCCCCGCCACCAAGGAGGCGGCGATCCGCGAGGCCTGCCAGATGTTGATCGCCGGCGGCCACATCGAGCCGGCCTATGCCGAGAGCATGCTGCGCCGGGAGGAGGTGGCGAACACCTTCCTCGGCCACGGCGTCGCCATCCCCCACGGCATGATCGAGGACCGCGGCCTGATCCGGCAGAACGGCCTCGCCATCCTGCAGATCCCCGCCGGCGTCGAATGGAACCCCGGGCAGACCACCCGGCTCCTCGTCGCCATCGCGGCGCAGTCGGACGCCCACATCGACGTGCTGCGGCGGCTGACCCGCCTGCTCCAGGACGAGCCGGCGCTGGAGCGCCTGATCACCACATCGGACGCCGCCGAGATCGTCGCCGCCCTCGACGCGAGTGCCGCCGCCCCGAGCGCTCCCGCCGCCCCGGCGATCGATCTCGGCGAGCGCTTCGACTGGGTGGTCGACTATCCCAACGGCCTCCACGCCCGCCCCGCCGCCCATTGGGTCGACACCGCCCGCCGCGTCGCCGCGCGCCTGCAGGTGCGCTCGGGCGATCTCGTCGCCGACCCGAAGAACCTCGTGTCGCTGCTCCAGCTCGGCCTGAAGGCCGGCGACCGCGTCACCGTCTCGGCCGAGGGGGCGGACGCCGGCGCCGGGCTCGCGTCGATGCGGGCGGCGATCACCGGTCTGACGGCGCAGGAGAAGGCCGACGCCGCCAAGGCGGCCGAGCGTGCCGGTGCGCCCGTCGCCGGTTGGACGCCGCCGAAGCCGATGCCGGTGGTGGTCGGCCTCGCCGCGGCGCCGGGCCTCGTCGTCGGCCGCGTCCACGTGCTGCGCGCCGGCGCGGTCGAGGTGCCGGACGTGCCGGTGTCGCTCGCCGAGGGCGGCATCGTCCTCGACGACGCCATCACCGCGACGCGCCAGCAGCTCGCCGTGCTCGCCGACGACACCGGCCGCCGGCTCGGCGCCTCCGAGGCCGGCATCTTCAAGGCGCAGGCCGAGTTCCTCGCCGACACCGATCTCGTCACCCTCGCCTGCCAGCTGATGGTCGAGGGCCACGGCCCGGCCTGGGCTTGGGATCAGGCGGTCGAGCGCATGGCGTCGAGCCTGACGGCGCTCGGCAATCCGCTGCTCGCCGCCCGCGCCGCCGATCTGCGCGACGTCGGGCACCGGGTGCTGACCCGCCTCGCGCCGGAGTTGGCCGGCGGGTCGCTCGCCGACCTGCCGGCCGAGCCGGTGATCCTCGTCGCCGCCGATCTGTCGCCCTCCGACACCGCCGGGCTCGACACCACCCGCGTCCTCGGCCTCGCCACGGCGCAGGGCGGCCCGACCTCGCACACCGCCATCCTCGCCCGCACCCTCGGTCTGCCGGCGATGGTCGCCGGCGGCGAGGCGCTGATGGATCTCGCCAACGGCACCCGCGTCGTCCTCGACGGTCGCGCCGGCCGGCTGTGGCTCGACCCCGACGCCGAGGCGATCGCTTCCGCGGAGGCCTTCCTCGCGGCGGAAGCGGCGAAGCGTGAGCGCCGCGAGGCGGAGCGCGCCCTGCCGGCCGAGACCCGCGACGGCCGGCGCGTCGAGATCGCCGCCAACGTCAACAAGCCGGATCAGGTCGATCTGGCGCTCGGCCAGGGCGCCGAGGGCGTCGGCCTGATGCGCACCGAGTTCCTGTTCCTGGAGCGCGGCGCCACGCCGAGCGAGGACGAGCAGGCCGAGGTCTACGCCGCCATGCTCGAGGCGCTCGACGGCCGGCCGCTGATCGTCCGCGCCCTCGACATCGGCGGCGACAAGCAGGTCGCCCACCTCGCCCTGCCGCACGAGGAGAACCCGTTCCTCGGCGTCCGCGGCGCCCGGCTGCTGCTGCGTCGGCCCGATCTGATGGAGCCGCAACTGCGCGCCCTCTATCGCGCCGCCAAGTCCGGCCGGCCGTTGTCGATCATGTTCCCGATGATCTCGTCGCTGCAGGAGGTGCTGGCGCTCAGGGCGGTGTGCGAGCGCATCCGCGCCGAGCTCGACGCGCCGGCGGTGCGGCTCGGCATCATGGTCGAGGTGCCCTCGGCGGCGATCATGGCCGACGTGCTCGCCCCGCACGTCGACTTCTTCTCGATCGGTACCAACGACCTCACCCAGTACGCGCTGGCCATCGACCGCCAGCACCCGGATCTCGCAGCGGAAGCCGACAGCCTGCATCCGGCCGTGCTGCGGCTGATCCGCCTGACCGTCGAGGGTGCGCGCAAGCACGATCGTTGGGTCGGGGTGTGCGGCGGCATCGCCGGCGATCCCTTCGGCGCGGCGCTGCTCACCGGGCTCGGTGTCGACGAGCTGTCGATGACCCCGCGCGACATCCCGGCGGTCAAGGCGCGGCTGCGCGAGGCCGATTTCGCGAGCCTCGAGGCGCTGGCGCTCGAGGCGCTGACGCTCGAGACCGCCGACCAGGTGCGGCGTCTGGAGGGGGATCGGTCATGAGCGCCCCGGTCGTCACCGTCACCCTCAATCCGGCGATCGATCGCACCGTCGCGGTCGACAAGCTCACCCTCGGCGCGGTGCATCGCGCCCGCTCCAGCCAGTCGAACGCCGGCGGCAAGG
>ERZ1645187.3811-NODE-3811-length-12506-cov-4.415629_pt1 | contig 12506 bp, 9 predicted proteins | sample MGYA00575352_ERZ1645187 | MGnify/ENA primary metagenome ERZ1645187 (study PRJEB40837, sample SAMN11349314) | freshwater sediment metagenome | isolation source: river sediment | host: Sediment | place: India: Wazaribad , New Delhi | collected 2017-02-21 ... | reverse complement strand
TGCCGCGATGGCTTGTGTTTCTGTTATCGAAGCCAGTAGCCCGAACCGCATTGAACTGAACCTCGCTAATATCGAGAAGGACAGCCGCTTCGAAATCAATGTGGCTTTTGGTGACCACCAGGTTTACGATGTTACTGGTGCTCCTCAGCGCAGCACTGTCATGATCGACTATAAGTCGATTCAAAAGACGGTTGGTGATGTGCGTTCGCTTGATACCGTGAACGCACAAGGCAGCGATGCGGAGATCTCCAATGTCTCCGGTTTCCTGAATGCGGTTTGGGCGCCTAATGACTTCCACTCTGGATTTGGCTTTCCTGGTTTCCCGCAGCAGAACGCCATGCAGGCACCTACCCAGAAGTTTGTGACCGAGCTGGTGGTGACTTCTGTTCAGAGTCCGTTCAGCACGAATCTCTCTGCCGTTCTGATGGGTCTGACCAGTGCGTTGGTCTTGGCTGATAACAACAACTGGCTACAGGGCTGGATTCCTCGCTCAACTCGCGCTGTTGGTGGTGACCGTCTTGATCTTACCGACATTGGCGCTTTGAACATCACGGCAAATGTCACGAACGAAACCGCCAACGGCGGTATTTTCGGTAGCCCGATGAACATGGCCTCCATGAATGGTGACCTGAGCAAGATCAGTCAGTATCTGGTATCTCTCTTCCAGCCAGGCTGTTTGATCTCTCTCGATGTTCCTGAGTGTGGTCCTGAAACTTGGTATCTTTCTGTCTTTGCTGCTGCCGCCGCTGGCAACACTGATGCCTATAACTTGATCATCTCGGCCGCCGATGAACTCTTTGATGGGCACTTCTCCAAGTACTTTGCTGCTGGTGATGAGATGTTCTCGAATCAAATTCGAGTTCCTCTTGGTTATTACACTGCTGACGGTAAGACGCAAGATATTCGGAACATCGACTATGTGGCTGTGTGTAATATGTTCAAGAACAACCCGATGGTTATTCATGAATATGCAAACACCTTCCTCCCGCGCGCTGGTTTCTCTGCACAGCGTCTTTTGACTATTCGTGAAGGCATTATCCGCGATGCGCTGAACCAGAACTGTGAGATCACTGGCTATGCTGGTCGCTATACTTGTAGCGATAAGTTCCTCCGTGCGCTGTCTTCGGCTAACGCTGAGATGAATCTTCCAGTGCGCACTGTGACACCGATGAATGCTGATCAGATGCGCATTGGTACGCCGGCTCCTGACTTTATTGGTCGCTCGCTGACTTCTGGCACTCGTAGCTTTAACAACAGCTACGGGATGAATCAGCGTCAGTTCACGAACTACATGGGTCGTACTTTCCGCGGTTAATCGAGCAATCGTTCTTAAGAGAGCAGCCCTAGGGCTGCTCTCTTTTCTTTTAGGAGTTTCGCAATGACCGACGAAGAAATCAAAAATCACCCAATCGTCAACGACCCGTCCGGTGACAAAGTCATCCGAACCAACCTGTTGACGGACAAGACATATAGCCCATACTGCGGTGATGGGAGCAGATGTACTATGCCAAGAACCAAATTTAACGGAGAGCAGTTTGTATGTCCACAGTGCAAATGGACATCCGCTTTTCCAGCCGACTTCATTTCACTTTACAAAGAGCAACACGGACTTTAACCGCGCCTGTCTGCTTATAAAAAATCTCAGTCATATATATCTAACTTGAGTCCAGCTAGATTTCTCTACCTGCTCATCGTTAAGGAGTATTAACATGGCAAACGCACACGCAGTCCACGACGCGATGAATAAATTCCAAAGCATTCTGAATGAATTCATCTTCAACACCGCTCCAGCAGTCGACGAGTATCTCAGAGCAACCAAAAACATAGAGGCAGTGAAGGAATCAGTGCCACCTAATAGCCTCTATGTGTCGGCGGTGCTTTACGACGGATGTCCTCATTCCGAATACTACACTATGCCTAAATTGTTCCCGTACAACAATATTGAGATGTCAGCCTGGATGGGCTTCTTTAACCTTCCAGACACACTGAAGACAGTCTACAGTATCGTAAATACTACAAATCCACCGGGATTTAAGCCGTGTGGCTTTGACTGGGACCGCTGCGAAGTTGAGGAATACAAGATGCTGGTGGAAAAGGTTTCAGGCCTTAAAGCAACACTGATGACCATGGAATCAAACCTCCTCAAAGTACAGTGTATCACGGAGGAGGAGATCGCATTCTCCAGATTGCTTCAGTTTGACCACTTCTACGATTACTCTGATGACATCAGCGTCTGGCGCAGTGGACGCGAACAGCATAGTAAAGTAGTGGAGGCCGTGAAAGAGGCATTGGCAAAGAACCCTGATCTCATTAAAGTTGTAAAGGAGGTTAGTGGACATCTCAAGCTCAGTGAGTCATTCTTCACTGGCTGAGATGTTAAAAACAAAAAGAAAGCCTTAGCTTTCTTTTTTGGGCAGATAGGTGGGCTTAAGCCCACCTATCTTTTTATCATTAAAGGGTGAACGGTTCAGGCTTTATGTCGAGGCCTTAGTATTTAAGAGAAGAAACTATCGTCCTTTGAAGCATATGTTCTAGGGATTTTTCTAAGGACTTTATAGTTCTCCAGATTTACATTAGCTGGAATGGGCATGCGACATGCCGGAAAAAAGAGAAACCAAGACTTAATGTTTGACTCCACGACAGTTGGAAAACGATGCTTATCTAGCACCATGTGAAGATAGTCACCACCGTCAGTTTCTACTTTATGCACCAACAGACCGATGTCGTAAATTCTGTCAAGGCCTTTTGTCTTTTCAAAATACCCGCCACCTTTGATCGTTGTTAAGAACTGATCCGCTGGCGTCGTTTGAAGAAGTCGCTTTGCTTCTGAAGAAAGTTGGTGTGGCGTGATGAAGAGGATTCCATTCTTTTTGTCCAGCAGAGTCGCTCAGCCTATAGACCTACTCTCTCTGCCCGGTGCGATATCTGGCACCCGCCTATACTTTCATATAGGAACAGACTATATCATCATCCTCAGCTTTGGCTGATTGGATGTTCTCTGCTTCGAGGAGGCTTCCCCTCTACACCGTCTTACTGGTTAGTCGTTGAACCTTCACCATACTCTCCCGAGCGATAGGTGCTTGGCTGCGGATTACCCATTTTGCCTCACGGCTTCATCTGCTCCCTTTTTTACCATACCCAGAGAGTTAATCTGGCCACATGGTTCTTTCGACACCATGTTTGGTAGAGAGCGCTTTAGGGCTTTCCCGTCAATTCAAAGAATTACGTTTAGGGTATTACTACCCCAACGGCCTGAAACTTAAACCTTTCTTTACCAGTCCGTCCTTAAGCCTTAGTTTGATTGTTTTTTCCATCAAGCCAGTTAATGACTTAGCATGGGATATTGAGCTAGCTATCCTTTCGGACCCGTCTAGCTCGTTAACAATTTTTATTCCTACGTAAGGCTTCTTCTTTTCCGAATATTCCTCTATCTTTATATCGCCAGAACCAGTTGCAACTACCCACTCGCTATTGTAAATAAACTTATACCCTCGGCGCAAATCCAGGTTTAGTGTATTTTCACCGATATTTATATACTCAGAGGCTTCCTTAAGACTTTTTATAATCTTCAGATCTTTAGTTAAACGGTTGAAAACTCGGTACGGTCCGCATAAAACGTTTCTCTTATAACTAACTTCGTGATCCGGGTACATCTCTTTGAAGCGCGCAATATAAAAATCTATGTTATCGGATTTTGTTCGTATTCTGTATTTGTCGCGAAACACTCTCGTGTTGCCATATATTGAAATACATCCGTCTTTTTTATTGATAACAGTGATCGTATAATGTTGCTTCTTTGGAGCACGTGGGTTATAGTCCATTTTTTCATAATACCAAGGACTATCGTCAGAGAGCGATTTTACTTCATAGCGGTTTTTGTGAAGGAATCCTGGTAATCTATCCGTAAAGCTGATAGCGGACCACCCCCTCGACAAACCAAGTTTTCTACAAAGATCGGCCGCAGACCTATATATAGAGATTTCTTTCGTAACAACATCTCTAACTTTCATCATTTGGTTGTCTTTACGCAAGCCTGCTTCTACGGCATGAACGTTATTTTCCAAATGACTACACCATTCTAGATTCGAGAGCGAGTTATCGTTTCGAATTCCATTGATGTGGTTTATAATAGGCCTGTTCAAAAAGTCGTTGTTTGGTAGCCATGCAAGTGCAACTAGTCTATGAGTCCGAATATATTTATTCACCCCTCTATCTGGATTATAGATATAGAGGGAAATGTATCCGTGTTGCTCATATTGAGTTTTTACAACTTCATTTGCCAGCGTATCTATTACTGTTCCATTGATATCGATGGCATACTGAGGAAAACTTGGAATATATCTGAACCCGTCCCTAAAATACAAGGGTTCGGTGAATTGCATTACATGACCAGCGCGGATTTTTAAATCACGATGGCTGATATGAAACCTAACCTTATCTAGATGAGAACTAAGGTCGTTAATCAATGCGCATTCAAACCAAGCTAAGAGAGAAAGCCATTTTAAGGTAACTTTTCTCTTTTCTTTAAAAAGTTCTATCTCAACATACTCGAGACGATCTTTCTTCAGCTGAAGTGTAGACCCACTCAGGTCGATAATTTCACCTTTGAGGTTTATTCGGTATTCGGTCGTTCCTGGAATTCTTTTAAACACAATGCTTATCCTTGGTGTGATGCGTCACACTATGTATAAACATTATGCATGGTTTAAGTCGTTAAGCAAGACAATACGCTCTAACTCGAGCAAGCATGTCCAGCATGTCGTCACCGATACTTCCTTGCGAACACCCCGTAGTTGGGATCTTGGCCAGATAGTCTATCGATAAGACCTCAATAACATACCCTTCGGACTCTAGCTCGATGATTCTATTGATAATGGACATGTATGTCCAGTTGAGAGGATTGACCTCATCAATAAGAACGTCGTAGCCGTTAACACACATGCGCTTCTTAACATACTGCCACATGTCATCAATAGAAAGACCTTTAACATCTACGATCTCGCCTGTTTCTTCAAATTTAAGGAGAAGGTAGATGAACTGCGCATTATTTCTAAGCGGGTCCTCTAACGTAATGCGATAAGCTAGAGGTTTCTTGGAGGGATCTTTATTTTTTGGTTTGTTATAGATCGGGATATGTGTAAAGAGACTCAGGGAACTCCCCGTCTTATAGTTATGCTGAAGTGCACCGATAACCATACAGTCGCCAGGTCGAGGTCCACCCTGTAGCGCCTCATTAAGCTCCCGCCAGCCAGTTGTAAACGCGAGGTCACCAGAGCTTGACTCAGCCACATTACTGTAAGCCTCACGCATACTGTCTTCATCGCTAAACTTCATAGAACGAACGATGGCGCTATCTTTACCGACGGAACGATTAGAAGCAACTTCTAGTTCAGTAATGAGGTTGGAAATATAGGTTCCTTGATCACTGATCTTGAGTTTGTTAAAGTTTAGATCTTTATATGCTCGCGCGATGATCTCGTTTTGTTTCTGATCCCTGAACTCTAGGCTAATCGTTTTTCTAATATTCGTTATTGTTCTTTTTAATACAGCCGGCTGAAGCTCTTGCTCAATCCCCTGAGAGATCGCCAAATAGAGGTTTTCATCCCCATTTGTAATGATTCTTAGGTGCTGAAGGAAGTCACTAAGCTCATAGGTATGACCAATGGAATGGTTACACATTTCAAGAATGAGTGTCTTAAGTCCTTGAGCTGTGTTCTTTGCCGCCGGAAGACCGATGTTGATGTCGTTGATTCTTATTTTCTCTACGACGGTTTTAATGAGATCAGCGCTGTTCTCAGTGCTGTTTTCGATCTGTGATTCACGGTAAAGAAGGGTAATGCATTTAGACAGCAGAATATTGAGTTCCATCTTTTGCTCTTAAGTGACGGTTGTGATTGCTCGAGGTCAAAAGATCTAGTTCAAATGCTTTTTTCTTTTTTGGATACGTTTGCTTATGAAAGATAGTGCTAGGAAATTTAATCTCTTTCTTATTCCCAGTTTTGCTTCTAAGCTCATTTCTCGCAAATATAACCTAAGAGACTTGAGTGACTTTAGTAAACTGAAAGAAGTTTTCTCAGTTTACGACATAGCCACCATCCTGGCTATGAACAATGATTTTCTTTACGCTACCCCTTTTTGGAATAAGAACGTCGATCTTCCATCCTGGGATAGAACAGATTTATTGATTAATGCTGACGAACTCCCTCCAGAGGACAATGCTTTCTACAAAGCGACTATCTGCCCCTATCTTTACTCGGAAGAGTTCAAGAAGAACGCATTTAGAAAATACCTCGAGGAAAAAGATATTTCAGGCAATGATCCCGTGCCCGTGAGGGCGATGGAGACTATCGGTAAACAAAACAAAGAACTTCCCTTCAAGATTTTTGTGGTAAACACGAGCGTGTATATCATTGTGGAGGAAGGTTTTGGAGCCTTTTTCACGTCAAATGAAGTTTGGCTTGATTTTTTGAAAAGAGTACTTAAGTCTTCTTATACCGTTTCTCCCTTAAAAGAAGTGAACGGGTATGAGGTTTATGGGCAGTACATCGCGGCACATGCTGCGAAGCAGTAAAAACGGTTTGATCAAACCTTTGTTTTAAATTCTTCCTTGAGGAAACAATATGCAGATCCGTGGTAATAACGGTGTTCCTAGCACCACTCATTCTCGTCTACTGGCTGGTCTTGGCCTTGCCCTTTCCGAGTCCGCTCCAGTTGAACCGTCGTTGGCCTCCCGTGTCTTTGCCACGGAATCCGTCAGTAACGAAGAGTCGCATGCAATCGTTCGCCAAGCTGACAGCCTTCAGGCCACTATCGCTGCTGTAACTTCTCGTCTGGAGATGCGTGACAGCAAGATGGTCATGGTTCAAGAACATGCTGCGGTTCAAGGTGCTATGGCCGCCTCGAACAGCGCCGCTTTCCTGAGTCGTGATCTTTCTATGCCGGCCAGCACGAAGGACATGATGGTGATGCCGGCTAATGATGCACCTAGCTATCTGGGTCACCGTAGCAAGGTCTTCGCCACTGAAGCTTTTGACAACAGCCGCGCTGATCGTTCTGCTGTTCTTTATACGACTGCTTATAACTACAGCATGTCGCGTCAAGAAGAGTTCGGTGAAACCGTATGGCCGACGCTGACTCTTCCGGCTGACCAAGTTGGTTTCGGTGTGGTGGTTGATCGCCTGACGATTCACCGTGGTGTTCAGCACTCCACTACCGGCGCTATCGTTGACTTCAAGAAGGTCGACCTGATGCGCGCCATGCGTAACCCGAAGCTGCTGCAAAAAGATCGCACGTTGTGCGTTCCGGTGGTTCGTGGCAACAACCTGACCCGTTTCGTCGATGCGGCAGTTATCCCCGCTTATGACCGCATTATCGATGGTCAAGCTGTCCATACGGCACCTCTGAAGTTTGGCGTTGAATCTGGTCTTCGTGGTCTGTGTCAAACCGATGCTGAATTGGCTGGCGGTATCGCTAACCAAACCGACACGCTGGACCCGACCATCATTGTCGAACACGTCTATGTTCAGATCGGTGATGACATCCTGAAGTTCAATACCGGCGTCCACGCCTCTTTCAACTTCACGTATGCTCCTCAAGGTCAGGACAAAGCACGCATTCTGAATGCTTCGACCAAGTCCCTGCGCATTAAGCCCGACACCACCGACTTCGCTGGCGCCGCGCTTGTTTCGTTGGGTGCCCTGGCGACCTCTGGCTATACCGCGATTGTTGAGATGGATGTGAGCGGCTCGGCCAACATCGAAACGACCAACATCGTCTGTTACGGTAACAAACTGAAGCTGGTCAAGGTTCTTGATTCCACCGGCGAAGAAGTTCCGTCTTCGAATGCAAATTACGTCGCTATTGCTGCCGCTTTCAACGATGCTGATACCAAGATGCTTGGCTTTGATGCAAAAGCCTATAAGAGCAACGTCAACATGCGTGAGCGCGGTGATTTTATCGATCGTACCCGTTTCACCATGCTGTATGAAGTTCCTTTGCTGTCGCCTGTGACTGCTCAGCGTCCGGTTAACTCCGACGCCAGCACCGATGGTGGCGACTACGAGGCACTGGTTCAGCATACTCGTTTCCGTCAGAACAATGAAGCAGTGACGGCAATCTTCGCATCCTGCGACGTTCTGTCTGCTCAATGTCCGATGTTGGGTGAAAATGACGATCCTTCTCCGGACCTGGGTCCTGCTCGTTACCATGTGAAGCCGACGTTCATTCACGACAGGGCGGTCGACATGGCCACCCTCGTCGACAGCTTGAGCTCCAGCACGCGCACTGCTGATCTGCGTTCTGCTCTGGTTAATCGCATTCGTGAAATCGCATTGCAGATGTATATCAGTTCTGAATATCAGGCCGCTGCTCTGGCGCTTGGTCTGCAAGGTAAGCCTGTCCTGAACATCGCCACCGATGTTAAGACCCACACCTACCTGATGATCGAAGGCGATCTTCGCACCCTGAGTGAGAAGTTTGACTACCGCATCGTTTCCACCATCGATGAGCGCATGGAAGGCAAGATCTTCCTGAGCTTTGGTGTTTATGACGAGTCGCGTAACCAGGCTCCGCATCTCCTGAACTTCGGCAACTGTGTCTGGGCGCCTGAAGTCGTACTGGCCGCTACCGTGAGCGGTGGTGAGTCTGTTCGTAAGGAAACCATGGTGCAGCCTCGCTGGCGCTTCGTCATGATCTCTCCAGTGGCCGCTCTTCTGGAAATCACGAACCTGCCGGGTGTTTTCAACAAAATCCCCGTGCATTTCACGAACGTTCCGTAAGAGCCAAAAGCTTTTCAACGCTTACCTCTCCTGGGCCAAAAGCCCAGGAGAGGTATTTCACGTCTATCCGAATCTCGTGACATAGAAAAAGGAAAAGACATGCCTTTCGCCACCATCACACTCCCAGATATTGAACAGTCCTGCGCCCGACCCATCATCTTTCAGGTAGTTAATCAACTCTTAGACATCATTGGTTTAAGCAAAGAAACCAGAATTGTCTATAAAGGCCATGCAGATATTGCACAAACACCAGGAACGAGTATTGATAGCCTGAACAAAGATGCCGTGTTCTCAGCCTCTAGACAGACTTTTATAGAAGTCGAGGAAAGCTACCAGGCAGGTGCTTTACAGGAAACTTTCGTACACGGGTACGAGCACGCTGCTGCGTTTGCTGACTCAGCGTTAGAGGTTATTTTAGCGCCCATCTACACAACGAGTGATGTTAGTGTTCAGATTAGATATCGGTGCTCAAGTGAGACCGAAGCCAAGCGTTGGCTGGCACAAATGGTTATCAAAGCCGCTCAAGGAAGAGAATATAACCTCCACGGCTTTCAGTATACCTTTCCGATCCCATTTGCACTCCTCGGACTCATAGAGGATATCTGGGTGCTTAGAGAAAACCAGTATGGTTATGGAGATAGCTTTAGGGATTACTTCTCGAAATGTTGCAATAATAAAATCACCACGATTTCAAATTCTGCTGGTAAGATGTCCCAGCTTGTTGTGAAAGAAAAACAAGCACAAGTTATTGCCAGAATCGACATGGAAGGCATCCCTGAGAAACCAACCAAAGAACAGGACAGTGGAACATGGGAGATCGCTCTAACCTATAAGTTTAGTTATCAAAGACCCGATGGGGTGTATATTAAATACCCCGTCTGTGTTCACCAGCAGTTCTTGGATGATAAGTACCAAAACAAAGAAGACCAGATAGAAGACCCACTAACAAGGGCAAGTGCGCGTTCAAATAGCTATAACAGCATGGATGAGTTCAATACTTCTATTCAGTCAGATAAACAAAGGTCTATAAGGTCCTATGTCAGAATCCCTGAATATGATGACTTTCTTATTCCGGTGGCAGAAACAGGAACAGCCACTGTTCTAACAGCCTTGTGTTTCTTAGACGAAGGAAGAAGAGATATCGTTACATTGACAGATCTCGGCGACTATCGTCTCGAAGAGTCTCTTATCCCCTACTTGAAGAACGAGGGGAGCAATATCCTCTATCATCCAAAGTCCTTATTCTACGTTAGTGTTTACCATAACGATGAGGTTATCAATCCAGACAGACTGGAGATTACAGAAGACTTAACGATTCGCTCCAAAGAACCACTCGATGGTAGAAAAGTTTACCGTATTCGGATTTCTATTCTTGCTGATGAGCATAGATGCTTATGGTCAGGCATAGAAAGACTTAGTAAGTACCCCCCGGCCATGGTTACGCTCGTGAGTTCGATTAATCGCCTTCTTGCTATAAATCCAGACTTCCAAAAGTTTAATCAACGGAATGAAGTCAAGGAATGGGAACTATCTTTTATTTACTGGGTGCTTACGAAAGGCATTCCAACGAACCAGAGCTATCGCAATAACGAAATCATTCAAAACTCTTTTAGTACGGTCGATGGCAGGAGCTTCTTGGGTGGTCTAGATAGAGCGACCTTGCAAAAGTATTTTAGTGAAAGGTCAATTGCTCCCGTAGTTATGAGTTCTTCTATTTTGATCCACCAGCGATGATCTAGAGGGTGGCTTAGCCACCCTCTAGATATTAACCGCCTAATCCCTTCTTTAGCTCATCTACAGCTTTCGACTTCTTTGACCTAACTTCACCGGAGATCTCTCTCATCAATCTAACTAACCACGACGGCATCGCCATGTATTCAGACAAAGAGATATTCCAGAGAGAACCATAGTCATTCATGGCAAACTCTGTCAGATGGTCATAGTAAGGACTTACTGAACTATAGTCCTCTGAGGGGAACATCGCTACGCTAGACAAAGGTCTTTTCTTACTTTTGTCTAGATGGTTAAACACGCCTGTTGTTATTTCATAGGCGTCCTGTAGCGTAATCTTTGTTTTAATTCTATCTAAGGTCGGAAGAAAGTCCAGGAGTCTATTAACCATCTCAACGATGTCAACTTTCTCCGCAAACAAACTCGAAGCAATCAGCTGAGTGACTTGCTTACTATCCTGTCGAGCTTCCGACCAAGAAGGGCGAAAAAAACTTGAAGTAGGTCCAAAGGAACAATCGAGGTATGTCGAGGGAAGCTATGTTTAACAGACTGTTCTTTATTGCACTCTGGGCACTCAAAAACCGGAACACCAATAACTGTCGTCGTGCTTCTGCTAACGAAGTCGAGAACTTCTTTGATGATGGCTTCACGAATACTGTCAGTTGAAGAAAGCGCTTTCAGTGTGTCAGCGATCGTTGCAGGATCAATAATCTTTGCAACCTTGGGCTCACCCTCTTCGCCGCGATTACCGGAAACCTGACCGATTTCAATTGCGTCAATCCAGTGTTGATACTGGCACAACGTGGTTGCCAAGTTTAGCTTGTTAATCTGAGCGTTTCGTTCATTGATATCGCTGTCAAGCCCCATGGCTTGATTAACGCTATCAACAAGACCACCAATCCACCGATGTCCCTGCTCGAGGTATTCAAGTGTCGTAGGCGTCTTCAGCGTAATCGCAATTTCATAGTCAGTGCCTTCGTTGATGATGGTGCGTTTCTTCTGAAGACGAGAGAAGTCTTCTTGATACTTCTTGACAGATTCTAGTTTCTTGGAATGCGGTGTAAAAGCTGTCAGCATATGCTGAAGCATGTTTTCTGTGATAACGCTCTCGTCTGACCACCCCAGCTTCGAGACGTTTAGTGTTTCTTCAAATACATAGTTACATTTTGTTGCATCTTCAGAACAAGCTGTCTTATAGTGGAAGCCGGATGGGTAGTTAGAGCACAGATAGCCCCAAATAAAGGCTTCAATATCTTGCGGTGCCAAAACTGTCAAGAGTTTGCTAACCGGAAGTTCTTCTTGAGAGATACTCGTCGAATAGACGTGCGCCAAAACAAACTCAAGAACGCGATCTAGCGTGTAGACTGTGTTACTCGTTAAAGATAGACCGTATGACCAACGTCCCGCCTGATACTTATCCGTGCTGATGATGCGGTTTAGTTCAAAAATCTCAGTATCGGTGGCCGGCTTAAAAGTGACCCAGAAGCCCGAGTTCCACATTGGTGCACGAAACAGACCCCCGATATTAAAGTGATTAAGGACTTGGATAACAGCAAGCTCGCCTTCACGTATCTCAGTGCCGGCTTTAATAGGCTGCTTTGGGTAAACGCCTCTCAGTGGAGACCCTTTGTGTTTTAGTTCCTGAACAAACGAAGCACCGGGTTCATTCAAACGCTCGGAGAGAAAGTCGTTCTGATGGGCATGTGTGGTGGCCGTTTGAAGAACCTGTGCCCATTCGGCCTGAGCAGGCGATTTAATCAAATCGACCTGCGGCAAAGACTGTATTCTTGAACCAATGTTCTTGGTCAGGTCTCCGGGGATCTCAACTTCATCGGGCGAACCGCCCTTTCGGTCGATGCTCGTAGGGTAGATCTGTGTCGCATGAAGAGATTGAATAAAGAGATCTTCGAGAGTGGCCTCTTCTGAAGAAGCGGTATCTTCAGCGGGCTGTTAGATCACAGGCTCCTCCAGAAAGACATAGTCTTGATCAGCGGCAAT
>ERZ1645187.3810-NODE-3810-length-12508-cov-4.413956_pt1 | contig 12508 bp, 8 predicted proteins | sample MGYA00575352_ERZ1645187 | MGnify/ENA primary metagenome ERZ1645187 (study PRJEB40837, sample SAMN11349314) | freshwater sediment metagenome | isolation source: river sediment | host: Sediment | place: India: Wazaribad , New Delhi | collected 2017-02-21 ... | reverse complement strand
CGGCGTCGGTCATCGCGTAGCAGCCGATCGAGACGCAGGCGCCGTGCACCATCAGATACGACCCGGTGCGATCGTGCGCGCGGTCGAACGCGTTCGGATACCCGAGATCGAAACTCAGGTGGTAGCTGCTGTGCGGATTCAGTTGCTCGCCGCCGACGCGATAGATGCCTTCGGGCGCCTGGCCATCGCCTTCGCGCAGTTTCGGTCCGAGTTCGCCCGAGTACGTGCAGATCGGCCAGGTGTCGAGCAGCGCGTAGACACCGTTGCCGGTGCGCGCCCAGATCTCCAGTTCGCGCTCCTGCTTGTAGATGCGCAGGAACACCGGCGCACCCCAGTCCGAGCCGATCGCCCGCAGCCGCGCGCTCAGGTCGTCGCGCACGCGGCTTTCCGCTTGCACCGCACGACGCGAACTGGCGAGGCCGGTCTTCGCCAGCAGCGTCGCGCCGGTCACGGGCCAAAGAAAGAGCGCGAGGCTGGCCGCGGTCAGCAGCGTGAACCAGAAACCGCGCTGGCGCGAACGTGTCATGCGAGGAGCATATCGCGGGCCGCAGCCGCTATCCTTCGCCCCCGTTTTTCCGCTGGTGCGTTCCCGTGAGTTCAGTGTTTGACCCGGTGTTGCCGGGCGGTTCGCAGTTGCGCGCGTACTGGCGTGCGCCGGAAGGTTCGGCGCTGGCCCTGGCGCTGGTTCAGGCCGCGCGCCGACACGCGGGTCTGCTCGTCGCCGTGACGGCCGACACGCATGCGGCGCACGCGCTCGAAACCGAGTTGCAGGTGTTTGCGGGCGGCGCCTTGCCGGTGCTGCATCTGCCGGACTGGGAAACGCTGCCCTACGACGTGTTCTCGCCGCATTCGGAGATCGTCGCCTCGCGCATCGCGACCTTGTATCGATTGCCGTCGCTGAGCCGCGGCGTGCTCCTCGTGCCGGTGTCGACCTTGATGCAGCGGGTGACGCCGAAGCGCTGGCTGGCGGGCCAGAGCCTGGTCCTCAAGGTCGGCCAGAAGTTCGACCTGGAGCAGGAGAGGCGCCAGCTCGAGGCGGCCGGGTATCGGCATGTGCCACAGGTGTTCGAGCCGGGCGACTACGCCACCCGCGGCGCCCTGCTCGACCTGTATCCGGCCGGAGCCGATGCGCCCTACCGCATCGAGCTGCTCGACGACGAGATCGATTCGATCCGCACCTTCGATCCGGAAACCCAGCGCTCGCAGGACAAGGTCGAGCAGGTCTCGATGCTGCCGGCGCGCGAGTTCCCGCTTACCGACGCGGCGACCAAGGCCTTCAAGAACGAACTGCGCGAGCGCTTCGACATCGATCCGCGGCGCTCGCCGCTGTATCTCGACCTGCGCGAAGGCGCGGCGCCGGCCGGCATCGAGTCCTACCTGCCGCTGTTCTTCGAATCGCTCGACACGCTGTTCGACTACCTGGGCGGCACGCCGCTGTTCGCGCTGGCGCCGGGCGCGCTGGAGGCCGCCGAGCATGTCTGGACCCAGACCGGCGAGCGCCACGAGTCGCGGCGCCACGACATCGAGCGCCCGGTGCTGGCGCCGTCGGAACTGTTCCTGCCGCCACAGCAATTGCGCGAGGCCCTGAACCGCTTTCCGCGCATCGAGCTCGTGCCCGCCGGCAGCGACAAGGCGGCGATCGCGCTCGGCACCCAGCCGGCGCCGTCGTTGCCGATCGAACGCAAGCACGAGGACCCGGCCGCCGCCCTGCGCCAGTTCCTGCGCAGTTATCCGGGACGGGTACTGGTTGCGGCCGATTCGCCGGGTCGACGCGAAGCGCTGATCGACCTGCTCGCGAGTTTCGACCTGCGGCCGTTGACGGTCGGTTCCTGGCAGAGCTTCGTCGATGGCGATGCGCGTTTCGCGATCACCGTCGCCGCGCTCGACGATGGCCTGGCGCTCGACGAGCCGAAGCTCGCGTTGCTGACCGAGCGCCAGTTGTACGGCGAGCGCGTGCAGCAGGTGCGCCGCCGCAAGCGCGCCGGGCGCGATCCCGAGACCGTCATCCGCGACCTCGGCGAGCTCGCGATCGGCGCGCCGGTCGTGCACGAAGATCACGGCGTCGGTCGTTACCTCGGCCTGATGACGCTGGAAATCGGCGGCGAGACCGGCGAGTTCCTCGCGATCGAATACGCCAAGGGCGACAAGCTCTACGTGCCGGTCGCGAACCTGCACCTGGTCGGCCGCTACACCGGCAGCGCGCCGGAGAATGCGCCGCTGCATTCGCTCGGCGGCGAGGCCTGGGCCCGCGCCAAGCGCAAGGCGGCGGAGAAGGTACGCGACGCCGCCGCCGAACTGCTCGAGATCTATGCCAGGCGTGCGGCCAAGCCGGGCGTGGAGATCCATCTCGACGCCCCGGCCTACGCCCAGTTCGCGGAGAGTTTCCCGTTCGAGGAGACGCCCGACCAGGCCGCGGCCATCGAGGCGGTGATCGCCGACCTGGCGAAACCTTCGCCGATGGATCGGGTCGTCTGCGGCGACGTCGGTTTCGGCAAGACCGAAGTGGCCCTGCGCGCCGCCTTCGTCGTCGCCCAGGCCGGCAAGCAGGTCGCGGTGCTGGTGCCGACCACGCTGCTGGCGCAGCAGCACTACCAGAATTTCCGCGATCGTTTCGCCGACTGGCCGATCCGGGTCGAGGTGCTGTCGCGCTTCAAGTCCGCGAAGGAAACGAACGAGGCCCTGAAACTCGTCGCCGACGGCAAGATCGACGTGATCATCGGCACCCACAAGCTGCTCGCGCCCGAGGTGCGCTTCAAGGACCTCGGCCTCGTCATCGTCGACGAGGAGCAGCGCTTCGGCGTGCGCCACAAGGAGATGTTCCGCAAGCTGCGCGCCGAAGTGGACCTGCTGACGCTGACCGCGACGCCGATTCCGCGCACGCTGAACATGGCGATGGCCGGGCTGCGCGACCTCAGCATCATCGGCACGCCGCCGGCGCATCGTGTCGCCGTGCAGACCTTCGTGACGGTCTGGGACAACGCCTTGTTGCGCGAGGCCTTCCAGCGCGAACTGGCGCGTGGCGGCCAGATCTACTTCCTGCACAACGAGGTCGAGAGCATCCAGAAGATGGCCGCGACCCTGGCCGAACTGGTGCCCGAGGCGCGCATTCGCGTCGCCCACGGGCAGATGGCCGAGAAGGACCTGGAACAGGTCATGCTCGACTTCTACCGCCAGCGCTTCAACGTGCTGCTGTGCACGACCATCATCGAGTCCGGCATCGACGTGCCGAGCGCGAACACCATCATCATCCACCGCGCCGACAAGTTCGGCCTGAGCCAGCTGCACCAGCTGCGCGGCCGCGTCGGACGTTCGCACCACCGCGCCTATGCCTACCTGATCACCCCGGAGCGCAAGGCGATGACCGCCGACGCCGAGAAGCGCCTGGACGCGATCGCCTCGCTCGACGAACTGGGTGCAGGCTTCGCCTTGTCCACGCACGATCTGGAGATCCGCGGCGCCGGCGAACTGCTCGGCGAGGAGCAGAGCGGCCAGATCAGCGAGGTCGGCTTCACGCTGTACACCGAGATGCTGGAGCGCGCGGTCGCCGGCCTGAAGTCCGGCAAGGTGGTGGATCTCGAGAATCCGCATGCGGATCGCGTCGACGTCGAGCTGCGCGTGCCGGCGCTGATCCCCGACGACTACCTGCCCGACGTGCACGAGCGACTGACCCTTTACAAGCGCATCAGCATGGCCCGCGACGACGAGGCCCTGCGCGACCTGCAGGTCGAGATGATCGACCGCTTCGGCCTGTTGCAGGCGCAGGCGCAATCGCTGTTCGCGGTCGCGAAGATCAAGCTGGTCGCCGACCAGCTCGGCATCCGCAAGCTCGACGTCGACCGCGCCGGCGGGCGCATCCATTTCCGCCCCAAGCCGAATGTCGAGCCGATCGCCATCATCAAGCTGATGCAGGCCCAGCCCAAGGTCTACGCGCTCGACGGCCAGGACAAGCTGCGCTTCCGCCAGGAACTGCCGGAGCCGGCGCAACGCATCGAGTTCGTGCAGAAGCTGCTGGAGCGCCTGTCCGGTCGTTGAAGCACCGTAGGAGCGCCGCGTGCGGCGCGATGTTCTTGTCAGAGCACCCGCAGCAGGTCGCGCGGATGCTCGGCGTGCAGGTCGGCCCGGGCGAGTTCGGCGGCGTCGCCGAAACCCCAGCGCACGCCGACCGAGCGCATGCGGTGGTGGCGGGCGCCGTCGATGTCCATGTGGCGATCGCCGATCATCACGCATTCCTCCGCATGCAGGGCGAGCCGCGCCAGGGCTTCGCCGATCAGCTCGGGCTTGTGGCTGATGCGGCCGTCGACGGTGGCGCCGACGATGGTCTCGAAGCGATCGGCGAAGTCGAAGCCGGATACGATCTTGCGCGCATGCGGCTCGTTCTTGGCGGTGACGACGGCGATGCGGTGGCCGCGTTCCGACAAGGCATGGATGGCGTCGGCGATGCCCTCGTACAGGCTGTGCTCGGCATAACCGATGTCTTCGAAGCGCTCGCGGTAATACTCGACGGCGCGCTCGACGCGGACCGCGTCGCCGAGCATCGGCGCGAAGCTGTCGCGCAAGGGCGGGCCGATCCAGCGGCGCAGCTCGTCGTCGCCGGGCACCGGCTCGCCGAGGCGTTCGAATGCGTAGGCGACGCAGCGGGTGATGCCGACCGCGGAGTCGATCAGGGTGCCGTCGAGATCGAAGAACAGGGTCGGCTTCATCTCAGGCCCGCGGCTTGCGCAGTTCGACCGCGATGAAGCCGGCCATGGCCGCGAGGAACAGGCCGACCGCGGTCCACAGCGCGAAGTCGATCCAGTAGCCGGCACCCAGTTCCACCTCGCCGCCGGCCCGCGTCGCGAGCCAGATGCGCAGCAGGCTGATCGGCATCACGAACAGGGTCGCGGCCAGCGACGTGAGCGCCCCGTGCAGCAGGCCGTCGCGGCGGGCGAGGGCCCCGGCGATGGCGCCGCCGCCGATGTCGGCCAAGGCCGACACCACGCGAAGCGCGAAGGCCAGGACCGCGAAATGCGAGGGATCGACCAGGCCGAACAGCAGGCCGCTGCCGAAGCTCATCGCCAGGGCCAGCGCGATGTTGAATCCGGCCCCGGCGAGCAGGGCGCGCCAGACCAGCGGGCCGCTCACGAGGCGCGCGCCTTCAGCGCCGCAACGGCCGGCAGTTCCTTGCCTTCGAGGAACTCGAGGAAGGCGCCGCCGCCGGTGGAGATGTAGCCGACCTGGTCGACCACGCCGTATTTGTCGATGGCCGCCAGCGTATCGCCGCCGCCGGCGATCGAGAACGCATCGGACGCCGCGATGGCCCTGGCCAGGGCCTCGGTGCCGTGGCCGAAGGCGTCGAACTCGAACACGCCGACCGGGCCGTTCCAGACCACGGTGCCGACCTTCATGATGCGTTCGGCATAGGCCTTCGCGGTGTCCGGGCCGATGTCGAGGATCATGTCCCCGGCCTCGACCTCGGCCACGCGCTTCACCGTTGCCGGCGCATCGGCCTTGAACTCGGGCGCGACCACGACGTCGACCGGCAGCGGGATCTCGGCGCCGCGCGCCTTGGCATCGGCCATGATCTGCCTGGCCGTATCGATCAGGTCGGCCTCGTACAGCGACTGGCCGACCGGATACCCGCTGGCGGCGAGGAAGGTGTTGGCGATGCCGCCGCCGACGATGAGCTGGTCGACCTTGCCGATCAGGCTCGACAGCAGTTCCAGCTTGGTCGACACCTTGGAGCCCGCGACGATGGCGAGCAGCGGCCGCGCCGGGTGCTCCAGCGCCTTGGCCAGGGCGTCGAGTTCGGCTGTCAGCAGCGGGCCGGCGCAGGCAGTGCGGGCGAAGCGGATCGCGCCGTGGGTCGAGGCCTGGGCGCGATGCGCGGTGCCGAACGCGTCCATCACGTAGACGTCGCAGAGCGCCGCGTACTTGCGCGACAGGGCGTCGTCGTCCTTGCCCTCGCCGACGTTCATTCGGCAGTTCTCGAGCAGCACGATCTGGCCGGGGCTCACCGCCACGCCGTCGACCCAGTCGCGCACCAGCGGCACGTCCATGCCCAGCAGCTCGGACAATCGCTTCGCCACCGGCGCCAGCGAATCGGCCTCGCTCCACTGGCCTTCCTTGGGACGGCCGAGGTGGGACATGACCATGACCGCGGCGCCCTTCTTCAGCGCCAGCTTCAGGGTCGGGATGGATGCGACGATGCGCTGGTCCGAGGTCACGCGACCGTCCTCGACCGGCACGTTCAGGTCCTGGCGAATCAGCACGCGCTGACCGGCGACATCGAGATCGGCGAGGCGAAGCACGGACATGGCACACTCCGGAAACATTGGAAGGCGCGCATTACAACCGCAAGCCTGCGGCACTGCAACGAAAAATCCGGGCGAAGCCGGGACTTGACCCGGATCAAAACCCGCCCGGCGGCAAGGGCGTAGGCTTGCGGCCACTTAGGGAGCTTCCCGTGTCCGTCATCCCCGTCTTCGATCGCGAACTGCTGCGCCGCTACGATGGCCCCGGTCCGCGCTACACCTCGTATCCCACCGCGCCGCATTTCGACGCGCGCTTCGGCGAGGCCGACTACCGTCGCCACGCCCGCGCCAGCAACGACGATCCGGTGCCGAGCCCGCTGTCGGCCTACGTGCACGTGCCGTTCTGCCACAGCGCCTGCTACTACTGCGGCTGCACCCGCATCATCGCGCGCAATCCGGCGCGCGGGCGCGAATACATCGAACGCCTGGCGATCGAGATCGACCTCCAGGTCCGGCTGTTCGACCGCGACCGCCTGCTCACGCAGATCCATTTCGGCGGCGGCACGCCGAACTTCCTCGGCGCCGAGGGCATCCTCGCGATCATGGCCAAGCTGGAATCGGCCTTCAGCTTCGACCCCGACCCGAGCCGCGAATTCTCGGTGGAACTCGACCCGCGCCACGGCGACGCCCAGATGGTCGCCGACATCGCCGCCGCCGGCGTCAACCGCATCAGCCTCGGCATCCAGGACTTCGATCCCGAGGTGCAGAAGGCGGTGAACCGCATCCAGTCGGTGGCGCAGACCGCCGAGCTGATCGAGGCGGCGCGCGCGAACGGCATGCGTTCGGTCAACGTCGACCTGATCTACGGCCTGCCCAAGCAGAACGAAACCGCCTTCGCGCAGACGCTGGACACCGTGATCGGCATGCGCCCCGACCGCATTGCCGCCTACAGCTACGCGCACCTGCCGAGCCACTTCAAGGCGCAGAACCAGATCCGGGTCGAGGACCTGCCCAGCGCCGAGGACAAGCTCGGCCTGCTCGCGCTGGCCATCGACAAGCTGACCGGCGCCGGCTACGTCTACATCGGCATGGACCATTTCGCCCTGCCCGACGACGAACTGGTGCGCGCCCAGGAGCGCGGCGGGCTGCATCGCAACTTCCAGGGCTACTCGACCCGGGCCGAATGCGACCTGGTCGGCCTCGGCATGAGCTCGATCGGCAAGGTCGGCAACGCCTACGTGCAGAACGCCAAGGAGCTGCCGGCGTACTACACGGCCCTGCTGTCGGGCCACCTCCCGATCGTTCGCGGCTACGAGCTGACGGCCCAGGATCGCATCATCGCCGACGCCATCCAGAGCCTGATGTGCCACTGCAAACTGGAAAAAAATGCCTTCGGCCGGCGCCATGACCTCGTCTTCGACGAGTATTTCGCGGCAGAATTGGGACGTCTTGCACCACTGGCCGCCGATGGACTCGTCAACCTCAAGCCCGATTGCATCGAAATCACCCCGCGCGGCCGATTGCTCATGCGCGTCGTCGCGATGTGTTTCGACCGCCACCTGCACAAGGCGCAGGTCATTCCGCACAAGTATTCGCGCGTGGTGTAAGCCATGAGCCCGCAGGGCGGCGTCCTGCGCTGGCCGAGCCCGCAGGACCAGGGCGATGGCGACATCCAGCGCTTCTGCACCACCTGCGCCTTCGGCCGCGTCTGCCTGACCGACGGCTACGACAAGCGCGCGCTGGAAGACCTGCACTGCCTGGTCGAACACACCGCGCCCATGCATGCCGGCGAGGAAGTGTTCCGCCACGGCGAGCCGTTCGCGGCGATCTACGCGGTGCGCGCCGGCATGGTCAAGACCCGGCGCATCGACGAGCAGGGGCGCGAGCAGATCCTCGGTTTCTTCCTGCCCGGCGAACTGATCGGCCTGAACGGGCTGTACACCGCGCGGTATCCCTGCGACGCGGTCGCGCTCGACACGGTCACCCTGTGCCGATTCTCGTTCCCGCAGCTGAGCGTGCTGGCGACGCGCCTGCCCGGCATCCAGGAAACCCTGTTCCGGCTGATGAGCAAGGACATCGTCAACGCCGCCCTGCTCGGGGGCGACTACAGCGCCGACGAACGCCTCGCCGCCTTCCTGCTCAACCTGTCCGATCGCTTCGCGGAGCGGGGTTATTCGGCCACCCGGCTGCACCTGATGATGCCGCGCTCGGACATCGCCAACTACCTGCGCCTCGCCCCGGAAACCGTCAGCCGCGTGCTGCGCCGCTTCCAGGACGATGGCCTGATCGAGGTTGACAAGCGCGAAGTGCATCTGCGTTCGCCGGAGCGGCTGAAGCATCTGGCGCGTTGCGTGCTGCAGCAGTAGCCGGCGGATCGCGATTGTCTGACCTCGATCAGGGCGGAGCGGTCGCGCCGCGACGAGCATGACCATCAACTTGCAGGAGAAGTGTCATGAGTCAAACACGACGGTTGTGGTGGGGATTGGGGGCCTTGCTGGTCGCCTCCTTCTCCGTGTTGCTGTACATGGGCGGCGAGATCCATCGCGCCGCGCCGCCCATGCCCGAGGCGGTCGTCGCCGACAACGGCGAGACCGTGTTCACGCGCGCCGACATCGAGACCGGCCGCACCGTTTGGCAGAGCTTCGGCGGCCAGCAGCTCGGCTCGATCTGGGGCCATGGCGCCCTGGTCGCGCCGGACTGGAGCGCCGACTGGCTGCATCGCGAAGCGGTGGCCTGGCTCGACCTGCGGGCGCAGCAGGCGTACGGCAAGCCCTATGCCGAACTCGGCGCGGGCGATCGGGCTCGGCTCGAAGCCGAACTGAAGCCGGACATCCGCCGCAATACCTGGGACGGGAACGCGAAGACGATCACCGTGCCGGCCGAACGCGCGCAGGCCATCGCCGAGGTGCAGTCGCACTACGTCAGCCTGTTCGGCGACGCCGCCGACACCGCCGCGTTGCGCGAAACCTACGCGATGAAGAACAACACGGTCGACACGCCGGAGCACCGTCGCCAGCTCGCCGCATTCTTCTTCTGGACCTCGTGGGCCGCGGTCACCGAACGCACGCCGGGCGAAGCCTCGTACACGAACAACTGGCCGTACGAGCCGCTGGTCGGCAACGCGCCGACGTCGAGCAACTTCATGTGGACGGTGTTCAGCGTGCTCTTCCTGATCGCCGGCATCGGACTGCTCGGCTGGCACTACGCCGTCTACCACGGCAAGGACAAGGCGCCGCCGCCGCCGGCCACCGACCCGCTGCGCAGCCTGGTGCTGACGCCGTCGATGAAGGCCACGGCCAAGTATTTCTGGGTCGTGCTGGCGCTGTTCCTGGTGCAGATCTTCCTCGGCGCGACCACCGCGCACTACCAGGTCGAAGGCCAGGAGTTCTACGGGATCCAGCTGGCCGAGTACCTGCCGTATTCGCTCACGCGCAGCTGGCACACGCAGCTGGCGGTGCTGTGGATCGCCACGGCCTGGCTCGGCACCGGCTTGTTCATCGCGCCGGCGATCTCCGGGCATGAACCGAAGTTCCAGCGCGCCGGCGTCAACTTCCTGTTCGTCTGCCTGCTGATCATCGTCGTCGGCGCCTTCGTCGGCCAATGGTTCGCGGTGATGCAGAAGATGGGCCTGGCCCACAACTTCTGGTTCGGTCACCAGGGCTGGGAGTACGTCGACATCGGCCGCTTCTGGCAGATCTTCCTGTTCGTCGGCCTGATGCTGTGGCTGGCGCTGATGGGCCGCGCCCTGTGGCCGGCGCTGAAGCGCCGCGACGAGATGAGCTCGATCGTCGGCCTGCAGTTCCTGTCCACGGTGGCCATCGGCCTGTTCTACGCAGCCGGCCTGATGTGGGGCGAACACACGCACATCTCGGACGTCGAGTACTGGCGCTGGTGGGTCGTGCACCTGTGGGTGGAAGGCTTCTTCGAGGTGTTCGCGGTCGCGGTGATGAGCTTCCTGTTCGTCAAGCTCGGCCTGGTGCGCGGCAGCTCGGCGACGGCGAACGTGCTGTTCGCGACCATCATTTTCCTCTCGGGCGGCGTGCTCGGCACGTTCCATCACCTCTACTTCACCGGCACGACGACGGGCGTGGTCGCGCTCGGCGCCTCGTTCTCGGCCCTGGAAGTGGTGCCGCTGGCCTTCATCGGCATCGAAGCCTACGAGACCTACATGCACAGCCAGGCGACGCCGTGGATGGCGCGTTACCGCTGGCCGATCATGTTCTTCATCGCGGTCTCGTTCTGGAACCTGGTCGGTGCCGGCCTGTTCGGCTTCCTGATCAACACGCCGCTGGCGCTGTACTACATGCAGGGCCTGAACCTGACGCCGCTGCATGGCCACACCGCGCTGTTCGGCGTGTACGGCATGCTCGGCATCGGCCTGATGCTGTTCTCGATCCGCTGCCTGAAGCCGGACGCGATCTGGAACGAAGGCCGCCTGCGCGCCAGCTTCTGGACGCTGAACATCGGCCTGAGCCTGATGGCCCTGCTGACCCTGCTGCCGATGGGCCTGCTGCAGCTCAATGCCGCGCTCGAGAACGGTTACTGGTATGCGCGTTCGGCGGAGTTCATGGGCAAGCCGATCTTCGACCTGCTGGTCTGGCTGCGCGTGCCGGGCGACACGATCTTCTCGGTCGGCGCGCTGATCCTGGCCTGGTTCGTGTTCCGCCTCTGGGTGGCGCCGCGCAATGCGCCGCTTGCGATCGAAGACGGCGAAGCCGCACGCAGCTGAGTTGTCGTTCTCCACACGGGGCCGGTACGCTGCCGCGTCCGGCCCCGCTTCTTTTGATGGATTCCGCATGATCGCCTATTACCCGCAGATCAAGGCCGTGCACGTGCACGCCATCGGCCTGAGCTTCGCGATCTTCTTCCTGCGCGGCCTTCTGATGCTGGCCCGCTCCAGGTTCACCAACCACGCGGCATTGCGCTACACCAGCTACACGGTGGACACCGTGCTGCTGACCGCGGCGCTGATGCTGGCGACGATGCTGCACCAGTACCCGTTCGTGCACCACTGGCTGACCGCCAAGGTGTTGCTGCTGGTTGCCTACATCGTGCTCGGCGTGCTCGCGCTGAAGCGCGCGAAGACGCGCCAGGCCCAGATCCTCGCCTTCGTCGCCGCCTGCCTGACCTTCGCGATGATGTTCGCCATCGCCCGCGCCCACCACTGGGCGGGACCGTTCGCTTCCCTGTTCCGCTGACGGCTTGCATCGCGCGGCGCGATTGCGCAGGCTAGCCGCATGTCCTTCGAACTTGCCGACAACCATGTGCTGACCGGGCTGGCCGTTGCGCTCGGCGTCGGCCTGCTGATCGGCATCGAGCGCGAACAGCGCAAGGGTGCGGATCCCGCGCACATCGTCGCCGGTGTGCGCACCTTCGTGCTGATCTCGCTCGCGGGCGCGGTCGGCACCTTGCTGGGCACCGCGTTGACCGCGGTCGGCGCCGCCTTCGTGGGTCTGTCAGCGCTGGCGAGTTATCACCGCTCGCGCGAGATCGACCCGGGCCTGACCACCGAAATCGCGATGTTCGTGGCCTTCCTGCTCGGCGTGCTGGCCATGCACCAGCGCGAGCTGGCGGGTGGGCTGGGGGTGGGCGTGGCCCTGATCCTGGCGCTGAAGTCGCGCCTGCACGCGTTCACGCGCGAAGTGCTGACGCCGCAGGAACTGCATGACGGCCTGCTGCTGATCGCCTCGGCCCTGATCGTGCTGCCGCTGCTGCCGGACCGCGCCGTCGACCCCTGGCATGTGTTCAATCCGTACAAGTTGTGGCGCCTGGTCGTGCTGGTCATGGCCATCAATGCGCTGGGCTACGTCGCCCAGCGCGCGCTCGGCACCCGGCTCGGCCTGCCGCTGTCGGGCTTCGCCGGCGGCTTCGTGTCCGCCACTGCGACCATCGGCGCCATGGGCAGCCGCGCCAAACAGCACCCGGAGCATCGCCCGTCCTGCGTCGCCGCGAGCACGCTCGCGAACGTGGCCACGATCCTGCAGCTGGCCCTGGTGCTGGGCGCCTTGTCGCCGGAACTGCTGCGGACGCTCGCCCTGCCCCTGGCCGCCGCCGGCCTGACGGCGATGGTCTCCGCCGGGTTTTCGGGCTTCGCGGCCTGGCGCGACGGGCGCGAGGAAACACCGGCGCTGAAGGGCCGCCCCTTCCAGCCCACCCATGCCCTGGTCTTCGTCGCCTTGGTGTCGGGCATCCTTTTCCTTGCCGCGGTGCTGGCGCATTGGTTCGGCGACGCCGGCGCGCTGGCCGCGGCGGGTGCGGCCGGATTCGCCGATGCCCAC
>ERZ1645187.3809-NODE-3809-length-12508-cov-4.715892_pt1 | contig 12508 bp, 12 predicted proteins | sample MGYA00575352_ERZ1645187 | MGnify/ENA primary metagenome ERZ1645187 (study PRJEB40837, sample SAMN11349314) | freshwater sediment metagenome | isolation source: river sediment | host: Sediment | place: India: Wazaribad , New Delhi | collected 2017-02-21 ... | reverse complement strand
CCGGTAAATCACCGCCGGCAAATGGCGCTGCCCCGACGGTTTCTTCGGCAGCCGGTGAAATTTCGGCGGCGGAAATGCCGAGGGATTGCCAGGAGAAGGTTTCCTCCAGCGGTTCCTCAGAGATGGGAACAATGGGTTCTTCAACCGGCGGCGGAGTATCGGCTGGCGTGTAGTTCTGCAGCCAATCTGGCATGCCTTCCTGGGCGGGCAGCTCAACGGCTTCGCCGGCGGGCTCACCCGCGTCCTCGGCGCGACCTGGTCCTTCGGGTTCCTGAGAAGCCAGGCCGCCCAGCCAGTCGGGTAGATCACCGGCGGCTTCAACCGGCGAAAGCGGCTCCAGCGGAGCTCCCGGAGAGGAGGAGTCTTGAAGTTCAAATTGGCGCAGCCAATCGATGCTTTCATTTTCCGGGGTCGCGGCAGATTGAGCAGCCGAAGGCTCACTCTCCCAGGGGAAGACGCTGCCGGAGGTTGCTTCCTCAGGCAGGTTGAACGGGGTTTCCGCTGCGGGCTCGGATGCTTTTTCCGTTTTGTCCCCTTCGTCCGGTTTGTCCAACCAATCGATTGCCCCGTCGGATTGGAAGGCAGGTTCAGCCGCGTTGGATTCGCCGCCTCCCCGGGACTTGGACAGCCAATCGGCGCCGGCATCTTCCGCCGGGAGGGCGCTTTCGGTTTGCCCAGCAAGGTTGGCCAGCCAATCCTGATCCTCCTCTTGTGAAGAGGCGAGGGGTTCAATGGGCGGCTGACCGCCGGCCGGTTCCGCGGACCAATCGAAGGGCTGTTCCGCGGCGGGGGCTGCACCCTGATCCTGAGCATCTGACTGCCAGTTTTGCATATTGCGCAGCCAATCGGGTGTTTCGCCGGCTGCGCCGGCATCCAGGGGCTCGCCGACCGCATCCGCTTCGGGAGCGCTCGAGGGCTCCTCGCCCCGCAGGCTTTGCAACCAATCGGCATCGCCCGCATCCTCTGGTCCCGCGGATGGACCGGTGGAGGAAGAGGGTGCCAGGTTCTGCAGCCAGTCTGGCAAGGCTTCATCCGCCTGTTCCTCGGATTCAAAAGGCTGCGGTTGGCTTTGTTCTTCCTGGTTTCGCTGACGGATGCGTTGCAGCCAATCGGGAATTTCTTCGGCGGGTTGGGCATCTTCGCCGGCTTTCGCGCCGGTTTCGGGTTCTTCCCAGGCGGACGAATCCGAGTCGCCCCGCAGGTTATCCAGCCAGCCGGCCGTTGCGTCCAGTAAAGGCCGGCCGCAATTCTTGCAGGTTTCCGAACCGGCGGGGTTAAGGGTTAGACAATGTGAGCAGCGAATATCAGCCATAAGCTTATCCACTATACGGGCGGTCAGCGCCCATGAGAATGCGCAGCCCGGTGGTGAGACCACCCAGCGCAATGCCCAGTAAAATACCGCGCGCTCCGGCGATGGGTAGCATGTTAAGGGCTCCCAGGATATCCCGAACCACGGGCATTTGCGTTCCAATGGAGAGGAAACCGCTGCCGATCACCAGGAAGACGATGGTGCTGATGACGAAAACAACGGCCATCCAACCTTTTCGCCGTTTGAATAGCCGCAGGCTGGCGTAGGTCAGGCTGACGGCCAGGACTGCCATCAGGCTGGCTTCGATGGGCACCTGGATGGAAGTGATGATGTTCTGGAAGGTTCCCGATGCGGGACCGAAAACCAGGCCGACAATGAAGGTCGCTGCGAATGCCAGCAGCAGCAGGATGCTGTAGCGATCTGGCTCGCGGCGGTCTTTGATTTTGCGTCCGTGAACGAGCAGCAAATTGATGATGGCAACCACCGAAGCCACACCGGCCAGTCCGATTGCCCAATCCAACAAATAGATGCGGATATTGGAGAGGATCCCCAGGGGAACGAAGTAGCCGATCAGGATGATCAGTCCGACGGCGATGGCGATGGCGGTGGCGACAGGATTTCTCATAGGACTCCCACCAGATTGAGGAACACGCCTGCCAGCACGCCCGCCGCCAGCACCCAGCGTAGAATATCCTGGGCGCGCACACTGGCCGAATAAAACGGGCCGGCTTGCAGGTAGGCCGGCACTGCGTAAAGTTCCTCGCCAATCAGAGGCTCCTGCGTGGTGGCGTATAAAACCGCCTGGGCGGGGAGGGAATCGCTGCTGGCCAGGGTGAATGCGGAAACCTGGTCAGCTTCGTCAGTGACCAGGCCGATTTCAGGGCCAAAGTTGCCGATGAGCAGGTGGGTGGAGATGTGTTCGCTGCGCACCACCGGGAGGACGCCCGCCACGTACGAGAAGGGCGTGGGCCCGGCCAGGCGGCCGCGGTCGGGGTCGTATTGCTCGGCGGCATTGGCGGTGCGGTATGCCGCGCGCAGGCTGTCCTGGCTGAGAATGGCGAGGCTGCCGCTGCCTGAGGTGGCGATTGTCGGCCGGTCGCTGGCCGTGCTCAGGCGGGCAATCCGCTCCAACGAGGTCAATCCAACCAGCGCGGAGGTGTTGTTGCTGCTCAACAGGTCACCCTTACCCAGCGAGATGTGCAGGCGTGTGCCCTGCTCGACCGCCAGGCCGATGCCCCGGCGCAGGCGCTGGAAAGCCGGAATGGGTCGAAAAACGGGTTTCTTTTTATTTGCGGCTGGCAGGGAAAAAAACAGGATCAACCCCATCCCCGCCACCACGATGATCAGACCGATGATATTTTCAATGCTCATTACCGGGCTTCCTCCTCGCGGATGAATGCGGCAAACGACCGGCTTTCCGCTTCGTTTTCCAGCAGGTTGGCCAACGCCTGCCATTTTTGTACGTCGCTGCCAAAGAGCGGCTGGCCCAGATAAACAACCTGCGCAAAGAGCAATTTCAACGAGCCGGTAGATTCCAGCAGGGCGGCAAACGGTTCACTCACCCCCCACCGGTGCAAGAATCGAACCCATGCGGGCCAATAGGTACGGTCTGCCTGCATGGTATCAGTATAGCACAGAAAAATTGAGAAATATATACGCAAGAACTTTTATTCTGGTTTGATCCACAGCGACCTCCCGCCGCCCTGTTCCACGTAGGCCTGAAAAGCGTTGTGCATTTCATCCAAATCGCGCCACAATGAGCTGATTTGTGAGGGGTAAAGCTCGATGGCTGACCGCCAGGCGTCCAGCGCGGCGGGTGAAATGACAAACCGCCTGCGGCGCCAGCCGGGCAGCAGGTATTTTTGGATGTCCACGCCGGGCCGCGCTGCGTAGGGATAATCGGGATAGAAGTAGATTGGAATATTCAAACCCAATGCTGCGGCGCGAACCAGGCGGTGATCGATGTGGTCGCCCAGGCCCAGCGGCGCGGCCAGGCGGCAGTTACCTTCCAGCCGGGCTTTGATCTGTTCCGCCAGGCGTTCGGCCAGCGGGATTTCGCCTTCGGGCAGCGGCTGCCACAGGTCATTCTCGCCGTCCACCAGCGGGCTGCCGTCCGGCAGGCGGCGGTAGATGCAATCGGGCAGGTCAAAATGCACGGCGGTTGCGCCCACGCGGGCGCAGGCAGCCCGATCTTCAATCCGGCGGGCGGCCACCGATTCTGGGCCGGTTTGCCAGCGCTGTTCCAGGCTCATGGCAAACGGAGGGCGCGGCCCCGCCGGTGGATCGCCGGCGCAGATCGTCCAGATCTCAACCCGGCTGCCCTTAATGGCCAGTTCCCGGATGATCCCGCCGCAGGAGAGGACGGCGTCATCGAGATGCGGCGATAGAAATACCCAGTTTGGTTTGCTCATTGGTACCTTATGGAACCTGGCCGGAATTGGGGTCCACCATCAGGCTCGAAACATCCACGGCTTCGAAATCCGAACCCTTGAGCGAATCAATTTCATCCTCATACTCAAAGGCCACCGGCAACCCGGGCTGGCCGGCGCCGACCACGTTGTAAGGGATGCCGATCGGGCTGCCGTTCCACAACCCGGAGCCAAAATCCAGGTGGAAATGTGCGTCGCGGCCGATGCTCTCGATATAGGCGTTTGAGTTGAGGTCAACGGGCAGTTGGTCGATGCGCGCGTTCCAGATGTTGTTAGTGGGCAGCAGCGGACATCCCTCGAGTGTGGGTCCGCCGGCTCCCTTTTGGACCAGCGGCAGGTACAAAACCGGGCTGCCCTCCGCTGCCCCGGCCTGGCGGACCACTGTGGCAACCGCTGCCGCAACCAGGAGAAGGACGATCAAGGCAGGCTGGAATTTTGTAAAGCGCATACAGGTATTGTAACAAATGCTTTACCCAACGTAGCTGTTCGCACCTTACAGACGATTTCCAAAGGTATAATTAGCCTGCATGGAAAAACTGCTCAAAGAAATCCAGAATCTGACCGGTTTGAAGTTGACGGCGCGGCAGGCGGCTGCGTTTCAGCGTTATGAGCAACTGCTGATGGAGTGGAATGCTCGTTTCAACCTGACGGCCGTGCGCGACGTGGAAGGCGTGCGCACCAAGCATTTTTTGGATTCATTGACCTGCATGCAGGCCTGGAGGGAGACCCCGCCTGGAAAGCTGATCGATGTGGGCACCGGGGCGGGGTTTCCGGGCATTCCTTTGAAAATCGTTTTACCGGCCATGCAGCTCACGCTGGTCGAATCGGTGGGGAAGAAGGCTGATTTTTGCCGGTTGGTGGTGCAGGAATTGGAGTTGGACAAGGTCCAGGTCGTTCAGGCGCGCGCGGAGGATTTGGGACAACAAGTCGCCCACCGCGAGCAATACGATTGGGCGGTGGCCCGCGCCGTTGCCACCTTGCCCGTCCTGGCCGAATATTTGCTGCCGCTGGTCCGCGTGGGCGGCGGCATGCTGGCTCAAAAAGGCGAAGGCGGACCTGCTGAAGCCCAGCAGGCCGAGCGCGCGATAAAATTACTGGGCGGCTGTCTGCGCCACTTGAAACCCGTGCACTTGCCCGGCATCGCTGAAGACCGCTACCTGGTGATCATCGATAAAATCGCCAGAACGCCGCCGCAATATCCGCGGCGGGTGGGACTGGCGGCCAAAAAAACGCTGTAGTCGCTATTCCTGCGTGACGATGCCGCTCTCCACCCGGCAGATCTGGCTCTGGCGGACAAACTCATCGGAAAAAAGGTGCAGGTCGGTGGTGGTGAGCAGCGCCTGCTCGCAGTTGTTCAGGTAATCCAGCAGATCGGCGCGGCGCTGCAAGTCCAACTCGGCCAGGGTTTCATCCAGCAACAGAATCGGCCAATGGCCGGTTTTCGCTTTCAGCCAATCCATCTCGGCCAGCTTCAGGGCAAGCAGGGTGGTGCGCACCTGGCCGCGCGAGCCGAAATCGCCCAGGTCGATGCCGTTGCCCAGGAAGCGGATTTCGTCGCGGTGTGGACCAATGGTGGTCACCCCGCGCGCGATTTCTTCGGAGCGGATGCCGGCCAGTCGCTGCTGGAAACCCTGGCGGATTTTTTCCACCGTCAGGCTGCCGCGCTGCGGCGCGGTTTGAATGGGCAGCAGATACTGTCCTTCCGGCGAGGGTAAAGGGTCATAGGAGGGTTGGTACACCAGCCGCAACACTTCGCTGCCGCGCGTCAGGCGGTCGTGGGTGCGCGCCGCCAGCTTTTCCAGTTGCTGAATGGCCTGGATGCGGTTGTAGATGAGCACCGCGCCGCGCGAAGAGATAGTGTCATCCCAGAAGTCCAATTGCGCAGGGTCGCCGCCGCGCTCGCCGAGTTGCTTGAGCAGCGCATTGCGTTGCGAGACGCCCTGGGCGTAATCGGACAGGGCCTGCGCGTAGCCGGGAACGGCCTGCGAGATGGCCAGGTTGAGGTAGCGGCGGCGTTCATCCGGGCCGCCTTCCAGGATGCGCGTCATTTGCGGCAGCAGGATGACGGCGGTGAATTTGCCCAACGCCTCGCCGGGCGAGCGTTTCACGCCGTCCACCAGGATTTCCTTGCGCAGGCGCGTGCCGTTGATGCCGACTGCGTCCTGGATCAGGCGCACCTCCAGGCGGTGCTTGTGCCCGCCGACCAAGTAATCGGCCACCAGCCGGGTAACAGCCTGGGTTTCCTGTCCGGCAATGAAATTGATCAATTGCCGGTCATTTTGCGCGTGGAACGAATTGAGCGTCGCCAGGTAGTACACCGCTTCGAGCAGGCTGGTTTTTCCCTGGGCGTTGTTGCCAACCAGCAAAAGAATCCGCCCAGGCAGTTCAATGTCCAGGCGGGAGAACGCGCGAAAATTGGTCAGCGAAAGATGCGTCAGGTGCATATTAATCGACCGGGGCTTCTTCTCCCTCGCGCGGCTTCCACACGCGCGTGGCGCGGTCGGTATACACGATCCCGTCGAGATGGTCGATTTCGTGCTGGAAGATGCGCGCCAGCCAGCCGTTGACTTTATATTTCACCGGTTGCCCCCGGCGGTTTAATCCCTTGACGGTCAGGCCGGTGTGGCGGTCCACCTCACCAACCAGGCCGGGAACTGACAGGCAGCCCTCGATGCCCAATTCCGTTTCTTTAGAAACCTGGACAATTTCAGGGTTAACGAGGACGTACAGCTTTTTGGGACCATCTTCGTCTTCTTCATCTTCGGCATATTCAACCACGATGACCCGCTGTAAAACACCCACCTGCGGGGCAGCCAGGCCAACGCCGGGCGCTTCGCGCATGGTTTCAATCATGTCATCGATCAGGACTTGAAGGTCGCTGTCGAAGGCGGTTACTTTGTGAGCCTTGCGCCGGAGGACCGGGTCGGGCAGAAAAACAATTTCACGTAGCGCCATTTCACTCTTCTCTCTACCAGATAATTCGATCGACTTCCGCTTTATTTTACTCGTTTTCTTCCTCTTCGTCATCCAGGTCTTCATCATCCGCGGGCGTCTGGCCGGTGGTTTCCTGATGGTAAATTTCCAACCATTCCGCCAGGCGGCGCTGGTCGTTATCATCCTCCTGCTTCTGTTTTTGCAACTTTTTATTATAAAGGCGCTCAAAGATTTCCCGCTGCACTTCGCTGGGATTGAACACGTTGTTGAAGGTCAACGAGGCTTCGCCCACGCGGATGAAAACCGTGCCGAAATTGAGGATCAGGTGGATAAGATTTGGACGTTCGTAATCGATGCTGAGGATATTTTCCAACGGCGCGGTCCGTTTTTGTTCCACGCCCAACGGCCGTTTGTAGATGTCGATCAATTCCTTGTCGGAAATAATGTAGCGGTCGTTGCGCCAGTCAATGTATTGATACAACCACCACGCGCCGAAGGTTAGCAGCAGGAGCAGGCAGAGCAGCACCGTCGAGGATAGGGTGAGTAACGTAAAAACGTTTACCAGCCGCAGGATGAGCAGCGTCAGGGTTAAAAACAACAACAGGGTCGGCAGAATGACCTTGCCCAGCAGCATAAACCAATGCGTGCGATAGGTGATGACGCCGTTGACTTCGGTGCGCAGCATAAACAGATCCGACAGCGCATTGGGCAGAGTGCCGGAGTGAATGGTTTTGGGAACTTCCTGTTCGGCTGTCTGGGCAGCTTGATCCTGTTCATCCAGGCCGATGTGCTGGCGAATGGTGTGGCGAATGTTTTGGGTTTTATTGCGTTGCGCGTGCAGCCTTGCCCGGTCTCGCCGGTTGTCGAGCAGGATTTTTACCTCGGCGGGCATGGCAATCCCGGGCAAGGTCAGCGCGCCGGTGAAGGTTCGGATGATCAGGTCGCCGTAATCCAGCCAGCGGCCGATCTGGCTGGTGGTGATGTCATCCGCAAGGATGGCATCCAGGGGAACTTCCTGGCGGCTATCATAGATGAGGGCAATTTTTTCCTGAAACAGCACGCGCCGGCTGGTGATGATGGAATAGTCATTGCTCCAATCGAAGACCACCCAGGCCACCCATCCCACCGAAACCAGCGCCGTGACCAGGGTGATGATGAAGAAGATCATTAGATGAAGGGTGGCATACAGATAGATCCACAGGGGGAGCAGGATGAAGGTGATCAGCGTGGGCAAGATCAACCGCGGGATCAGATAATATCCGCTGCGCCGGCCGATGTAATAGATGGTCTCGCGCGGCGCGATCCACGGAAAGGTCAGATTGATGAAGTGGCGGAAACTTCTGCGAATCAACAAAAAACGTTTTTGCAGGACGGGATATCGGTCGGCAAACTCTTTGATCCGGGCGGAATCGAATACCAGCAGGATGACTTCGGTCAACGCGCTGGCATTGCTTTGTCGCAACATTTCCTCCTCAAGGGTTTCCAGACCGAAATAATCGCCTTCATCCAGCGAGCCCAGCGTTTCATCGCCCTGGCTGGTAACCCGGGTGAGTTGCACACGGCCGCTCAAGATGATGTAAAAGGAATCTGCCTGGCTGCCCTGCTCATATATCAATTCTCCCCTGGATAGCACCAACCGCGAAGAGCTTTCGGCCATGCTCATCATTTGCGCCTCACTCAGGTCGTGAAACAGCGGCATTTGTTGCAGGATCTGCACGGTCGAAATTTCATCAGTCATGTGATAAGTATAGCTCCAAATCTGGTAGAATCGTCTCTGGCGAGATTGCCAATGAGGAGTGAAAATTTGCGAGGAAAAAGATTTCCTTTTTTACGCTGGATTTCGATTTTTCTGGTGTTGGTGGCGATGCTGTTGTTTGTGGTCCAACTGGTCACTTACAGCAGGATACGTGCCAATTTTGCGCCGGGCACGGTGATCGCGGGTGTCCCGGTGGGCGGGCTCAACCAACAGCAAGCCGCCGAGCGCCTGGTGCAGGCTTACAGCATTCCCGTGGAAGTGCATTACGGCTCGGCGGTCATTCAAATCCGCCCGGCAGTGGTCGATTTCGATTTGCAATTGGAAACCATGCTGGCAGTAGCCGATCAACAGCGCGTGAATCAACCTTTCTGGTCGGCATTCTGGGGTTACCTGTGGAACCGCCTGCCCACGCCGATTGCAGTGCCGTTGCGGGCTACATTTTCTGAAGAGCGACTGCGCGCCTACCTTGTAAGTGAGGTGGCTGCGCGCTACGACCAGCCCCCCAGCGCAGCTCAACCGGTGCCGGGCAGCACCAACTTCTCGGCGGGCAATCCGGGCTTGACCCTGGATATTGATCGGGCGGTGATTTTAATCAGCGATGCGCTGCGGTCGCCGTCAGCCCGCGTGGTCAACCTTTCGGTGGTTTCGGTTGACCCTCCGCGGCCTTCGTTTCAAAATCTGCAAATCCTTTTGCAGCAGGTCATCGATGCCTCAGGTTTTGACGGCCTGACCGAATTGTATTTAATGGATTTGCAGAACGGCCAGGAGATCAATTTTGCCTATCAAAACGGCGATCATCTGACGCCCGGAATTGCCTTTACAGCCGCATCGACCATGAAAATCCCCATCATGGTGTCAACTTACCTGCGACAACCTGAACCCCTTCCGATGGAATTGGGCGAGTTGATGACGTTGATGATTGAGCGCTCCGAAAACGATCCAGCGGACCGCCTGATGGAACAGGCTTTGGGTTCGAACCTGGGGCCGTTGCAAGTGACGGCCGATATGCAAGCCCTGGGCTTGCCCAACACCTTCCTGGCGGGTTATTTCTATGTCGGCGCGCCGCTGCTGCGCAGTTTCTCCACGCCGGCCAATCAGCGCAGCGACGTTAACACCGCGCCGGACGTGTACAATCAGACCACGGCAGCCGAGATGGGGATGCTATTGGCCGATATCTACCAATGCGCGCAATCCGGCGGCGGCACGTTTGCAGCGGTGTTTCCGGGCGAGATTTCTCAATCGGAATGCCGGCAAATGGTGAACTACCTGGTATTGGACAAGATCGGCGTACTTTTGCAGGCCGGCCTGCCTGAAGGCACTCAATTTGCGCATAAACATGCGTGGGTGACCGATCCGACTGACGGAGTCATTCACACCATCAGCGACGCCGGCATCGTCTATACGCCGGGCGGCAATTACATTCTGACCGTGTACCTTTACCATCCCACGCAGATAATCTGGGATCAGGCGAACTTAATGGTGGCTAAATTGTCGATGGCGGTGCACAACTACTACAACCTGGCGCCGTGAGTCTCAATCGCGCCCCAGCAGGGCAGCCTGCAGGCGGTCGGTCAACTCGGATTCGGGAATGCGTGCCCGCATGCAGATTTCGCGTTGCAGCTTGCGCAAGGCCGGCAGGCACGACTGGATCCCGGCGCTAAAGCGGCTGTAGCGCTGGCTCAGGGCGTTGATGCGCTGGTCCAGTGTGACCAGGCGGCTGCCTTCTGATAGTTTATCGGCCAGAAAAACCACTTTTTCTTCCCAGGTGCGCGGCGCAAGTTGATCATCCAGCAGGTGGGTCAGGATATGCCGGCGGGCGATCTCGGCGAGCTCGAGTTGGCCGCGTTCAGCCAGGATGCGGGCGGCGGCTTCACCGTGGTTAATGCTGGATTTGTGCAGCGTGTTGACTTTGGCAAGGTCGTGCAGCATGCCTCCACGCTGCGCCAGCAAGGGATCCACCTTCTCGCCGGCAGCGCGAAGCCAGATGGCCAGTTGGTAGGCGATGCTGGCCACGCTTTGGACGTGCAGGAGCAGGTTGGCCGGAACCTGCTGCTCGACCAGCCAGCTCTGGGTTTGATTCCAACCTGGCAGCCGTGGAGCAGCCAGCGCGGTGGGCAGGTCGTCCATGCGCTGGATTTCGATATCGTGCAAAGGCAGCAATCCGGGCGCCGCAATCCCGGATGGGTTGTACCAGACGGCCAGCCAGCCCGCCTGCCACGCACCGACCACATCGGTGGCGTAACCATCTCCGACCATTACATATTCCGGGCCGGGCGGCATGGCTAGCTGGATGGATTGAAAGTAACTTCGCTGAGGTTTTTTGCTCTCAACTTCATGGCCGGTAAAGATTTCCTGAATGTAACCATCCAGATCGACGCGCCGGAGCGCGTCACGAAGCCGGGCAGCGTTCGAATCGACCGCATTGGAGGCAACGATCAGGTGGTAATCAGGTGAAAGGCTTGCCAGGGCAGCCTGCGCTCCGTCCACGGCGGCCACTTCCGGCCAATCCGCCATCACGCCGTGGAATTGCGGCAACTCAACCATGAGCGTGTTGCCCCAATCCAATGCAACGACTGTTTTTTGATTTTTGTAATTGTTCAAATTACCTCAAGATTAATAAAAATAACCATCTCCGGTTCAGCCCGGGAAAGCTGCGGAGAATTATAAACCCGCTGCTGCGCTGAAGATCATTTTGCCTGTGCGGTCCGTTGCCCTGACCGGCCGAAAATGATCGGAAGCAGGGGCAGAGCCAGCAAATTGAGCCCCGCGATGACGGCAAACGTTCCGCGGTATCCGATGGAATCCACCAGGAATCCGCTTAGCCCCACGCCAATGGCGGTGCCCAAATTGGCAACTGCCATGAGAATCGAAAACATAGAGGCGGCGATGCGCGGATCGGTGAGACGCATGGAAAGCGCGAAGTAAACCGTTTCATAATAGCCGTAGGCCAGACCAAAAAGCGCGGCCAGCGGCCAGGCCATTTGCGGTGAAAAAATGAAGGAAAGCGCCAGTATGGCGGCAAGAGAAGCGATCAGGGCCCCTTTAACAGCGCGCTGGAACCCAACCCGGTCGGTGAGACGGCCGCCGGTGACGCCGCCCAGCACTACGCCGATGCCCCAGACGGCTGTATAAAAACCGGCTTGCGTATAGGTGATTTGAAAACTTTCTTCCAGGAAAGGATTCAGGATCTGGCTGGCCGCATTGATCACCAGCGAATAAACCGCGCCCAGCAGCCCAAGCGTAATCACGGCGGGTTTCACCAACGAAGAGAAAGCGCTCCATTCAAATTTTTGGCCGGCCGGCCGGGCTGATTCACGCGCCATGAACACCAGCGGAATGGGCAGTAGCGAGAGGGCTGCGAGGATATAAAACACAGCCGGCCAGGAGCGGTCGGCGACAGCGCCGAGCCCGGCTGCCACCACCACCATGCCCAGCGCGCGCCCACCGACCATGAGCCCCTGGATGGTGCCCTGTTCGGCCTGCGACGTCGTATCCAGGGCCAGGCCATCGGTACAGGTGTCGTAAAGCGCCATTCCACTCATGAGCAGGAAGGCTGTCAGGATATACAGCCCGTACTGTTGCACGGGTTGGATGAGTGGAATCACCAGGAGGCAAAGCGTTTGGATGACCAGACCGATCAGGATGTAAGGCTTGCGGTACCCCAGGCCCAGCAGATTGACCCGGTCGCTGAGCATGCCCAGGAAAATCTTCAGCACGAAAGGGATCATCGCCAATGCGCCGACAATCCCGATACGGCTCATGCTCATATCGAAACTGCGCAGGTAGAGCGAATTGAGCGCGGTGTAATAGCTGAAGACGGCGCCCTGCGCGAAATACAGGGAGGCAAACAAACTGTAACGAAGGATGCGTGAAGGCGGCATGGGATTTCTCTGTTGAGCAGGATAACCAAGTATAGAAGATCGCAGTTGTTCCGTCAATTGGAAACAAAAGAAAAAAGGGATGAACAATGCGATGTTTTCGCAGAGGCAGCGTTGCCACAAGTGGCGCTGCTCAAACGGGTTATACTTGCCAGAACCGAGAGTTTACAGTATAGTCACGGGGTATCATCTAAAAATCCCC
>ERZ1645187.3806-NODE-3806-length-12512-cov-111.165610_pt1 | contig 12512 bp, 14 predicted proteins | sample MGYA00575352_ERZ1645187 | MGnify/ENA primary metagenome ERZ1645187 (study PRJEB40837, sample SAMN11349314) | freshwater sediment metagenome | isolation source: river sediment | host: Sediment | place: India: Wazaribad , New Delhi | collected 2017-02-21 ... | reverse complement strand
TCGGGAAAGAGTTCGGCATCGGTCACGAATTTCGGTGACCAGTTGGTGGCACGAGCGATGTCGTACCATTCTGAGCGGTCGAGCAATGCCATGGCGTTTCCCTGGGTTGGGTTGGTCTTTTCTCGGTTGCCCCGGCGAGGTCTCGCCCACGCCGGCAGTGTTCAACAGCAAGACGAATGCCAGACCCCGTCGATCGCGTCGGATGCTGCCGCGCAGCATTTCGATTGCCTTCCCATGGCTTTGGCGAATTTGAATATTCTCGAAATTTTTTCCCGCCGCGCCGTCGCGCGCGGACCGGATCTCGCAGTGCACCCGACATTTTACTCGCCGGTCGGCTCGTACGAATACATCGCTTGATGAAATTCGCCGGTAGACCCGTTTTCTCGTTTCATCATTTGATCAAATCGATGTCTTCGTTTGTTCAAGCCACCTCGTCTCGAATGGTCGAAATCGGGCGAATACACGAAATGAGACAGATCCATCTCACCTACACGGCGCCATGCTGATTTGGTGGGGGACGGAAACGAGATCACTCGAGATTCGAATGGCAGAATTTCTGGAAGAGATCTTGGACGGCTCGACGGAAACAAATCGAGCGCCCGCCGATCGCTCGGCGTGCGCTCGCAGCATCGAGACGGGCCTCCCGCCGCCTCCCGGCCGAGCCATGCTCCCGGCCGGGTGGGTGCGAGGATCAGAAGCGGTAGGCGATGCCGGTGAAGACCACCGTCGGATCGAGCCGCACCTTGGCGGTCACCGGCGTCGGACCGAGATTACCGGCGGCGTCGACCGACAGGAACAACTGCTTCACGTCGACGAACGCCGCCCAGTGCCGATCGATGGCATAGTCGACACCCGCCTGCAGCACGAAGGCCGGCGCGCCCTTGACCGAGAGATTGGTCACCGCACCGTCCTTCGCGTCGAAGATGATGGCGTAGGCGCCGCCGAGGCCGACATAGGGCTTGATCGCACCGAAGTCCTTGAAGTGATAGGTCGCGGTCAGGGTCGCCGGGCCATAGGTGACCTTGCCCAGATTGCCGAGACCGGCGGCGGTGCCACGACCGTCGAGCGCCGTGGTCGGCGGGAAGCCGGCGCCCAGCTCCAGCGCGATGGCGTCGGAGACGAAATAGCCGACGGAGAAGAGCGCCGCCAGACTGTTCGACGCCCGCGCCGACGCACCGGGCACCTGCCCCGCCGCAGTGAACAGCTTGGCGCTCGAGTTGAACAACACCCCGCCCGGCCCGAGCTTGAAGAACCACTTCGGGTCCTCCGGCTTCGCCGGCCCACCGACATCGGCGGCGAAGCCCGGTGCCGAGACGACGAAGAACGCGGTCGCCGCACACAGCGCGCGGATGGTGGATTTCGTGTCGATTCTCATATCGTCCCCCCAGAATCGGTTCCCTCTCGCGACATCCCCGGGCGATCCTTCGGATCGCCGGTCGTACTTCCGATGCCGCTTCCATTCCCCCGCCCCGACGAAGCCTCGACATCGGCTCCGCCGAGAGGCAGCGAGACCCAGATCTGTCTTCGGCCCCGTCGGCTCTGCGACCTCGCCTCGTTCTGCGCTGTTTCGACCGCTCGATCACGTTCGGTATCGGCGATGGAAAGTCGAGTTCAGCGAACGGATACTAGCGAGAGATCTTTCGCATTCTCGGAGAAAGTTGGGTATTTACGCCCAAGTTGGGCATGAACACTCCATTTCACCGAATGTATCAATTCTGCAACGGAGGCTGCTGGTCGGAGAGCCGCCGACGAGGCCCCGCCCCTACCGCTCCTCCGCCGGCATCGCGAACAACACCGAAGCCTGCCTGAGCCAAGCCCCGACGTCGGCGACGACGATCCCCGTCGGCCCGCTGCGGGTGAAGCCGCGGTCGCAGAGCCGTCCGACCTTGCGACGCACCGTCTCGCGCGGCACGGCGAGGAACTCGGCGAGCTGCAGGTAGGTGCAGGGGGTCAGCCGCGGGATCTCCCCCGACGCGTCGATGCCGAGATGCCCCACCGCCAGGAAGATCAGGAGATCTTCGGCGGCGAGCCCGTCGACGGCCCGCGCCTCTCGCGCCGCACGCAATAGACGGCCGGTGTGCCGCGAGGTCGCTACGAGCGCGTCGCGGTCGAACGGCTCGCTTCCCCGTGTCGCTCTTTCGCCGCCCATCGCCCACGACCGTTCAGATACCTCGGAAGACCGGGCTCTTCTTCTCCGCCCCGTCGGAGGCGGTGAGGAAGCGCTCGGTGAAGATGTGCTTCTCGAACAGCCGCCCCTTCATCAGCGCCCCGATCGACGCCTCGATCATCGGCGGCGGTCCGCAGAGATAGGCGGTCTGTCCCTCGAACTTCCCGTCGAAGAGTCGCGTCGCCACCTCGTGGACGAAGCCGCGCTCGCCCGCCCAGTCGCTCCGCTCCGGCTCGGCCGACAGCGCCGGCACGTAGCGGAAGTGCGGGTGCTTCGCCGCCAGACCCTCGAAGAGGTCGCGGTCGTAGAGATCGGCCTCCGTGCGCACCCCGTGGATCAGGGTGATCGGCGCGCCGTACCCTTCCGCCAGCAGGTCGAGGATCATCGAGCGCGGGCTCGACACGCCGGTGCCGCCGGCGAGGAACAGGAGCGGTCCGCCGCGCGACTTGCGCACGAAGAAGCGGCCATAGGGGCCGGTGAGAGCGACGCGGTCGCCGACCTTCAGCGTGTCGTGGACCCAGCCGGTGCCCTTGCCGCCCGGCACGCGCCGGACCTGCAACTCGACCCGATCGTGCTCCGCCGGCGGATTGGCGATCGAGAAGGCGCGGGTGCCGTCGACCGCGGGGATCGCCAAGTTGACGTACTGGCCGGCCTGGAAGTCGATCGTGGTTCCCGCGTCCAGCGTCAGACGGAGACCCTTGACGTCGTGGGTGAGGTCGTCGATCGCGGTGACGGTCGCGGCGAAGTCCTTGACCGCGATGCGGCGCTGGTCGGGATCCTCGTCGATCTCCGCCTCGATGGTGACGTCGTCGAGGAGGCGCGCCGTGCAGGCGAGCGTCTTGCCGTCCGTCCGTTCGAAGTCCATCAGCGCGAAGGGCGAGGCCTCGGCGTGATCGACCTCGCCGTCGACCACGTCCACCTTGCAGGTGCCGCACAGCCCATGACCGCAGGCATGGGGCAGCCAGATGCCGTTCCGCAGGCAGGCGTCGAGGATGGTCTGGCCCTCCTCGACATGGATCGTCTCGCCGAGCGGCTCGATCGTCAGGTCGTGCCCCATGATGCGATCCTCGGTCTCAGCTCGCAGAGCTCTTGAAGCCCGCGAGACCCGGCGTCCAGAAGCGGACGAGGGACTTGTGCTTCATGCCGTTGGCCTCGAGCGAGGCGCCGAAGTCGGGCGTCTTCGTCACCCCGTCGATCATCCAGGTGACCTTCGACCAATCGATCGCGCCTGCCTCCGGATGGGCGGCGTAGTGGGGGGCGATCACCTCCGAGACGAGCGCCCCGAAGGGCATCGCCGGCGGCAGCGGGAAGGCCAGCGCCGCACAGAAGGAGAGATGCTCCTCCCAGTGGACGTAGACCAGCATGTTGCCGTGGAAGTTCTTCATGGGATCGCGGTATTCGATGTTCTTCGCGTAGTTCGCGTTGTCGAGGGCCTGCACCGACATGTTTCTCTCCCCGAGAGATCGTGACGGCACGAACCGTCACGATGCTCCCTCTCGTTCTTGATGATCAGACGGCGTCGCGGACCTTCCCGGCGTGCCACTCGTTCCACAGCTTCTCGTCGGGCGAGCCGACGTAGTCCATGTTGTCGGCGCCGACGTTCATCCGGTAGTAGTTCAGCACGTCCGGAATGGTCGCGCCGCCACAGTTGCCCTGGAAGATCTGATGCACCGGCAGCCACGACTGGGCATACTTCTCCGGCTCGCCGTCGAAGATGTCCTTACATCCGTCCGAGCAGGTGTGATACGTCTCGCCGTTCACCTCGGAGCAGCGGAACGAGATCTTCGACGGGTCGTCCTTCTCGGTGTAGACCATCGGGATCTGGCAGACCTGGCAGAGCTGCGGCAGCGCGTTGTTGTAGAAGCGCTTGCCCTGCTTCTCCATCTCCGCCCACATCTCCCAGCGCGGGCGATAGTACTTGTCGAAGGTATTCGGGTACTTCTCGCTGAGCCAGTCGAGATGGGCCTTGTCCGGCATCCAGGTGTGGAACGCCGCGGCATGGCTGTACTGGTAGAAGGTCGCCCAGTTCTGGTGCGAGATGTGCTCCGCCTCGGCGGTGGCGACCTCCGCGTACTTCGGCACCTTGAGCCCGTAGCGGGCGAGGTCGGTGAACAGCGAGCCGCCGGCCTCGGTGAAGTAGATCTCCCAGGCCTCCTTCCAGCTCATCACCGGCTTGGGCAGCATGTAGTCCATCATCATGGCGACGAGGCCGAGGACGCGGTGACCGCGCCAGAACCACTTGTCGACCCACTTCTGGACGATCGGCAGGTTGTCCGGATGCTGCTCCAGCAGGAACTTGATCACCTCGATGCCGAGGGTCATGTGACGGCTCTCGTCGGACTGCGCCGAGAAGCCGAAGGTGACGGTCGACATGTCGCCGTTGTAGGCCGCGCCCGACATGAAGGGCACGAACAGCAGGTTGGTCAGCACGTATTCGAAGGCGAAGCCGATCGCGATCATGTACTCGAACGGCCCGGCCGAGCGCGCGTCGTCGAAGAACGACTTCGGCACCGAGAGATACCACACGCGGTCGTGCATGTGGCGGAACTCGGCGATGCCGTCGAAGTACTTGTTGTAGTGCGAGATCGTATGGATCTGCGTCTGGACGTGACGCAGCTCGTCGAGCGACTGCATCTGGCAGGCGACGCGCGGGCCGACGCCGCGCAGATGCCGGCCGGTGAAGGCGAAGCCGCGATGCGCCTGATACTCGAGCGGCGAGACGCCGGTGAGGAACAGCTTCAGCACGTTGGCGTAGCGCGCATCGGAGATGCCGGTCTGGCCGTTGTTCTGGGCGAAGGCGTCGAGGACGGCGTAGAGCTTGCGCTCCTTCTCACCCTGGAACTTCCAATAGGCGTCCATGGTGAGGCGGAAGGGGTCTTCCCAGGCCGACCAGTCCTTGATCTTGATCCCCTCGAAGCTGTCGTAGGGGAACACCTCGTCCATCGGCTGATAGGTGGTCTCCCAGTCGAGACCGCGGGTCATGTGGGCGTAGCGCTGCTTCAGCCCGAGCTTCTTCGGTGCCATGTCGGTTTCCTCCCGGGTCTCTTCAGTGCTTCCAGCTGAGCTTGAACCAGTCGTCGTCCTCGTCGAGGTTGCCGGCCATCGAGATCAGCACCAGCTGGATCTCCTGGGGGCTCCACTCGCGGCCGAGGCGGGCCTCGACCGAGGCGCGGTTGACGACCAGTTCGTCGTCGCGGTCGAGCTTGACCGCGCCGGGCATGTTGAGGACGCGGACGCCCGGATTGTCGGCGAGGATCGCCTCGATGATCGGGCGGGCGTCGTCGTTGTGGAGAAGGGTGATCGAAGCGATCTGGGCCATGGGTCTGGTCCTCGCGTCAGAGGGTGAGGCCGAGCGAACGGGCCCGGGCGCGGGCGGCATCGGCCGCCGTCTTCGCTGCGGACGCGTCGCCGAGAAGCGCGGTGGCGAGCGGACCGGCGGCCTCTTCGGCGCGGTCGATCCAGGTCTTCGCCCATTCGGAGATCAGCGCCTTGTTGGCCTCGCTCTCGGCCGCCACCGTCTTGACCACGTGGTCGGACCACTTGCCCTCTTCGGCGCGCCAGTCGGCCATGAACTCGGTCAGCATGGCGACCGGCACCGCCGCGGGACCCCAGGCGGCGTCGGCATGCTTGTAGACGAGGTCGAGCAGCACCGCGTTCACGCCCAGCGTCTGGGCGACGAGGAGCTTGAACCAGTCGCGCTCGACGAAGGTGTCCTCGATCAGCTTGCGCACACCCTGCCATTCGGCGGCGTTCAGCCAGGCCTCCTTGGCGGCGTCGAGCGCCGTACCGGTCTGTTCGTCGAGGACGAGGCCGATGCGGCTGACGATCTGCGCCATGCCGAGGTGGTCGCCGGCGGAGAAGATGCAAGGGGCGGTGACGGCGGTGCCGTAGCCGCGCTGGCAGGCTTCCGACATGTTCATGTTGGAGCCCCAGTGCAGGTGCCGGATCGGAAGCAGCCCGGAGATCAGCTTGGCCTTCACCGCCGGATCGAGCTTGCCGAGGAGATCTCGGTCCTCGACGAAGGTGAAGTTGCGCTCGACCGCCTGATTGGCGTTGGCCCGGGCGATGTTGTAGGTGGCGTAATAGAACTGGCGCGGATCGAGCGGCTTGTACCAGTCCTCCATCACGACCGCGGTCTTGCGCGTGTCGTAGTGCCAGAACTCCGGCTCCCACTGCGGCTTGTAGTGAAAGTTGTCGGTCGCCTGGAGGTCGAGCGTCGCCTCCTGATAACGCGTCGCCGGCTTGTCGCCGCCGAGCCGCCGGGCGATGTGGCCGAACGTCTGCCGTTTCGGCTCGAGATCGATGGTCTTGATCTGAACGGTCACCGTTTTCCTCCTGTGGAGCCGTTCGTCGGCCCCTGTCCATGTTCGTGTAGGCGCGAGAATCAGTCCGCGTCCTCGCGTGCCGTGCGCTGCAACAGGCCGGGATGCCCGGCCCGCCACGCGAGTTGCTCGACCGCCTCGGCGGTCTCCGTGTCGGGGGTGATCACCACCGCCGAGCGCGCCTTGCAGAACTCTTCGAAAGCCGTGGTCGGCAGGATCAGCTCGACCGACAGGTCACCGTCGCCGAGCGAGTATTCGAACTCGACGAAGCGTCCGAGCCGGGTGCCGAGAATGCGGACACGCGCCTGCATGGGATCGTCGCGCCGAGCGGCGACGTCGCTGTCGCGGATGGAGCGAGCCACCGCCGAACCTCCCCTGGATGACGGAGGGTCGACCGATCCGGCCGCCCTCTTCTTGCCCTCGGTTATCGGCGTCGCGGAATTCGATGTCAATGAGAATTTCGAGAAAAATACAAATTACGGAAACCGTACGACAATGCCACTATTCGCCGATCGACGGAGGTTTCTCATATCCTCTGACGTGTGCGAGCCAGCAGGATCCCTGGAAAACCGCGGGCTCGCGACCGGGGCCGGACCTGCCGCCGAGCCGCGCTCGAGATCCCTCCGGCGGCGGGGCGACGCATCGCCACCTGCCCAATCGTACGATTTTCTGCGAATTACCGAAATTATGACGACATCCGATTTCCACCGCGTGCCGCGCCGCCGTCAGCCGGCTTCGGACAGGAAGTCGCCGACCAGCCGATTGAAGCGGGCCGCGTGTTCGATCTGGGTCCAGTGACCGCAGCGGCCGAAGACGTGCAACTGCGACCGGTCGATCAGCGCGGCGAGCCGCAGCGATGCCTCGAGCGGGATCACTCGGTCGTCGCGACCGTGAATCACCAGTGTTTCATGCGGCAGCGCCCGGATCTCCGCCTCCGGACTGGCGAGCGCATCGACCCACCGTTGCCGCGGCGCCGGGAACATCGCCGAGAAGCTCTCCTGGAAGCCGGGCCGGATCGAGGCGCGGTAGCGTAGTTCCGCCAACTCGTCGGTGACGAGTCCACGGTCGAAGGCGAAGATGTCGAGCATCGACCGCATCGCGGTGAGCGACGGCTCGTAGCCCCACACCCGATCGAGCCCGTCGGTGATCGGGAACGACACGCCGACGCTGCCCATCAGCACCAGCCGCCGCACCCGCTGCGGATGAGCGATGGCCAGCGCCAGGGCGATCGCCCCGCCGAACGAATTGCCGACGAGGTCGACTCGATCGAGCCCGAGTTCGTCGAAGAGATCGATCGCCTGCCGCACCCAGACCTCGCGGCGGTAGTCCAGCCCCTCCGGCCGATCGGTGAAGCCGAAGCCGACCATGTCCGGCGCGATCACCCGGAAGCGCTCCGATAGCACCGGAATCACCCCGCGCCAGTTGGCCCAGGCCGAGACACCCGGCCCGGAGCCGTGGATGAAGACGACCGGTGCGCCGCTGCCGCGATCATGGACGTTGGTGTGGAATGCGCCGGTCTTCACCCGGCTGCCGATCTCGGGATCGCTCGCGGACATCGCGGACCTCCTGAATGGACGCTCGCGCCGCTCGCCGGCCGAGCATTTCGATGTTCTGTGCAATATCGAAATATGATTCGGATGCGGTGTGTCGGCGGCCGCCGACGGGCGGTCCGAATCGATCAGCTCTTGGGGGCGAAACGCCGGCTGAGGAGCTGCAGCGTCTTGTCGATGTGCTCCGCCTCCAGCCGGCAGGCGAGGTCGACGTCGCGCGCCAACGCCGCATCGAGCACCGCCTTGTGCTCGGCATGGACGTCGCGCTTCTCGTCCTTGGCGGCGAGCGAGATGCGGCGGTAGCGCTCGGACTGCTGGAACAGGATGCCGTGCATGTGCTTCAGCCAACGCGACGGGCAGGCGGCGATCAGGGTGAAGTGGAAGTCGCGGTTGCGCTCTTCGAAGTCGTCACGCAACTCCGGCGAACCGGTGCCGAGCTTCTCCTCGACCTTGCTGAGGCGATGGAAAGCACCGACCAGCGCTCCTTCCCAGGCGTCGTCGCCGAAGATGATCGACTGACGGAGCGCCTCGACCTCGATCAGTTTGCGCGCCCGCGTGAGGTCGGCGAAGTCGTCGAGCGACACCTCGGCGACCCGGAACCCGCGCTGCTCCTCCGAGGTCACCAGCGCCTCGCCGACCAGCCGGGTCAACGCCTCGCGCAGCGTCGAGGCGCCGACGCCGTAGCGTTCGCGCAGCATCTCGAAGCGTAGTTTCAGCCCAGGCGCCAGCGTCCCGTCGAGAATGTCGTGGCGCAGCGTCGCATAGGCCGCTTCCACGAGGCTCCGCGCTCCGACCACCTTGGGTTGACGACCCGCCGCGACGGCCGAGTTCTTGTCCATGCGGGTGGTGTCCTTCGCGCGGGTTGTCGGAGGGGGATTCCGGATCGAACGGAGCCTAGCAAACGCCGACAATCACCACAAGAACGCAGCCACCCCACATTGCCGATTATCACAGATAATCCGTCAGATCTGAAAATCTCGAAATTCCATTGACACCACCCGAACCATGGCGCATAACTCCGCCCCGAAGCGCCGACCGGCCGACCGACGGTGCTCGCTGACCACGAGAGAGCGGCGATGAGTGACGAGACGGCGTCCCCCTCACCGAGCCCGACGGGCATCCGCGGTGCCGCCGCTCCGCTCGCGCCCTCCGTCGAGCCGCGCCGGGTGACCATCACGGTCGAGGGATGCGGATCGGCGACGGCGACGAGCGAGGAGCGTGTTCTGGTCGCGCTCGAGCGCGCCCAGGGCTTCGGCCGGCTCAAGGGCCTGCCGAGGAAGCTGCCGGTCGGATGTCGACGGGGTGGCTGCGGCATCTGCCGGGTCCGCATTCTCGACGGTGAATTCCGCCTCACGCCGATGAGCCGTGCCCACGTCAGTGCGGCGGACGAGGCCGGAGGCGTGGTGCTCGCCTGCGCGATCTATGCGCAGTCGGATCTGACGCTGCGGCTCGAGACCCCGAGCCTCGGCAAGACAAGAAGTCTACCGACCAATTAGGTCTCAGGAGGAAACGAACATGGCCCATACCGGCGTTCTGCGTCCCGGCTTCATCCAGTTGCGTGTGCTCGACATGCCCGCCGCGATCGAGCACTACACCAAGCGCATCGGCTTCCATCAGGTCTGCGAGGGCTCGGACGGCCGGGTCTATCTCAAGGCCGCCGACGAGTTCGACCATCACTCGATCGTCCTGCGCCGCGCCGACGCCGCCGGCTTCGACCTGATGGCCTTCAAGGTGCGCGAGGACGCCGAGCTCGATCATTTCGCCGAACGCGTCACCGCCTATGGCATCGCCGTCGATCACGTCGCCGCCGGCGAACAGCCCGGCATCGGCCGCCGCATCGGCTTCACCATTCCCTCGGGCCACCGCATCGAGCTCTTCGCCGAGTCCGATCAGTCGGATCCGAAGCCGCGCGTCCACAATCCCGACGTCTGGGAGCTCGAGCCGCACGGCATGGCCGCCCGTCGCTTCGATCACGCGCTCCTCTACGGCCCGGACATCGAGAAGAACCTCGACTTCTTCGTGAAGGCGCTCGACTTCTCCTGCGCCGAGCGTGTCGACATGCCCGACGGACTTCTCGCCATCTGGCTGACCGCCGGCATGAAGGCCCACGACATCGCCTTCGTGAAGTATCCCGAGCCGAACAAGTTCCACCACGTCGCCTTCGAGCTCGAGAACTGGAACGACGTCGGCCACGCCGCCGACATCCTCACCCGTTACGACATCTCGGTCGACATCGGCCCGACCCGCCACGGCATCACCCGCGGCCAGACGATCTACTTCTTCGATCCGTCGGGCAACCGCAACGAGGTGTTCGCCGGCGGCTACACCTACTACCCCGACAACCCGACCCGCACCTGGGACGAGACCCAGATCGGCAAGGGCATCTTCTACTACGAGCGCCAGCTCAACGACGCCTTCCTCTCGGTCGTGACCTGAGGACGAGGAGCCCGCGATGTCGAGCGTTCGGTCGATCGCCACCCTCACCGCATCGGCAGCCGTTGCGGCCGCCCAGGCGGCGGTGGCCTGTGGTGCGGCGCGCGGCATCGCCGTCGTCGCCGCCGTGGTCGACGCCGGGGGGCATCTCCTGGCGATGATCCGCGCCGACGGCGCCTTCACCGCCTCGATCGACATCGCCCGCGACAAGGCGTGGACGGCCGCGACCTTCGGTCTGACCACCGACCGGCTGTGCGAGGCCCTCGCCTCCCGCGAGGTGCTGCGTGAGGGCATCGCGCTCCGGCCCGGTGTCGTCCTCTTCGGCGGCGGCATGCCGGTCGCCGTCGACGGTCGCACCGTCGGCGCCGTCGGCGTGTCCGGCGGCTCCGAGGACGACGACCGTGCCTGCGCCGCCGCCGGTCTCGCCGCCATCGCGCCGTGAGACCCGCCACGAAGAATCCGACGGCGGCAACGGCCGCCGTCCCGACCGTTCAGGAGACCGTCGCATGACCGTTCATTCGCTCCACGAGCGCCGCCCCCTCTCCCAGTCGAGCGCCCGCCGCGACGCCAGCCACTTCATCGACGGTGAATTCACCCTCGGCTCGACCGGCAGGAGCTGGCAGAACTTCTGCCCCACCGACGGCAGCCTGATCGGCAGCGTCCCCGAGGGCGGTCGCGCCGAGATCGATGCCGCCGTGAGGGCCGCCCGCGCCGCGCTCGACGGCCCTTGGGGCCGGATGAGTGTGGTCGAGCGCACCGACATGCTCGGCGCCGTCGCCGACGAGATCAACCGCCGCTTCGACGACTTCCTCGAGGCCGAGTGCCTCGACACCGGCAAGCCGATGTCGCTCGCCTCCCACATCGACATCCCGCGCGGCGCGGCGAACTTCAAGATGTTCACCGACGTCGCCAAGACGGTGTCGACCGAGTGCTTCCCGATGGGGACGCCCGACGGCACCGGCGCGCTCAACTACGGCCTGCGCCGGCCGCGCGGCGTCATCGCGGTCATCTCGCCGTGGAACCTGCCGCTCCTCCTCATGACCTGGAAGGTCGGCCCGGCGCTGGCGCTCGGCAACACCGTGGTGGTCAAGCCGTCCGAGGAGACGCCGCTCACCGCGACGCTGCTCGGCGAGGTGATGAACGCCGTCGGCATCCCCAAGGGCGTCTACAACGTCGTCCACGGCCTCGGCCCGGATTCGGCCGGCGAGTTCCTGACCCAGCACCCGCTCGTCAACGGCATCACCTTCACCGGCGAGACCCGCACCGGTGAGGCGATCATGAAGCAGGCCGCCCACGGCATCCGCCCGGTCTCCTTCGAACTCGGCGGCAAGAACCCGGCGCTGGTCTTCGCCGACTGCGACATCGACAAGGCGATCGAGGGCACCATGCGCTCGGTCTTCTCCAACTGCGGTCAGGTCTGCCTCGGCACCGAGCGGGTCTACGTCGAGCGGCCGATCTTCGACGAATTCGTCGCCCGCCTGAAGAAGGGTGCCGAGAACCTGCGTCTCGGCCGACCGGAAGATCCGGTGACCGGCATCGGCCCGCTGATCTCCAAGGAGCATCAGCAGAAGGTGCTCTCCTACTACGCCAAGGCGGTCGCCGAGGGCGCCACCGTCATCACCGGCGGCGGCGTGCCCGAGATGCCGGCCGACCTCGCCGGCGGTTCCTGGGTCGAGCCGACCATCTGGACCGGGCTTTCCGACGACGCGGCCTGCGTCAACGAAGAGATCTTCGGCCCCGTCTGCCACATCCGCCCCTTCGACACCGAAGAGGAGGCCGTGCGACTGGCCAACGCCACCCCCTACGGCCTCGCCGCCGCGGTGTGGACCGAGAACCTCTCGCGCGCTCACCGTGTCGCCGCCAAGATGGACGTCGGCATCTGCTGGGTGAACTCGTGGTTCCTGCGCGATCTGCGCACCGCCTTCGGCGGCGCCAAGGCCTCCGGCATCGGCCGCGAGGGCGGGGTACACAGCCTCGAGTTCTACACCGAGATCACCAACGTCTGCGTCAAGCTCTGAGACGGGAACCCGGCCCATGACC
>ERZ1645187.3805-NODE-3805-length-12513-cov-5.986354_pt1 | contig 12513 bp, 12 predicted proteins | sample MGYA00575352_ERZ1645187 | MGnify/ENA primary metagenome ERZ1645187 (study PRJEB40837, sample SAMN11349314) | freshwater sediment metagenome | isolation source: river sediment | host: Sediment | place: India: Wazaribad , New Delhi | collected 2017-02-21 ... | reverse complement strand
GGGCGGGCGGGGTGCCGGGGCCGCCCGTGATAGTTTGCCGCCGAACGGAGCTGTCCGATCCGCGACCTGTGAACGGAGATGACATGAAACTTTACTATTCGCCCGGTGCCTGCTCGCTGGCCAGCCACATCACGCTGGCAGAAACCGGCAAACCCTTCGAGATCGAGCGCGTCGACCTGCGCGCCAAGACCACTGCCAAGGGCGACGATTTTGCCGCCATCAGCGCGCGTGCGGCGGTGCCGGTGCTGCAACTCGACTCCGGCGAGGTGCTGACCGAGGGCGTGGCGATCATGCAATATGTGGCCGATCACCTGACGCCCGGCGCTCTGCCCGCGGCTGGCACGGTGGCCCGCGCCCGCCTGCAAGAGGCGCTGAACTTCATCGCCACCGAGCTGCACATGACCTACGTCCCGTTCTTTCGTGGTGTCGAAGGCGATGCGCGAGACGCGCAGGTGGTCGCACTGAACCAGCGCCTGGGTCTGGTTGAACAGCAGTTGGCCGATGGCCGCGTCTGGATGACCGGCGCCGACTATACCCCGGCTGATGCCTATCTGTTCACGGTGACCGGCTGGTCGGCCTATATCGGCCATGAACTTTCGGCTTTCCCGCATCTGAACGCCCTGCGCGCGCGGATTGCGGCCCGTCCGGCCGTTGTGGCGGCGATGAAGGCCGAAGGCCTGCTGAAAGACGCGGCCTGATCCAAGGTTGTCACATCAGGAAAAGCGGCCCCCGTCTGGACGGGGGCCGTTGTTCTTCGGGCTATATGCGTAGACTTCGAGTTGCAGGACGTGCCGCCCCGCGCAGATCAGCGGCCACGCCAGATCCAGCCGCCGCCCAGCACACGAGAGCCTTCCTCGGCATAGAAAACGCAGGCTTGCCCGGCGCTGACCCCATCCTCGGGCGCCATCAGCTCGACCTCGGCCTCGGTGGCCGAGATCGGGCGCAGGATCGCCGGCGCGGGGGGCCGGGTCGAGCGGACCTTGACCCGCAGATGCCATTCCGGCTGGCTGTCCAGCGGGTCATCGCCCAGCCAGTTCACCTCGCGCAGCGGGATGGTGCGGGTGGACAGCGCGGCCTTGGGGCCCACCACCACATGCCGGGTCTGCGGGTCCAGACGCACGACATAAAGCGGCTCGCCCAACCCGCCGATCCCCAACCCCTTGCGCTGGCCGATGGTGTAATGGATCACCCCGCGATGGCGGCCCAGCACACGGCCCTCAAGATCAACGATCTCGCCCGGCTCGGCCGCGCCCGGCCGCAGCTTTTCGATCACCGCGGCATAATTGCCGTCCGGGACAAAACAGATGTCCTGACTGTCGGGCTTGTCGGCGACCGGCAGCCCGTATTTCGCGGCCAACGCGCGGGTTTCAGCCTTGCTGAACAGATGCCCCAGCGGAAAACGCAGAAAATCCAACTGTTCCGGCGTGGTCGAGAACAGGAAATAGCTCTGGTCGCGATTGGGGTCGGCCGCACAATGCAGTTCGGCACCCGCCGGTCCCACCATGCGCTGGATGTAATGCCCGGTCGCCATGCAATCGGCATCCAGATCGCGGGCGGTGGCCAGCAGGTCCTTGAATTTCACCCGTTCATTGCAGCGGATGCAGGGCACCGGGGTCGCGCCGGACAGATAGGCATCGGCAAATTCCTCGATCACCGCTTCCTGAAAGATGTTTTCATAATCAAGTACATAATGCGGGAATCCCATGGTCTCGGCGACGCGGCGGGCATCATGGATGTCACGCCCGGCGCAGCAGGCCCCCTTTTTTGCCAAGGCCGCGCCGTGATCATAAAGCTGCAAGGTGACGCCCACCACGTCATAACCCTGCTCTTTCAGCATCGCCGCCACGACCGAACTGTCGACGCCCCCCGACATCGCCACCACGACGCGGGTTTCGGCAGGCGGCTTGGCAAAGCCGAGCGAATTGAGCGGCTGGTCGCGCATGATCTCTCCTCAGGGGTTACGGCGGAATATAGGAAAATCCGCTGCACTCTCAAGGGCAGGTTTAACGCTTGGGCAAGGCTGTGCCGGCAGAGTCTTCGCTGAAAGAAAGGGGATTTGCATGTATCTCAAGCGTGTGGATGGTCCGCGGCAGGTCACGCTGCCCGATGGTTCGGTGCTGACGCGCGCCGATTTGCCGCCGGTTGACACCCGGCGCTGGGTCGCCAGCCGCAAGGCGGTGGTGGTCAAGGCGGTGATTCACGGCCTGATCCCGGAGGCCGAGGCGCTGGAGCGTTATGCGCTGTCGACCGAGGAATTTGATCTGTGGCGGCAGGCGGTGGAGCATCATGGCGAGAAGGCGTTGAAAGTGACCGCCATCCAGAAATACAGACAACTTTAGATTGTATTCCGATTTGGGATGGGCAGAGTAACTTCGTGTTAACTTTCCAGCGGGTAAGGTTAACACGTAAGCCGAAACGGAGCTTTGTGATGCGCATTCTTCTGGTCGAGGACGACCCTACCACCTCGCGCAGCATCGAATTGATGCTGACCCACGCCAATCTCAACGTCTATTGCACAGACATGGGAGAGGAGGGGATCGACCTTGCAAAGCTCTACGATTACGATCTGATCCTGCTGGATCTCAATCTGCCTGACATGTCCGGCCATGAGGTGCTGCGGCAACTGCGTCTGGCCCGGATCGAGACGCCGATCCTGATCCTGTCGGGTAATGATGACACCGAAAACAAGCTGAAAGGCTTTGGTTTCGGGGCTGATGACTACATGACAAAGCCCTTCCACCGCGAAGAGTTGGTGGCACGGATCCACGCGATCATCCGCCGCTCCAAGGGGCACGCGCAATCGGTGATCCGCACCGGACGCGTGACCGTCAATCTGGACGCCAAGACGGTGGATGTGGATGGCAAGACCGTGCATCTGACCGGCAAGGAATACCAGATGCTGGAGTTGCTGAGCTTGCGAAAGGGCACCACGCTGACCAAGGAGATGTTTCTTAACCATCTTTATGGCGGAATGGATGAACCGGAATTGAAGATCATCGACGTTTTCATCTGCAAGTTGCGCAAAAAGCTGGCAGAGGCCACCGGGGGCGACAATTATATCGAAACCGTCTGGGGGCGCGGCTATGTCCTGCGCGATCCGACCCCGATGGAACTTCCCCCGCGCCTGGCGCTCGGGGCCTGAGCCCGGCTTGCCGCGGCCCGCGCGCCGCCCTAAACCTGACGGCAACGGGGGAGGGGCGTTATGGCCGATTTCGCAGCGATCGCAGTGGCGGATCTGACCGAGGCAGAGGCCGCAGCAGAACTGGCGCGTCTGGCGGACCTTCTGGCCGCAGCCAACCGCGCCTATCACCAGCTTGATGCGCCCGAGATCACTGACGCCGAATATGACGCCTTGAAGGCCCGTAATCAGGCGATCGAGGCTCGCTTCCCGGCACTGAAACGCGTCGACAGCGTTTCGGATCAGGTTGGGGCAGCCGCGACCGAGGGCTTTGGCAAGGTGCGGCACGCGGTGCCGATGCTGAGTCTCGAGAACGCTTTTTCCGACACCGATGTTACCGATTTTATGGCCAGGGTCGCATCTTTCCTGAACCACACCGGCCCGCTGGCCGTCACGGCCGAGCCCAAGATCGACGGACTGTCCCTGTCGATCCGCTACGAAAACGGTGTGATGGTTCATGCCGCCACCCGGGGCGATGGCGAGACCGGCGAGAACGTCACCGAAAACGCCCGAACGATTGCGGATATCCCTCAGCGTCTCGTGGGCGCGCCGGCGATTCTGGAGGTGCGTGGCGAGGTCTACATGAGCCACGCCGATTTTGCCGCGTTGAACGCGCGCGCTGCCGCTGCTGGCGACAAGACCTTTGCCAACCCGCGCAATGGCGCCGCCGGGTCCCTGCGTCAGATCGACCCGGGCGTCACCGCCAGCCGCCCGCTACGGTTCTTTGCCTATGCCTGGGGCGAGGTCTCTGAACCGCTGGCCCGCACCCAGGCCGACGCGGTCAAGCGCCTTGCAGAGCTTGGGTTTCAGGTCAATCCCCTGACCGTCCGCTGCGCCGGCAGTGCCGAGATGCTGGCCCATTACCGCGAGATCGAGGCGCAGCGCGCGAGACTCGGCTATGATATTGATGGCGTGGTCTACAAGCTGGATGATCTGGCCTTGCAGCGCCGCCTCGGCTTCCGCGCCGCGACCCCGCGCTGGGCCATTGCCCACAAGTTTCCGGCCGAGACCGCCTGGACCTGGATCGAGGCCATCGACATTCAGGTGGGTCGCACCGGTGCTTTGTCGCCGGTGGCACGGTTGACGCCGGTGACGGTCGGCGGCGTGGTCGTGTCCAACGCGACGCTGCACAACGAAGATTACATCGCCGGCCGCGACAGCCGCGGCCAGCCGATCCGTGACGGCCACGACTTGCGCGTGGGGGATTGGGTCAAGGTCTATCGCGCGGGCGACGTGATCCCCAAGATCGACGATGTCGATCTTTCGCGCCGGCCGGCCGCGGCACAGCCCTATGTCTTTCCGACACACTGTCCCGAATGCGGCGCCGAAGCCATCCGCGAGGAGGCCGACTCGGTCCGTCGCTGCACGGCTGGCCTCGCCTGCCCGGCGCAAGCTCTGGAAAAATTGAAGCATTTTGTGTCTCGCAATGCCTTTGACATCGAAGGTCTGGGCGCGCGGCAGATCGAGATGTTCTTTGCCGACGACCTGCTGCCAATCCGCCAGCCGGCCGACATCTTTGCCTTGGCGGCGCGCGATGCTCGCAATTTGCCGAAGCTGAAGAACCGCGAGGGGTTTGGGGCGCGCAGTGCTGAAAAGCTGTTTGCGGCCATTGAGCAGCGGCGGCGCATCCCATTGGAAAGATTGCTTTTTGCTCTCGGTATACGACATGTGGGCGAGGTGGCTGCGCGCGACATCGCCCGCCACTATGGAAGTTGGGACGCGCTTGTCGCGGCAATGGACACCGCGGGACCCGCGGCCCATCGCGCGCTGGAGATCGAGGCGGCCGTCGCGGAAGAGCGTCAGCGCGCCCAGGCCGAGGGACGCCGCGCCGAGATCACACGGCTGCGGGCCACGATGTGGGACGATCCGCCTTTGCCCGAGGGTGCGCGCGCGGCTTTTGACGATCTGATGGCGGTTGAGGGCGTGGGGGCGGTTCTGGCCACGGCCCTTGTCACGGCCTTTCATCAGCCGGGCGAGCGGGCCGCGATTGATGCGCTGGTCCAGGGCGACGGCGATCTGCATCCCGGCCTGACCGTCTTGGAGGCGGAGCGGCGGGTGCCTGTCGCCAGCGCCGTGGCGGGCATGACCGTGGTATTTACCGGCACACTGGAGCGGATGACCCGCGCCGAGGCCAAGGCGATGGCCGAGGCGCTGGGCGCCAAGGTTGCGGGCTCGGTCTCGGCGCGCACCGACCTCTTGATCGCCGGGCCGGGGGCGGGCTCCAAGGCGCGCGATGCCGAGCGGTTGGGGGTCCGGGTGATCGACGAGGCCGAATGGTTGGCGCTGGCGGGGCAGGGATGAGCCGCCCGGAGGCGCTGTTTCCGCTGTTTGCCGATCTGGTGGACCTGAAGGGTCTGGGCCCAAAGACTGCCCAATCCTTTCAGGCGCTGGGTATCACGCGACCGCGTGACCTATTGTTTCTTTTGCCAAATTCAGTCATCGATCGCCGCCGCCGCGCAAGTGTCCTGGATTTCGCGGCACCCGGCGTGGCCACGGTCGAGGTCGAGGTCAAGGCACATTTTCCACCGCGCAGTCGCGGTCGGCCGTCGCGGGTTCTGGTGTCGGATGGCAGCCTCGATTTTCCGCTGGTGTTTTTTCATGCGCGCGGCGACTGGTTGCAGCGGCAATTGCCCGTCGGCAGCCGGCGGCTTATCTCGGGCAAGGTAGAGCTTTTCGACGGCCTTCCGCAGATGGTCCATCCCGACCACATCCTGCCGCCCAATTCCGGCGAACTTCCAGCCTTCGAGCCGGTCTACCCCTTGGCCGCGGGTTTGACCCAGCGCGCGGTTGCCAAGGCGGCCCAGGAAGCGGTCGCGCGGGCGCCGGTCGCGCCAGAATGGATCGACCCGGAGCTGAAGCGCCGCGAGGGCTGGCCGGATTGGCGCGCGGCTTTGGTCGCAGTGCATGCCCCCGAGGGGCCGGCTGATGTCGCGCCCGATTGCCCGGCGCGCCGCCGTCTGGCCTATGACGAGTTGCTGGCCCATCAGTTGACCCTCGCCTTGGCGCGTCAGACCCAACGACGTCAAAAGGGACGCCTCTCGGCGGGCGATGGGCATCTGCGGCGCAAGGTTTTGGCCTCGCTTCCCTATGCACCAACCGCCGCGCAGAGTCGTGCGGTGGATGAGATCGTTGCCGACATGGCCTCGCCCCTGCGGATGAACCGGCTTCTGCAAGGGGATGTGGGGGCGGGCAAGACCTTGGTGGCGCTGCTGGCGGCGCTGAACGCGATCGAGGCGGGCGGTCAGGCGGCGATCATGGCGCCGACCGAGATCCTGGCACGCCAGCACCGGGACAGCCTGGCACCGCTGGCTGTTGCGGCCGGTATCCGGCTTGAGATCCTGACGGGCCGCGACAAGGGGGCCGAACGCGCGGCGAAGCTGGCAGATCTGGCCGCCGGGCGGATTGATCTTCTGGTTGGCACGCATGCGCTGTTTCAGCGCGAGGTGGCATTTCACGATCTGCGCCTGGCGATTGTCGACGAACAGCATCGTTTCGGAGTGGCGCAGCGGATGGAGTTGGGTGCAAAGGGGCAGGCGGCGGATGTGCTGGTCATGACCGCCACGCCCATTCCCCGCAGCCTTGCCCTGGCTGGATATGGTGACATGGATGTCTCGGTTCTGGATGAAAAGCCGCCGGGGCGCCAGCCCGTCCGCACGGCGCTGGTCTCGTCTGCGCGCATGGCCGAGGTTGTGGCGCATCTGGCCGAAGCAATTGTCGGCGGGCGGCAGGCCTATTGGGTCTGCCCGCTGGTCGAGGAGTCCGAAGTGCTGGATTATGCCAGCGCCGAGGCGCGGTTTGTCCAGCTGCGCGCGGTTTTGGGCGAGGGGCGTGTCGGACTTGTGCATGGGCAGATGCCTCCGGCGGAAAAAGATGCAGCGATGGCCCGTTTTGTGGCGGGTGAGACGGCTGTTCTGGTGGCCACCACGGTGATTGAGGTGGGGGTCAACGTGCCCAACGCCTCGATCATGGTGATCGAGCGGGCCGAAATCTTCGGCCTCGCCCAGTTGCATCAGTTGCGTGGGCGGGTAGGGCGCGGCGCGGCGCAATCCACCTGCCTGTTGATGTATCAGGCGCCGCTATCGGAAAGCGGCGAAAAGCGCCTGACAATCCTGCGGGATACCGAAGACGGCTTCCGGATCGCCGAGGAGGATCTGAAGATGCGCGGTGCAGGCGACCTGATCGGCACGGCGCAATCCGGCCTGCCACGGTTCCGCATTGCCGATCTGGAGCGGCACACGAGCCTTATGGAAGTCGCACAGACCGACGCCCGCAAGCTGATGTCAGACGATCCGGGCCTGACCTCTGCGCGGGGCATGGCGGCACGTTTTCTGCTGTGGTTGCTGGATCAGGATCGCGCAATACGCTTGCTATCCGTGGGCTGACCCTCCTTCTGTCATGCTTTGTTCCCGTATGTTCTCAAAAAGTTCTTGCCAAAGCGTTAATGACGTGAGAACAATCGGGCAACACAGCAGGGAGCTGCCCGATGATCAAGGAAATGAAGGAAATCGCCGTCCGCAATGCCGACACGCTGATCGAGGATATGATCGGCGTGGCATCGATCTTCACGCTGCTGGTGATCGGGCTGCATCTGCCCGGTCTGGTCTGACTCGCTTTTCGAACTGCCTGCGATCTGCCTGCCGGGTCTGTCCCAACATGCCGCCAGCCTCGCGGTTGCCCGGAGCATGATACGCCCCTGCCGCCGTGGAGCCTCTCCACGGCGGTTTTTTCATGCCCCGGCCGTGGCCATCGCCTCGGCAAGGGCCTCGGGTGCCAGCAGGATCGAGGCGTGGCGGTTGCGGTAATCGCGCGCCGGGACCAGCACCTCATAGCCCTCGAATGGCGCAGGAGGCACAGGACCGCCGGCCAACATCGCACGAATCGCCGCACAGCCCGCCTCGACTTCGGCCCGTGTCAGTCCGATCGCGATATGGCCCAGCAGGGCGGCCGAGGCCTGACCCAGCGCACAGGCCTTTACGTCCTGCGCAAAACGCTCCACCCGACCGTCAAGCAGGCTGACATCGACCGTTACCGTCGAGCCGCAAAGCGGCGAGCGGCGCCTGGATGTGCCCTGTGGCGCCTCCAGCCGGCCCTGATGCGGGATATCTGCCGCCAACTCAAGTATCCGCCCCGAATAGAGCTTGATCAGATCGGACTCGCTCATGTCTTTTCCCCGGCTGCCAATGCGCCTAGATAGCGCGAGCCCAACGCGCTGCAAAGGAGCCCCGGCATGGCCTTCGATCCCGCAAGCCTGAAATTTGACGTGAACGGGCTGATCCCCGCGATTGCCCAGGATCACGACAGCGGTGATGTGCTGATGATGGCCTGGATGAATGAAGAAAGTCTGAAGCGCACCCTGCAAACCGGCCAGGTGACGTATTGGAGCCGGTCGCGGCAGGCGTTCTGGGCCAAGGGCGAAAGTTCGGGCCATGTGCAACGACTGGTCGAATTGCGGGTGGATTGCGACCGCGATTGCCTTTTGTTGCTGGTGCGGCAGGAGGGCCCGGCATGCCACACCAATCGCCGCTCGTGTTTCTACACCGCCGTCCGTGGCGGGGCAGAGGTCGAAATTATGCAACCGATTGCCTGATTACAGGCCGATCATCGCCCGGATCTGCTGGGGCGTCACGCCTTCGGCGCGATATTTGGCCAGCGCGCGGGCATCGTCGCGTTTGGCAAGGCGCTTGCCCGATGCGTCGCGAATCAGGCGATGGTGGTGATAGCGCGGGGTTGGCAGGCCAAGCAGGCGCTGGAGCAGGACATGGATCGGCGTCGCCTCGAACAGATCTGCGCCGCGCACGACCTCGGAAATGTGTTGTGCGGCGTCATCCACGACCACCGAAAGATGGTAGGAGGTGCCGATATCGCGGCGGGCCAACACGATGTCGCCGATATTTTCCATCATGAAATCAGGTGTGTAGCCGTGTGATCCGGCTCTTTCGCCGCTGTCGTCGAACGAGATCTGGCCGGTTATCTTGATGGCCGCGGCCATGTCGAGGCGAATCGCCGCGCCCGCCTCGGCCAGCGCCTTTCCGCGACAGGTGCCAGGATAAACCGGGCCGTCAGGGCCCAGCGTCACCCCCTCTTGCGGGGCGGAGAGGGCGGCGCGGATGTCGCCGCGGGTGCAATGGCAGGCATAGGTGAGCCCCATTGCGGTCAGTTGCGCCAAAGCGTCGGCATAGGCGGTCAGGCGATCCGACTGGCGCATTACTGGGTTAGGCCAGTCAATGCCAAGCCAGCGCAGGTCGTCATGGATCGCCGCCTCGTATTCGGGTCGGCAACGTGGACGGTCGATGTCCTCGATCCGTAAAAGGAACGTCCCGCCAATGGCTTGCGCCCGATCCCATGCGGTCAGCGCCGAAAAGGCGTGGCCCAGATGCAGCGGCCCGGTGGGCGAAGGGGCGAAACGGGTTATGTAAGCCATTCCGTAAACGCCACCTTGGCCCGGTCGGTATAGGCCTTGTAGCGGTCCTTGCGCCCACGGCGCCCGCCTTTGGCATCGATCGGCGGGAAGAGGCCGAAGTTCACGTTCATCGGTTGGAAGGTCTTGGCCTCGGCCCCGCCGGTGATATGCGTGATCAACGCGCCCATCGCTGTTTCGGGCGGGGGCGGCGGGAGATCACGGCCGAGGATTTCGGCCGCGGCCATCCGGCCGGCCAACAGCCCCATCGCGGCGGATTCAACATAGCCTTCGACCCCGGTAACCTGTCCGGCGAAGCGGATATTGCGGCGCGATTTCAGCCGCATCCGATCATCCAGCAGGCTGGGAGAGTGGATGAAGGTGTTCCGATGAATGCCGCCCAGACGCGCAAAGCTGGCGTCCTGAAGGCCAGGAATCATCTTGAAAACAGCGGCTTGTGCGCCATACTTCATCTTGGTCTGGAAGCCGACGATGTTGTAGAGCGTGCCCAGTTTGTTGTCGCGGCGCAGTTGCACAACCGCATGGGGCTTGACCTCGGGACGGTGCGCATTGGTCAGGCCCACGGGTTTCATCGGGCCGTGGCGCAGCGTCTCGCGCCCGCGTTCCGCCATCACCTCGATCGGCAGGCAGCCGTCGAAGTAACCGGCCGTTTCGCCCTCGTGAAACTCGGTCTTGTCGGCCGCCAGCAGCGCGTCGATGAAGGCCTCATACTGGGCCTTGTCCATCGGGCAATTGATATAGGCGGTGCGCTCTTCCTCGGTCTCGCCCTTGTCATAGCGGCTTTGCCGCCAGGCCACCGACATGTCGATGCTTTCCGCATAGACGATCGGCGCGATGGCATCGAAGAAGGCGAGGCTGTCTGCGCCAGTCTCGGCCCGGATGCTTTCGGCCAGTCTGCCCGACGTCAGCGGGCCGGTGGCGATGATCCAATGACCCTGCTGCGGCAGTTCGGTCACTTCGCCGGGGGCGATTTCGATCAGCGGATGGGCGCGCAACTCTGACGTCCCGGCCTCGGCAAAGGCGTCACGGTCGACGGCCAAGGCCCCGCCCGCAGGCAGTTTGTGGGCCTGCGCCATGCGCATCAGCAGCCCGTCTGCCGCCCGCATTTCCCAATGCAGAAGGCCCACGGCGTTCCGCTCGTCATCATCCGAGCGGAAGGAGTTTGAGCAGACCATCTCGGCAAACTGGCCGCTGCGATGGGCGAAGGTGCCGACCTCGGGCCGCATCTCGTGCAGCACGACCCGCACCCCCATTTGCGCGGCTTGCCACGCTGCCTCAGACCCGGCCATGCCGCCGCCGATGATATGGAGTTTCTCGCTCATGCAGCCGCATCTAGCCCTGCCGCCGGCCGGGATCAAGCGCGCTGTCAGATCAGCGCCACCCGTTCCCGCCCCCCGGCATCGGGCCAGGGCCGATACAGCCCCACCTCCGCAGAGGCGATCATCAGGTGCATCTGTTCATATTTGCGCAGCGCCGCGTCATCCGCCCCGGCCACGCCGAGAAAAGCCTTTTCCAGCGCGGAGAGATTGGCAACCTCGATCTCCAGCAGGAAATCGGGATGACAGCCCGAGGCCAGCCCCAGCTTGCGCCGCATCAGCCGCCAGGGGCCGATCAGCCCCGCCGCCTGCAAATGGTCCATCCAGGCCCCAACCGCAGCACCAAAGGCCAGCGCGCGGGCATCGGATTTCAACTCTATCATCACATGGTAAAGGATCATGGCCGCCCCTTTCGGATGCGGCCATGTAAGCAGTCAAAGATTTACGCGAGGTTGACGCCGGTCAGCTTTCCGCAGCCTCGCCGCCCTCGGTCTCGTCGCCCTGTTCAGCCACGCGGGCCACGGACACCACCTCTTCGTCAGCGCCGACGTTGAACACGCGCACCCCACCGGCCGAGCGCGAGCGGAAGCTGATCTGGTCCACCGGCACCCGGATCGACTGGCCGGTCGAGGTGGCCAGCATGATCTGATCGCCCAGATCGACCGGGAAGGCGGCGATGATGCGCCCGCCACGCGGCCCCGGCGAGATCGCCTTGACCCCCTGGCCGCCGCGCCCGCGCACCGGATAATCGTGGCTGGAGCTGAGCTTGCCCGATCCGCCCACGGTCACGGTCAGGATCAGATCCTCGGCCGCGGACATCGCCGCATAATCCTCGGGGCTCAGCTGGCCCTCGGCCACGCTGTCCTCATCCTCCTCGATCCCGTCCTCGTCGGTCACGCCTGCCATCAGGCGGCGCTGCTTGAGGTAGGCCGCGCGCTGTTCGGGGCTGGCGTCGGAGTGGCGGATGACGGCCATCGAGACCACCCGGTCGCCCTCGGCCAGCCGCACACCGCGCACGCCGGTCGAATCGCGGCCCTTGAAGACCCGCACCTCGGTGGTGGGGAAACGGATCGCCCGGCCCAGATGGGTGACCAGCAGGATGTCGTCGGTCTCGTCACAGATGCGCACATCGACGAGGCTGACGCCCTCGGGCAGCTTCATCGCGATCTTGCCGTTGCGCATGATATTGGTGAAATCCGACAGCGCGTTGCGGCGCACGTCGCCATCCGAGGTGGCAAAGAACACCTGCAGCTTGTCCCACTCGACCTCCGGCACGTCGATCGGCATCAGGGCGGCGATGCTGACACCCGGCTGGATCGGCAGGATGTTGACGATCGCCTTGCCGCGCGCGGTGCGGCCTGCCAGCGGCAGGCGCCAGCATTTCATCTGATAGACCATGCCATCGGTGGTGAAGAACAGCAGCGCCGTGTGGGTATTGGCCACAAACAACGTCGTCACCACGTCGTCTTCCTTGGTGGCCATCGACGACAGCCCCTTGCCGCCGCGGTTCTGCGCGCGGAACTCGGCCAGCGGGGTGCGCTTGATATAGCCGCCCGAGGTGATGGTCACGACCATATCCTCACGCTCGATCAGGTCCTCGT
>ERZ1645187.3804-NODE-3804-length-12514-cov-8.402761_pt1 | contig 12514 bp, 14 predicted proteins | sample MGYA00575352_ERZ1645187 | MGnify/ENA primary metagenome ERZ1645187 (study PRJEB40837, sample SAMN11349314) | freshwater sediment metagenome | isolation source: river sediment | host: Sediment | place: India: Wazaribad , New Delhi | collected 2017-02-21 ... | reverse complement strand
TCGCCGGGGCAGATCGAGTCTTTCATCCGGAAAGACATGCGCTTGATGATGGCGCCTGGCCCGGCCCAGTCGGTGATGTATTTGCTGATCCAGCCGGCCTGTGATGGCGAGTTGAGGATCACGCCGCGCAAGCCGGCCTTGATGGCGGCTTCGTGGTCATGGTGGATCGGTTGCCAGTCGCGGGTGGCGGCTGCAGCGCTGATGATTTTCTGCGCGGTCATCGCCACACGCAGTTCGGGCAGTCGGTCGCCGATGTTCATCTCAGCTCCTGTTGTAGCCGAAGAAGCCGAGCGTCTCGATGCCGACCACTTCATCGCGCTGGTTCTTGTAGGTCACGTCGATGGTCCAGTTGCGGCCGGTGCCGAGTTTGTTGGTTTTCAGCTCGCTCACTTCACGCAGTGACTGCTCGGCGCGCAGGCGGTCGCCGACGCGCACTGGCACGCCGAATTCGAAGGTGAGTTCGGTGACGATGCCGCGCGGCAGTTCAAGCAGGTCCTTGACGCGGAAGTGCAGTTCCAGCGGTCGGTTGACCGGCTTGTCGCCGCGCGCCGGTGTCCATGGATGCGGGCGGTTGTAGGCGGAGATCATGCCCGGTGGCGAGAAACCTTCCTGCCAGTAGCGCGGGTTGCCGTCCTCGACCGCCGAACAGAAATTCTCGATCAGCGATTGCTCGACGGCGACCTCGGCCACGTCGGTGACGACGACCTGGCCGATCCAGTCCTGTATCTGTTGCGGGAGCTCGCTCATGGCTACGGCCTCGTGTAGGAGCGGCCCAAGGCCGCGACCCATTGGCTTACATGGCCAGTGGCAGTTCGAGTCCGCGGCGCGCGATGATGTTCTTCTGCACTTCCGAAGTGCCGCCGCCGATGGTGTCGAGTGCTGTCGCGCGCAGCGAGTGTTCCCACTTGCCATGGCACGGCGCGTGCTCGACGCCTTCATGCAGGATGCTGCTGGGGCCGAGGATGTCGAGGGCTGCATTCGCAAGGCGCTGGCCGAGCTGGGTGCTGTACAGCTTGCACATGGCGGCTTCGACCGTCGGCACACCGCCCTTGCAGGCAGCGGCGATGACGCGCCGCTGCAGCATCACGCAGGTTTCCAGGTCCGTGGCCAGCTGCGCGACGATCTTGCGCACATACGGGTCATCTTTCAGCGGCTGGCCGTCGCGCGTTTCATGCTTGATCATGTCGATGAAAACATCGAATTTCTTCTGGATCGGGCCGACGGTGTACAGGGTGAAGCGTTCGTAATCGAGCGCCTCGCAGATGTAGACCCAGCCCTTGTTCAGTTCGCCGACCAGGGCGTCATCCGGCACGAACACGTCGTCGAAGAAAACCTCGTTGGTGCGGTGGTCACCCATGGTCTTGATTTCGCGCACGGTGATGCCCGGCGAGTTCATCGGGATCAGGAACAGCGAGATGCCCTTGTGCTTCGGCACATCGAAATCGGTGCGCGCAGCCAGCCAGTACCAGTCGGCAAAATGGGCAGACGTGTTGTAGATCTTCTGTCCGTTTACCTTCCAGCCGCCGTCGATTTTCTCGGCTTTCAGTTTCAGCGAGGCCAGGTCGGAACCGGCACCGGGTTCAGAATAGCCGAGGCAGAACTCGATCTCGGCGTTCAGGATCTGGGGCAGGAATTCGGTCTTGTGTTTTTCGGAGCCGTGGCGGATCAGCGTCTTGCCGACACAGCCAACCCCCTTGCCGATCAGCGGTGCGCCGACCGAGGCCAGCTCCTCGTTGACGAGGTATTCATAGATACCCTCTTTGGCCTGGCCGCCGTACTCCAGCGGCCAGCTCATGCCCAGGTAGCGCTTCTTGGCCAGCTGCTTGTTGAATTCACGGCGCTCGGGGCTGTCGGCTAGCATCGAGTCTGCCTCGCGCTCGGGGCTCATCACTTCTTTCGCATAGGGCTTCCTGGCCTCTTCGGCGAGGAATGCGCGCACGTCGTTGATGAACTGCTGCTGGTCAGGGCTGAATTCGAAATCCACGGCTGGCTCCTGTGTACTGGCTCGGTCAATCGGTGGGAGGCCATTTTCTACCGTTTGTTCCGGCGGTGCCACTGCGATTTGCCCCAAGCGGGCAGGCGTTTATCATGGCGGGCTGACCCAGACCTTGGCCGCGACATGCAGTTCACGATCCCCCACGACCATCCTGCCCTGCCGGGGCACTTTCCCGGCAACCCGCTGGTGCCCGGGGTCGTGATCCTCGACCAGGTTGCAGCCGCCGTGGCGCAAGCCCTGCCGGGCTGGCGGGTGGCGGGCATCCGCAAGCTCAAGTTCCTGCGCCCGCTGCGGCCAGGCCAGCCCTGCGCGGTGTCCTGCGCCGAGGCCAAGGGCGGCCGTGTGCGCTTCCGCTGCACCGTGGGCGGCGCGCTGGTGGCCGAGGGTAACCTGGAGCTCGCCCCGGCATGAGCAAGCGGGTGCTGGTGATAGGTTGGTCGCAGACCGGCCAGCTTGACGCGGTTGTGCGGGCGCTGGCGGCGCCGCTGCTGGCCTCGCCAGACATCGAAGTGGTGTTCGAGCCGCTGCAGCCGGCTGCGCCTTACCCGTTCCCGTGGCCGTTCCTGCGCTTCTTCAATACCTTTCCCGAGACCGTGCACGAAGACCCGCTGCCGATCCGGCCGCTGCAGGTGGACATGCACGCCCACTTCGACCTCGTGATCCTCGCCTACCAGGTGTGGTTCCTGTCGCCGTCCCAGCCGGTGATGGCCTTCCTGCAAAGCCGCGAGGCGGTACACCTGCTCGGTGGTCGCCCGGTCATTACCGTCATCGCCTGCCGCAACATGTGGCTGATGGCACAGGAGGTGATGAAAGCGCGCCTGGCGGAGCTGGGCGCCGTGCTGGTCGACAACGTCGTGCTGGTCGACCGCGCCCATCCGGCAGCGACCTTCATTTCCACGCCACTGTGGATGCTGACCGGCCGGCGCGGGCCTTTCCTGGGTGGGCGTATCCCGGCCGCCGGCATCCCGGCCGATGAGATCGCCGCTGCCGCCCGTTTCGGCGCGGCGATTGCGGCACAATTGCCGCAACGCGACCCGGCCAGCCGCGAACCGATGTTGCGTGGGCTGGGGGCGGTGAGTGTCAACGAGCGCCTCATTGCCTCGGAGAAAATCGCGCGCCGCAGTTTTGTCATCTGGGGCAAGTTGCTGCGCCTGATCGGCCCGCCGTCCTCCGTGGCGCGGCAGCTGGTCCTGTGCCTCTATATCGTTTTCCTGGTGACAATGATCCTCACCGTGGTGCCATTGAGTGCCGTCATCAAGCGCCTGCTGGCACCGCTGATGCGCGAGCGCATCGCCCGCCAGCGTGCCGCCTTTGCCGCCCCGTCCGGTGAGGCGCGCGACAACATGAAGGAATACCCGATTCCATGACAGTTCCGGTATACATCACCGGCAGCAGTGCTTTCCTGCCGCACGCGCCGGTCGACAATGACAGCATGGAGCGTTTGCTCGGCCAGGTTGGCGGCAAGCCGTCGCGTGCGCGGCGCACCATCCTGCGCAGCAACGGCATTGTGTCGCGCCACTATGCTATCGACCCGCAGACATTGCAGTTCACGCACAGCAATGCACAACTGGCGGCCGAAGCCGTGCGCGGGCTCGGTGTGCCGCTCGACAGCATTGACTGCCTCGCCTGTGGCACCTCGATTGCCGACCAGCTGATGCCTGGCCATGCCAGCATGGTACAGGGCGAGCTGGGTTTGCCGCCTTGTGAAGTCGCCAGCACCGGTGGCGTTTGCGTGGCGGGGATGACGGCATTGCGCTATGCGGTCAATGCGGTGCGCTCTGGCGATTGTGCAAGAGCAGTGGCGACCGGTTCCGAGCTCGCATCCGCCAGTATGAAAGCGGACAATTTTTCGGCAGAGATGGACAGCCAGCTCGCGCTGCTGGAAAAACAGCCGGAGCTGGCGTTCGAGAAGGATTTCCTGCGCTGGATGTTATCAGACGGCGCCGGCGCGCTGCTGGTCGAACGCGAACCGCGTGCCGGGGGGTTGTCACTGCGCATTGACTGGATCGACATCCTGTCCTACGCGGGCGAAATGGAGACCTGCATGTATGCCGGCGGGGAGAAGCGTACGGATGGATCCTTGCAGGGCTGGCAACAGTTCACTGTAGCTGAGCGCGATGCGCACTCTGTGCTGTCGGTGAAACAGGATGTCAAACTGCTGAACGAACAGGTGATCTTGTACACGGTGGAGAAGCCGCTGCGCACGATCATCGGCAAGCGCCAGTTAAAGGCCGGCTCGGTCAGCCATTTCCTGCCGCATTATTCATCGCAGTTTTTCCGCGACAAGGTGCATGCCGGCTTGCAGCGCGCCGGGCTGGATATACCGCAAGAACGCTGGTTCACCAACCTGGCGACAAAAGGCAATACCGGCTCGGCGTCGATCTACATCATGCTGGATGAATTCTTGCGCAGTGATCGCTTGCGCGCCGGTGACACCGTGCTGTGTTACGTGCCCGAAAGCGGCCGCTTCTCCACGGCTTTCATGCACCTGACGGCAGTTTGAGCAGCGGAGCGATCATGGACCATAGCGAAGTCCCGCAAGACAACAGCCACACCTACGGCGGCCATCGCAAGTTGCTGTACGCGACAGATCGCGATGGCAATTATGTCGGTGTGCCATCGACGGGCTGGGAAGCGGAGGAGATCGCCACCGGTTCGGCGCTGGACCTGCTCGCGCAACAGCAGCAGGTAGCGTGGCAGCGCGCGCAGCGCGGCGAGACATCGCCGCTCGAATACTACATGGCCTACCGGCGCATGGATGAGGCGCTGCTGGCGCAAACCAGCGGTATCTGGCGCTGGCGTATCCGCCGCCATTTCCGCCCGGCGATTTACCGGCGACTGAATGACACAGTGCTCGCGCGCTACAGTGAAGCCCTTGGCATCGACATCACTACCTTGAAAACTCTGGTGCAGAACCCGTGAACGATTTTACCCACCAGCAATCCGCGCACTGCGAGAGCGGGGTGATGTCGGCGATGCTGACGCACCAGGGCTTGCCTCTGAGCGAGCCGATGGCGTTCGGCCTGGCATCAGCCTTGGGCTTTGCGCTGATCCCGTTCGTCAAGCTGTCGGGCTTGCCGTTGATTGCCTATCGCATGCCGCCGCGCGCGATCATCAATGGCCTGCAGAAAACGCTCGGCGTGCACATGCGCCGGCAGACATTCCGCAATGCCGCGAAAGGCATGGCTGCGCTGGATGCCGAGCTCGATCGCGGCCGCGTGGTCGGCCTGCAGACTTCGGTGTTCTGGCTGCCGTACTTTCCCGAGGGCATGCGTTTTCATTTCAACGCGCACAACCTGCTGGTCTATGGCCGCGACGGCGATGACTATCTGATCAGCGACCCGGTGTTCGAGCAGCCGGTGCGCTGCGATCGCGCCGCGCTGCAGAAAGCGCGCTTCGCCAAAGGTGCCCTGGCGGCGAAAGGCCTGATGTACCTGGCAGACCGTGTGCCGGACAGTATCGACCATGCCCGGTTGGTGCCGGCGGCTATCCAGCGCAACCTGCGCACGATGACCGGCGCGCCGTTGCCGTTTATCGGCATCCGCGGCATACGCCACATGGGGGCACAGCTGCGCAAGCTGGAGCGTGATCGCGCGAAACGCGAGCAGTACCTGCCGCTCTACCTCGGCCACATCGTGCGCATGCAGGAGGAAATCGGCACCGGTGGGGCAGGCTTCCGTTTTATCTACGGCGCATTCCTGCGTGAGTCGGCCAAAGTGCTGGTCAGCGACGAGCTGAAGGAAGCGGCGCGCCTGATGACCGATGCCGGCGACCACTGGCGGCTGTTTGCCCTGCGGGCGAGCAAGATGTGCAAGGGGCGTGAAGCGATGGATACCGCCGTGCTGGAAGAGATCCTGCACGGCTGTGCTGACCGCGAGGCAGCCGTGTGGGAGCGGCTGCAGGCATGGAGCCGCTCACAGCGTCAGTGATGGCGGCCTTGCAGTAGGGAGGCCGGGCCCTGCGACAGCAGGGCCGGCCGATGCCAGGCAGCTCAGTCGCCGCTGACGATGGTGCAGGTCTTGCCGAAGAAGGGGTAGAAGCCCTTGGTGTGGAAGTCGACCGTAGAGACAGTCTTGATGCCGCCCTCAGCCTTGGCGGCCGCGATCGACGCATCGCCGCTGTTTACCAGACCGATGATGGTGCTGGCACAGGCGGTGCCAGTCTTGCTGGTGCCCTTGTATTCCGTGGCAGTGATCGGGCCCTTGACGTCGGTGATCAGGCCGACGCTGACCGGGGTGTAGCCGGCGGCACAGCCGGTGAGCAGTGCGACGGAGCCGAGTGCTGCCAATGTAGCCATTCTTTTTATCATGAGACATTCCTTCTGCTGATGGGTGATCAGTGGCAAACGCTTGCTGCACACGGCAACAACCTGTCGCCCCTTCGCTGTCGCGCGGCGACAGCCAACAGAGTAAAGCACAGCCCGTCGGGAACGCCAAGCGGCGTTTTATCCCGGCAAGGCTTTCAGTAAGATAGCGCACACCTTCACCCAGGAATTCCCTCCCATGGCCACCAGCAAGAAACCCGCCACCAAGCCTGTTGCGAAAAAGAACGCTTTTTATGCCCAGTCCGGCGGTGTGACCGCCGTGATCAACGCCTCGGCCGCCGGCGTCATCGAAACCTGCCGCGCCCACAGTGACAGGATCGGCAAGGTCTATGCCGGCAGCAATGGCATCATCGGTGCGCTGCGCGAGGAGCTGATTGATACCAGCAAGGAAAGTGCAGCAGTCATCCATGCGCTGAAACACACGCCATCCGGTGCTTTCGGTTCCTGCCGTTACAAACTGAAGAGCATCGAGCAGCATCGCGCCGAGTACGAGCGTCTGATCGAGGTGTTCAAGGCGCACAACATCGGTTACTTCTTCTACAACGGTGGCGGTGACTCGGCTGACACTTGCCTGAAGATCTCGCAGCTGTCGGAAACCATGGGTTACCCGATCCAGGCGATCCATGTGCCGAAGACGGTCGACAACGACTTGCCGATCACCGACAACAGCCCCGGTTTCGGTTCTGTGGCCAAGTACGTCGCGGTATCGACGAAAGAGGCGGCACTGGATGTGGCCTCGATGTGCGAAACCTCGACCAAAGTGTTCATCCTCGAAGTGATGGGTCGCCATGCCGGCTGGATTGCCGCTGCGGGCGGGCTCGCTGCGGAACAGGAAGGCGATGCACCGCACATCATCCTCTTCCCGGAAATCGCTTTCGACAAGGCGAAATTCCTCAAGCGCGTGAAAGAGACTGTGCAGAAAAATGGCTACTGCGTCATCGTGGCCAGTGAAGGCACCCAGTACAAGGATGGCACCTTCCTCGCCGATGCCGGCACGGTCGATGCGTTTGGCCACAAGCAGCTCGGTGGTGTTGCACCGACGCTGGCGCAGATGGTGAAGGACGAGCTCGGTTACAAGTACCACTGGGCGCTGGCGGATTACCTGCAGCGTGCGGCGCGTCACATCGCCTCGAAAACCGATGTCGAGCAGGCCTATGCCGTCGGCAAGGCGGCGGTCGAGATGGCGCTGAAAGGACGCAATGCCGTGATGCCGGCGATCACTCGCGGCAGCGGCAAGAAATATTCGTGGACGATCACTGAAGCGCCGTTGGCGAAAGTGGCCAACGTGGAGAAGAAAATGCCGCGCGACTTCATCACGAAAGACGGCTATGGCATCACGCCGGCCTGCCGGGCCTACCTGGAACCGCTGATCCAGGGCGAGGACTACCCGCCGTACAAGCACGGCATCCCGCAATATGCCCGCCTGAAAAAGGCCATGGTGCCGAAAAAACTGAAAGCGGATTTCAAGGTGGGCAAGTAAGCTGATGGCCACCATCCGCATCCGCCATGATCACCAGCAGCCGGAACACAAGGTGCGAGAACTGTTGAACGAGCTCATCGAGAAAATGGGTGAGGAATACGAGTTCGCCTGCACCTGGCACGGCCATCGCCTCGACTTGCGCCGCAGCGGTGCCACCGGCTCGCTGACCTTGCATCCGCACTATATCGATATCGAGATCAAGCTGAGCCTGTTCCTGTCGATGTTCGAGGGCAAGATCCGCAGCGGCATCACCGACTACTGCCGGGAACACCTGTCGTGACCGTTGCTGCCTGGTGGCAGCGCGAGGGCGAGTGGGTCGAGCCGCCCAACCGTCGCCGCGACGGTGAGAGTGGCGTCAAGCGTGTACAGGATCCTGTGCACGGACTGTTGTATGTAAAGCTGCAAACCAACCACCTCTACCGCAGTGTTCGTTACCCGTTCGGGCGACCCACCGCCTTGCGCGAGCGCGATGCCCTGGCAGCCGTGGCCGCCAGCGGCGTCACAGTACCCGAGGTGGTTTTTGCCGGGGATGAGAAAGATGGCGGACAATGGCGTGCCGTGCTGGTGACGAAAGCGCTGGCTGGATATCGCGACCTGTTCCACTGGGGCCTGCGCCGCGAGCGCGGCCGCGTCAGCGATGAAAGGCAGGCAGAAATGCTGCGTGCCGTCGGCCGTATGCTCGGTACCCTGCATCGCCAGCGCTGGCAGCACACCAACCTGTACCCGAACCACATTTTTGTGACGGATGATGCGGCCGAAGGCCCGGTGCGTGCAGCGCTGATCGACCTCGAGAACAGCCGCCGCTGCCTCCGCGCGGCAACGGCTGCCCAGCGTGACTTCGAGCAATTGCGCAAACGCGCGACCATGTTCAGTGACGCCGACTGGCACATCCTGCTGCAGGCCCATGCGGCCGCGTTCGCGGCGCGCTAGTAAATCCCGGGCAAGAAACGCCAGCTGCGCTGCATGTAGGCGGCGTAGTCATCACCAAAGTAAGCGAGGTTTTCCCGTTCTTCGGCGAGTGCCGTGACTGCCAGCGCAATCGTTGCGCCAGTGGCCAGCAGCAGCCCTGGCCACCACAGGGGTTGTTTGAAGTACAGCCCCCACGCGAGCAGCAAGAGCGAGGCATACAGCGGGTGGCGGATGTGGCGATAGATGCCGTGTGTCACGAGCTGGGCCGTTTTTTCAAAGCCCAGCAGGGCGGGATCAGAGCGCTGTGCATCGCTTGCGCCATGGCGTTTCAGCAACACGGCGCCGGAAACTACCAGTGGGATCGACAGGAACAGCAGCAACCACGATATGAGCTGGTACCAGGCAAAGCGCTGTTCAAACCAGAACGGCACATTGTGCAGCAACAGCAGCAGGATGCACTCCCAGGCGAGGAAACGGTAGAAGCCGTGCGAACGCCAGTCGCGCAGGCAATGGCGCGAGAGGAATGCCAGGCATGCGCTGGCGGCAATAAAAAGGGTAGAGGTCAGCATGGCTACGGGCAGTGCGGGGAGGTGAGCACACTAGCGCAAGCAAGCGCCTGGCTCAATTGACAAAATATTCACGCCAGCGATGTTGCAATGCCTGCCGTGTGAATTCCTGTCCGGGGTGGCGGTTGTCACGGATGCCTTTGCTCAAGCTGACGCTTGCCGTGTTGGCATTACTGCTGTTATTCGCCTTGGCAATGCTGGCCTGGCTCCGTTTCACGCCAGTGTCGGTGGCGCATGGCTGGTCTTATGTAGTGGTGCAGGACAACCTCGAGCGCATCACTTCGCTGGCGCGCATGCCGGATGGCAGCATCGTGGCGACCCTGTCACCGCGCCAGCATCTCGGTGGTCCTGGCCAGGGCAGGCTCGTGCAGCTCGATCTGGCCAACGAGCGTTACCGCGTGCTGGCAGACGGGTTGTACAAACCCAATGGCTTGCTGCCCTATCCCGGCGGTGTGGTGATCACCCAGGAAATGGCCAACCAGCCGGTATTGCGCTGGAAAGACGGCAAGGTGGAGCCGCTGTTGATGCTGGTGAAACCGGAATCAATAGTCGGCACAACGGCAGGACAATGGCTGGTGATCGAGGACACAACGGGTGGCCGCCTGCTGCAGGTCGATCCGGGCACACTGGAAAAAACAGTCCTGCACCAAGGTTTCAAGGCTGGTGAGGGTGTCTGTGTTGGCCGCGACCGGCGCATCTTTGTTGTGGATAACAAGACATCGGTGTTGCAGGAATACCGCGACGGTTCGATGCTGACAGTGCTTGGTGGCCTGCATGGCCCCGGCTTCTTGCGTTGCACAAGGGATGGCATCTGGATCACCGAGGATGTCACCAACAACGGTCGCCTGATTTTCTATGACTACGAGCAGATGCATGTAGTGGCAGAACACCTCCATTCGCCGCAGTCGGTGCTGGAAGACGGGCAAACCTTGCTGCTGGCCGAGCAAGGCCGTTCGCGCCTGTTGCGCTTCACCAGACAATAATATTCCCCGGATCTGGACTGGTTAATGAAAAGACACCTGGATTATCTGCAGACGGATCGCCATACGCTGGTGGGCCATGGCTGTTTCATGCTGTTGTCGATGCTGGCACTGCTGGCGATGTTCAGCCTGTCGCGTGTGGGCCTCTACTGGTACAACGCCGATCTCGCAAGCCAGCTATCGCAGGCCGAAGTGTTGCGCAGCTTTGCGATAGGCGTGCGTTTTGACCTGATGGTGGTATGTATCCTCAGCTTGCCGCTACTGGCGGGTTTTCTCTGGCCCACCTCGGTGGCATTACGGCGCGGCCTGGTGATGTGGCTGGCAGTGGTGTCGTCGCTGTCGATTTTTTTCTGTATTGCCGAACTGGATTTCTACCGCGAATTCCACCAGCGACTGAACAGCCTGGTATTTGAATACATTCGCCAGGATCCGGCGACAGTGGTCAGCATGTTATGGCACGGATTCCCGGTATTCCGTTATCTGCTGTTGTGGCTGTTGTTCTCCTGGCTGATGTACCGTTTCTACCTGTTGCTTGATCATGCCGCCTGCCTGCTCGTGGCGCATTGGCTGCCACTGCGCCAGCCGGCGGCGCACTACTGGCGCTGGACGGCTTTCGTGCTGGTGTTCCTGTCGATGGTAGTGGGTGCACGCGGCACGCTCCGTGAAGGCCCGCCACTGCGTTGGGGGGATGCGTTCCACAGTGCGAACCTGTTTGCCAACCACCTCGGGTTGAACGGTCTTTTTACCTTGTATAAAGCTGCCAATGCCGGCAATGGCAAGACCGACAGGCAATACTGGCTCAAGGCCATGCCGCTCGAACAGGCAACGGATATCGTGCAGCCGCTGTTGCTCACGCCGCAGGATGAACTGCTTGGCGGAGACTCCCATCCCTACCTGCGCCGGCACACGGGTTCCTCACTGCCGGCAGCACCCGCGCAGAAGCCCAATGTAGTGGTGATCCTGATGGAAAGCTTTGCTGGCGCATTCACCGGTGTGCTGGGCAATGGCGATAACATCACACCCGAATTCGACCGGCTCGCCGGACAGGGCCTGTTGTTCACGCGCTTCTTTTCCAATGGCACGCACACGCACCAGGGCATGTTTGCCACGCTGGCCTGTTTCCCCAACTTGCCCGGCCACGAATACCTGATGCAGGAGCCGGAAGGCACGCACAAGTTTTCCGGCCTGCCACTGCTGATGCAGCGCGCCGGTTACCAGGACATCTATGTGTATAACGGCTCGTTTTCCTGGGACAACCAGGAAGGGTTTTTCCGCAACCAGGGCATGACGCGCTTCGTCGGTCGCGATGATTTCGTCAATCCGGTATTCGTCAACCCGACTTGGGGCGTGTCTGACCAGGACATGTATGACCGGGCAGCACAGGAGCTGAAGTCCTTGCCGCATGACAAGCCATTCTTTGCCGTGCTGCAAACCTTGTCCAACCACACACCGTATGCATTGCCTGACCCGTTGCCGGTGGGAGCCGTGAAAGGCAAGGGCATGCTGAATGAACACCTGACCGCGATGCGCTATGCCGACTGGGCGCTGGGGCGGTTTTTCCGCCAGATAGAAAACGAACCGTATTATCGCAACACGATTTTTGTGCTGGTCGGCGACCACGGTTTCAGTACCACCAACCAGGTGACGGATATCGATCTCGTGCGATTCCACGTGCCGCTGCTGATCATCGGTCCGCAGGTGCGCGAGACCTTTGGTGCGAGAAGCAATCGAGTGGCGAGCCAGAACGATATTGCGCCGACCGTGATGGGATTGCTCGGCGAGCCCTTTATGCACCAGTGCTGGGGTCGCGATGTGTTGTCATTGCGTGATGATCCCGGCTTTGCCCTGGTCAAGCCGTCCGGCAATGACGAGATCGTGGCATTGCTGCACGATGACCGCATCGTGGTGAAACGGCCGGATGCCGATGCACAGCTATACCGTTACACCACCGCGCCGGCCCTGGTGGCGACACCGTTGGATGATGCAGCGCAGAAACAGGCGATGGCAACGACACTGGCGGCTTTTGTCGAACGGGCGACGCGCAGCCTGCTGGATGACACTGCCGGTGCAGGACAGTGAGGGCTGTGTTCAGCCCGTCATGCCGCCATTCACCGAAATCACCTGCCGGGTGATATAGGCGGCGGCATCGGAGAACAGGTAAGCCACGAGGCTGGCCACTTCCTCTGCGGTGCCCATGCGCCCGGCGGGAATGATTTTCAGTGCGTGTTCAAGCACATGGGCATCGGTAGCCATCTCGGT
>ERZ1645187.3803-NODE-3803-length-12515-cov-7.110032_pt1 | contig 12515 bp, 13 predicted proteins | sample MGYA00575352_ERZ1645187 | MGnify/ENA primary metagenome ERZ1645187 (study PRJEB40837, sample SAMN11349314) | freshwater sediment metagenome | isolation source: river sediment | host: Sediment | place: India: Wazaribad , New Delhi | collected 2017-02-21 ... | reverse complement strand
GGCATACGGAAAGAACCCTGCCGCTCGTTCCGGGATGTTTCGCCGGATTGTTCTTTCACAATGCGGGAGATCTGTCCCGTCGGACACAGCCTGCGGTCGATGGAATGGCGTTCAAAAACGGCCCGACTCGGATTCTACCGGACTTCGGATGCAGTCCGGAACCGCAACGGCCGTTGCGGGACCGACGTCCGTGGAAAATATGCACGTTTAACATAATCTTTGCCTTTCCGTTGCCCGATATCCGTTCGCCGACATCATGATGTGTGGTAGAATTTATAGACAATCATGGTGTTAGCGTATCTATTCAGAAGTCGGGAGCGGCTGCCGCGTGCGGAAAGTCCTGTTGTATCCTTTGATCGCCACAGTGTGTCTCGCAGTTCTGATCGTCTTCGTGCCGGGCCGCGGTCCGAATATCGTGCCGGTGGCGCTGTTTTACGAGGAAGCCGATTTGTCGTCGACGATCGTTTCGAGACAGAGCCTCCAGGCCGTCGTTCTCGCGATGGAGTTCTTCAATTCCCGTTCCGGATCTCACACGTTCCTCCCCGTTCCCTTCTCCGGCATCGATATGGAAACGTCCATGCAGGAAGCGGCCTCCAGAAAGGCCGTCGCGATCGTCGGCGGGATCAACACGAGCTTCGCCTCCCTTCTCGCCGATGCGGCGCGCCGCGCCGGGCTGCCCACGATCTGCCTCGCTCCCGGAAAGTATCTCGCGCGACCCGACGACCTCGTCTTCCGCTCGCGCCCCGACAGCGGCGGCAAGGAGCTGGGCCGTACGGCGAAGCGCATGGGAATCCGATCCTATACGGCCGTCGTGAGCGGCTTCAACGTCCGGTTCGTTCAGGATTTCGTCCGGGATTTCGAGTCGGGCGCCGGAATGCCGCCGAAGCGGACGATCTTCTTCAAAGGCGCCCTGGATACGCGCGCCGCCGACTTGGGCGGCGCGAACGCCTCGTCCGACGCCGTTCTTCTCGTGCTGCCCGACTGGCTCGCGGGGATCGCCGCACGCGAGATCAATGCCCAGGCTCCGGAGATGATGATTTTCGCCTCGAACTGGGCGATCTCGCACCGGACGGGGCAGCTCGCCGAATCCCTCGGCGATCGCCTGGTCATCGCGGCGACGACGCATAGGCAATGGGACTCCGCCGGGAACGAGTTCCTCCGGTTCGTCGAGGACACATACGGCCGAAGGCTGACGGCGATCACGCTTTCAACGGGCTACGACACGGTCGCCATGCTGGATGCGGCGATCCGGAACGCGGATTCGAACGCGCCGAAGGACATTTCCGCGGCGCTCAAACGTCTGCGCGCCGTTCCGACCGTGGGGGGCGTCGTCTCTGTAGACGCCAACGGCGATATGCGGCAGTCGGTTTCGCTTTTCTCCCTTGACGGCCGGACCTGGAAACGGCTTCCCGAAACGGCGGAAACAAGCGTGCCGCAAGAGCCCACGCCGGAGTTGCGATGAAACGCCGGACGTTTTCCATAGGCGGCTTCTTTTCCCTGATGATCGCGATCTTTCTGTTCGTCGTGCTCGCGCAGGCGGGAATCTCGATGTATTTTCACATCGCCGGCCGGCTCGATGCCGCGAAGGATCGCGCCGAGACCTTCCAGAAGACCGTCTCCGTTTTGCTGCGCAAGCAGGTGGAGGCCGCGGAGGAAATCATCCGGACCGTCGCCTCGGGAAAGTCCCCCATGCAGGACGCGGGCGGCTCCGTTCTCGTGATCGCACTGATGGACGGGAAGGCCGTTCAGCTTTCCATCAAGGGGTGGCTCCCGAACGGACTCGAGCTGCCGAATGACATTCTGACCCCGGAATGGACGGCGACCGATCTTCTCGACGCCTACGGACGGAATCTCCTGGCCCGTGTGACAAAAATCGGGGGACTCCGCGTTTTCGCCGCCATCAGTCCGGACATGCGGGACTTCGAGGAACTCGCGGGCCAGACCTTTCTCCCGATCATCTTCGACTCACAGGGGCACATCCTCTGGTTGGGCGGCGAGAATATCGGGTCACCGCTGCGCGACCATCTCCGCGCCCGGGGCTTCGTCGCGCAGAAGAAAGTTCCGAACGGAAAATGGACGATTTACCCGTCCCATCAGGGATCCCGCGTAATTATGCGGCAGATCCCCATCGCGTACGATCTTTCGCTGTCCGTCATATATCCCCTGAAGGACCTTCTCGTCCCCGCGTTTTTCGGCGCCCTCCGGCAGTCCTCGATCGCCCTTCTGAGCCTCATGCTCATCGCTCTCTTCTGGTTCTTCTGGCAGCGCGGGGTGTATGCCAGCATCGCCTCGATCGCCTCGCTCGCGGACGAGATGCGCACGCGCCTCACGGAAATCGGCGGCAAGGACGTCCAGGCCGCGAGCGAAGCGCTCTCAACGCTCGCCTCGCGCTTCTCGGGCATGAAGCCGACCTTCATCCGCGAAGTCGACGTCTTCATGCAGGACCTGTACAGCCTCTTCCACGTCATCTCCCGCCAGCAGGAGGAAATCGCCGCCTTCAACGAGGAGACCGAAGCGATGAACCAGGAACTCGAAGAGGCGAACAACCAGCTTCTGCTGCGCCAGTCCGTGTGGGAGCGGACGCTGGACATCTCCCGGATCTTCGCCGGAAACGAGGACATCCTGAGCGGCATCCGCTCGACGCTGTCGGCGATCCGCGAGGACATCGGGGCCTTCGGGGTGCTGGTGTCCTCCGTCGAGAAAGACGTCTTCCGGCTTATGGCTTCGAGCGGCTACGATAACGAGCTTCTCCGGTTCTCGATCCAGAAGGGAGGCATCGTCGCCTCGCAGAGCATCGAGTTCCGGCGACCGATCTGGGTGACGGACGTCTCGAAGAACCCGACGGCCCGGCCCGTGCATCCGAAGGTGCGATGCGAACTGCTGATCCCGCTCTTCCAGGCGGGCGAAGAGGAGGGCGTCCTCGAGATCGCGTTCGACGCCGTGAAGCCGGAGGACCCGTTCCTCATCGAAACGCTGACGCCGGTGGCCGCCTATCTCGGCGGTCTGATCCACGGGGAGAAGATGCGCCGCGAGGTCAAGGGATCGTACGGCTACCTCGCCGAGAAGCTCCAGTTCGTGACGAGCATCTATCACGACGAGACGGCCGCCCATATTTCCCGCATCGGGGAGTACTGCCGCCTGCTGGCATGGGCGGTCGGCCGGGACGTCACGGAGCAGGAGGACATCGCCCTCTTCGCGCGGCTCCACGACATCGGAAAGCTCAAGGTGCCGACCGAAATCCTCTCGAAGCCCGGGCCGCTCACGGCCGACGAGTTCGACGTCATCGTCAACCACCCGTCCTGGGGGGCCGAGATCATCGGCGACGCGTCGTGGCTCTCGATGGCCCGGAATATCTGCATGACGCACCACGAAAAGTGGGACGGCAGCGGCTATCCGCTGGGTCTGAAGGGCGACGAGATCCCGTGGGAAGGACAAATCACGGCGCTCGCGGATATCTACGACGCGCTCCGGTCCTACCGGACGTACAAGCCTCCCCTGACGCACGAACGCGTGGTCGAGATCATCACGAAAGGCGACGGCCGCGTCCGTCCGGAACATTTCAGCCCGGAGCTGCTCGAAGCGTTCCGCATCGTCGAGGAGCGTTTCCCGGACATCTTCCTGCAGCACCGGGACCCCGATGAGGTTTCGCAGCTCGTAATCCCGACGTAACGGGTCGAAAGGTCAGAGTTCCGGGACGACCGCTTCCCGTCCCTCTCCTGTTTCCGGGATGGTCATCCCGTCCCGGATCCTGTAGATCTTCCGGAATGTGGGGATGATCTTTTCGTCGTGCGTCACGACGATGATCGCCGTTTCAAACCGCCGGGCCATCGCGTTCAGGATGCCGATGACGGCGAGCGCCCGCTCGCTGTCGAGCGGAGCGGTCGGCTCGTCCGCGAGGATGACCGGCGGCCGGTTCGCGAGCGCGCGGGCGATGGCGACCCGTTGCTGTTCGCCCCCCGAAAGCGTCGCCGGCATCGCCGAGGCCCGATGCGCGCACCCGAGCGCTTCGAGAAGCTCCCGAGCCCGCCGCCGCGCCTCTCCGTTCGGCTGTCCGGCAAGCATCGGAAGCAACGCCACGTTGTCCGTCACATCGAGAAACGGGATCAGATACGGCGCCTGGAAGATGAACCCGATATTGTCCCGGCGAAGCGCCCGGAGGTCCCGGATCGTCCATCCCCCGTCATAGATCGTCCTGTCGCCGAGACGGATGCGTCCCGACGTCGGTTCGATCACGGCGCCAAGGCACTTGAGAAGCGTGCTCTTCCCCGATCCCGAAGGACCGATCAGACCGACGACCTCCCCCGCCCCGACCTGCATGTCGACTCCCTTGAGCGCGTCGATCGCCGCCTCGCCATGCCCGTATCGCTTCCGGAGCCCCTCGACGACGATTCCCGATCCGGCCATGTCACCCTCCGATGGCTTCGGCCGGATCCACGCGGATCGCGGCCCGGAGCGCTATTCCGCTCGCCAGCAGACAGATCGCGAGGACGATCGCGAGAGCGGCCAGCGAATCCCGGGGGATGAGGAGGACATGTTTCGGAAAGAACGGGGCCCAGAAGGTCGACGCGACCTTCCCCACGGCGAAACCGATCACGCCGAGTCCCAGGGACTGCTGGACGATCATCGCGGCGATCGTCCGGTTTTTGGTTCCGATCAGCTTCAGGACCGCGATCTCGCGAATCTTTCCGAGCGTGAGCGTGTAGATGATGAACGCGACGATGGCGGCGCTGACGATCGCGAGGATCACGAGGAACATGCCGATCTGCCGCGACGACGTGGCGATGAGTTTCCCCACCAGGATGCCCTCCATCTGCGCCGCCGTGTACACCTGAAGGCGCTTCCACCGCCGGATCGACTCCGCGACCTTTTCCGCGGAGACTCCGAGTGCGACGCGAACGAGAATCGCGTTGACCGACGAACTCGATGTCTGCGAGGCGATGACCGCGTCGAGGACATCCGGCGCGCCCGGCCGGTTGAAGACCGGATTGGCGGCCGTCCGTCGCCGCTGCTGGAGAATCGCGTCGCTATCCTTCAGGAACTGGGCTTCCTGCGCGTCCCGGAGGGGGATGAACACCATCGGATCTCCCCCCGAGGACACCATTCGGCTCGTCAGCCCGACGACGACATATTCGTTTTTCCGGATCCGGATGCGTTCCCCGACCCGGAACCCCGCCGCGATGTCGGCAAGCGCCTCGTAATGCCCCCGGGTGATGCGGCGCCCCGCGACGAGACTCCCCGGCTGTCCCGGCTCGAGCGGGATCCCCGGAACGACGCCGACGACCATTGCGCGGACGTCCCGCCCCCGCGCGCCGACCTGCATGGTCACATAGGCGGCGTTCGTCGCGTGGGCGACGCCGGGGACGCCGCGGATGCTCCGCCACAGCGCGTCGTGAACGCCCGAGGGCTCGGCGAAGGGACCGAGCGTGTCCTTCTGGACGACCCAGAGGTCCGCGCCGGTGTTGTCGAGAAGCACCATCGCGTCGTCGACCATCCCCCGGTACACGCCGGCCATCGTGAGGGTCACTCCGATCAGGAGGCCAAGCCCCACCCCCGTGAAGAGGAATCTGCCCCACGAGTGGAGGATGTCCCTTCCGGCGAGGTTGATCATGGCGCCGTCCCCGGAATGCGTTCGACGACCGATATCCTCCGGCCCTCGTCGAGCGGCCTTGCGCTGTAGACGACGACGCGCTCTCCCGGCCGCAGTCCGGCGAGAATCCGGAGGTTCCCGTCGAGGTCGCCTTCGCCCGGCGTCACCGGAGCGAAGCGGGCCTTTCCGTCGTCGTTCTTCCAGACGCCGGTTCGTCCGCCGACGCTCGCGAGACTCGCGGACGGGACCACGGGCGAGGGGGGAAGTGCGGGCAGCGCGATCGTCACTTCGACAAGTTCCCCGATCGGAGGAAGGGGATCGGGAATCCGGTCGAACGTGACCTTCGCGAGCATCTCCTCCGTCACTTCGTCGGCCAGCGGCTCCACCCTGAAGACGCGGCCGGGGAGGGACACATTTCCGGCCGAACGCAGGACGATCGAGACGGGAAGTCCAGGCTTCAGTCCCGACGCGTGCGTCTGGTCGATGCGGACGTGGATCCTGACGCTCTCCGGATCGATAAGTCCGATGACGGGCTGCCCCGCCGATACGGTGCTTCCCGGTTCGCCCTCCCTCGACACGACAAGACCGTTGACGGGCGACGTGAGACGAAGATTTTTCAGCAGGGTGAGAAGCGCTTCCCGTTCGGCACGCGTCCGCTCGAGTTCCTGCCGTGCGGCCGCGAGGTTGGCGCGCGCCGACGCGCTGATAGCCGCCGCGACGTCGCGTTCCTTCCGCCACGATTCCGCGGATTCGAGACTGACGGCTTTCGCGGCGACGAGCTTGTCGAAGCGACGCGCCTGGGAGTCGGCGTAGGAAAACCGCGCCCGGGCGTCGTCGAGCTGCGAGGAAGCCCCCCGCACCGCGGCCTCGGCGCGTCCCGCAGCAGCCTCCTGGGCCCTGATCCTGTCGGGAAGGTCCACGGGGTCGATCTCACCGAGCGTCTGTCCCTCCCGAACCCTGTCCCCCACATTGACGTCGAGCCGCAGGAGACGCCCCGTCACAATCGGTCCGATCGTGTAGCGGCGCCTCGCCTCGACGGTTCCGATGCCGAAGATCGACGGCGTGACGCTTCGTTCCGCGACCGTCGCGACTGTCACCGGGACCGTCGCGAACGGACCGGTTTTCACGGCGACGAACGCGAAGAGGCCTGCGAGCGCCGCAAGGATCGCGAAGAACGCGAGACTGCGTCCGGAGATTCGGATGCGCGCCGTCATGCCGCGGACACTCCCCTGCGCCAGACGGCGAAAACGCCGTCCGCGCCCGCGCCGATATCCCCGACGCGTCCGGACAGCATCGCCTGAATGACAAGCCCCTGGACGCTCCCGACGAGCGACATCGCCGCCGAGCGGGAGCAGATGTCGGGAGACACCAGTCCGAGCTTCTTCGCCTCGTCGAGCTGCACGAGAATCCGCGTCGCGGAGGCTTCGAGAAACGCCGCGACGGCCCGCTTGGCCTCCGTCTCTTCCGTCCGCTGAAGCTCGCTGAACAGAAGGCGGGGAACTCCGGGGTTCGATTCGATGAACCCGACGTGCGCCATGAAAATCGCCCGGAGCGCTTCGAGCGGCGCGGTCTCTTCCCGGACCGCTTCGTCGATACGGGAGAGAAGCCGTTCGGATACCGACTCCATGACCGCCTGCAGCACCGCGTCCTTGGTCGGGAAATGCCGGAAAAGCGCTCCCTGCGTGAGGCCCATGCGCTCGGAGATTGCGGCCGTCGTGATGTCCGCCGGGTTCATCCCCGAGGCGAGGTCGATCACGGCGTCGATGGCGAGCGCCCGTCGCTCCTTCGAAGACCGTCTATTTCCGATTTCCATGCAATCCCCTCCGAGAAAAAAGGTTGGTAAGTAATTGATTACTTACTATACGTCGCCCCCTTCGTTCCGTCAAGCTCCCCGCCTCCATTCCCTATTCACGACGGATACGATACAATCGCCGCACGACTCCGGATGTACGAATGGGGGAAGGGACGCTGCTTCTCGGCATCGCGCCCGCGCTGCGGGCCTTTCGGCACAGGAATTACCGGCTTTTTTACTCGGGGGAATGCATATCGCTCACGGGGCGCTGGATCCAGCGGGTCGCCATGAGCTGGCTCGTCTACGGCCTCACGGGGTCCGCGCTCAGCCTGGGGATCGTCGACTTCACGGGACAGTTCACGGTCTTCGTCTTCGGGACGTTCACCGGGGCGCTCATGGAGCGGTACGACCTCAGGAAGGTCATCCTCGTCTGCCAGAGCCTGAGCATGGTCCACGCGTTCACGATGGCGCTCCTGACGCTCTCGGGGGTCGTGCAGTATCGGCACGTCGTCGTCCTCGCGTTCCTGCTCGGCGTTTCGGACGCGTTCGAGCTTCCGGCCCGCCAGGCGTTCGTCCCGCGGCTCGTCCCGGATGCGAAGGACCTTCCGAGCGCGATCGCGCTCAACTCGACGCTCTTCAACGGCTCCCGGCTCGTCGGCCCCGCGCTCGCGGGGTATATCATCGCGTTCGTCGGCGAGGGAATCTGCTTCGCCCTCAACGGCCTGAGCTATTCGGCGACGCTCGCGGCGCTTCTCATGATGCGGATGCCGAAGGTTCAGGTTTCGCGGGAGAAGCGCGATATCGCGAAGGAGTACCGGGAAGGCCTGCGATACGTCGTCTCGCTGCCGCCGCTGCGGAACGCGATGCTCGGCCTCGCGTTCCTCTCGCTTTTCGGGATGCCCTTCATGACGCTGATGCCCGTCTTCGCGCGCGAGGTCTTGGCCGGGGGGCCGCAGACGCTCGGCCTTCTGATGGCGGCCATGGGGATCGGCGCGCTCGCCGGGTCGCTGCTTTTGGCCGCACGTCCGTCGCCGGACGGACTCGGCCGCACGATGGCGCTCGCGTGCCTGTCGCTCGGGATGTTTCTCGCGACCTTCTCGACGTCGCGTCATTTCGCGCTCTCCGCGCTTCTGATGCTTCCCACGGGCTTCAGCCTGATCACGGCGATCGTCTCGTGCAACACGCTCGTCCAGACGCTCGTCGACGAGGACAAGCGCAGCCGCGTGATGAGCCTCTATGTGACGGCGTCGGTCGGCGGAGCGCCGCTCGGGAGCCTCTTCGCCGGATGGATCGCGTCGCTGTTCGGCGCGCCGCTCACGATCGCGGGCAGCGGTCTGCTCGTCGCGCTCCTCGGCGGCGTGCTGCTCGCCCGCTATCCGGCGACGCTCGCGACCGTCACGGAGATCTACCGAAAAAAGGGATTCATGGAATAGAGGCGGGGATATGGATCGGGGGAATGCGATGCCCGTTACGACGACTCGCCCTGGCGGGCCGGATCCGGCGTCGGACCGTTCGCGCGCAGAAATGCGCGAAGCGCGTCGAGCCCCTCGCCCGTCACGGAGGACACCCGGAAGACCTTGCGGATGCCGCTGTGTATCAGGCTCTTCTCCGCCCGCGCCGTCTTTTCGGCGTCCGCGATGTCGATCTTCGAGACGACGCCCACGGTCGGCGCCCGCATCGACTGGGCGAACCGAGCCGGGAAGGTCCGCTTCCGCGTCGGGTCGGCCAGCAGCAGGATCAGGGAGGCGCGCGTCGACGACGTGATCAGCATGTGATAGAGGTACGGAATCTCGAACGCCTCTCCGGGAGTGTCCACGGCTTCGGCGTGATACTCGACGTTCTGCGTTTTCCGGACGGAGTCCGGCGCGTCGCCGCAGAGATCGAGAGCGCGCAGCAACGTGGACTTCCCGGCGCCGACGGGACCGATCGCCATGACACGGAGCCCCCTGCCGGACGCGCTCATGTCTTCGTCACGCGGCACGGGAAGAAGTCGAGCACGCGCCGGAGCCCTTCGACGGCTTCCGTCAGGGCGGCTTCGACAGCCGCGACGTTGCCGGTGATCATGACGCACCCCGTGAAGCGGTCGACGAATTCGATCGTGACGTCGGCCGCCTTGGACGCGATATCGCCCGCGATGATCGATCCCTCGCCCGGCGTGATCGTCATGATCCCGATCGCGCCGATCCGGTCGACGCCCAGGCTCTCGCACAAATCCGGCTGCGGGTTGGCGATGAGGTGGGCGAGCGTCACCTGCTTTCCCGGGACGTACTCCTGGATGAGGCGCTTCTTTTCGTCCGCGCCCTGCCGGTTTTCCACGGGGTCCATCCTCAGAGGATGACGCGGGGCAGGTCCGGGTGCGGCCCCGTGATCTCCGCGATGTCCACGAGAAGCCCCTTCGGTTCGATGATGCGCCGCGCCGCCTCGGCCGCCGCGTGAACGTCGGAGACGTCCCCTACGAAGCTGAAGAACGCCTTCGCGCCCATGCCGCGCCCGAGACGGATCTCGAGAAGCGAGATGTTCGCGGCCTTCGCCGCGGCGTCCGCGCCTTCGATCGCGCAGGGGGCGGCCATGGTCTCGACGATCCCGATGGCCCGCGCGCTTCCGGGTTCCGTGGCCATCGCCAGCGCCCGGAACACGTCCGGGTGGACGTTCGGCAGGATCATGTGGTCGCTCACGGCCTCGCGCCCGATGCGCACTCCGGCCCGAAGCGACTCTTCGACGGCCCCGACCTGTCCTCCGACGACGACGAGGTACTTTCCGGGGCATATCGGGTGCGCTTCGTAGAGCCTGACGTCGGCGGCCTTGAGCATGGCGTCCGCAGCGAGAATCCCCCGCGCGACGCTGATGAGTTCGATTGTCGCAATCGCCCGTTCCATTGTGTCGTTCACTCCCGTCTTCGCAGGACGACCATCCCGGAAGTCACCGAGACGACGTTCCCGTCGATGGACGCATGAATTTTCGCTCCGAGGACCCCTTCCGGGGGAAGCGCGATGCACGCTCCGGACGCGACCGTCTGTCCTTCCTCCACGACCGGGACCGAGGGCGCGCCGACATGCTGCTTCAGCGGGATGCGCACCTCGGAGGGGTGAAGGAGATCCGGTTCGAACACGCTTTCCCTGTCGTAGACCGAGAGCCCGAGGCGCTCCTTGATTCGGCCGCTCGGCGCGAGCCGGTACTCGCGCAGCGGGTGCGGCGACGCCTCTTTCTTTACGAATGCAGGCGTGACGCCGCTCTCGCGCAGCGCCTTCTTGATCTGCTGGTTGACGCGCCGGGGGCTCAGGCCCATCGGGCAGGCATGCAGCGCGCTGCACAGGTTGCACTCCGAGCAGAGGAGCGCCATCCGGAGGACCTCGCCGTTCCGCGTCCCCGCCCAGGCCATCGCGCGCATGATCTTGTGCGGCTCGATTCCCATGCCGACGAGATACCTCGAGCACGCGACGGTGCACTGGTTGCACTGGCAGCAGCAGACGCGCGCGCGCTTGAGCATCTCCTCGACGGGCATCTGTTCGAGCGTGGCGAGCAGCGAGTCGCGCGGCAGGACGAGGATTCCCTTGGTCGTCTTCGTGACGGGAAAGTCCGGCGTGTCCGAATACCGTCCCATCATGGGCCCGCCGTCGACGAAGACGGCGTCCGCGGGGTCGATTCCGATCCCGCCCGACACCTCGAGAAGCTCCCGGGCGTTCGTTCCGATCGGGGCCCGGAAGAGCGTCGGGCGTCCGACGGCTCCGCCCGTGGAGACGAACGTGTGCGTGACGGGCGTTCCCGCAAGCGCCCCGTGGATGTTCAGGAGCGTCTCGACGTTGTTCACGACGACGCCGACCTCGGTCGGGAGGTGTCCCTCCGGCACGGTCCGGCCAAGCGCGTCGGCGATGAGGATGACCTCGTCGCCGAGCGGATAGTAGTCCCTCGCCTCGAACACGTCCGCCCCCGCGCTCCGCAGCGCGTCGACCGCTTCCGCGTGTTTCGCCTTCACGCAGAACAGGAGCCGCGCGCCGAGCGCTTCGGCCGTTATCCGTCCGGCGTCGACGAGTTCCTTCGCCATCGTCGTCATGAGATGGCAATCCGCGTCGAGCAGCGGTTCGCACTCGGCGCCGTTGATCAGGTACGTATCCGCACCCGTCGCGCCGAGCTTCACGTGCGTCGGGAAGCCCGCGCCGCCCGCGCCGACCACTCCGGCGTCGAAGACCTTACGGATCAGCGTTTTCTTGTTCATGGCGCCTTCCGGTCGTACACGTCCACAGTGTCGACGATGCCGATGACGGCCGCGTCGATGGGGGCGGGAGCGCTCCCGACGGATGCCCGCGCCGTGCTTCCCGAACAGAAGATCACGACCTCGCCGACGCCGGCGCCGACCAGGTCGACGGCCACAACGGTTCCCTCATGCCCCTTCGGGGAGAGCAGCTTCCCGGAATCGTCCGGAACGAGCGTCCGGAGAATCAGCAGCTTGTGCCCCACCAGGCGTTCGTCCTTCCTGGTGGCGACGATGTTTCCGATGACACGGCCTATTTTCATCGAACCAGTCCCCTGTCTTTCAGTGCCTGTAGCGCCTGCAACACATCCGCCGCATCTCCCATGAAGGCGACGGTCGTTATATGCTGGGGGCAGTTGCCCCAAACCTCGCGGGCATCGACCCGGGCCGCTTTCGTCGCGACGTCGACGGCGCTCATGAGCTGCGCCACCTGCCCCTGGACGAGCAGGACCCCGCCCCAGCGAAAGGCGTCCGGGTCCTCGCTCTTTTTCAGCGACATCCGCCGGAGGAGCATCGCCCGGCACTCCCCCGAGGGGGAGAGGATCACCTCGGACTCGAGCATGGGGCGCCCGCGCGGCGCTTATTCCTTCGTTTCGAGATGCGGAAGGATGAACTCGACGTCCGCGTGCGGGCGCGGAATCACGTGAACCGACACGAGTTCCCCGACGCGGCCGGCCGCAGCGGCGCCCGCATCGGTCGCGGCCTTCACCGCTCCGACGTCTCCGCGGACCATCACGGTGACGAGCCCCCCGCCCACGAGCACCTTTCCGATGAGCTTCACGTTCGCGGCCTTCACCATAGCGTCCGCAGCCTCGATGGAGCCGACGAGCCCCTTCGTTTCAACCATTCCGAGCGCGATCTGATCCTGCGACATCTTCATGACCTCC
>ERZ1645187.3802-NODE-3802-length-12517-cov-7.227652_pt1 | contig 12517 bp, 10 predicted proteins | sample MGYA00575352_ERZ1645187 | MGnify/ENA primary metagenome ERZ1645187 (study PRJEB40837, sample SAMN11349314) | freshwater sediment metagenome | isolation source: river sediment | host: Sediment | place: India: Wazaribad , New Delhi | collected 2017-02-21 ... | reverse complement strand
CCCCCCCGCTTCTGCCAGTTAAAATTATCCATCCGGCTGCATGGTCCTTGTCTTGCGAATTCCTATTTTATTTGTTCTTTGTGGCTTTCTCCTTCTTGAGACGGCTGGCACCACATCGTTTGGTTCTGGCTGCTCTGCTTGTGCTCGGCGTGGTATTTTTGTCGTTCAATCCACGTGGATGGATGTTTCTTTCCGGTCTGGCCATTGCCGTATGGGCTAAGTCCCGCGTGCGCGCTCCCCTCTTTACCAAGGCGCCGGGATTTATGATAAGCGTTTCCCTTTTGGCATGGCACTTTGCCTTCGCATATGCTGGGGCGCACGGACATCCCAACGTCAATCTTTGGCAAATGGCCAGCACGCCGATGGCGCTACTCTTGTTTATCGTCGGTTTTTCTGCCGCCTCCATCGGACTGACCGGGGTTTTCTTTGGCTACGGATGGATTGGAATGATGCTGGTCCATCCGCTTTCGCAGAAGCTCGGAACGATTAGCTATAGCCTATACCTTTGGCAAACGGTCACCATGGGGGTCGTGAAGCAATTTATGTATTCCCTCGGCCTCGTATCTATGCTGGGAGAATGGTCGCAAATTTCATTCTTTGTTTTGTCGCTTCCGCTGATCTTGTTAGCGTCACACCTATCGCAGGAGTTTATCGAAGTGAGGTTCACCGGATTCCTTCGAAGTAAATGGAGGCGCCGTACTGAAATCACTGCGCTTGCGAATTAGTCATTGCGATTAAACTTTTGAAGAAGTTGAATTAACTCATTATTTTGATATCAAGATGTAAAAGGCGCATTTTGATAAAAAAAGTTAATCTATTTTTAGTTTTTAAGTCCAAAAAATCGCTTGGACATCATGTAGAATCAATGCATAGGCTGGATAATTCATAAGATCTATGTGGTGTCAACTTGATTGCAATATCTTTCTTTTTAAGCGTGAGGGTGAAGGCCGCATGGTAACTAATACTGGGAAACTCCTAGAAGTCCAGATGTTGCGCTTTCTGGCGGCGACGATGGTGCTGTTCGGTCACGTCCAGCACGAGATCACCACCCGTCCGACGGTCGCCGGCCAAGGCTTCGTCGAGTTCACGCCGCTGTTCTGGGCCGGTGGTGTCGACGTCTTCTTCGTCATCTCCGGCTTCATCATGTACCACCTTAGCCGATCGGAGTTCGGCGGCGAGCACGCCTCGCGCCGCTTCTTGTTGCGCCGGTTGGCCCGCATCGCGCCGACCTATTGGCTGTTCACCACCGCCATGTTGGTCGCCATCTCTCTCTTTCCTTCACAGATCATTCACGACAAAATAGACCCACTCCATGTCGCGTCTTCGTACGCGTTCTTCCCAGCTGCCAACCCATATGGGCGCTACTACCCGATATTGATGCTCGGGTGGACGATCAATTTCGAGATGATGTTCTATCTGGTCTTCACCCTCGCGATGTACTTCCGCCGCAGCGTCGGCGTCGTCCTGATCGCCGGTCTTCTGTTGATATTGGCCGGTGTCGGTTTCGTCGCCAAGCCGTCGGTTGGCCCCTTCGCCTTCTGGTGCGACCCGATCGTTATCGAATTCCTACTCGGCATTCTGCTCGCCCATTTGAGGGCGAATGGACTGCGAGTCACCGGGAAAACGAGCCTCGTGCTGTTCATGGCCGGTATCGCGTCGATGTTGCTCGCTCACTATCTCGGCTACACCTACGGCTTCTGGTCATGGCGACCGCTGTGGATGGGGCTGCCGGCTCTGCTCATCTGCAGCGGCCCGATGTTGATGCAATCAACGAAGGCACCGAGTGGGCTGGCGCGGTTTTTGGCACACGGCGGCGATGCGTCCTACGCGCTCTATCTGTCACACCCATTCGCCATCGGCCTCGTTGCGCTGGCGGCGTCCCGCGTTCCAGGTCTCACGGGATGGAATTACTTCGCCGTCGCTTTCGTCGTGTCGATGGCTGCGGCCTTCGCGGTCTATCACTGGATCGAGTTGCCGTTGACCCGCCTAGCCCAATCGGTCGCTCAGCGCTTCCAGGGTCGGAAAGCGACGACCTGATCGCAGCACGGAGCGGATTGTTTCCCTTCGGTTCCTACTTCAGACTACGCAACCGCGAAAGCTGCGGGGGGGGCGAGCAACACGATGCAATATAAAATCCGGCGTCTCGCAGCGTTCGCCATATCGTTGCTGCCGAGTACTGGCCTGCGGACCGCGTTCTACAAACGGTTTTTCGGCTATCGCATCGGCGCGGGTACAATTCTCGGCTTCGGCGTGCAGATCGTGGTCGATCGGTTCGAGACCGGGGTGAATTGTGTTGTCGGTCGCGGCACCACCTTTGTCGGGCCATTCTCTGTGGAGATTGGAGAGAACACCTTCATCGGTCGCAACAACCGCTTCAGTTGCGGTGCCGCTGCAGCCGATCCCGCCCATTCCGGCATGGCCTACGCCCGACGGTTGGTCATCGGCTCGGATGCGCTGGTCCACGAAGACCACCTTTTCGACGTCTATGGATCTATTTTGATCGGCGCGCGCAGTTGGATCGCCGGAAGCGGCTCGCAATTCTGGACCCACGGTGCCAGCGTCATGGACCGTGATATCATCATAGGTTGCGCCTGTTACGTCGGTTCAGCGGTGCGGTTCGCCCCGGGTTCCAGCATCTCCGACAACACTATAGTTGGCATGGGCGCAGTCGTTGCGAATCGGTTTGACGCAACCGGTATTGTAATCGGCGGAGTTCCCGCCCGCTTTATCAAGCACCGAACCCAAGAGGACAACTTTCATTTCGAACGGGACTGGTGATATGGAGCACTTTATCTGGTTAGAAAAATAAACTACATATTTAGTATTTGAAATCACAATATATTCAATATTACTATTTAAAAATCGTAAGTCGCTTTATATTTACTTCGGCTTTCAGCATCATGAAACGTTTAAAACTGCAAAATCCCTATCGCTGGAGGACAAGGTGTCAACAATTGAGATGAAAAAGAAGGTTGTTGCGATCGCACCTCGGGATTGGAAGGGAAATCCCTTTGTACGCCTGTTCGCCACAGCAATCGAGTCGCAAAACTATAAAGTAGAAAACTTTAGCTGGAAACCAACAAAAATTATTTTCAACGATATCGCAATACTTCATTGGCCAAACGAGTTTTTTACCCAGAAAAACGGAACGCAGACCATTGAAGTTTTATTCAAAATCTTAATAATGATTATATCCAGGAAATTTTTCAGTGTAAAATTTTTTTGGGTAGCCCACAACACTACACCCCATGAAATGAAAAAATCATCACATCTGGTTCGACGCGCCTTTATAAGCAACATTGATGGAATAATATACCTATCAAACGCATCAAAATCCTTGGTTGAGGCCTGCTATCCAGAGTGTACTGCAAAGCGATCTCTCGTAACGAAACATGGTCACTATCGAGACGTCGCACTTACTCCGCCCAGTCTGCCGCATCTCAACGCGAATAGACCCGTAGAAATCGCCTACGTAGGCCTACTCCGTCAGTACAAGGGTGTCGAGCTCCTCGCAGCTGCGGCAGCAGATCCCTTTGTAAATTCGAAGATCAGGCTTAAGTTGACCGGTCGAATTGTTGAACATGCTCTGCTCAATGTGCTCCATACAGCTGCAGCACATGCGACCAATATTGCGCTCGACATTCGAGAAAACCTCCTGACCGATGAGGAAATCGAACTCGCTGTCGATGAATCCGACGCTATAATATTGCCTTATACCAAAATTGTAAATAGTGGAGTGGCTTTGTATGCATTGTCCCGCAATCGCCCCATACTGGCGCCCCGCATGGGGAGTCTTGAAGAACTGCAAAATGACGTCGGAACTCGGTGGGTACACCTTTTCGAAGGTGAAATTTCCGCCCATTCTCTGGAAAATTTCATTTCCGAATTGAAGGCAGCACCACCCTCAAAAGAACCCCCGCTTTCGATTTATGCGTGGAGTAAAATTGCCCGCGAAATTTCCATTTTTATCGATTCATTTTAATAGCAATTGAAATGCGTAGATCTTATTGCGTAAAACACTGCAGCGAGAATCGAAAAATTCTTTCGAAGCCATATGGAGCATGGAATGGAACAGGATGACATTCGCAACGGAGTCGGTATCGGATTTTGTACTTTTCGCCGTGTCCACGGGCTGAAGAACCTGCTCGATCACATCCAGCGCCTCGATGGTCTTCAGACCCTCCGGCCGACGATCGTCGTCGTGGACAACGACGGTCGCGATCCAGAGGTGGCGGCGACCATCGACGCCTTCCGTGAGCAGACCGGCATCGCCGTCAGCGCCATCGTCGAGACCAAGCCGGGCATCTCGGCTGCCCGCAACGCCGTCTTCGCGGAAGCCGAACGGCTGAACCTCGCGTGGTTGGCGATGCTCGACGACGACGAATGGCCGTCACCGGAGTGGCTCGAGGCGTTGTTCGCCCGCCAAGCAGAGACGGGGGCCGCCGTGGTCGGCGGACCGGTTCGACCGGTCTTTCCGGAAGATCGGCGAGATCTCAACCGCTACGCCCGCTTCTGGTCGGTCGACGGGCAAATGCTGCAGGGGCGCCCCTTCGTCTTCTGCACATGTAACTTTCTGGTCGACCTCACTAAACTCGCCACGGTGGAGCGGCCGCTGTTCGACGAAGAGTTCGGATTGTCCGGCGGTGGCGATACGGTCTTCTTCCGCCGCCTGTTCTTCCTCGGCTTCGACATGGCCTGGGCTCCGACCGCCATTCTGCACGAGGAAGTGCCGCCGGCGCGCGCAAGCTTCGGCTGGTTGCGACAGCGTCGTTTTCGAGTCGGCAATCATGCCGTCCGGTGGGAGGTTCTGTCGGGCGGTCGCCTGCGCAGCGTTGCCAAGACCGTCGCGCTGACGGTTCGTCTGGCCTTCTATCCCCTGTTGCGGCGCGAACCGGATCATCCGATGACCGGATGGCTGGTCGAATACGACAAGGTGCGTGGTCGTTGGGCATCTCATTTCGGCACGGTGTTCATGGAATATGCCCGTCCGAAAGCGAAGGGTTGTCCCATTGATTGAGAGTGAAGAGGAGAGAACGGCGGCTAGACGAACGCTCGCCGAGCGGATGCGATCGAGCTCTCGTCATGTCGTTCGCTTCGGCGCGGCCTTGGCACCGACCGTCGGAGCGCTCGCCGTTCAGCTCGTCACCTTCGCCATCACGGCACGCGGGCTCGGTGCCGCCTCCTTCGGCACCTACAACGTCATCTTGGCGCTCGCCGCCTTCGGCACCGAGATCGTCGGGCTCGGGAGCGCAGACGTATTGGTTCGAGCGGTGGCTCGAGAGGGTACCGCCTTCCGCACCCACTTCGGCCACATGCTCGCTTCGATCGTTGCGACACTGCCGTTGGTGACCATCGGCGGTCTCGTCTATCTCGTCGCCACCGATCCTTTGCCGATCCCGATCTGGGCGATGGCGCTCGGGCTGTGTGCCGAGGTTCTCGTCTCACGCATGTCTTCTTCCACCGAATTGGTGATGGTCGCTCATGGCCATACCGTACTCGCCGGCTGGTTCCGCCTCTCCGGAGCAGCCCTTCGGGCAGCCGCGGCGGCGCTCTATTTCCTGGCGCTCGGCTCGGGTGAACTGGTCGGATGGATCGTGGCGGTTTCGCTGCAGGCCGCGTTGACTTCGGGCTTGTTCCTCTCCTTCCTCATATGGCGGTATGGGGGACCGATCGGCACTTTTCTGGTCGGCCAGACACGGACCGGCCTCCCCTTCTGCGTCAATCAAGGGGCGCGTGCTGCCCAGAGCAATATCGACCGGGTCGTGCTGGCCCATTTCGCCGATGCGGCTTCGCTCGGGGTCTATTCGGCCGCGTCCCGCATGATGCAAGTGGGGCTGTTTCCTATTCAGGTCGCCACACGCATGACCTATCCCCGCTTTTTCCGAGAAGGCGCGAACGGTCTCGCCGCGAGTCGCGCCTATGCGGTGCGATTGCTTCCGATCTATCTCCTGGTCGGGATCCTCGCCGGCGGCGCGGTGGTCGCAGCCGCCAGAGTGCTGCCACTGGTGCTCGGTGTCGGCTACGGCGAAACCTTCGAGATCGGCTCCTATCTCGCGCTGTCGCTGCCGGCGATGGCGCTCCAGTACCCGGCTGCCGATGCCTTGACCGGTGCGGGACATCAATCGTTGCGGGCGGTCATCCAGATCGCTGCCGCTCTCGCCTTTGGTGGTCTGATGGCGGTCGGGGCCAATCTGTGGGGTGCCTTCGGGTTGGTTGCCGCCTTCGTCTCCGCTCATGTCACTCTGGCGATCGTGCTGTGGGCGACCACCTTCTTGCTTTCCAATAGGGAGGCACCGGTCGCATGAAGGAACCGGCATCGAGCCCATCGACCAACCCGCCTCGCGAGCGCCGGACGTGGATCGATACGGCCAAGGGCCTCGGCATCCTCTCCGTCGTGATCGGGCATGCCGCCGGACTCTCGGAAAGCTGGGATACCCTGCGAGCGGTGATCTACCTGTTCCACATGCCGCTGTTCTTCATGATATCCGGCATGCTGCTTCGCGCCGAAGACCCCATGCGGAGCTTCACTCGCAAACTCAGCGAGTACCTACCGCCCTATCTCGGCTATCTCTTGGTCTTCGGCATCGCCTTCCAGACTCATGCGGTGATCCACGAATTGGGCGGCAGCGCCTCGGGAGCGGCGATTGCGATGCGGGTCGTGGAGGATCTGATATACGGCGGGGCTCGCCTCAAGGGTGCGCTGACCGTCTTCTGGTACCTGCCGGTGCTTTTCGTAGCGGTCCAACTGACCAATCTCATCGCATACCTGCGTCCGGCCCCCGCCGACCGACTCCCCCTGTTTCTGACCGCCTTTGGCGTGGCGGTTGTAGGAGGAGCGAGTATGCCGGCAATGGTCGACGTGTTCGATCCCTTCGACGTCCTCGTCGTGCCCTTGGTCCTCGTCTTCCTGTTCGCCGGCCGTCTGACGGCACCGCTCCTCCTCGGCGACGACCACAGGCGTCGATCGATCGTGGCGGTGGCGGCCGCTTCGATCGTCGCCATCGACTTGGCCTATCTTTCAGCGCAACCGGAACTCGCCCAATTCGATCTGAAGGTCGGTCGGATCGGCGTACCCGTCATCGGGCTTGCCGGGGCCATCGCCTTCTCGATCCTCGTATTGCTGGCGGCCAAGTCCATCGATCGAACCGGTCCCTTCGCACGAGCAACGCGCCGGCTCGGTGCGGCTTCACTCACCATCATGTTCGTCCATCCCCCGATGATCTTTCTGGCGGCCATGCTGCGGGGCCAACGGCCGGATCTCGTCGACCCGCTGTGGGTGGTGCCGGCAAGCCTCGTGATATCGCTCGTCGCCCACCGTTTATATGAGAACCACCATTGCCTTTCGCGCATCTTCCTCGGTCGGGGCTCGTCGATCCGAACGAAGAGTGAGGGCACTTCTCCATTCATCAGAAGGTGGAGACCGCACCTGTGAAATTGATTCCCTTTCTACTTCCAAAGCCTCTGGTTCAACACTCGGACTACCGTCCAGAGATAGATGGGTTACGAGCGGCTGCAATCATTCCGGTTGTTCTCTATCATGCTGGCGTCGGGATATTTCCGGGAGGGTTCATCGGAGTCGATGTATTTTTCGTAATATCCGGCTATCTGATCACCTCAATTATACATACTCGACTTGTGAATAAAAATTTCTCCATCAGAGATTTCTACGTCGCGCGCATTAGGCGTATATTTCCAGCGCTCTTTTCTGTAATTGTAACTGCAATATTGTTCTGTTCCATTTTACTATTGCCGCAGGACTTCAAGGATTTTGGGCAAAGCCTCAGCGCAACATCTTTGTTCTTTGCCAACATTTTTTTCTGGTTCAAGACCGGCTACTTCGACCATGCCGCTGAGACAAAGCCACTCTTGCACACATGGTCACTCGGCATCGAGGAACAATTTTATATTTTTTGGCCTCTATTTCTTTGGTTTGTTGAAACACGTATACGCTCTTTCATGCCCATCATAATTTTGACTGCTTTTATTTTTTCTTTTGTCGCCAGCGAAATAGCTGTTCAATGGGCACCATCATCCGCCTTCTATTTGACTCCATTTCGCGCATGGGAACTGATGGCCGGGGCCGTAGTCGCCCTCGGTATTCTCAAACGGCCGAGGAGCTACAAGGTTTGCGAATTCCTCGGCCTCACGGGCTTGGCTGCCATCGTTGCAGGTATCTTCTTCTATGACAGCACGACACCATTTCCCGGCATTGCAGCTGCCCCTCCGGCTTTCGGTTCAATGCTCATCATCCTTTCGACCGAAGACCGGCGAACCCTCACACGGCGATTGCTGTCTAGCAATTTTATGGTCGGTGTCGGCGCAATTTCCTATTCGCTATATCTCTGGCATTGGCCGATACTATCGCTCTTCAATTACTGGCAACTCCACCGGGCCAACGGCTGGGAGACCGTTATGTTGGTCTCGGCGATTTGGATAGTCTCGGCGTTTTCTTTCCATATCATCGAGCAGCCGGCCCGACGGGCGAGAGCGGTTAATCCTCAGGCCGTGCTGTCCTTTGGTGTCATCGCGGTTCTGATCGGCGTAGCGTTCGGGGGAGTCACCCATGTCGCTCGTGGCTTTCCCGGACGCCTCCCGTCAGACGTGGTCGCCATCTCCAACGCGATGGAAGACATCAATCGCCTGCGGCTCTCATGCGATCGTAAAAGCCCTACTGCGATTGCTGCCGATGATCTCTGTCGGATAGGCATCTCGGGCAGGACGCCCGACTGGATATTGATCGGCGATAGTATCGGCGATGCATTTGTTCCAGGGTTTGACGAGGCAGGCCATCTTGCTGGGCGTAGGGGCTGGGCCTTGACTTGGAGTGGCTGTCTTCCTTTATGGCGAGTCGAGCAAATCGAACGATCCTGTAGCGTATTCATGAATGCAGTCGTTGATTTTCTCAATCGTCATCCCGAAGTCCACGACGTTGTGTTGGTCGGGCGCTGGACAAGCGGTTGGGCGGCCGAACGCTTTGGAGCATTCGCTCAAAATGGATTGTTCCTTACCGATTCGATATCCCATGATTCTTCGGTTGCCGAAAATCGGGCCGTGATGGAGCGAGCTTTTGAAGCACTATTCACCACCTTCCCCGACCGCCGTTTTCTTGTGGTGATCGGAATTCCCGAACAAAAAGTCATCGCGCCACGAGACGCGGCGATCCGGCGTCTCCGTGGCTTACCAGAAAATCTCGGCGTGTCTCGAACCGAATTTGAATCGCGCCAGAGCGGCGTCCGCAACCTTCTCGTCCGACTAGCTCATAGTCGATCGGGACTCGAAGTAATCGACTTCGCCTCACAGCTCTGCACCAACGAAACCTGCCCCCTCGAAAAGGATGGGCTATTCCGGTACGTCGATGACAATCATCCGAGTACGAGCGCTGTTCGCAATCTGGCACCCGAACTCGCCAAGTTCCTGCAACATCATGGGCCAATCAACCAGACACCATAGTCGGAGAGGAACACCATGCGTTCGACGACACGGCTCAGCCTCTGGCGGATGGCTTTCCTCTCAGGTTTCCTTTCGACGACCCAAGCGTCAGTCGCCCTCGACACCCTACCGGTACCGGTTTCCGCGCCCCAATCGGTGTGTCACTCGATCCTCGTTGGCGAACCGACACGTACGGTGACACTGAAACAGACGTTCCGGGACGATTTCGACCAGCATCCGCTCGCGAACGGGCGATGGTCGCCGCATTTCCTCGGATCTCGAAATTGGCCGGAGAAACTGTACTGGGGTGGGGTTCATTCGGACAAGAAGCGGAGACTCCCGCAAAATGGGGAACAGCAGATCTACGTCGATCCGCGTTACCAGGGGCTCGCCGACCATCCTCTGGGGCTGGATCCGTTCTCGGTGCACGGCGGCCTGCTCACGGTGAAGGCTCGGCGCACCCCATCCGAAATGAAGTCCTCTCTATTCGACGCAGACTACATTTCCGGTGTGCTCACCAGCGCCAATTCATTCAGTCAGAAATACGGTTACTTCGAAATTCGAGCACGGGTTCCATTCGGCTCTGCCGTATGGCCCGCCTTCTGGCTCTTGCCGGACGACGCTTCCTGGCCTCCCGAAGTCGATGTCTTCGAGGGGCGAGGAACGCGTCGGGGTGTCTTGGCGATGTCGCTGCATTGGAAGGGCGAAGGAGGGCGCCACGGCACTTGCTCGACCGACCGGACGATCCCCGATGCTGCCGAGCGGTTTCATACCTACGGCGTTCTCTGGGAACCGGAGACGCTGACGTGGTATGTCGATAGAGTGCCAGTCTTCACCGCTCCGGCCAATCCACACTTGGAACGCCCGATGTACATGTTGATCAATTTGGCGGTCGGCTCGAAAACGATGTCCGGCGTCGGCCAGATCGATGAGAACACCCCCAGAGAGATCGAATTCGTGATCGACCATGTCGCCGCATGGTCGATCGGCTCGCCATGAAAGCTCACACTTCGATGAAGCGAAGCGAGACGAGACTCGGAGCCCGGTCGGGTGGCGATCGGAGAGCGCGGTTGCGCCACTTCAAGCCGGAACCGAACGATCGGAATGCCCATGAATCTCTCTTTATTGCGACTCTGGTCATGATGTTCGTCCAGGCCACGGGTGCTTGGTATTGGGGGGCAGCAAACGTTTTTGGGGAAATAACCGAAGAAAAAACTTTCGGTGTTCCATTTCAATACTCACTTTGGCTGATTTCATTTATTGTAATTGGCATTTGCTTTGATTTAAAATCGGCATTCAATCCATGGAGACCGTTTGCCTTTTTCGCTTTTTTCGGCACAATTGCGATACCTTTATCTCCAGACCCGCTCGGCTCCTTGCGGATTCTCTTGCAATGGGCAATCTCCATCTTGGTTGCCAGTAGCGTCGGATCACGACTACCTTCGAAGATCGTGACACGACTCGTCGGCCACCTCCTCGTTCTGGCTCTCATCGGCTCTGTCCTCTATGGTGCCGCTCTCCCCGGCAACGGGATGGACGATTATGGCGGCATCTCCGTATTGCGCGGACTGTTCATTTCAAAAAACGCATGTGGATGGATCGGCGCGATCGGAATCGTTTGGGGGGTATTTGGTCGCGACGTGAGCTCCACCCTTCGCTTCCTTCTGATCGTGTCCGGCTCCGTGGTCTGCCTCTGGTCGGGAAGCGCAGGGTCCCTCGTCGCCGCGATACTGGTCATTCCGATACAGCATTTGGTTGGCCTGCTGGGTAAAACGAAACTATCGACTTCGATTGCGGTGACCGCCATTGCGCTGTTGATAGTCGGTGTCACCATCTTCGCGTTGTTCTTCGTCGGACCGATCCTCGAATTGCTCGGACGCGACCCGACACTGACGGGGCGAACCGACATCTGGTCGATCTATCTGGATGCCGCACTGGACTGCCAGCCCTTGGGATGTGGACCCGGAGCTTTCTCGGGACGCTCCGAATTAACGGAATCTCTTGCCCGTTCCTTGGAGCGGTTCGGCGTCATCCTGACGCCTCACAACTCCTACATCGCCGCCTTCGGCGAAGGGGGAATCCTTGGAGCCCTCGGTTTCGTGGGGGCCATCATGACCTTCGCGTTCGTCGATCCGTTGTCCAAGCGAGGTTCGGCTTTTTCACTTTCGTCCGCGCTTGCGATGCTCGCCGCGATCGGAGGAATAGTCGAGACACGCGTAGTCTACGGAATCAATGCCGCCTTTTTTCTCCTGATATTGGCGCGAGCCGGCGCTCTACGCGACACGGAAGGTTCTGCGTAAAGTGTGTTTCGGCGTGGAACTTTGGGTCTGACGCACTTTCGATGAGGATCATCACGGGTCCCCGATGACACGGGCCTCCAAGAGGTCGAGCTTCCCGCGGCCGTACATCGTGAGCGCGACAGACGGGCCACCTACCAGCGCCACCCAGGTTCTGGGAAGATCTTCTCGACGCCAACGAGAAGGTCGACGAGATGGCCGAGGGCCGGGACGGCGATGATGACATGCATCAAGACATGCATGAAGGCAGTGGCTATCGCCGGATCAAGGTGATCACGGGCCGCCGGAAGCAGCGTTCCTGGACGGCGAAGAAGAAGGCGGCGATCGTCGCGGCGAGCGCGGAACCGGGCAGGAACATCTCCGATGTCGCTCGGCACTTCGACGTGAACCGCGGCCTCCTGGCGGGGTCTCGAAGCGGCAACGACCGGATGGAATAACGACCGGCGTCCGACCGGAACCCCTCTCGCGGGCGGGCGCGCGAAATCGCAAGGTTTTCGATCAGAACCCATCGAAACTCGGCAATCGCGAATACGCTCCGGAGTAAAATAACCCGGCTGCGTCAATGGCTTCGCCGTTCTTCACGGGTGACTACGTCGCCGCCGAAGTGCTCCGCGAAGATCTTCCGAGGGCAGGAGAGATTCTCGCAACGGAATCGCCGAACGACGACTTCGAGTACGACGCTGCGGCCGCCGAGAGGAAGGTCAGCGGCGCAGCGTCGATAGCGGCTGTGAACATGATTGGTGGTCAAGCCGCACAGGGGGCAGCGCACCCGGGAGGCCGTGGAATGAAGG
>ERZ1645187.3801-NODE-3801-length-12518-cov-11.516569_pt1 | contig 12518 bp, 7 predicted proteins | sample MGYA00575352_ERZ1645187 | MGnify/ENA primary metagenome ERZ1645187 (study PRJEB40837, sample SAMN11349314) | freshwater sediment metagenome | isolation source: river sediment | host: Sediment | place: India: Wazaribad , New Delhi | collected 2017-02-21 ... | reverse complement strand
TCGAAGTCGCGGCGGTCGGCGAGATTGACCGGCAGCGGATCGAGCACCGGGGTCGGGATGATATGGTCCGGGATCAGCCGGTCCTCGGCGATCCCGCGCGGCCAGCGCGAGGAATTGAGCCCGAGGAGGCGCACGAAGCGGCGGGGCGACGCCGCGAGCGCGCTGGCCGGCATCCAGGCGATGCAGACGCACGCTTCCAGTCCATCGTCTTGCTTGAGGGTCTCCAAAGTTGCGTCGATCGAGGCGGCGGGACCGGCGAGCAGCGCCTTGCGCCAGATCGCGAGTGCGCGGCCTGTGAGAAAAGATTCGCCGATCTCGGCGGAGGCTTCCGGCCCTTTCGCCAGCATCTCGACGCCCGCGCGCAGCGCCGGAGCGTGATCGGCGCCGTCGGGCCAATCTTCGGGCGTCAGCCCGGTGAGCAGGCGGTTCCACGCCCCCGGTGTCGAAAGCGGCGCATCGGTCGGCAGGACGCGCAGCCAGCCGTCAGGCAGGGTCTCAAACAGCCCGCTGTCCCGACACAGCGCCGCCAGGCGGCGCAGCCGCGACTGTGATAGGCTGCGCACGACGATGTCGGCCAGCGCCGCCGCCGCCTGTCCCTCGCGAGTGGTGACGGTGCGGACACCATGAACGAAGTGCAGGTCGATATTGGCGTCCGCGCGCAGGGCCTGGAAATGATCGTCATAGTCGGCGGGCGACGCGGTCGCGATGGCGATCTCCGAGGGCGAGACACCCGAGGCGAGCAGGCTTCGCACCCAGCGCATAGCCTCGATGGCCTCGTGATAGGTCGTCGCCGCGCTCACGGCGCTGATGCCCGACGTCTGCGCCGACGCGCGCGCGATGGTGACGCCGGCGCCGTCCAGCCATGCGGGAACGCTCCTCGGGCCGGCGGTCCATTGCACCGGGATATGGGCCGTGAGGGCGCGGAGCAGCGGTCGCCAGCAGGGCGAGAGTTCGGTGAGGCCGGTGATCTCCATCGGACCGAGGACCGCCGGCGCGTGGCTAATACGGGCGGTCGCGGCGGCGACGATGTCGAGAGGCCGCATCATGCCGGGCGGAAGCTGGTCGAGGACGGCCGCTTCCAGGCGCGCGATGGCGGCGAGACGCGGATGATCGGCCGCGCGTGCGGCAAGATCGATGCCCGCGCGCCAGGCTTTGTGGAGCGTGTCGGCCGCCGCGTCGATCATGCCGGGAAGAGCCTTGATGTTCTCCAGCTCGCCCATCGGCGTCGCGGGCAGCGCCGCCTGGATGGCGGCGCGCAGGCTCTCATCGTCAATGGGGCGGATGAAGCCGCCGGCCAGCCGGACGGCGGCCTGCTCGAAGGACATGATCTGGAGACCGTGGCGACCGTCACGGCCCGCCGCCAGCCGGCTCTCCCGCATGGCGAGGCGGCCGTGAACGACTAGGGTGGATCGACTCGCGACGGCCATGGTTGCCCTCCTTTCGGGTGCTACTTCTTGTTCGGACGCTGAGTCAGCGCCGAAGCGGCCGCCGTCTTCGCGGCCTTGCTGCTGTTGGGGTTGCGCAACACCTTGGCGGCGGCACTGGCCGCCCGCTTGCTGGTGACTTCGCCCTTGGAACTGCGTTTCGGCATGCCTTGCCTCCCACTCCGTGCGCCGATTACCATTGACGAGCACCTGTGATGGGAATAATAATTACACGGATCGAGCTGATATGTCCATATAGTTTTTATACCCATCGGTGCACGGAGGCTCCAAGAGTGATGCGAACGGCCGCTGCGGCGTTGAAATGGGGGGTGGAGCGTCGGCTCGAATTCATCGAGTTCCGGCTGTTCTGGGAGGGCGGAGTCAACCGCTCCGACATCATAGAGATGTTCGATGTGTCCGTTCCCCAAGCGTCGAAGGACCTGACGCTCTATCAGGAGCGGGCACCGCAGAATGCGATCTACGACAAAAGCGCGAAACGCTATGTCGCGAGCCCGCAGTTCTCGCCAATTTTCCTGAAGCCGGATCCCGATGGCTACTTGTCGCGGCTGCGGTCTCTAGCGGAAGGGCTTTCTGATCCCAGCGACTCGTGGATCGCGAGCCCGCCTGAGACCGACATTGCGCTTACGCCGCGCCGCAAGGTGGACGCGGATGTGTTGAAGGCGGTTCTCGAGGCTGTCCGTGAGGCTCGCTCGGTCGAAGTATACTACCAATCGATGGGGAGTCGACGAACCGACCCGATGTGGCGTCGGATGACGCCGCATGCCTTCGGCTACGATGGCTTCCGGTGGCATGTTCGCGGCTACTGCCACATCGATGAAAAATTCAAGGACTTCCTGCTGCCGCGCATCCTTGGCGTGCGCCAGATGGATGCGCCTGGCCCTGGCGGGGATCAGGATAGCTTGTGGAAGAAGACTTTCGACATTGAGATCGGTCCCCACCCAGGGCTGACCCCCAGTCAACGCGCGGTGGTCGCGAAGGATTACGGCATGACGAACGAGCGCGCCGTTCTCTCGGTTCGTTACGCCATGCTGTTCTACGTGCTCAAGCGGCTGGGTCTCCTTGGGGACGCAAGCCGGCAGAACCCGCGTGCTCAACATATCGTCGCGCTCAATCCTCATGAAACAGAGCGGGCATTGCGGCGCGCGGATTTCGACTTCGGCGAGGTCGAGCAGGTTCCAAACAAGGTTGGAGGGGCTTGATGGAGCGCCTGCGGGAACAGCCGTATCTGATGTCCTTTGGAACCGGCGGTCTCTACATCAATGAGAGTGTAGCCATTGCCCGCCTGCATGCACCCGGCGGCGATTGGGAAACGACGGTTATTGACGCGCAAGAGCGGGGGGCGTTCCCGGTTCGCAAAGCCAGTTCGGCGCGCCGGTCCATTCGGGAGATCGTAAACCGCCTGAAGCGCTTGTCTTCCGATGAACTAGCGTTGCTCATTGAAGGTGAGCGGAGTGAACAAGCGGCGCTGCTGTGGCTTGCGGCCTGCCGCGCCTATCGATTCATCGCCGAGTTCGCCGTCGAAGTGCTCAGCGACAAGTTCCTATCGCTGCGCACGACCCTCACCTATGAAGATTTCGACACCTTTCTGTCCGCGAAGGAGGAATGGTCGCCGAAGCTCGCGGCACTGTCGGTCTCCACGCGCGCCAAGCTTCGCGCGGTGCTGTTTCGCCTGATGCGCGAAGCCGAACTCCTGTCGCAGGACAACCGGATCCTCGGGGCAATGTTGTCGCCGCGCGTCTTGGCTGTCATCCAAGCGGGAAATTCCAGTGAACTCGGATACTTCCCTGGCACCGAACGGCAGGCAGGGAGGAAGGGATAGTGGCGCGGCTCAGCAAGACGGCAACCGCCAAGGACCGTTTCGACCACCTTCTCAGGGTGATCGCGAGCGACAGATTCCTCAAAAAGCGAGGTCTCGGCAATGAAGTGCCATTTTTCATTTGTCCCTATCCGGCCGAGGAAGCGGTCGGCATGGAGGCGATGCGCGCCAGCTTGGTGAAGCAACTCGAGAATCGCGGCGTGCGCGTGGCCGAGATCAACCTCTACGATCTCAGCATCTCCCTGCTGCGCAATCGCGGCATCTGGGATGACGTTCTCGCGGCGGAGCCAGGGATCGGAAAGGACGAACTCAAGGAACTTCTGCAAGGGGTTCTCGATCCTGAAACCCATCTCATTCCGGAGATTGGGGCGTTTCTGGCGGAGCGCGAGTTCGACGTCTTATTCCTGTCGGGCGTCGGCGAGGTCTATCCCTATATCCGCTCACACAATGTGTTGAATAATCTCCAGAGCACCGCCAAGGAAAAACCGACGGTGATGTTCTTCCCTGGAAAATATACACAAAGCCTAGACACTGGCGCGTCACTCGATTTGTTCGGAATCCTGCACGACGACAAATACTACCGGGCATTCGACATAACGCACTATGAGATCTGAGGGGGGCATGACCACACTTCGCGACATCTTCGAAAAGCCCGTCGATCGTGCGATCGAAGGGGTCATCAAGGCCGATGACGAAGCCAGCCTCAAGGTCGAACTTGAGGAATATGTCATCACGAATGAGATCGAGCGCCAGCTCGAAAAATTCCTTGATGCCTACAACAACTACGGCATGGCTAACGGAGTCTGGATCTCCGGCTTTTTCGGCTCGGGCAAATCGCATCTGCTGAAAATTCTGGCGCTCCTTCTGGAGAACCGGGACATCGGCGGAAGCTCTGCCTATGAGCTTTTCAAGCAGAAATGCGCAGACAATGAGATTCTCGCGGCCGATCTGCGCAAGGCCGTGTCGATCCCGTCAACGAGCATCCTGTTCAATATTGACCAGAAGGCCGATGTCATTTCGAAGGGGCAGACTGACGCGCTGCTTTCCGTGTTCCAGAAAGTCTTCGATGAAATGTGCGGCTACTATGGTAAGCAGCCGCACATCGCGCAGTTCGAGCGCGATCTCGACAGTCGCGGGGTACTTCAGAGGTTCAAGGAAGCATATCAGTCTGTCGCCGGAAAGTCCTGGGAACGTGGGCGCGAGCAGGCGCTGTTGGAGAGTGCGAACGTCGCCAAGGCCTATGCCCAGGCTACCGGCGCCAATCCCTCTGACGGTGAAGGCATCCTGACGCGGTATCGTCAGGATTTTCGATCCTCGATCGAGGACCTCGCCGAGAAAGTGAAGGCCTACATCGACACTCAGAAGCCGGGCTTCCGGCTGAATTTCTTCGTCGATGAGGTCGGTCAGTACATTGCCGATAACGTTAAGCTCATGACGAACCTCCAGACGATCGCGGAGAGCCTGAATACCAAGTGCCGCGGTCGGGCCTGGATCATCGTCACGGCGCAGCAGGACATGGCGTCCGTCATCGGCGATATGAACCAGCGGCAGGAGAACGATTTCTCCAAGATTCAGGCTCGCTTCGCCAATCGGATGCCGCTCAACAGTGCCGATGTCGCCGAAGTGATCCAGAAGCGGCTGCTCAAAAAGACTGAGGCCGGCATCAGCAGTCTGTCCGAGCTCTACCATCGCGAGTCGAACAACTTGAAGACGCTATTCGACTTCGCGGATGGCTCAATCCGATTGGAGAACTTCCGCGACCGCGATCACTTCATTCATAGCTATCCCTTTATTCCCTACCAGTATCCGTTGTTCCAGTTGGCGATCCAGAACCTGTCCCAGCACAACGCTTTCGAGGGAAAGCACAGCTCGGTGGGCGAACGGTCCATGCTGGGCGTCTTCCAGGAAGTTGCGGTGCGGCTGGCGGATCTGCCGGTCGGCGGGCTTGCGACCTTCGATCAGATGTTCGAAGGCATCCGCACCGCACTCAAATCGAATGTCCAACAATCGGTTCTGATCGCCGAGAAGAACCTCGGTGACGAATTCGCAACGCGGATTCTGAAGGCGCTATTTCTCGTCAAGTACGTCAAGGGCTTCAAGCCTACGGCACGCAACGTCGCGATCCTGATGCTGGATAGGCTCGACCCGGACCTGACGAAGCACAAGCGACGGGTCGATGAGGCGCTGAGTCTGCTTGAGCAAAACACCTATATCCAGCGCAACGGCGAGCTGTTCGAGTACCTGACTGATGAGGAAAAGGACGTCGAGCAGGAAATCAAGGCGATTGACGTCGATACGGCCGAGATCGCCAAGGAACTGGAGACTCTGGTTTTCGATGGCGTCATCAAGAGCCGTAAACTCCGGCACGAGGCGTCCTCGCAGGACTATGCCTTTGCGCGCTACCTCGATGACCGGCTGCTCGGCCGCGACTACGAGCTCGCGATCAACATCATCACGCCCTTTCACGAACAGAGCGGCACTGCCGAAGCGATCGCCATGCACACGATGTCGAGGGATGAACTCGCCATCGTTCTCAATGCCGACAGTCGCTTCGTCAGTGACCTGCTGACGTTCAAGCGGACGGACAAATATGTCCGTCAGGCGCGCTCCGTGACGCAGCAGCCGAGCATCGAGCGCATAGTCCGCGAGAAGGGCGAACAGAACAACAGCCGACAGCGCGATCTCACCCTCAAGGCCCGGGCCTTGGTGTGCGATGCCCGCCTTTTCGTTCGCGGTGAGGAAATCGAGGTTCGGTCAGAGGATGCTCAGGCTCGAGTCGAGCGTGCGTTCCAGATCCTTGTCGACAAGGTTCACGTCAATCTCGGCATGCTGCGCGGCGTCGGCTATTCGGAAAACGAGATCGGCCGGTTCCTCACGCACGGCGATGACGGCATGTTCGGTGAGGACGGCGCCAATCTCACCGAGGCCGAGCAGGAGATCCTCAACTTTACCCAGGCGAACGCGCGCAACGGCATAAGGACGACGGTGAAAGCCGTCACCGAGCGGTTCGAGCGCAAGCCCTATGGTTGGTCCTACGCCGCCATCCTTTGCACCACGGCCAGCCTGCTGGGACGCGGCAAGATCGAAGCGCGTTCCGATGGCAGCGCGTTGGAAGACGACGCCTTGCTGCGCGGGCTCCAGAACGCCCACGCCCTCGGCAATATCGTGCTCGAACTTCAGGTCGAGTTCACGCCCGCGCAGACGCGCAAGCTCAAGGAGTTCTTCCGCGAGTTTTTCGACGAACAGCCGGCCGGCACAGAGGGTAAAGCACTCGGAATCGAGACGGGTGAGGCCTTCGACAAGGTCAAGACGGAGCTCGCCGACCTGGAAACGCAGTCGTCGCGCTACCCCTTCCTTTCCGCGTTGGGCCAACTCCGGGACTCGATCCGCGAGGTCACAGGTAAGCCCTACGCATGGTATCTTCAGGACCTCGGTCGCCACGAAGATCGGCTGCTCGATCTGAAGGAGAGCATTCTTGACCCGATCCGTCGCTTCATGGGCGGCGGCCAGAAGGCAATCTATGACGATGCGCGGGGCTATCTGGCCGATCAAAACGCCAATTTCGGATATGGCGGGGAAGACCAGGCTCGCACCATCCACGCGGTTCTGGACGATCCGAACTGCTTCAAGGGCAACGCCATCCAGCAGATCAAGGGCGCCCTCGATGCCCTGAGGGCGGACGTTGACAATCGGATCGCGGCTGAGCGGAAGGCGGCGATCGCCGATGTCGAGGAGCTTCGCGCCAAGCTGCGGGCGCTCCCCGAATTCACCTCCCTGGTGGAGCCGGACCGCCGCGAGATCGAAACGGCCTTCACGACGGTTCTTCATACCATTGAGACCAGCAAGCTGATCGCGGTGATACGGGAGCGCGTGAGCGGGTTCCGGGCGTCAGGCTATCCGGCGCTGCTCGGCCGCGTAACGGCGCGGCCTCCCGCGAAGAAGGACGGTGAGGACGACAAGCCGCGCGGCTTCAGCGATGGTGCGAGCGGCACACCGCCGCCGCCGACCCAACCGGAGTATGTGGCCGCCAGCGCCCTGCGTGTCACCTATGCCAAGCCGTACCTCGCCGACGAGCAGGACATTGACGCCTATCTGAATACCCTGCGTGAGACGCTGATCGCTGAAATCCGCACGGGCAAGCGGGTGACTGTGTGATGATCGCAGGCGTCGAGATCAAGAATTTCACGGCGTTCGGGGACTTGCAGCTATCGCTGTCTCCGCGGGTGAACGTGGTCATAGGTTCCAACGGGACGGGCAAAACACACCTCCTGAAGGCGATCTATGGTCTGGCGCTGGCGGGCTTGCCTCCAGCTGCCCATCGTTCGGCCAAGGAGGTGGAGGCCGACATATCAAGGAAGCTGCTGCGGCTCTTCTCTCCCGAGGAAACCAGGATAGGCGCGCTGCGAGCCAACGGGGCGAAGGCTTCAACGCAGCTCAGCCTGGTGAGCAGCGATGAGACCCGCGTAGCGATCTCGTTCGGCAGCCGTTCCCAAGCCGTGCAGATCAAAGTGGATGCCGGCGGCACCGGGCATGAACTGCAACCCGTGTTTATCCCGACGAAGGAGGTGCTGTCGCTCGTCCGTGGCATGCGCCACCCGGATCATGATCGCGCTACCGTCGAGATGATCTTCGACGACGGCTATATCGATCTCGCGGAACTCCTCGTTCATCCGGGTTTCGAGGACGAGGCCTCGAGCCTCGATGAAGATCCGAGGCTGTCGAGCGTCGTGCGCGAATTGGTCGACCTCGTCGGCGGACGGTATCGCTGGACGAGCGAAGGTGCTTTCCGCTTCGAGCCTGGCCGCTACGAGGAGAAGGCCGATCCGGCGCGGTCGAAGTCAAAGGCAGCGCAGGCGTATCAGGACTCAACCGTCATCCGTTTCGTGCCGAAAGACGGACAATCCACGTCGAGCGGCATGACCGCCGAGGGATACCGGAAGATCGGAGTGCTGCATCGCCTGCTCTGCAACGGCTCGATCAGCCCCGGTGCCACTGGTGTTCTGCTTTGGGACGAGCCAGAGGCGAATTTGAATCCGAAGCTGATGAAGAAGGTCGTTCAGGTCCTTCTGGAGCTGTCGCGCAACGGCCAGCAGATCGTCCTCGCCACCCACGATTACGTCCTTCTGAAATGGCTGGACCTGTTGATCGACAAGGGCAAGGACGACCATGTCCGGTTTCACGCTCTCTATCGCGATCCAGACACTCAGAAATTGGCGGTGGAGAGTGCCGATAGCTACTCGTTGATCTCAAAATCCGCAATTTCCCACACCTTCGCCGTGCTGTTCGACGAAGACGTGGCGCGGGCGCTGGGGGGAGCGAGGCCGTGAAGCCGTACAGGGCAGAGCCGAACGCCGATCTGGAATTCTCATTTCCCGACGACCTCGTTTGGGAGGAACTGGATCGGCAGGGCGTCAAGCTGCCGGTGCAGATGAAGTTCGTGGATCTTGTCATCGAAAGGGATGAGGACGTCCTGCTGGTCGAGATCAAAGATCCGTCAAACAAGGCAGTGCCGGTTGCAGAGCGGCAGAGCTACTTCAAGCGGCTGTCGGACAATTCGATTCTTACGCAGGAGCTGACGCCGAAGGTTCGTGGCTCCTACACGTTTCTCCATCTGATGGAGCGTGACGCGAAGCCGTTCAAATATATCGTTCTGCTCGGTCTGGACGCCTTCGATCCGCAGCAACAGAAGGCGCTTCTCACAGGGTTCAAGGATCGGCTGCTCGCCGACATCCGATGCGAGACAGACACGCCTTGGAGGCGTCAACACATCGCGGACTGCGTCGTGCTTTCCGTAGACATCTGGAACAAGACATTCGCCGACTGGCCCGTGACCCGGGTTCCCGCAGCGGCCGCAAATGGGGAGGCAGCCGCCTGATGGATACCACGAAGCTCAAGAAATTCGCGCAATTTGCCCGCCGCACCCTAATGGGACAGGTGCGTGCCAAGCTGGATTCCGTGCTCGCGCCAGGCGCTGCTGCGCGGCGTGAACATCCGGAGGCGATGAAGAAGCTCGATGCGGCCATCGCGCGGGACGGCAAGGGCCAAGTGGTCGAGCGGGTGGCCTACATCTGGTTCAACCGCTTTTCGGCTCTGCGCTTTATGGATGTGAACGACCTCAATCCCGTTCGGGTCGTTTCGCCCTTGTCCGGCCAGTTCCAGCCGGAAATCCTGGCCGAGGCGAAGGCCGGGAACATCGACGAGGATCGCGCCCCCGAAAAGATTCGCGCTCAGGTTCGTGCCCTGCTGGAAGGCCGCGCCCCAAGCTCCGACGCGCAGACCGAAGCCTATCGGTTGCTACTCGTCGCGATCTGCAATGACTGGCACAGGATCATGCCGTTCCTGTTCGAGCGGATCGACGACTACACCGAACTGCTGTTGCCGGAGGATCTGCTGTCGAACGCATCCATCCTCGCCTATTTGCGCGAAGCGATGACGCCGGACGTCTGCGAGGATGTCGAGGTCATTGGATGGCTCTATCAGTTCTACATCTCCGAGAAGAAGGATGAGGTCTTCGCTGGGCTGAAGAAGAACGTGAAGATCACGGCCGAGAACATACCGGCCGCAACGCAACTGTTCACCCCTCACTGGATCGTCCGCTACCTCGTCGAGAATTCACTTGGTCGCCTCTGGATGCTGAATCGGCCGGCCTCCAGGCTGAAGGAGCGAATGGACTATTACATTGCGCCGGAACAACCAGAGAAGGACTTCCTGCGCATCTCGCGCCCTGAGGAGATCAAGGTTTGCGACCCTGCGGCGGGGTCCGGACATATGCTGACCTACGCCTTCGACCTCCTCCACGCGATCTATGAGGAAGAGGGATATGACCCACCCGAGATCCCGTCGCTGATCCTGAAGCACAATCTAACCGGGCTGGAGATCGACGACCGCGCCGGTGCTCTGGCAGCCTTTGCGCTGGCCATGAAGGCGGCAGCAAAACTGGGACGTCGGCGGTTTTTGCGGATGGAGGTAAAGCCAGACATCGTCACGCTTCAAAACGTTGCCTTCACCCCAGCCGAAATGACGGAAGTAACCGCCGTGGTGGGGCGAGACTTGTTCACAGACGAACTGCGCGAGACGCTGATGCAGTTCGAGCAGGCCAAGAATTTCGGCTCGTTGATCGTGCCGAAGCTGCGCGACCCGGCGGAGACGCTGCGGTTGGTGGAGGCGCGGGATTTCGGAACCGATCTGTTGCTGAAAGAGATGCAGGCGCGCGTCGTGGCGGTTCTTCAAATGGCCGAGGCGTTATCGCCTAAGTTTCACGTGGTGGTGGCAAACCCGCCGTATATGGGTGCGAGCAATTCGAACAGCCAACTTAAGGGTTGGCTCAGCAAGCACTACAAGGATAGCAAGTCTGACCTCTTCTCTGCATTTCTAGAACGCGCTCTCGAACTGGCAAGAGCCAAAGGCTACCCATCTTTGGTCACGATGGAAGCTTGGATGTTCCTATCCTCATTTGAAAAGCTTCGCGACAATATCTTAGCTCAATCTGCGATCACCTCTCTGACCCACATGCCATACTTGGGAAAAGGTGGCACGAGCATGGGCATCAATTTCGGTACGGTCGCTTGCTGTTTCGTAAAGCAAAGCCTTCCTGAACTCCGAGGCGTCTATACGTGCGTGCGCTATTTCGAGACGGATGAATTCGGCGTTCCATTTGAATTCCCAACGAAGAATGAGCGCCTCTCTCACGCATGCACCAACGAATTCCTCAAAATACCCGGTAGCCCACTTGCCTACTGGGCGCCCGAGAAGCTCTTTGATGTCTTTGCGGAAAACGACGGTTTGAGTGCCGTCCTTGATCCGCGCGAAGGGCTCACAACGGGTAACAACGAGCGGCACGTTCGAAGCCTATGGGAAGTCTCTCGACAAAATGTTGGCCGGGGCTGCGTGAGCCGAAAGCAAGCCGCAGATTCGCAGTGCAAGTGGTTCCCGTTCAATAAGGGTGGAGAATACCGCAAGTGGTCTGGGAACGACCTATTCGTCGTCAACTGGAAGGATGATGGATACGAGTTGCAAAATACGCTCCATCCTGACGGATCTCGGATCTGGGCGCATAATTTTAACTTGGACTACATTTTCCGCCCAAGCGTTAGCTGGTCCGACATCACCACGAGAGGCCTGACGGCGCGCCTTTTCGAAGCAGGCTTTCTCTTCGATGCAACTGGTTTGAGTGCATTTGAGAAAACGGATGGCAGATTCCGATACCTTGCGGCAGCGCTCTGTAATTCCAAGGTCGGCTCCTATCTCGCGCCAATGCTGAACCCGACTATGCACTTCAAGTCGGGCGACTTCGCGGAGATGCCATTCGTAGAGAGCATCAAAGTGACCAGTGCGGAAATCAACGCGATTGAGGCCGCGAAGCTCGCCAGATCCGACTGGGACGCTTACGAAACGTCCTGGGATTTCACCACCCTCCCGCTCCTCTCGCCCGATCATCGCGGTGAGACCCTGGAGGAAAGCTATGCCCGCCTGCGCGCCCACTGGCAGTCCATGACGGACGAGATGAAAGCCTTGGAAGAAGAGAACAACCGCATCTTCATCGACGCCTATAGCTTGCAGGACGAGCTGACTCCCGAGGTGCCTATCGAGGAGATCACTCTCACCTGCAATCCGGCATATCACTACGGTGGCAAAAAATCGGCCGCGGAACTGGAAGAACTTCTACTCGCCGACACCGTCCGAGAGTTCGTTTCCTATGCCGTGGGCTGCATGTTCGGTCGCTACAGTCTTGATGCGCCCGGCCTTATCCTTGCCAATCAGGGCGAGGGTCTGAACGAATATCTTGCCAAGGTGCCAAACCCGAATTTCGAGCCGGACACTGACAATGTGATCCCCGTGCTCGACGGCGAGTGGTTCGCCGACGACATTGCAGCACGATTTCGCCGCTTCCTGCGTGTCACTTTCGGAGAGCAGCATTTCCAAGAGAACCTTGCCTTCGTGGAGCAGGCGTTGGGCAAGGACATTCGCAGGTACTTCACACGCGATTTTTTCAACGATCATGTGAAGCGGTACAAGAAGCGGCCCATCTACTGGCTCTTCTCCAGCCCGAAGGGCACCTTCAACGCGCTGATCTACATGCATCGCTACCGCTCCGATACGGTGAGCGTGGTGCTGAACGACTATCTTAGGGAGTTCCGGTCCAAGCTCGAGGCCCATCGCCGTTCGCAGGAAGCGCTCAGCATCAGCGGGGACGCTTCGCCCTCGCAGAAGACCAAGGCCTTGAAGGAGATCGAGGCGACGGCCCGGCAGATCGAGGA
>ERZ1645187.3799-NODE-3799-length-12523-cov-15.353545_pt1 | contig 12523 bp, 10 predicted proteins | sample MGYA00575352_ERZ1645187 | MGnify/ENA primary metagenome ERZ1645187 (study PRJEB40837, sample SAMN11349314) | freshwater sediment metagenome | isolation source: river sediment | host: Sediment | place: India: Wazaribad , New Delhi | collected 2017-02-21 ... | reverse complement strand
TCGGGTCGTTGGCCTTCGATAGCGTCTCGTGAATACCGGTCAGGCGCTGCGTGTTTGGACTTCCCGATGCGTACTTCGTCTTCATCACAGCCTCCCCGGGATCCGGATTGCATCCATGTCCTTCGCGCCCTTTGCGACCGCGGCCGCAATGTCCATGTCGACACGGTAGATCGACCGCAGCATGCGGGCCGTGGTCAGCGTTCGCATCCACCTGTCGAGGATGACGGCGTTTTCCATCAGCGTGGCGCGCTCGTCGTCCGTGACAGACCACTCGCTGCTGGTGTCGAAGCGATCCTTGATTCCGTAGAGCGTTTCGGCCATCTTCAGCCCGCGTTCGAGCAGGTCGCTGCGGCCGGCGTCCTCCGCCGCGTACTGCATGATGTTCGTGAAGGCGGCGAGGTCGTTCGCGTGGTCGATCGTGAATAGTCCGAGCGGGAGCACGCTGACGGCCACATGCACCGGCATCATGAGTTTCTCGATCTGCTTTGGCGTGAGGACATGGCCGCGCGTGCGGTTGAATCTGGCGCCGCGTTTACGCACGCTTCGTCTCCATGGTCTGCCATGCCTTGCGGACCTTGTCCCACGCGCTGCGGTCGCAGTCGTGGCCGAGCGGCCTGTGCTGGTCACCGCGCTCGCGCGCCGCGTCGTCGTCTTTGAATGCTTCCTCGATGTCGCGCCTGATGACGCCGCGCGTTCCCGCCGGGATCTCAGGCCACGCTTTGGCGAGGCACTCGGCCCAATAGCACGCTTGGATGGTCATGCGGCCGATGTAGTACCGGGTCGCTGAGATCAGCATGTCGTGCGCCTCGAAGTAGCGCAGCGAGGCCGGTATGGCGGTTTCCTCGTACTTGCGCGGCCCTGTTTTCATGTGCAGCTTCATGGTTTTCCTTGGGTGTTCTGGCGTCCGGATTGTGTTCCGTTTTCGGTTATCCATCAACCGGGTGTCGTGACCTCATACTGGCACGATGCTGATCGATATTTCCCACTGCTGCGCCGAGCACGCCAACGAGGCCATTGAGTCCTTGTTCGCCAAGGCTGCCGGCGACCCGCCCGGCGACGGCATCTGGCTGCCGCACGAGTCCGTTTTCATTCAGCGGCTGGTGGAGCTGTTCACCGATCGCGGACTCGCCCGGATCTCGGGCATTCAGGCCGAGCTGTCGAAGTGGCTCGAGCACACCATGCACAATCCGGGGCCGCCGCAGCCGAAGCCCGCCGGCGGTGTCCGCCGCTGGACGAAGGGCGAGGTCGCGCTCACGAAGCTCTACCTCGAGACGCTGCCGCCCGATCAGTTCACGCTCGACGACTGGACCATGGTCGTCGACTACCTCGTGCAGCGGTACATGCCCGCCGAGGACTTGATCGAGGAGGCGAAATGGCTGGCTTACCGCTCGTCGATGATGGGCAGGGTCCAGTCCCGTCTCGACGAGCTCTCCGCCGCCGGCGCCGACGCCCTTCTCGCCGCGATGCCGGCCTCCGTGGCGGCGGCTCAGGCCAAGGTCGGACTCACCCCTGCGCAAGCGAAGATGATCGAATACGGCAGCCTTCGGTGTGCCGAGAACGTTGTCGCGCTCGCCGACGAGGCCCGGCACGCACTGCGCCGCATGGTGGTCGACTACCAGCAGGCCTTGGCCATGAACGACCCGACGCTGCGCGAGAGCCTCTGGTCGCGCATGTTCGATCGCTTCGGCGACATGAACCGCGACTGGCGACGAATCGCCATCACGGAGGCGGGCGAGAACGCCAATCAGGGCCTGATCGCCTCGCTGCCTGAAGGCGCCCGGGTGAAGCGCGTCGAGCAGTATGCGAACGCCTGCCCGTTCTGCCGCAAGATCGACGGCAGGGTGATGACGGTCGTGCCGGACTCGAGCCCGGAGAAGGACGGCGACACCATGGTCTGGCCGGGCAAGACCAACATCGGCCGCTCGGCCGCGCCGCGCAAAAAGACCCCGGAAGGCCTCGTCGATCGGTTGCCGTCCGAGATGTGGTGGATCGCCGCAGGCACTCAGCACCCGCACTGCCGCGGTCGCTGGGTGGTGGTGCAGCAGGATCCGGTTGGCGACGATCCGTTCGATCAGTGGATGGCCGAGGCGCTGTCAAAGGTTTGAGCTGGCGCAACGACGGCCGCCAGCAGTGGCTGGCCTGATGTGCGCCACGCCCGGCGCGTTCAGGCGTGCCCGCGCGGCTGACGGGCCTTCCAGTCGCTCAGGCACTCCGCGTCGCACCAGCGGCGCCCAGCCGGAAGCGGCGCGTCGGGCCCGCAGTTCAGGCAGTACCCGGTGTGTTGCGGCCCTTCCGGTCGTCTTGATACCAGAAGATTTTCACGGTGTTCTTGCTCGGCTCGGTCTGATGTGATGTCGGCGAGATCTGCCATTTCGCGGTGGGTCGTGCTGGTTGATCAATCCGCCATGGTGCCGTCACGGAAATCGTGACGGTACTTTTTGGTCAGGTTGTCAGCGAGAGGAGGTGGTCCGATCTCCACGGCGCGTAAGAACGCCTTGAACCTTGGTGATGACTAGCCCGCTTCGGCGGGCTTTTTTTCGTCCGTTGTTACTGGCGGCTCGGTGTTACGAATCGCTTGAAAACGGGCGTTTTAGGCCCGTTGTAACAACCCGACGCCCGATCTGTTACAAAAAAGCCCTTAAAAAACAAAGACGTAACAGTGTAACGCCTGTAACACTGAAAACCATCCACACACATGCGTGTGCGTGCGCGTATACGCGTGTACGTGCGTGCGCGCGCGTGTGCGCCTGTGCGTACACGTATCTATCTATCTTGTTACATCAGTTACATTGTTACAGAGGGGGTCACATCCCGCGCCGCTGCTGGGGTTTGGCGCGTAACAGGGGGCGTAACAAAAACTGGCGCGTTGTTACATCACCATTCTCGGTGCGGCTACGCTAACATCCGCGCGTGCCCGATGCGGGCGTTTTCTGGAGGCGATCATGGCGAGCGTGTGGATTCAGATGCGCGAGGACAAGGCTCCGCGCAAGGTGGCGGGAAACCTGACGGCGGATCGGGCGCAGGTTGCCCTGCAGGCCGGGTGCAACGATTGGGCCCGGACAAAGAAAGGCCGGACCGCGAAGCCGGCGCCTCAGAACGGCCTCGAGCGAATCCTGTACTTCTCGGACGGCAAGGTGGCCGGCTCGCTGTTCATCGAGCCCTGCTCGCCGCCGTCTGGGCCGGAGGCGGGTTCGCTTAAGGTCGGCGAGGTGAAGCAGTGATCCGACGGTCGCTGGACGCTATCCGAGAAAAGATCCGCGCCGAAATGCAGGCCGGCGCGGAGTTCTGTTGGCGGGACGTTCTGGCGCGCGCTGACGACGCTTCAAGCGCGTGGGCGCACGGCACGCTGCGCAACTGGCACCGGGCGGGCGAGACTCACGTCGTGCGCTGGGTGCGCGGGCGACAGGGCCCGGCGATGCCGGTTTATCGCTGGGGCGCTGGTGAGGACGCAGTCCGACCAAGGCCCCTGACCAACTCGCAAAAATCCAGACGATGGAGAAAATCAAACCCCGAGCTGTATGCGCAGCACAATTGGCGAAAGAGCATGAAGAAACGAACCACCCCTGTGCTCGACCCGATTCATGCGCGCCTGCTCGGATATCGGCGCCGCGGGAGTGCGTGGTTTAAGCCGCCGGTCGTGATTGCATCATCGCCTGATGATCACCTCGCGCATCCTGTTCCTGAAGTCTGAGCCGCAGCAGCCCAAGGCGGGCGAGCACTGGATCACCGTTCGGCCGCCGGGCCACGAGAAAGGTCAGCCCATTCTCGTGCAGGACCAGCCTGACGGCTCCATGAAGGTCGTCGGCGGCGCCGGCGGCGCGCTGAACCACCTCCGCTTCACGCCCGGCCATAAGGGTGAGGACCGCAAGGCGGTCGCCGCCAAGCGGCAGGAAGAAGCCCGCGCGGCGAAGAAGGCCCGCATCGAGCGCGACAAGGAGCTCGGCTTGCACGAGGCCAAGCAGGGCGTGCGCAAGAAGCTGGCCGATCAACGCCGCGCCGCCGAGAAGGAGTTCATTTCGTCGGTCGCCGACCAGATGGGATGGGATAAGTCCGAGCTCGAGTTCCCGGCGGAGAAGTTCGCGCACCTGTCGGACAAGGCGCAGGCCAAGCTGCAGCGCCACCATCACGCGGCCCTGCTCAAGCAGGCCACGAAGGCGGTCGATCAGCACCGCGAGTGGCTCGTGCACGATCATGCCGCGCGCGCCGAGGCGGGGCTTGGTGAGCTTCCGCTGGTGACGCCGGACGCGGAAACCGTGAGCGTTCAGGATCTCGACCCGGTGAGCCCGTCCGGAGCCTCGCTCGGGTACTCGGCAGACTTTGCTGCGCGCGCCGATGCCGCTGGCGCCTCACAGGCGGCCATCAGGGCGGAGATCGCCGAGTCGAAGCCACCCATGACCGACGAGCAGCGCTCCGCGGCTCTGGCGCGCGGGAAAGCCGCCGAGATGGTCAAGGACGAAATCGCGTCGATTGCCGACCCGGTTGCGCCAACCCTGCAGACCAAGATCGACGACGCCAAGAAGGCCGTCTCGCTCATCGCCGCGCGCAAGCGGCTGGACGGGCTGCGGCGCCAGCTCGCCGACGCTGGCCGCGAGGTCGATGCTGCCGTGTCCGAGCCAAAGGCGCCTGTGCTCGAGCTTGACGACGAGAAGGTCGCCGAGGACGTCCGCAAGCAGATCGCCGATGACCTGAAAACCGCTTCGACTCGGGCGTTCCTGTCGGCGACCGCCGAGGTCGGCGAGGAAAACCTTCGAATCCACATCGGCGTCGGCGCCTACAACTCGTTGAACGCGCTCTCGCTGACCGCGTCGGGCGCGGCGCTGCTCGATCGGTCCGTGGTCGACGTGCTCGGAATCTCGGGCGCGGCTCAGGTGCTCGCGCGCCGCCTGAAGGCAGACCTCTCGCCGGATGACTATCAGCGCGCCGCCGACGGCATGGCCGAGTACCACGCTTCGATGCACGCGGATCGCGCGAACGAGGCGGTATCCAAAGCGAAGGAGGCGCAGGATCTGGCCGAGGCGATCGACGTCGATGCTGCGCACGATCTGACCGAGGCGCAGGCGCTTAACCACACCCGCCGGGACGCCATCGAAGCCGCGCGGCGCGCGCTCGGTACCGCGCTGGGCGAGCTGGAGGCGAATGCCGCGCTGGTCGCAGAGCTCAAGACCGGCGCGCGCGACGAGGTTCAGGTTCCCATGGGCAGCCTGACGCCGCAGGCGGTGGTGACGCAGCTGCGTGCGATCGGCTTGCAGAAAGGCGACTACCTGCTGGACAAGGTCGGGGGCGAGACGTTTGTGACCATCAACGCGGACGGGCTGGACCGCCTGACGGCGCCGGTGAATAAGGCCGACATGGAGCAGGTGCGCAGAAACCTCGCCATCATTCGCGGCGAGCACGACGAGGACGACTGGCTGCCGATCGGGTTCGCCAACCGGCGGGATCTGGCGATGCACGTCGAGCCCGGGGTCGTGCAGCGCATGGCCGAGCCGTTCTCGCCGGGGGAGGATCTGGCCGAGTCATTGCGCGACTACATCGGCGGGCGCGCGGCCGATGGCGACACGCCGGCGGACATTGTGGCGGACATCCAGTCGGCGGCATTCTTCGACAAGGCCGGCGCCGAGCGGCGCAAGGAGTACGCCGCGGCGCTCGAGGCGGTTGCGCCGCTCAAGGACGCCAAGGGCAAAATGCGGCGCGCCGAGGCGTTGCAGGGCCAGTTTGAGGCCTACGCGGACGCCTTTGTCGAGAAGCGTGGCGCGGCTCGCCTGCCGTTGCACCGCCAGAAGGTCGACGTCGATCAGGTGTCGGTCGATGCGCTGCACCGGGCGCTCGCCGATCACCCGGATGGCGTTGCCGCGTACAAGCCGGTGGGCGACCTCACGAAGCAGGACCAGCGCTCGCTGCGGGATTTTTTCTACCGGGAGATTGCGCACGAGTCGCCCGAGGCTGCGGACCTGCGGCACCAGTACGAGGGCCACCTTGCGGCCGAGCCGGAGAAGGAAACCGTCGATATGTTCGGCGAGACCACCACCAACCCGGAGTGGTCCGAGTGGCGGGCTCGGCGCGACGAGCTGTCGGCTGCGGTCGGCAAGTCCTCGCTCGACTGGCAGAAGTACGTCGACTCGATGCGCGGTCACGCGAAGGCCTACGAGTCGCTGCAGGACGTGATCCGCTCGCGCGTTTCGGAGTCGTTCGCTCAGCATCACAACCGCCTGCGCCCGGACGCGCCCGTCGCTGTTGGGCGGACCGTGATCCGCAACAACCTGAACCACCTCGATGCGGTGGATCCTGCTGCGCGCGAAGCCCGGGCGGCCAAGGAGCGCGAGCTGATCGACGCCCTGCGCGACCGCGTGGCAGGCAAGTACGCATCCGGATCGGTCAAGGACAAGCTGGACGCCGCCAAGGAGCAGCAGGCCGCGTTCGAGCAGGCGCAGATGGGGTTCTTCTCGACCGAGGACCTGTTCGGGGCTGACGACACCGTCAAGGAGTCCGCGCCGCTGGCGGCCGACGAACGTCACACGCTGGGGCATGCTGCGGAGATGCAGATCGCCGGGATGATGGGCATCGTCGGGCGCCAGTTCAAGCCCGGGCAGCCGGTGAAGCTCTGGAATGTTTCGATGAACGGCAAGTACGCGCCGCAGCAGCGCGCGATCAAGATGCTTGAGGCCAACAAGCGGCTGGGCCTCGGGTTCGGGGCCGGCTCGGGCAAGACCTCGATCATGCTCGGCGCTTTCTCGCACCTGCACGGAAAAGGCAAGATCAAGCGCGCGGTCATGCTGGTGCCTTCGATCGTGCAGGGTCAGTTCGGCGGCGAGGCGCTGCGGTATCTCGAGCCGGGCAAGTACAAGTGGCACGCCGAGCCGGGCGCCTCGCGCGCGGAGCGGATCGCCGCCTACAAGGATCCGGACACGCATTTCGTGGTCCAGACGCACCAGTCGTTCCGCGACGACATGATCTACCTCGGCGCGCAGCACGATGGGGTCGAGCCGTCTGAAATGACCGAGCGCCTGCGCTCGATGTCGCCAGCCGATCGCCAGTCGTGGATCAAGGGCGTGATGGAAAGGGAGGGGATTGCGTTCGACGCGACCATGGTTGACGAGGCGCATGAGACGCTGAACCGAGAAGGCAAGCAGGACTCGACGCTGGCGAACGTCACCGACGCGCTGTCGGCGCACACGCCGTACTACGTCTATGCCTCGGGCGACCCGGTCAAGAACGACGTTTCCGAGGCGTTCGACCTGCTGCGCAAGTGCGACCCCGCGCGCTACACCGACCGGGCTGCGTTCATGCGCCGGTACGGGGTCGACACCGACGCGGCGCGCGCGGAGCTGAAGCGCGAGATGGCGCGCTACGTCTATTCGCACACGATCTCGCCGGACGTGACGGCGCACCACAACGAGCACGCAATCGAGCTGTCTGGCGGCCAGAAGGCGGCGCTCAAGGAGATGGACGGGCACTTCGCCCGGGCCCGACTGGCGCGCATGCGCGGGCAGGTCGACGTGGATGCGTGTCGCGCGATCTCGCCTTCGTCGTTCGATGGCGTGCCCGAGGATCAGCATCATGCCGTCGCCGCCCAGCTGCAGAAGTCGCTCGGGATGCTGAAGCCGTCCGTCGAGCGCCGGATCATCAACGACCACCCGGACAACGCCAAGATCGAGAAGACGGTCGAGCTGGCGAAGGCGCGGCACGGCCGGCAGGGCGTCGTGTTCGCGCACTCGCTGTCCGCCGTCGAGGCCACGGCCAAGCGCCTGCAGGCCGAGGGGTTTCGCGTCGTGACCATCACCGGCGCCGACTCGTCGAAGGACAAGGACGCCAAGCGCAAGAAGTTCACGCCCGAGTCGGGCGAGCCGGAGGCCGATATCATGGTCGCCTCAGACGCTGCGGCCGTCGGGATGAACCTGCAGTCAGGTCGCTACCTGATTCAGCACGACACGCCCGACACGGCAAAGAACCACGGCCAGCGCAACGCGCGAATTCACCGCCTCGGGCAGAAGAACGACGTCGAGCTCCACGACCTCGTGGCTGACCATTCGTCTGAACGTCGCGCGCGTGCCCGGCTGTCGAAGAAGTACGGTCTGCGCGAGCTGATGCTCTCGCCGATGGATGCGCTCGACGACACCGGCCTTGCGTACTTCCTGCACCAGCGCAAGGTGGCATCGCAAGCAGATCAAGGGGGGTTGTTCTGATGCGCGACCAGATTCGTTCCCGCATCGCCGACCTGTCGGCGCTGGCGGCCAAGACGCAGGCGACCGAGCGGCGCATTCTCGAGCAGGCCGAGCGCCGCCTCGAGCAGATCGCCGGCCGCCTCGAGGAGATCAAGCCGCGCGTGCTGCTCGATGAGTCGCTGTCCGACGAGTATCAGCGCCTGATTCTGGAGCGCGGCAAGCTGGGCATCGTCGTTGCTCAGGCGCGTCGCGTGCTCGGGTAGCACGCAGTCAAATGGTCGTGATGGCATTCTTCGCTCCATGCTGAATGACGCACAACTGCTCGCCGCGGTACCGGAATACGTCGCCTTCGGGGGGATGCTCAAGGCGTCGCCCATGACCGAGGGCGACGAGCGCATCCTGTATCTCGAGGCATCCAACGAGGACGTCGACCATCAGGGCGAAGTCGTCATGCAGAAGGCGCTGTCCGACTCTGCGGACTACTATTTGCGCCACGGCAACGTCGATCTGTCCCACTATTCACTGCTCGGACCGAAGTCTGGAATCCCCGACTTCATGTCCTACGAGGTCGGCAAGCCGATCGCCGTGCGCGTCGATGGCCGCCGGACCTTCGTGAAGGCTCAGCTCTATCGCGGCGACTCGCCGATGGCGAAGAACGCGAACATGGTGTGGGACTCCATCACCAAGCAGTCGCCGCCGTCGCGCTGGTACCCGTCCGTTGGTGGCGCGGTGCTCGCCAAGTCGATCAAGATCGACCCCAAGACCCGCGAGCGCGTCGCGGTCATCGAGAAGGTGCGCTGGAACAACATTGCGCTCGATCGCTGTCCGGTGAACAAGACCGTGCCCGAGGTTTCGACTGCGCCGGTCGGCGTGTTCGCTAAGAGCTTGGGCGGCTTCGTGCTCTCGAAGGCGCTCGAGGCTGGCTATGGTACCGACGCTGCGGCGCTCGATGGAGGCGCCGCGCTCCGCACTCAATCGCTGCACGGCGCCGACTACGATCGCATGCGCGAATCCACCGCTGCCGCAATTCGTGACGGCAGAATCAAGTCGCCCGCTGCAGACAGCATCATGTCGTTTGCAGCCACTGAATTCGGTCTGTCGCTCGACGAGGCGGCCGGATTTACGGAGCGCCTCATGCGCGACATTTACCGCAATATCAGGAGAAGCAAATGAGCCAGTATGAAAAGCTGCTCGAGGAACTGGAGACCATGGCGAAGGCCATGCCGGGCGATGAGGGCGCGGATGACGACAAGATCCAAGCCGCTGCCGCTGCCGCAAACCCGGACGCCGATGGCGACGGCGAAAACGACGTGACCGGCGACGACCTCAACCCCGAAGGCCTCGGCGACGAAGGTGAAGGTGAAGGCGGCGGCGACGACGAGGAAACCATGGGCAAGTCCTTCGCGCTCAAGCTCGAGGACGGCACCGAACTGGAAGCGATCGACGGCACCGAGCTGGTCAAGTCGCTGATGGCCCGCGTCGAATCGAATGAAGGCACGGTCATGAAGGCGCTCGGCACCGCCGTGGATCTGCTCGGCAAGCAGGGCGACATGATCAAGAGCCTGCAGGACGAGGTGAAGAAGCTCGCCGGCGAGGGCCGTGGCCGCAAGACCGTCGTTTCGGTTTCCGAGAAGCCGGTCGCTGGCGCCACCATGGCGAAATCGCAGGGCGCGGCCGACGGCCTGTCCGCAAACGAATTCATGGCTAAGGCGCTCGCAGCTCAAGCGTCCGGACGCCTGACCGGGCTTGACGTGGCCCGGGCCGAGTCCGCGCTGAACAAGGGCCTCCCTGTTCCGCAGGACGTGGTCAATCGCGTCATCCAGTAAAACCCGCTGGCATTTTCAAGAGGAAAAACAGCAATGCTCAACCCGCAAATGTTCCAAGCTGCCGCCGGCGGGCAAGTCGTGTCCGGCGAGATGGCGTTCGGCGATGTCGCCGAGCTGCGCAAGGCGCTCGAGGCCGGTTACGGCACCGACGTCTCGACGCTGACCGGCGGTGGTGCCCTGCGCATCCAGTCGCTGGAAAAAACCATGATGGCCACCATTCAGGAGAACAAGCACTTCGCTCTGTTCAACGAGCTGGCCAAGACCAACGCCGGCGCCACCGTCGACGAATGGACCGAGCAGTCGTCTGTTGGCGGCCGTCTGGGTGGCTCGACCAACACCGAAACCGGCAACATCCAGTCTGCTCAGGGCCAGTACAACCGCCGCGTCGGCATGGTCAAGTACCTGATGACCCGCCGCGAGGTGTCGTTCGTCCAGACCCTGCAGAACGCGATCGCCGACGCCGAGGCGACCGAAGCTCAAGCCGGCGCGCTTCAGCTCCTGACCGACGCCGAGTTCCTGTCCTTCGAGGGCGACAGCTCGGTGGTGCCGACCGAATTCGACGGCATCGACGCGCAGCTCGCCGACGGCGTTGCGACCGGCCAAGTCTCCGGCGACAACGTGCTCGACGCGCAGGGCGCCTCGCTGGCCTCGATCGATCTGGTGAACCGCGCTGCGGCCCACATCGCCGGCTACGGCAACTTCGGCACGCCGACCCACATCTTCCAGTCGCAGCTCACGCAGGCTGACTTCGATACCGGTCTGGATCCTGCCTTCCGCGTGCCGCTGAACGACGTTCCCAACGGCGGCATCTCGCTCGGCGCGCCGGTGGTCGGCATCCGCACCTCGTGGGGCAACATCAAGACCGTGGCCGACGTGTTCATCCGCGACGAGCGCCAGAAGATGCCGCTGCAGGTGACCGCGCCCGCGCTCGCCACCGCATCGGACGGCCTGAAGCCCGCCTCGGTGACCCCGAACGCCACCGTCTCGGATGCGTCCTCGATGTTCGACGCGGCCCGCGCCGGCAACTACTACTACCTCGTCACCGGCATCAACGCCGCCGGCGAGTCGACCGGCGTTGTGACCGCTCAGGTCGCCGTGGCTGCTGGCAAGAAGGTCGCCCTGACCATCGCCGCCTCTGCCGGCGGTCAGGAGACCGGCTACGTGATCTACCGTTCGCGCCTGAACGGTACCAACGCGCCGGCCGACTTCCGCCAGATGGCTCGTGTTGCCAAGGCCGGCGCCACGACCGTCTACACCGACCTGAACCGCGATATCCCGGGTTCGACCAGCGCCTACATCCTGAACATGGCGCCGGGCGCTCAGGCCATCACGTGGCGTCAGCTGCTGCCGATGCTGAAGTTCCCGCTGTACCCGACCGTCTCGGCGGTGGTGCCGTGGGCTCAGCTGATGTTCGGCTACCTGCGCATCTCCAAGCGTCGCCACCACGTCCGGATCAAGAACATCGTTCCGGCAGGCGCTCAGTGGCGCCCGTTCGGTTGAGATGGCGGAAACCGTTTAGCTAAACGGATGTTAAGATGGCGACCAGTAATTTGGTCGCCATTTTTTATGCCAAAGAAAACAGATTGGATCAGGCACTTCTCGGAAGCGAAGAAGTATTCATCTCGCTCCGAGTTTGCAAAATCAAGCCCTAGCGCTTACGGCATGCTGTGGAAGCACGGTCTACTTGATCATGCGTGTTCTCACATGTCGATTTCGCCCGTTTATTCACAAAAGCGGTGGGACTCGAAAAGCGTACTGGCTGAGGCATCAAAGTACGGATCTCGATCAGAGTTCAAGCGTGCATGCTCTGGCGCATACTGCTACGCCCTGTCAAACGGATTTCTGGATCAGGCCTGCGCGCACATGAGGAACGCGGGTTTCTGGCATCTGTTTGAGCTAATGGCGGTTGCCATCAAATACTCGTCGTTCAGCGATTTCAGAAAGTCTGAACCGTCAGCTTACAGCTACGCCAAGAAGGCGGGGCTGAACGATATCGTTGCTTCTCGGCTCGCTCGCCGCCGGTCTTGGACGCGAGACGCAGTCATGAGTGAGGCTGCTGCCTACGGTTCGCGCAGCAGCTTTCGCCTGCTTGCATCAGGCGCATATAAGCACGCGGTCGAACATGGGTATCTCGATGATGCTTGCGCCCACATGCAGACGGGCGGGAAAGGGTTTTCCGCAGACAAGCCGGCATCGCTGTACGTTGCAAGGCTGTTCTCGCCGCTCGGGGTCGAGCTTTTCAAGGCTGGAATAACGAACCGAGATCCGTCCGCTCGCATCGCCGGTCTTGGTGTTCCGGATGGTTGGGAGGTGGAGCTGCTTGATGTGTTTTCGTTTGACTGCGGTCGTGATGCAAGAATCGCCGAGAAGCGTCTTCATCGGAAAATGTCCAGCTACCGATATGAGGGCCCTTCGGTGCTCAGAAATGGGAATACCGAACTTTTCACAACGAGTCCGCTGGAAAACATGACATAGGGGGTCCCATGCCCAAGAAGGTCATCTGCAACCTGCCGAACGCCAGCGAAGAGATCAACGGCA
>ERZ1645187.3798-NODE-3798-length-12524-cov-4.318630_pt1 | contig 12524 bp, 10 predicted proteins | sample MGYA00575352_ERZ1645187 | MGnify/ENA primary metagenome ERZ1645187 (study PRJEB40837, sample SAMN11349314) | freshwater sediment metagenome | isolation source: river sediment | host: Sediment | place: India: Wazaribad , New Delhi | collected 2017-02-21 ... | reverse complement strand
CCAGGCGCTGCGACTCGACGTCGTCGTTCGCGGGCCCGCGCGCGCGGACGTCGCTGCGCAGCGCCTCCGGCAAGGCCAGGACCTGGTCCGGCGCCGGCACCGCGCGCGCCGCCAGCGCCGCCGACATCAGCAGCCCGCACAGGAACCATGGACGGAGATCGACGCGCATCGCGCCCGCCAGTGTAATCGTCCGCGGGCGCGCATCACGTGCCGGAAGCCCAACGCGGCCGCGCTTTGCGCTAGGGTCGCGGCTGGACGCGGCGGAGGGATGCATGCACACCGTCTTGCTGGCCGGCGCCACCGGCCTGATCGGCATCGAACTGCTCGGGCGGCTGCTGCGCGACGATGCGTTCGACGGCCGCGTCGTCGCGCCGACGCGGCGCGCGATCGGACTGAAGCACCCGAAGCTGCTGAACCCGGTGATCGACGCGATGCAGGTCGGCGACCTCGACCTGCGCGAGAAGTTCGTCCAGATCGGCGTCGACGCGATCGACACCTACGCGAGTTGCCTGGGTTCGACGATGCGCAAGGCCGGCAGTCGCGAGGCCTTCCATCGCATCGACCACGGCCTGGTGCTGCGCTGGGCCCGCATCGCGCGGTCGCTCGGGGCGCGCCAGGCCTTGCTGGTGTCCTCGGTCGGCGCCGACCCGAGTTCGCGCGCGGTCTACCTGCACGTGAAGGGCGAGGTCGAGCGCGACCTTGCCGGGCTCGACTATCCGCGCGTCGACATCCTGCGCCCCGGCCAGTTGCTCGGCGACCGCGAGGAGTCGCGCCCGCTCGAACGCCTGGCCCAGCTCGCGGCGCGTTTCTACAGTCCCTGGCTCAAGGGCGAGCTGTCGCGTTACCGCGGCATCGAGGCCGGGACCGTGGCGGCGGCGATGGCGACCCTGATCCGCGAACACGGCGCCGCCGGGCACCACGTCCACCATCACGACGAGATGCGGGCGCTGGCCGCCTCGCGCTAGATTGCGCGCATTCGCGAAGGGGCATCGCCATGGTCGACCGTTACACCGAAGTCACCCGCAAGGGTTGGGGCAAGCGTCTCGGGCAATCCTTGTCGGGGGCGCTGATCGGCGGCCTGCTGTTCCTGGGGTCGTTCGTGCTGCTGTGGTGGAACGAGGGCCGCGCCATCGGCGAGGCGCGGGCGCTGGAAGAGGGCGCGGGCGCGGTCGTCGACGTCGGCATCGACGCGGTCGATCCGAAGTTCGACGGCCGGCTGCTGCACGTGACCGGCGCCGTCGACGCGCGTCCGGAAGCCCGCGACCCGGCCACCGGCATCGCCGTCGATGCGCTGAAGCTGCGTCGCGTGGTCGAGATGTACCAGTGGGTCGAGAAGCGCAGCAGCAAGGAAGAGAAGAAGCTCGGCGGCGGCAGCGAAACCGTCACCGTCTACGAATACGCGCAGGAATGGAACGACGACCCGATCGATTCCAGCGGCTTCAAGAAGTCCGAGACGCACGCCAATCCGAGCGACTGGCCGCTGCGTTCGGACAGCTTCGCGGCCGGCGAAGTGAAACTCGGCGCCTTCGTGCTGGCGCAGCCGGTGCGCGACGCGCTCGGACGCTGGCAGGACCTGCCGGCGCAGATCGCCGCGCAATTGCCGGAACAGTTCGGCGAGTTCCGCCGCGTCGCGAACGGCCGGCTGTATCGCGGTGCCGATCCCGAGCGTCCGCAGGTCGGCGACCTGCGCGTGCGCTACGAGTACCAGCCGGAGGCGACGTATTCGATCATCGCGAAGCAGAGCGGCGGCATGCTCGACCGCTACGTCGCCTCGAACGGCCGCGAGGTGCTGCTGGTCGAAGACGGCTCGGTGCCGGCGGCCAGGATGTTCGAGGGCGCGCAGTCGCGCAACAGCCTGATCACCTGGCTGGTTCGGCTCGGCGGCACGGTCCTGATGTGGGTCGGCCTGTCGATGGTGTTCGCGCCGATCAGCCGCGTGCTCGACGTGCTGCCGATGCTCGGCACCATCGGCAGCTGGGGCATCGGCCTGGTCACCGGCCTGGTCTCGCTGCTGCTGTCGCTGACCACGATCGGCATCGCCTGGGTGTTCTACCGGCCCCTGCTCGGCGGCGCCATCATCCTCGGCGTGGTCGTGCTGTTCTTCTGGTCGCGCAGCGGGCGCAAGGCCGCACCGGCCGCAACACCCGTCACGCCGCCGAGCGCGCCGCCACCACCGCCCGCCCCGTAGGAGCGCCGCGCACGGCGCGATCAACGCTCGCGACAGGATTTGGTCGCGGCGTGCACGGCGCTCCTACGTCGGGCGTTGTGATGCGACCCAGCGCTGCAGTTCCGGCAAGGGCAGGGGCGTGCTGATCAGGAAGCCCTGCACGTAGTCGCAGTGATGGCCCTGCAGCCACTGCAGGTCCTCGCGATCCTCGACGCCTTCGGCGACCAGGTTCAGGCCGAGATTGTGCCCGAGCGCGATCACCGAACGGCAGATCGCCGCCGAATCCTCGTCCTCGGCGACGCCGCGCACGAAGCTCTTGTCGATCTTCAGTTTCTGCACCGGGAAGCGCTTGAGGTAGGACAGCGAGGAATAGCCGGTGCCGAAATCGTCGACGGCCAGGCCGAGGCCGAGGCCGCGCAGCCGGTCCATGATCGCGATGGCGTCGTCGAGATCGTGCATCAGCACGGTCTCGGTCAGTTCCAGCTCGACGCGCGCAGGCGCCACGCCGTGCGTCGCCAGGGCCGCCTGCAGGCGTTCGACCAGGGCCGGATCGCGGAACTGCGCCAGCGACAGGTTGATGGCGAGGCGCACCGGCGGCAGGCCGGCGGCGTCCCACTGCGCCAGGTCGGCGATGGCGCGGGTCAGGATCCAGTGCCCGAGCGCGACGATTAGCCCGCTCTGTTCGGCCAGCGGCACGAAGCGTTCCGGCGTGACCAGGCCGAGGGTCGGGTGGCGCCAGCGCACCAGCGCCTCGACGCCGTGCAGGTCGCCGCCGCGCGCACCCAGCACCGGCTGGTAGTGCAGCTCGAACTGCTGCTGCGCCAGCGCCTGCGCGAGCTGGTCGAGCATGGCCTTGCGTTCGACCAGTTCCGCATGCAGGCGGTCGGTGAAGAAGCGGAAGGTGTTCCGGCCTTCCGACTTGGCGTGGTACATCGCGAGGTCGGCCTTGCGCAGCAGCTGTTCGGCCTGGCGGTCGTCGGCTGGGCACAGGGTGATGCCGATGCTGACGCCGACCTGCAGCCGGTGCGGTCCGATGACGTATTCCTCGCCGATGCGGTCGATGATGCGCTGCGCCATCCAGGCCGCTTCGCCGGCGTCGAGCAGGTTCGGCATCAGCATCGCGAACTCGTCGCCGCCGAGACGGGCGACGGTGTCGCCCGGGCGCATGCAATCCTGCAGGCGTTCGGCCACGGCGCGCAGCAGGGTGTCGCCGACGCTGTGGCCGAGGCTGTCGTTGGCGACCTTGAAATGGTCGAGGTCGAGAAAGAGCAGGGCCATCGCGCTCGATTCGAGCAGGCAACGCTCGACCGCGCGCTTCAGGCGGTCGTTGAACAGGGTGCGGTTCGGCAGGCCGGTCAGGGTGTCGTGCGTGGCCAGCATGCGCACGCGTTCCTCGGCGCGCTGGCGTTCGGTGACGTCGCGGACCTGGACGTTGTAGAGACCGTGGCTCGGCCCGCGCCAGTAGCTGACCGAGACCTCGGCCGGGAAGGCCTGGCCGTCGCGGCGCTGCGCGCTCAGTTCGAGCACGCGGCCGGCGGCGCGGCTGGCGCCGTGGCCGTCGCTTTCGCCGAAGCTCTCGCTGCGCGGATCCCAGGGCATCAGGCGACGGAATTCGCTGCCCAGCAGTTCCGATTCGGTGGCGCCGAACATCTGCTCGGCGGCACGATTGGCGCTGGTGATGCGACCGGCGTCGTCGATCTGGATCAGGGCGTCGTGCGCGAGCTCGGTGACGGCGCGGAACTGTTCGGCCGAGGCGTGCAGGTCGGCATGGTTCTCGGCGATCTGTTCGGCATACCGGTTGAAGGTCCGTGCGAGCTGGGCGAGCTCGTCGCGGCCGCGGTCGTCGATGCGGCCGGGCACCACCGAATGCGCGGTCGCGGCCAGCTGTTCGGTGATGCGCTGGATCGGCTGGACCAGGGTGCGGCGCAGCAGCCAGCCCGCGATCAGGACCACGACGACGACGGCCGAGCCCAGGGCCCAGGCGACGCGCGTCATCACCGACATCACCGCCTCGTGCACCAGCCGCGAAGGCTGCACCAGCACCAGCTGCCAGTGTGCGCCCGGCAGGCGCAGGGCGGTGACCAGTCCGGCTTCGCGCAGGAAGGGATCGCGCGGCAAGGTGGTTTGCCGCACCTGGGTGTTGCCGTCGTCAGCGTCGAGCAGCTGCGCGGCGATGCGGTCGGCCTCGCCGCGGTCGATGCTGGCGGTCGCCGCGTTGATCTGTTCCGCGAGCGCGTCCTGGTGCGGATCGCGCGGGCCGTCCAGCGGCCGTTGCAGGAAGTCGGCGAGGGCGCCGAAATCGGCATGATGGGCAGCGAAGTCGGCGATGCCGAAGACCTTGCCGGTCGGCGCCGAAGCGTCGCCGACTGCCAACGGTACCCGCCGCATCGGCGGCACGGTGATGAACACGCCGTTGCGATCGATCGCGAAGGCGTATCCCTTCAACGCTTCGCCACGCCGACCGAGGAAACCCTGCAGGCCCGACAGCTTCAGGTCGACCGTGCTGACACCGAAGAAGCGGCCGTCGACGCGCATCGCTGCGCTGCAGGTCACCATCTTCTCGCCGCTGTAGGGATCCTGATAGGAGCGCGACCAGTAGCAGCGACCGTCGCGCTGGTGCCGCGCCGGAACGTACCATTCCTCGCCGTGGTAGCCGGGACCGTCCGGCGCGTTGTAGTCGTCGAAGTAGCGCAGCGCGCCGCTGGCATCGCGGCCCCAGAAGAAGCTGCGCCGCGCCACGCCGGGCGCGAAGGCCTCGGGCTCCGGCCACAGCCCGCCGCCGGCGATCAGGTCGGTGCGGCCGTCGAGGTCGAGCACGCCCGGCACCACCGCCTGCCACAACGCGGCATCACGCGGCAGGCGTTCGCCGAGGTTGGCCAGCGCCACCGCCAGGCCTTCGGCCAGGGCCAGTTCGCGGCCCATGTCGCTGGCCAGGCGTTGCGCCGCGGCGTTGGCCGCGGCATGTTCGCGCGCCGTCAGCAGTTCGTAGCCGCGCAGGTAGAAGACCACGAGCACCGCCGCCAGCATCATCGCCAGCGCCAGCAGCAATCCGACCAACAGCTTCGCCCTCAGGCTGTGCCGGAATGGCACTTCCCGTCGCTCCGAACCGTGCATCCTGCCGTCCTTCGCCTTGCGCCCCGAAGCCCGACGCTCGCATGCAGCCTCGCAAAACGCAACGGTACGAAACGACAGCTGGCCTATTCGAAGCCGTCCGCGTAGACCAGGGCCAGCGGCACGCCGACCACGCTGGCCCAGCCCGAGGCGCCGCCGACGCCGGTGTCCGGGCCGCTGATGTCGCGGCTCGGCGCGACATTGCCGCTGGCGCCGCGGGCGAAGCCGAGCACGTGCGTCGTCGCGCTGTTGAAGGTCCCGCTGGCGACCAGCAGTTCGTCGCGGAAGGCGTAGTAGTCCAGGCCCGCGGCGTTGACCATCTGCGTCTGGTCGCCGCCGATGACGCGCAGCGGCGCGACGTCGCCGTCCGCGCCGACCGGGAACACGACGATGCGGCTGCGGCTGTCGGCGTCGGTGACCAGCACGAACAGTTCGCCGCGCGCCGCGTCCACGGCGAGGGCGTTCACGTAGCTGCCGAGCTGGGTCTGGGCGCCGCCGATGCGCCGCGACGGCAGCGGCGCGCCGTTGATGGCGCGCGGGAAGACCAGCACCTCGCCGCGGGCGAGGCCGCCGCCGAGATCCTCGTAGTCGCCGACCGCGATCTCGTCGCTGCCGGGCAGGTAGGCCAGGCCGCTGGCGTTGTTGATCACCATCGGCGCAAAGCTGGTCATGCGCAGCGGCGCGGTACTGCCGGTCGCGGTGCGCGCGAAGGCCAGGACGAAGTTGCTGCTCAGCGCGATGTATTCGTCCTGCCCGGCCACGCGCACCACGTTGCGCGGCTGGCCCATCTGCGGGCTCGAGAACGCGCGCAGCGGCGCCACGTCGCCGCGCGCATCGGCCGGGAACACGTGGATCTTCTGGCCGAAGAAGTCGGCGACCAGGACCGTCTTCTCGCCCGGGTCGTAGACCATGGCCGAGGCGTCGAGCAGGCCGCTGTGGGTCGGGCCGCCGAGCAGGGACAGCGGCTCGGTGTTGCCGTTCATCGCGTCGCCGAAGATCGAGACGCTGCGGAAGCGGTCGCAGCCGGCCTCGCAGTACTTGCCGGCGAGCACGTCGGCATTTGCCGTGGCGGCCGCGAGGGCGGTGGTCAGGACGAGCGCGGTGCGGAGCAGGGGACGGATCATGGCGGCGGACCGGGTGGCAGCGGAGGTGCCGACCCGATACGCAGAAGCGCCCCGAGACTCGTCAGCGGCGTCGCAACGGCGACCGGCGCGCCTTCGTCGCCTGCTCGAAGGCGTAGCCGAGGCCGAGCAGTCGGGCTTCCGAATACGGCAGGCCGATGAAGCTGAAGCCGACCGGCAGGTGGCGCACGAAGCCCATCGGCACGGTCAGGTGCGGATAACCCGCGACCGCCGCCAGCGAGGTGTTGCCGCCGCTGTACTGGTCGCCGTTGATGGTGTCGATCAGCCAGGCCGGGCCGCCGCTCGGGCCGACCAGCGCATCGAGGCGATGGGTCGCGAAGGCCGCGTCCAGGCCCTGGGTGCGGGTCAGTTCGTGGTTCTTGGCGAGGGCGTCTCGGTAGGCCGGGTCCGACAGCGGGCCCTTGGTCTCGGCGCCCTCGAACCATTCCTGGCCGAAGAACGGCATCTCCAGCGTGGCGCGGGCGCGGTTGAACTCGATCAGCTGCGCCAGCGTGCGCGCCGGCGCCGGGGCCGGCAGGCGCGACAGGTAGGCGTTGAGGTCGGCCTTCAGTTCGTAGCTCAGCACCTCGAACTCGCTCTCGTCGAACTGGCCGAGGGTGTCGATCTTCACTTCGTCGATGACCTCGGCGCCGAGGTCCTTGAGCGCGCGGATCGCCGCCTCGGCGAGCCGGTCGACCTCGGGATGGAAACCGAACAGGCCGCGGGCGACGCCGATGCGCGCGCCCTGCGCGGCACGCGCCTTCAGCGCGCCCAGGTAGTCGCGGTCGAAGCCGGCGGCGGGCGGCGCGATCGTGCCGGGTTCGCGGTTCGGCTGCACGATCGCGGCGAGCAGGGCGGCGGCATCGGCGACGCTGCGCGTCATCGGGCCGGCGGTGTCCTGCGAATGCGCGATCGGGATGATGCCGGTCCGCGGCACCAGGCCCAGCGTCGGCTTCAGCCCGACCAGGCCGTTGGCGTTCGAGGGCGAGATGATCGAGCCGTCGGTCTCGGTGCCGATGCCGAGCGCGGCGAATTCCATCGCCATCGCCGCGCCGGTGCCGGAACTGGAACCGCTCGGCGAGCGGGTGCGGTCGTAGGGGTTCACGGTCTGGCCGCCGCGCGCGCTCCAGCCGCTGGTCGAACGCGTCGAGCGTGCATTCGCCCATTCGCTGAGGTTGGTCTTGCCGAGAATGACCGCGCCCGCCGCACGCAGGCTGGCGGCCAGCGGCGAATCCACCGGCGCGCGCCAGTCCGACAGCGCCAGCGAGCCCGCGGTGGTGTGCATGCGGTCGCCGGTGTCGATGTTGTCCTTGATCAGCACGGGCAGGCCATGCAGCGGGCCGCGGACCTTGCCGGCCTTGCGCTCGGCGTCGAGTTCGGCGGCGATGGCCTCGGCGTCCGGATTCAGTTCGATCACCGCATTCACGCTGCGCGCGTCGTGCGCCTGGATGCGTTCGAGGTAGGCGCGGGTCAGCCCGAGTGCCGTGTAGTGGCCGTTCTGCAGCCCCAGCGCCAGCGCCTCGCGGTCCTTCCCGGCGAGCTCAAAGTCACCCATGCGGTGATGCTCGCCGTGGCTGGCTTCAGCCGAGGCCGGCAAGGCGGAAGCAGCCGCCAGCGCGGCGGTTCCGGCAATGAAATCGCGACGACGCGGGTCGTGGTTCTGGCTCATGGCGGGCTCCTGTGGCAGAGCGCCGATCATCGCATCAGCGACTTCTGCGTCAATCGCTCAGAGTCGATACGGGACAAGGACCACGGGGTCCGTTCCGCCGGCCTGAAAGTCGCGCGTGTTGCGCGTCACCAGTACCCGGTCGTGCCGGATCGCGACTGCGGCCTGCAGCGCGTCGGGCAGCTTCCAGCGTTGGGTGCGCCGCAGCGTCGCCGCGAGGTCGGCGATGTCGACCGTGATCGGCAGGGCAGGAAAGGAGTTCAGCAGTGCCAGGACCGCATCGGCATGGTCGTCGCTGCAGCCGGCAAGAACTTCGGCGCGCGTGACCACCGACAGCGTCGCAGCCGTTCCGTGTTCGCGCAGGAATGCGGTGGCCGACTCGATGCCGTTCAGGTGGTCGATGACGATCACCGAGTCGATCAGGTACTTCAACGCGAATCGCTCCATTCGTCGCGCATGCGTTGCTGCCACGCGAGCCCATCACCTTCGCGCCACAACCCGCGGGTGTCGTCCAGGGCCGTGCCCAGGGATGGCTGGGCTCGGGCCTGCTCGCGCGTGCGAAAACTGCGCACCGCCTGGCGCACGAGTTCGGTCATGGGTATCCGGCGTTTCCTGGCCTCGCGGTCGAGCCACGCCTTGTCGGATTCGTCGAGGTTGACCAGTGTCTTGGGCATGCCTGGCAAGATATCACAATACTTTCGAGTAGATATCCATTGCCCGGTCTCCGATGCTGCGCGTCATTCGCTCGCATCCAGCGCCTTCGGGTCGACGCCGAGGTCCTTGAGCTTGCGGTAGAGATGGGTGCGTTCCATGCCGGAGATCTGCGCCAGGCGCGAGACCGAGCCGCGGCAATGCTTGAGCTGGCGCATCAGGTAGGTGCGTTCGAAGCGGTCGCGGGCATCACGCAGGGGCAGCGACAGGTCGAGCAGGAAGTCGCCGGCCGGCTTGGCCGGGTTCGGCGCGATGATGCCGAGCGCGGCCTCGACCTCGTCGAGGTCGATCTCGCCGTCGCCGCCGATGATCAGCAGGCGTTGCACCAGGTTGCGCAGTTCGCGCAGGTTGCCGGGCCAGGCATGGCGGCGCAGGCGTTCGAGCGCGGCCGGGTGGAGCGTGCGCGGCGGCAGGCTGTCGCGCACGGCGGTCTGTTCGAGGTGTGCGCCGAGCAGGGCGGCGATGTCCTCGGGGCGTTCGCGCAAAGCCGGCACGTGCACGGTCAGCACGTTGAGCTGGAAGTACAGGTCCTCGCGCAGGGTGCCGGCCTGCAGGTCGTGTTCGAGCGGACGCGTGCTCGACGCCACCACGCGCGCCAGGAACGGGCGCGGCTTCTGGCCGCCCTCGGGCACGTACTGGCGCGCGGCGATGGCCGAGGCCAGGCGCGCCTGCGTGGTGGCGTCGAGATGGGCGACGTCGTCGACGTACAAGGTGCCGTTCGCGGCCTGGGCGATGGCGCCGGCTTCTTCGCCGTGCGCGGTGTCGCGCCCGAACAGGGCGCCGATGCCGCGTTCGCCGGCCATGGTCGCGGCCGCGAAATGCACGAAGGGCGCGGCCGCGCGCGGGCCGTGGCCGTGCACGTAGCGCGCCAGCGCCTCCTTGCCGGTGCCGGTCTCGCCGCGGATCAGCAGCGGCGCATCGACATGGGCGGCGCGTTCGAGCTGGGTGCGCAGGATCTGCATCGCGGTGCTGCCGCCGATCGGCGGCGGCGGCGCCACGCGCGCGCGCAGGCCCTGGTTCTCGCGCTTGAGCGCGGCGTGTTCGAAGCCGCGTTGCACGGTGGCGAGCAGCTTGGCCAGCGACACCGGTTTTTCGAGGAAATCGTAGGCGCCGAGCTTGAGCGCGCTGACCGCGGTTTCGATGGTGCCGTGGCCGGAGATCATCACCACCGGCGCGCCCAGGCCGCCCTGTTCCTGCCACTCCTGCAGCAGCGCGACGCCGTCGCCGTCCGGCAGCCAGACGTCGAGCAGGACCAGGTCGGGCTTGAACGCCGGCAGGGCCAGGCGCGCCGCGGCGACGCTGTCGGCGGTCTCGACCTGATGGCCCTCGTCGAGCAGGATGTCGCCGATCAGTTGGCGGATGTCCGGTTCGTCGTCGACGACGAGCACGCGATTCTGGTTCATGCGGACCTCGTGAAGCGGCCCCGAGCATAGCGAAGCGAAACCGCCGGCGGCCACGGCGTCCGCGCTTCGCCATCGATTTTTGCGCGGCGCGGCGGCCACGGCTGGCACAATCGGCTTCTTTGTCGACGGAAGCGCACATGGAGCTCGTCCAGATCCTCGTCCTCGCGCTGGTGCAGGCGCTCACCGAATTCCTGCCGGTGTCGAGTTCCGGCCACCTCGGCCTGATCGGCTTCCTGTTCGGCTGGGACTACCAGGGCGTCACCTTCGACCTGGCCCTGCATTTCGGCACGCTGCTGGCGGTGCTCGCGTATTACCGCCGCGACCTGACCACGATCGCCGTCGCGCTGCTCACCCGCGACCGCAGCGAACACGGCCGCGCCCAGCACCGCCTCGGCTTCGGCCTGGCGCTCGGCATCCTCCCGGCGGTGATCGTCGGCCTGGCCATGGGCGAGGAGACCGCGAACGCGCTGCGCGTGCCGACCCTGATCGCGGTGAACCTGATCGCCTTCGGCATCCTGCTCGGCTTCGCCGACCGCGCCGGCAGCCGCGACCGCGGCATCCTCGACCTGTCGATCAAGGAAGCGCTGCTGATCGGCGCGGCCCAGGCCCTGGCCCTGATCCCGGGCACGTCGCGTTCCGGCGTGACCATGACTGCCGGCCTGTTCCTCGGCCTCGACCGGCACGAGGCGGCGCGCTACAGCTTCCTGATGGGCGTGCCGGTCACGGCCGCCGCCTGCGCCCACGGCGCGCTCGAGCTGTACAAGAGCGGCGAAAGCTTCGCCTGGGCCGATTTCGCGATCGGCGCCGCCGTCGCCGCGGTCGCGGGCGTGGCCTGCATCCACTTCCTGCTGCACTTCCTGCGCCGCCTCGGCCTGATGCCCTTCGTCTGGTACCGCATCGCGCTCGGCCTGTTCGTGCTCGGCCTCGTCTACCTGCGTTGACGAGCCAAACGCCGGCCGCCGAATGCCGAACGTAGGTCGGATCAAGCGAAGCGGATCCGACGTGGGTTTGAGATCGCGTCGTGGCCATTGGCCGTTGTCGGATCCCTCGCTGCGCTCGTTGATCCGACCTACATTCCGGGGCGGCCTACATTCGGGGCGTTGATTCGACCTACATTCCGTCTGGTCGATCGAGGAGGAACGCGAGCTTCTTCGATTTCGGGAGCTGGCGGATGGCGTGTTCGGCCTTCGCCGCGGCGCTGCGGTCCGGATACGTGCGCGTGCCGAGCAGGCGCAGCGGCGGGTGCGCGCGCGTGAACCTGGCGCCGCGGCCGGCCGCGTGCATCGCATAACGTCGTTCGATGTCGTTGGTGATGCCGGCGTACCAGGCGCCGTTGCGGCACTCGATCAGGTACAGGCACCAGGGCTTCGCTTCCGGGCTCATGGCGTCTTCTCGGTCGGGCGGCTACTTTAGGGCGTTGTCGTCCACTGGAGCATCGCCATGAAATCACGTGCCGCCGTCGCGTTCGAGGCCGGGAAGCCGTTGCAGATCGTCGAGATCGACGTCGCGCCGCCGAAGCGGGGCGAGGTGCTGGTGAAGATCACCCACACCGGCGTCTGCCACACCGATGCGTTCACGTTGAGCGGCGACGATCCGGAAGGCCTGTTCCCGGTCGTGCTCGGGCACGAAGGCGCGGGCATCGTGGTCGAGGTCGGCGAGGGCGTGACCAGCGTGAAGCCGGGCGACCACGTGATCCCGCTGTACACCGCCGAATGCGGCGAATGCCTGTTCTGCCAATCCGGCAAGACCAATCTCTGCGTCGCCGTGCGCGCGACGCAGGGCAAGGGCGTGATGCCGGACGGCACCTCGCGCTTCTCGTACCAAGGGCAGCCGCTGTATCACTACATGGGCTGCAGCACCTTCAGCGAATACACGGTGGTCGCCGAAGTGTCGCTGGCGAAGATCCATCCCGAAGCCCGGCCCGAACACGTCTGCCTGCTCGGCTGCGGCGTCACCACCGGCATCGGCGCGGTACACAACACCGCCAAGGTGCAGCCGGGCGATTCGGTCGCGGTGTTCGGTCTCGGCGGCATCGGCCTCGCGGTCGTGCAGGGCGCGCGCCAGGCCAAGGCCGGGCGCATCATCGCCATCGACACCAATCCGTCGAAGTTCGAACTCGCGAAACAGATGGGCGCGACCGATTGCGTCAACCCGAAGGACCACGAGAAGCCCATCCAGCAGGTGATCGTCGAGATGACCGGCTGGGGCGTCGATCATTCCTTCGAGTGCATCGGCAACGTGCAGGTGATGCGCGCCGCACTCGAATGCGCGAATCGCGGCTGGGGCCAGTCGGTCATCATCGGCGTCGCCGGCGCCGGCCAGGAGATCTCGACGCGTCCGTTCCA
>ERZ1645187.3797-NODE-3797-length-12526-cov-5.729051_pt1 | contig 12526 bp, 8 predicted proteins | sample MGYA00575352_ERZ1645187 | MGnify/ENA primary metagenome ERZ1645187 (study PRJEB40837, sample SAMN11349314) | freshwater sediment metagenome | isolation source: river sediment | host: Sediment | place: India: Wazaribad , New Delhi | collected 2017-02-21 ... | reverse complement strand
TGACCGAGATTGCGGGCCAGGCGGAGAAACAGCGCATCGTCATGGCCGCCCCAGATCCCCAGGGGCAGATAACCCGCTCTCAGCCAGAGGGAAAGCAATAGCAGGGCACCCACCAAGCCAATCCGGACCCAGGCCGAAGCGAAAGTCGCGTGGAAGATACCCGAAGGAAACAAGGCCCGAGCTCTTGTCACGGTGGAGACATGGCGCAGTAGTCGACTCCGGCGGGATTACGCAACAACGATCGCCGCCCCGTGCTCATATCATGGGAAACAATGCAAATACGAGGCAGGCGACTCCCTTCGGCCAAGGGCACCAGCAAAGTAAATCCGTTGAGTGCGGATATCGCCTGTTTCGTGGCCTGCGGCAGGTCCGAACGAACCAGCACCGAGCTCAGTGCCTCACCGGCCGGTTCGGAAGTCATCTTGACCTCAAGAACATGATCCTTGGCGGGCCCCGTCCATGAAGCCCAACCCATTATTGCGACACTGTTCGATCTCAATTCGGCGCGATCGATATGTCCATCCGACTGCAAACCTTGCGGAATCATCGGAACATGGCGGACCTGAATGGAATTGGCGGTCATGAAAGGTCGTATCGGAACACCCACGGCATGCTCGGCGAGCAGCCGGGGACGCTCCTCCTGAACCGGGACAATATGCGAAAAGCGATTGAATGCGGTTTCGAACTCATTGGTGGGCATATCGGGAAACCGCGGACGCCAAAACTCCAGATGCGGAGTCGTTGTTACATGGCTGAGTGATTTATAGCCGAGTCCATTGGCAATCGCACTTAGAAGCTCTCCTTCGACCACGAGGACACCACCATTTCTTGCCGCCAGCCAATCAAGGTCGTCGGTTACCTTGTTCGCGGCAAGATTGAAGATCGGCCACGCTGACTGGAGCGGATTAAACGCACCAAACGTCACGAGCCCGATCGACAAGGAAACGCCCGCCAATGCGGCATGGGTAACAGCGGGAACAAATCGCGCCACCAGCAAGACACAAGGGAGCAATGCAACGGTAGCGACAAAATTGCCGTTCCACATTGGGGTTCCCTTGTGCCATGCCGCCCAGGCAATTGCCGCGATGATGATGGATAAAGACAAGCGGAACAGGGAAGCGCGAATGCCCATGCATCGCATCAGCATCGCGAGCAAGCACGTGGCCAGCAAACCCAGGGCGAACTGCATTCGCTCGGGCTGAACGAAATTCCAAAGGAGCGGCCTGCCCATCCAGGACGGAAGCGGCAGAAACATCCATGCGAGAATCAGGCAGATGGCGCCCGAAAGAAGAAACATCGCTCGCCTGCATCGCTCGTCGAGCATGACCACGCGCCAGCGAGAGTAGTCCAGAAAGCAGGCTCCCAGGAAGAAGTAGCCCATGCCGAACATGCCGAATTCACAAACGACATCCGGCTCATTGGGAATAATGCAGCCCCCCCCGAAATTAATGCCCGGAAACAACCATCCCGGCCAATACGCCATCAGGAAACTGCTGCCGCCCGCGCTTTGCCTGCCGCCGGGATAGATCGTGCTCGACGTAGCCTGGAGATAATCAAACAAATAGGCAATTACGGTGCCGGCGGACAAAACACCGGCCAATACCAGCGGAATGAGTCGCCGGGGCCTGAGCAACTGTGGCTGTAAAGCCACCAAGAGCACTGCCCCCGCAAAAGCGAGCGGGATTTGAACCGGCGGGTAAAAGTTAGTCAGCAGCCAACTGACGGAAACCCAATAAAAGATCGCAAGCTTCCAGGCACTTGGCAAGGATGTCGCAAACGGCAGCAACATCCATGGAAACAAGGCAAACTCCGAACCTTTTTCATTCCACCAGAATTGAACGAACCCCGTGAAGTACATGCCCGCCGCGAGCAGGTATCCAAGGGCCGGCGAAGCTCCGAGCCATCGGAATAGCAGTGCGTAGCCAACAATAAAAAGGGTCGTCAACGCATACCAGTGAAACGAATAGGCGTATGCCGGATTGACCATTCCGAAAAGCCACATGGTCGGCTTGAAGAAAAAGCCCCAGTCGTGAATCGGCAAGCCGTAATTGATCCTGAGATCCTCGCCGTAGAGCGACGTGTGGTTATAACGCTGGAAACCGTTGCGCACCGCCGCCTGTGTCAGAGGGGTAACATCGGCCCATTCATCGCTTCGAACGGATTGATAGGTACCCCAGGCAGGCCCGCTTTCAGGCTCTCCCAGAATATTTGCCAGGACATAACCGTATGATGACGGCGACCAGGTATTCGCAATGTAGACGGCGCCCCAGATCAGGGCGCCGATCATGACGACGAAATCGAGCGGCTTGAGCAATTCGAACTTCAGCAGCCGCATTTCGGTCGAACGGTCAATCAAGAGTGGAAACGAAAGATGGGCTGTCTTGCGGCGGCGGCCTGCTTCTCGAATACGCGGCGCTTGATCTCGAAACCACACCGGATTGGGATCCGTATTTGCCAAACGGTATTGTTTTGATCCAGCCCAGGGTGAAAATAGGGATCGCCGTCTTCCAGGAAGGAACGCCAGCGATGCTGGAACAAGGCCGAGTCGCCTGGATGAGGATCCACGCCACTGGACTTTCCCCTGGTAAGTGATTCGTGGTGAATCAGCCGTGCATGCGGACAATAAAGGACTCGATAGCCGAGTCTCCCTGCCCGCAAGCACAAGTCCACGTCGCCAAAGCCTACCGCAAGCGCCTCGTCGAAACCCGACACCGCCTCGAAGACATCGCGCCTGATCAACAGGCATGCCGCCGTTACCGCCGATACCTCATGATTGCTGGCCAGGATCTCGGAAAAACCGAGGCGCGTAGGAACATCGGGCAGGCGGAGAAACTTCCCGAAATGCTCCGCCGCACCGTAAGCGCCCACGCACACCCCCGCATGCTGGATCGTTATCCTGTCGGGATAGAGCAGCTCCGCGCCGACGATTCCAACATCTGGCAACTGCCCAAGCTCGAGCATACGGCCCAACCAACCCGGAGCGATGGCCTCGACGTCATTGTTGCAGAGCAGGTAGTGTGAATACCCGGCCCCGACCCGAGATGCCGCCCAGTTGTTGATGGTGGAGAAATTGAAGGGTCCGGAATAACGAAGAACCTTGACCTCTTCCTTGATCGAGTCCAGATAGGCCAGCGTCTCGGCGTCGTCCGAGTCATGATCGACGACGAATATGTCATAACCAGCCTCGGTAATGGTTGCCCTCAGACTATCGATACATTGACGAACCAGGCCACCGTGATTCTTGGTCGGAATGATGATCGCGACCCGCAGACCTTCCGCCAGGGGGTAGCGCGCCTCGAACAGATTGAACCTGGCTCCTTCCGTGCTCACGGCAGTCGAATCGCAACGCTTGAGGTGTTCTTGCAACACCGCCGTCGAGGTATGCATGACACGGTCAATCTTGGACTGGCCGGACGATTGCCCGTGAATGCGCCATTGATAAAGTATTTCCGGAATGTGAACTATGCGACGCGCCACCTCCGTCACTCTCAGCACCAGGTCATAGTCCTGGGAAATCCTCAGACTCTCGTCAAAGCCGCCCAGATCGCGGATCAAGCGAGTCCGGAAGCCGACGAGATGAACAATGTAAGGATGGCTCCGCAGGTATTCCCGCGAGAAAGCCGGCCGCAGGGCATACTGCAGGACGGTGTCGAGCTTCTCCGAAAGAAGTATCTCGTCGGAATAGACCATGTCCGGGTCATCACCGATCACGGATTCCGCGACCCGGAACAGCGCATGTTCCTCCAATAGATCATCATGATCCAGCAAGACCACGAAGTCCCCGCTCGCCAAGTCCAGAGCACGGTTCGAAGCGTGCGAAACACCCCGATTTTCCGTGCCGAAGTAAGTCTTGATACGACCATCGGCCTTCGCATACTGGCGAATCACGTTCAAGGTATGCTCATCGGTCGAACCGTCGTCGGCAATGCACAATTCCCAGTTGGGGTACAGCTGTCCCAAAACGGACTCGATCATCTCCCTTAGCATGCGTCTTGGCGTATTGAAGACGGGCACGATCACCGAAATCACGGGCCGTCGAGGCATGCTCTGGATAGCGGAAACGATCTTCGGCCGCACCTCGCGGGTGAAGGTCTTCTTGTATTCCTTCCAGGCGTTTTGCTGGTTTAGTTCAGCCCTCAGATCCAGCAACGTCAATCTTAGTTGGGGCAAACCGCCTCGTGACATCGCATAGGACAAGCGCTGGGCCACCTCAGGCAGCTCGCGCGGCTTCCGGAGCATCGGCGCCAGGCAGTGAAACACGAACTGCGCTCGCCGGAGGTTCGTTCCCACCCAGCGCACTGGCCAGGTGAGCCGCCAACTGGTCGACCTCAGAATATCGTCGACATGTTTCTCCCTGCTCCTCAGCTGAACCAGAAGCCCTTGAATCTGCTCATCCCTCGCACTCATGTCTTTCTGGTACTGGGCGTGGTGCTGAGCGTTTCGCGCGCTCCATTCCTGTCGTTCGTGTTGAAACTGAATCTCCGCCAGCGCACGCTGCTGTTCGGCCACCGCGCGTTGATGCTCAGCCACGGCCCTCTGGTGATCGGCAATATCTCGTTGACGTTCCGCAGCCAGTCGCTGCCGTTCCGCCACCCGACCGGAATCCATCGGCTGCGTCCCCGCATCCCGCACGATTTCCAGTTGCAGCGCGAGGCTCTTGATTTCCTTCCACATCGCGATGAGCGACGTGGCCTGATGAATCACCAATGCGTCAGTGCTGCTCGGGCTCCCGGTGGTCCCGGGCACATCGCGCGCCTTGGGGAACAAGTCCAAGGGCAGCAGCAGATGGTAGTCGTTGACCATGTCCGCGGCCGACCGCCGGGGCAGTTGCATTAGGTTGTTGCGAATCAACTCCAGCCGGCTTCTGTCCAGGTGGATGTCCCGCAATCCACGAACGATGTCTTCAGCATTGGGTGCCACCAGGAATCCCGTGTCCCCGTCACATATTCTTTCGGCAAAACTACCCACGCAAGTCGCCATGGGAGGGACACCCAGCCGCTGCAACTCGGTAAGGGTATAGCTGTATGTTTCCGGCAGAATGCTCATCAACATTCCGACATGCGGCCTGATCTGCTGGACGAGGCTCTGAAGCTCGGACAGTCGATAACTTCGAACGACATGAACACCCGCGCGGTCGCGAAACAGTTCGCCAGCCTCCTTGGCGCCAACCAGATGGATCTCCGCAAAGGCCGCAAGGTGATCCAGCGCCTCCTCCAACAAACGGACCCCTTTCCCGACCGAGAGCATTCCCAGCACAAGCACGCGAAGCTTCTCGCCTGGTTGCGAGGGGGCCGCGTCGATGAACGTGAGTTGCGAATCCATCCCATGAGGAATGTGTACCCACGATGCGCCCGCCAGGCTCGGGAAGAGGGAGACCAGTTGCGCCCACACGCTTCTGGTCGCAACCACGACAGTCACCGCCCGGCGCCCGATCAGATCCAGGAAGCGATTGCGCACGGCAATCCGATCATCCACCTGAAACTGAACGAACGGGTTGTGATCCGGATTCTCGCGGGCGCATCGCGCCAGGCGCTCATCATCGCATTGACGGCAAACTCCATCGAAGTACATGTTGATTGCCGGGCACGCCGGAAAATAGTCATGCGCGACGAGAACCGTTGGAATCCCCGTGGCCATCACATCCAGCGCATGCCCGATCAGGGAAGAGACGATGATCGCGCCAACGTTGTATTCCGCGACGATCGAGTTGATGGCTTGTCGGTATTCCGCGTGCGAAACCGCCGTCACCTCTATCGGGGTGGCGAATATCCAGAGCCTGATCGGCTCGGAATCATCTGGACTCGCGAAGAGCATCAACCCTTCGCCGAGGGCGTGCCCTCGACAAAAAGGCCGGAGGACCAGGTTCCGCCGCGTTTTGTCGGCTCTGCAATAGTCTTGACACCAACGATCGACACCGCCTCCGAGATCGTGGAGTACATGAAGCTGAACAGGCCCGCCATCGACGGCGGCATTGGCGCCTCGACCGGCGGGCGATTCAAAGCAGACGGACGGCACGACCGCGCCAACGTCTTGCCGGCCGATGTCGCCAGCGGCAACCAGCCGTCGCCTGGCCAGTTCGATTTCGACCGCGCGCCGGAAAGGCGCGGCCGGATCCAGCCGGACAAAGGCGCGGATATCGTCATGATATTCCGGATGCATCTCAAGCAAGGCCGACTCGGCATGCTTGGAGAGCGATTCACGCTCGTCCTTGAAGCTACCGTTCCCCACATGGAAGACGAACGTGTCCGCACAAAGGACGTTTTGCCACCCGAGCTTCAATGCGCGTTGGCAGAAATCGTTTTCCTCGCCATACCCCCGACCAAAACGCTGCTCGTCGAACAAGCCGACCTCGTCGAGGCAGGCCCGGCGGATGAACATGCAGAATCCAACGGCGGTGGGAATTGAGATTCGCTGGCCATCATTGGCTTCCGCGAAGACATTGTCCAATTCGGCCAGGGTGGTATCCACTGGCAGCGGATTGTCGGAACAAAATTGAGGAAAGCTGCAAATGGTCGCGTTATTCGAAAAGGGCGTGACCGTGCCGATTTTCGAATCGCCAAGGGCGCAGCGCCGAATACGATCCAGCCAGTTATTGGCCACTTCCGTGTCGCTGTTCAGGAGAACCACGTCCCTGTCGGGATGACAGGCCATTCCCCGATTGACCGACGCAACGAAACCAAGGCTTCGCGGATTTTTGAGCAGGGTGATTTCACCTCGCGCGTTGCAGGCCTCAAGAAAGTCAATGGTCTCCTGCTCGGTGCTACCATCATCGATGACCACCACTTCGAAGCGCGCCTTTTGCTTGCTTGACAACACGCTGTGAATGCAGCGCGAAACCAATTCCGAACCATTGTGCACCGGGATGATTACATCGATCGTCTCCTCGATCGGGCTGGCAGCGGCAGTGGGAGAGTTGGCGTTATTTGAAATTGACATGTAATTGAATCTGTATCTCTTGATGGGCGGCTAGCATTGTTCCGGAAGAAGCGCGGTCATCATTCCAGCGGTCGTTTCAGTTTCAATCTCTCTGGTTCCGATTCCGACCGGCATCATCCTCCCACCAGTCGCCGTGAGGCCGCAAATTGCGTAAAAGCCGACAAGTTGTGCAAAGGCACGGAATGCTAAAATTCTACGTTAACAAGCTTCACGAGTTCAGCCAAGGGCGTGGGCAAATAATTCGCGCCCTCCCCCTTGATAGATGACGCGCAATCCAGACGATGCTGAAAATTAATTTTGGCAGTGGCCCGGGCAAGCTTCCTGGATGGGTCAATGTCGACGTGGCTCCCGAATATCAGCCTGATCTAGTGGCTGATTTGCGACAGCCGCTGCCTTTCGACGATCAAAGTATTGACTTCATTCACAGCGAGGATTTTTTTGTCCAACTCACCCTTGAGGAAGCATGTCATTTTCTCCGGGAATGCCGACGAATTCTAAAGCCAGACGGCGTCATGCGTCTCCTGACCCCCGACCTCGAGAAGTTCGCGCGAATGTACCTTGAGCAACCCGCTTGGCTTGTCGAGACATGGGAGAAATTCGTGGGGGTTCCATTGAAGACCCGCACGGCATGTGAAGTGTTCAACGTTGGCATCAGAATGGCGGGACAGTTTCACTATGATCGATCGAACTTCAAGCAAGTCGCGGCCTCATGTGGCTTTCATGCATACGAAGTACAGGCCAACACGAGCGCCCATGCCGAGTTACGGGGCATTGACCTGCGTCGTCCCGAGGAAAGCATCAGCATGTATTTCGAGTGCATCCCCGCCAGCTAGCGAAACACGTCCATCGACCAGATAACCTTGTCGCGCCGCACGCTTGACGAATGTCCACGGATGCGGCGCTCGCGCCTCTCGTTTAGGCACGGCTCGGAGCATACATGCTGAGTCAGGCAGCCAGGTGGGCGTCGCATTTCCGCGACGTGATCGAATGCCGGGTGCTGCCGCGCATTGCCGGCCTGCTGCCTTGGCGATACTTTTTCCCGCTGGCTCGCCATCTGTGTGCTTTTCCTTATCTGTTTCAGGCGGAAGCACGCGCCGGCCTGGCGGAGGCAAAAGCGCTCGGCCACGTCGACAACGCATTCGTCTGGCTGCGCAACCATAGATTCGTTCGCCTGGTCGACCAGGTCGACGCCAGCATCTCCGCGCGTCACGACGACTCATGGTTGGGGCGGCACATGGAAATCGATGGCCAGTGGCCGATGGCGCCCTTTGTCGCCATCACGTTCCACTTTGGCGCCGGCCTTTGGGCGATCCGCCATCTGCGCCAAAACGGCGCCTCCTGTTCCTTCCTGTCCGCTCCGCTACGACCGGACATTTTCCCGGGCCATCCGCTACGCTATGCCTTCGAAGTCCAACGAATGGCCGAAACAGAGCGAGCGTCCGGCAAGCCGGTCATCTATGTTGGCGGCAGTTTCAGGAAACTCCAGGCCGCCTTGGTTGACGGAACTTCCATCATCGGGCTCATAGACGTATCGCCCAAGTTCGTTCCCGTCACCGAGACGACCGGGTTTCTCGGTCGCGAATCGCGTTTCCCAAACGGACTCATCAACCTCGCCCGGCAAAACCAGGTTCCCCTGGCGGTGTTCATCTGCTACCCCGACGTGGAAACAGGTCGGCGCCGTCTGCTCATAAGACAGGTCGACGCAAACGACCCCGACCCGCTGGCGAAGATAATCGGCACCTTGGAAGACGCTCTCTCGACGGCGCCATGGGCGTGGCATCTGTGGCCGATCGCCCGCGATTTCTTCTCGACGCCCGCCGACGGGGAAAACCCGGCGGGGAATTCCACCAACCAGACAGCCTAGCCCACCCATTCGACCATTCTCGGGAGAGCGCGCCCTCTCCGTCGTGCAACCGAACCTGCCATGCGAATCGCCGTACTAACCTATCATTCACAGAACATCGCGGGAAACGACTACGTCGACAACGACCACGTCGCCCTTCGCCAGGATATCGAGCAGGTGCTCAAGGCGGGCATTGATATCGTTTCCTTGCGGCAGATCGCCGACGCCCTGCTGGGCAAATCCGTCCTGCCGAGCAGGGCCATCGCCTTCTCGTGCGACGATGGGACGGATTTCGATTTCCGCGATCTCGACTGGCCCCACCTTGGCTTGCAGCAGAGCTTCGCGGCGATCGTTCGTGGATTCGCGACGAAATATCCGGCGAGCCATGTCGGCCCGATGACCTCTTTCGTCATCGCGGACCCCAAGGCCCGCAACGAACTGGACAACCGATGCCTGAAGGGACTCGGCTGGATGAGCGAGGACTGGTGGCAACCCGCGGTCGCATCGGGCATTTTCCACATCGGCATCCATGGATGGGATCATTGCCATCCGATGCTGGAACGCTATTCGGGTGTCGATAGCCCCCGGCCCGACATATCGGGTTACCAGGACGCGGAAAACCAAGTACTGCGGGCGGTGTCGTACATCAGCGCACGCGCTCCCAATCCGGGAACGGCGCTGTTCGCATTTCCCTTCGGCATTCCGTCGGAATACCTTGTCCGGGAATACCTACCCGACTTCCAGGCCCGACACAAACTGACCGCGGCCTTCTCCACCGAGCCGGCGACCATCCATCGGGAATCCAACAGATGGTCGCTGCCGCGCTACGTTTGCGGTCATCACTGGAAGAGCCCAGAAGACTTCTCGGCCTTGCTCAGGAACCTGAAATAAGGGGATATTCGTAAAAGTGGGTTGGGCAAGCCTGCAATGAATGCGCAGCGCAAGCCACTCATAATCGTAAAAGCGTGTTGCTTTTATCTCCCTGTTCACATAAGATGTTGGCTATCGATAATCGTAAAAGTGTGTTGTTCGTCATGCTTCATCGTCATCTCAAACATCAGCGCTTCACTCTCGCCGCTATCGACGACGTGATCTCACGCGGGCGGTGGAGTGATTGGGCGGAACTGCGCCGGGCCGCTTTGTCCGACCTTGCCCTGCTGGACAAGGTGGAGCGCGTGTGCCGCCCTTACACCTCCGACCCCTACGCTCAACGCCATCACTTCTGGATGCACTATGCCGAAGAACACCGCACCGCTGCCTGACTGGGAACTTGTCTTGTCCTCTGCCGCACGGCTCCAGCGCATCCTGCCGGATGCTGTGCTGGTCGGAGGAACCGCCTCGGCAATCCATGCTGAGCACCGCTTCTCACGCGACGCCGACCATGTACTGACCGATCTGCGCCATCGCTTCGATGAAGTGCTGGCCGAACTTGAGTCGGTCGCAGGCTGGAAAACGGCTCGCGTGCAGCGCCCAGTGCAAATCCTTGGCAGTCTCGACGGCATCGAGACTGGCGTTCGTCAGCTTATCCGCGACGAACCGCTGGAAACGGCAGTGGTGGACTATCACGGTGCGCGAATCACCGTTCCAACCGAAGGTGAGATTCTGCGCATCAAGGGCGTGCTGATCCTCAAGCGCAATGCCACGCGGGACTACCTCGACTTCGTGGCCTTGGCCGATCACATGGGCGATGAGAACGTTGCCAATGCGCTGCAATCGTTCGACAGGCTCTACCAGCAGGACAACGGGGAATCGCCGCTACAGCAGTTGCAGGTGCAACTTGCCAACGCGCTGCCCTACGACTTGGAAGAAACCGAACTCAGCGAATACAAGAACCTCGATCCTCGCTGGCATGACTGGCAGGCGGTTAAAGCCACTTGCTCGCACCTTTCGACCATGATCTTCGACCGGGTGTGCGATATGGATGTGGATCGTTCTGACGACTATGGGATGGAACCATGAAGATGCATGCGCCTAACTGCGATCTTACGGCCGACGGTTACTTGATGCCGTCTGAGCAAGTGAGCGTTTGGCGTGATCAGAATGCGCGGCAAACCTCGCCCAAGCGATCTGGTTGCGCGGCAACCTCAAGGCGTGAGCCGGCGGAGCCTGGACGGGGAAGGATGGCGCGACGGTTGGGCGGCTCGATGCCGGCTTGCGTCTAGTGTGGCGTTTGTTGTTGCTCGATGTACTGCTTAACGATATCCGGACGATCTTTCCGATCTATGCCCGCGAACATCCTGAACCTCCCGCAGTACCGCGTGCTGCGGGTTGAGGAAGCCGACCACGACTACCACGTCACCGCCGAGCCGGTGGACGTGGCCTCAGCGTGCCCACACTGCCAGTCCAACCGCCTGACCTCGTGGGGCACCCGCGAGCAGGTGTTCAAAGACCTTCCCATGCACGGCAAGCGCGTGGGCATCTACATCGACACCAAGCGGCTGCGCTGCCAGGCCTGCGGCAAGACCTTCTCGCAGGCGCTGTCCATGCTGGCCGAGAACCGGATGATGACCGACCGGCTGGTGAAGTGGATCGGACAGCAAGCCTTGAAGCGCACATTCACCTCGCTGGCCGACGAAACCGGCGTGGTCGAAGGGACGATCCGCAACATCTTCCGCGACTACATCAACGAGCTTGAGCAGACCGTCCGCTTCGAGACGCCGAAGTGGATGGGCATCGACGAAATCCACATCATCAACAAGCCGCGCTGCGTCGTCTCGAACATCCAGAACAACACCATCGTGGACATGCTCCACAACCGGAACAAGGACACGGTGGCGAAGTACCTGTTCAAGATGCCGAACCGGGACAAGGTGCAGTACGTGGCAATGGATATGTGGACGCCCTACCGCGACGCAGTGGGCGCGGTACTGCCGGACGCCACCATCGTCATCGACAAGTTCCACGTCGTCCGCATGGCAAACGATGCGATGGAGAAGGCCCGCAAGGGCTTGCGAGGCGAACTGACAATCAAGCAGAAACGTGGTCTGATGCACGACCGCTTCGTGTTGCTCAAGCGCGAGCGCGACCTCAACGACGAGGAGCGCCTGAACCTTGATGGCTGGACGAAGAACTACCCCGCCTTGGGTGAAGCGTACCGGCTCAAGGAGGGCTTCTACGGCATCTATGAAGCCGGGACGCCAGAGGAAGCCTTGCGGCGCTACGAGGCGTGGTACAGGGGAATCTCGACCGAGATCCGGCCCTACTTCGCCGACCTGATCCGCGCCTTCACGAACTGGCAGCCGTTCATCCTCAACTACTTCGAGCACCCCGTCACCAACGCCTACACGGAGAGTCTGAACAGCCTGATCCGGGTGATGAACCGGCTGGGGCGTGGCTACTCGTTCGAGGCACTTCGAGCCAAGATTCTCTTCACAGAGGGCATCCACAGCCGAAAGCAGGCACGCCCCAAGTTCGAGAGAAAGCGTGCGCCAGAGCCTGTCGAGGTGGGCAGAGCGTTGCCAGATGACGTGATGGGCTATGAACTGCCTGTGCTTGAAAAGGTGCGGGCAATGCAGCCTCCCAAGGAGGCCGACCAACACAGGACACCACCGCCACCCAAGAACTACGGCGCGGACATTTCAACACTCATCCGCATGATCGAGAACGGGGAGCTTTGACCCCATTCCAGCCCACTTTTACGAATACCCAAATAAGGGCCTTCCCGCGCGAGTGCAAGTGCAAATCCCGGTTACCGCCAGTTGGTATTGAGCAGATAACCCGAGCTCAGATAAGCACCCTGGCTACTGT
>ERZ1645187.3796-NODE-3796-length-12533-cov-6.145376_pt1 | contig 12533 bp, 11 predicted proteins | sample MGYA00575352_ERZ1645187 | MGnify/ENA primary metagenome ERZ1645187 (study PRJEB40837, sample SAMN11349314) | freshwater sediment metagenome | isolation source: river sediment | host: Sediment | place: India: Wazaribad , New Delhi | collected 2017-02-21 ... | reverse complement strand
ACCTTACCACCGCTCCCTGAGCGGTTCCAGCGGGGTTTGTCGTCTTTTCTGGCTGTGGTTCGATGGGTTCTCGTATGACCGGACAAAAAAACGGGGGATATTCGGCTGCCATAGAAAGTGAGAGACGCAAACGCATCCGTGGTCTATAATGCAATGGAAGAGCAATACAGGAGGGGATCATGACACGCACGTATAAACCCCGAAGAACTCCGGCGAAGCCCAGGGAAACGCCGAAAAAACAGGAGATCGCGCCGCACGAGAGCCCGGCGGCCGTCGTTTCGCTGACGAACGGGCACATGCCCCATGTCCTCATGCCCGAGGACATCCAGGCGCAGAACACGCTCGCCGTCCTGATCGACGCGGACAACGCCCAGCCCGCGATCATCGAGGGCCTGCTCGCGGAGGTCGCCAAATACGGCGTGAGTTCCGTCAAGCGCATCTACGGCGACTGGACCACCCCGCAGCTCGGGAGCTGGAAGACCGTCCTGCTGGAATACTCCATCCATCCGGTGCAGCAGTTCCGCTACACCGTCGGAAAGAACGCCACGGACAGCGCGATGATCATCGACGCGATGGACCTTCTCTACACGGGACGTTTCGACGGGTTCTGCCTCGTCTCGTCCGACTCGGACTTCACGCGCCTCGCCTCCCGCATCCGCGAAGAGGGCAAGCGCGTGATCGGCTTCGGGGAGAAGAAGACCCCGCGCGCGTTCGTCTCCGCCTGCGACAAGTTCATCTACACGGAGCTGCTGCTGGAGGAAACCGACACGAGCGCCCGCGTCCGCAAGAAGTCCGCGAAGGATCTGCGCGCGGACACGCGGCTTCTGAACCTCTTCCACGCGGCCATCGAAGCCGCGTCCGACGACTCCGGCTGGGCCCACCTCGGCGCGGTCGGAACGAACATCGTCAAGCAGGCGCCCGAATTCGACCCGCGCAACTACGGCTTCAAGAAGCTCGGCGAACTCGCCGCCGCGCTGGGAATCTTCGACGTGGACCGCAAGTCCAACTACGTCCTCATCAGGGACAGCCACAAGCACGAAGGCAACGAGTAGCCCCGGCCCGAAATTCGGGAACGCCGCGCATCAATGTCCGCGGCGTTTTTGTTTCGCTTTCTCCTGCGACAGCCGGAACCGCCGCTCCCGCTCCTCACGGCGTTCCGCGCTTCGCCTCTCCGAACGCTTCCCGATCTGTCGCTCCCGCTCCGCGGCCAGGGCAAGCTGCGACTTCGTCGAAACCGGAGGCGCGGTCATCGCGCGCCGCGCTTCCCTGACGCGCCGCCGGTAGTTTAGTGCGCGCATCCCGTCGCCCGCTTCCGTGGCGGCAGCCCCGTCCTCCGGACGCACGGCCGCGACGAAACGCAGGATGTCGTCTTCGGAAGGCTCGGCCCCGAAGACACGCCGGACGACGCGGAGTTCTCCGCCGTCCTCCCATTCGAGAATCCCTGTCCAGAACTGCCCATCGTGAAAGATCGCACAGGTCGCCATAAAAAAAGTCCCCCTCCGTATCGGCAAAAGCGATACCAGAGGGCAACGGACGACCCGCGGTTGCGGGAGGGTTACTGCGTCGCTCCGGAATTTCCGGAACGGCGGCCCGGACTACCAGCCGGGAGCCGTGTTTTCTTGCCCCGAGTTCAGTGAAGTTGTGATCCGGCGCGCGTCGGCGCCGACGGAGCGTAGTATACACGATTTTCACGGAAAACGAACGCGGGGGGAGACCTTCCGTTCTCCCCCTGCGTTCCTGTCAGAGGTCGTACTGTTCCTTCACGAAGGGAAGGAGACCGATTCTTACGAGCCGATCGACGGGACAGCGGAACGTCACCATGACGACGCCGGGCGCGCGGCCGATCTCGATGGCGCCGGATACGGTCGCCCGGTTCTTCACCTCGGGGACGGACATTTCCAGCACTTCGGCCGCACGGGTCAGACCATTGTCGATGGCGGCGTTCATCGTTGCCCCGGAGCCGATGAACGTGACCGGCGCGGTCTCCTCGATTTTGTCCATGCCCCACTTCCCCGCGAGTTCCATCGCCCGCCTCTTCTCCTCGCACGACAGCGGCTTCGCGAGGTGCGGCAGGTCTTCCTCCACAGGGAGCAGAATCGGGCCGGACAGCGCAAGCCCCTTGATCACATGAACCTGGAGCGTGACGACGCCCGCAACGTCGGCCGTGTGTCCCGCGATTTCGCCGTTCCCCTGAAACGCGTGCATGTCGCCGACGTAGACGCCGCCGCCCGGGACCTTGACCGGGCAGATCAACACGGCCCCCGCGCGGACCTGGTTGACGTCCATGTGCCCGTCCGTCCGGTGTTCCAGCTGTTCGGCCGTCTTCGCGTACTCGTGCGGGGCGCCGACGAGAAACGCGCCGAAATCCCCCGCGTTGTGCGAATCGGGAAAGGGCAGCGACGGCGTCGTCCCGAGCTGCCCGAGGAAGGGCCGCATCCGTGTCGCCATGCCGACGATGTCGTGCGGCGCAATCACGAGGATCGGATTCTGGATGGAGTTCTCGGGGCGCGACGAATAGAAGAGCGCGTCGTCCGCAACTGTTTGTGCGCCCTTTTCGTCGAGCGTCACGGCGATGCCGTGCTCGTGGTCGAAGACGATCGTGTAGCCGTTCGTGAACGCGAACGGCGAAATCTCCGCCCCGCACGAAGCGCACCGGACGGAACCCTGGCCGGTTCCCTCAAGCACCGTCTTGGGGTGGTACGCGCCGCATTTCGGACATTGCTTCGCCACGTAAGGATCTCCCCGGAATCGCGCGGAGTCCGGGCACGTATCGTTGCCCGACGCCGTCGCGTAGGACGTCACCGTCACGCTCCGGATCCGGATCGCGATGGCGTCCCCGACCTCGGCGCCCTCGACGGCCACAGGGACGGTCACTTCGTGCCCGCCCTTGAGTTCGGGCGTGATCATCGGTCCCCAGCACCCCGGAGCCGTGTTCGCCACGATGAATCCTCCGTCCTTCACGGGACCGAGCATCGGCTTTCCCGGGTCAAGGACCCCGTCCGTAAAACGATCGACAAAAACCGTACCCGCACATTTCACTTCCGTCATGTCCGTCACTCCTTTCGTACTCGAAGCGGAAACCGTCTGTCTCCGCCGGCCATACTTCCGGAATGGACTACGCGATAGAACGATACCATACGGGCGGGAAACATACATATCGGGCGCTCAGACCATAACAGTGCGCGCTGTTCGCTTTCGCGTCATGACGAACCGGAGAAATGATGTACCCGCGCATTGCCGGCGTGTTGGGCATTGGCATCCGGACAAACCGGCGCTCTGACTTATGAGCCGATTTTGAGTCGGCTCATAACATATGAGCCGACGTATACGTTATGATTTTCGCTCATAAATATATGCCGAACAAGGGAATCGCTCTTGACGTATCGAGCCTCGCGCCGCAGCGAACGGCATTTGCACATAATGCCGCCGATTCACATCGTTCTCGCGACCATCGCCATTTCCGGCGCGTCGTCCGAAAACGGACGGCCGCGGACGTCCGCGTACGCATCCTCCACGCGGAATCCGTTCTCGCCGAACTCCCGCCGCACGGCGTCGAGATCGTAATACTGGAGCCAGTTGCAGACGGTGAACGTCCTGTCCGGCCCGACGACCGTGTACTTGTCGAGCGTGACCTTTTCCAGGTCGTACCGGAACGTGTTCCGGAAGCCGTAGTACGGGCCGGGCGACCAGAAGCCATCCATCAGGCGATACCCCCACGTCGCGCTCTCGGTCCGCTTCTCGAACGCCGCGAGCGAACACACGTCGAGGAAGAACGCTCCGTCGTCGGCGAGCAGCGTCCGGACGCGGCCCAGAAGGCTGCGGCGCTGCGCCGGACTCAGGGGACAGAAGTCGCAGTAGATCATCGCGATCAGGTCGAAACGCTCGTCCGTATCGTAGTCGAGATAGTTCGACCGGACATAGTCGATCTCGAGTCCTTCTTCCGTCGCCATGCGTCGCGCATAGTTTATGGACCGGTTCGAGAAGTCCACGCCGGTCACCCGGGCCCCGAGCCGCGCCAGACGCGTCGCGTACAGCCCCGGACCGCAGCCGAAGTCGGCGATCCTCGTCCCCGGGCCGATGTGGAAACGCTCCGCCATCCACGCGACCGATTCGTCGATGAAGGCGATCTTCCGGGAGGCGAGGTCGGTGTTCTGGTCCAGATGGAACCGGAGCATCTGCTTCGAGATATGGTCGTCGTTCCAGAGCGTTTCGGCCGTGTAGGACGAAAAGGGCGCGGGACGCGAGGAAACGCTTTCGAGCGTATCGAACAGGTTCATGCGTCATCCTTTCCGGGAAGTCTCGCCTTACATATTCTACAAACGGAAGCGCGGCGTCACCCAGCGATCCGGCGTCGCAGCCTCAGCAGACGCCTATGATGGCGACGGCAACAGTATAGTGCATCACAACGCACGGATTCTATTCTTTTTTTCCGCCGGAGTGCGACAAGAGCACGCTATAATGTATCGCGATGGGGGAAAATGCTTGAGAAACGATGGATTTACGAAATGCAACAGTTCTTTCCGACCATATAATGAAAAACGTATTCATCTTTCGAGACGAAATGCCTTCGCGAATCGATAACACTGTGGCGACAGCACGTGCTTCGTGCGTAAAAACAGTCCGCCTGAATACAGTTTATTACGACGCAAAGACGACGTCCGACGATCGATTGTTCTGTGGTAGCATCAGGCAGACCCTGCAAATGAAGACGCGGTTTCCGTTCCGGGACAGGAGGAGGACAGATGGCCAGGATCGAGGGCATCAGGATAAAGAACTATCGTGTATTGCGCGACATCACGCTCGGAAAACTCTGGAACCGACAGAAGGCGGAGCCGCTGACGCCGATGACGGCCGTTATCGGAAAGAACGGCGCGGGAAAGAGTTCCCTGTTCGACGCATTCGGATTTCTGGCCGACTGTCTGAAATCCGGCGTCGAAGAGGCGTGCGATCTTCGCGGACGCGGAGGGTTCGAGCGCATCCATTCCCAGGGCCAGGACGGTCCCATCGAATTCGAAGTGTACTACAAGGAAGACGGCAACGCGCGGCCGATCACCTATGACGTTTCCATCGACCGCGATTCGTCCGGACGGCCCTTCGTCCGAAGGGAACGGCTCCGCCAGAGACGCAAAGGGCAGAGTCACGGTAGGCCCTTTTCTTTTCTGATCCTGGACAACGGCTGTGGACTCGCCTGGAAGGGACAACAGGAGGGACGCCAGATCGACGAAACACAGCAACTGGATCTGGGCGACTTCATCAGATCTATGCAAAACGCAGACAACGAGGAGGAAAGCCGGGAAACCGAAATCGTCGAGCTTGCCGACCCCAGAAAACTCGGCATCGCGACGCTCGGATCGCTCAAGCAGCATCCGCGGATTTCAGCGTTCAGGGAATTCGTCGAAGGGTGGCGCCTCAGCTATTTCACGCCCGACGCGGCTCGCGGCCTCCCGCTTTCCGGAGCTCAGCGGCATCTGAACATGCATGGCGACAACCTCGGCAATGTCGTTCAGTTCATGGAACGGGAGCAACCGAAGCGATTCCGTTCGCTCCTCGATCGAATCGCGAGAAAAATCCCGGGGGTGGACAAGATCGATACGAGTCAGACCCCGGATGGAAGATTGCTCCTCCGGTTTAACGACAAGGGGTTTGCCGATCCGTTCTACGCGCCGCAGATGTCCGACGGAACGCTGAAGGTGTTCGCCTATCTTCTGTTGCTGGAAGATCCCGTACCGCCGCCATTCCTGTGTATCGAGGAACCGGAGAACGGGCTCTATCACAAGCTTCTGGAAACGCTTGCGCAGGAATTCCGGGAACACGCCGCGAAAAAGGGCGGGGCGCAGATTTTCGTTACGACGCACCAGCCGTACTTCGTGAACGCGCTGGAGCCGAACGAAGTCTGGGTTCTCGAAAAGGGAAACGATGGCTTTTCTTCCATACGCAGAGCCGGCGACGATCCCGTCGTCGAGAACCTGGTCGCAGAAGGACTCCCGCTCGGCAGCCTCTGGTACAGCGACTATCTGGACGCGAGGCAGGAAGATGCACTTTGAGATCCTCGTCGAGGACGCATCCGGAAAGACGGCGCTCGATATTCTCGTTCCAAAGATCATCGGCGAAAAACATACATTCAAAGTCTATTCCTACAAGGGGATCGGAGGAAAAATTCCGAGGGACATTCACAAAAAAGCCGACCCGGCGAAGCGAATCCTTCTGGACAACCTGCCCAGGCTTTTGCAGGGATACGGGAAGAAGCACGACCCGCAACTCACCGTCGTTGTCGTCTGCGACCTCGATACGCGATGTCTCAAGCAATTCCGTCAGGAACTCGACCGGGTGCTTCGTCAATGCGCCCCGCGTCCCGGGGCTCGTTTCTGCATCGCGGTCGAAGAAATGGAGGCGTGGTTTCTCGGCAACAACGAAGCCGTATTGAAGGCCTACCCCAAAGCGAAAACAGCCGTTCTCAAGACCTACAGGAACGACGATATCTGCGGCACGTGGGAACGGCTGGCCGACGCCGTGTATCCCGACGGGGCGAAAGCTCTCAAGAAAAAAGGTTGGCAGGCTGTCGGCGCCGAAAAATCGAAATGGGCATCCGCGATCGCCCCACACATGGATATTTCGGGGATTCGTTCGCCAAGTTTCGCGTATTTTTGCGAAAAACTTCGGGAACTGGCCGGATAGCTCCGATTACCCCCGCACCCACCACAGATACGCCAAGACCGCAGCCTGAATCGCCACGACCGCCCAGGAAATGTACTGGAAGGCGTCCTTGGCCGTCTTGTGGCGGAAGAGTCGCTGCGCGGCCAGGCCCGCAGGCGAGCCGCCGAGGAAGTCGAGCCCGTGGAGCACCCACTCCGGCACACGGAGCAGGTCGGTTTTGGAGATGATCTTGTCGTAGCCGTACATCCCGAACGTCACGATATTGATCAGGAGCAGGTACGCGCGGATCGGATGCCAGCGGAACCGGAAGACGAGGAATGACGCACCCGACACGACCAGGAGCGCCGCCGTCACGCCGAAGATCCTGTAGGGCGAGAGCTGCATCCCAAGCGTCGTGACGGACGTCGCCGCGAGCCCCTTCTCGGTCTTTTCGTATTCGAACTCGACGCGCATCCTGACCGCCGGGTTCAGGTTTCCCGTTACCTTCGTCTCGTGGAAGTAGACATCTCCATCGAGCCCCTTTGCGGCGATGAAGCCGTACCCTTTCGTGACATCGTAGCGCACTATGATCCCCTTCATGGCGTTTCAGACCCCTTTCGGCGAGCGTGCGGATGCCAGTAGTATACCCCTGCCCCGCGGCGTCGCACGAAAAAGCGGCGGAATCCCTCCGACACGAAGGAATTCCGCCGCGCGCCAGGTTCCGCGAAATCCGCCGGTTCAGGACGTTTTCTGTTCCGGCAGGAAGGCGTCGTACACGATTTTTCCGATGCGGGCGCAGAACGCCGCGCCCTCGGCGCGATGTCCGATCCCTTCCGTCATGACGACCGTCACGACCGGGCGGTTTCCCCGGTGGAAGAAGACCCCGGCGTCGTGCTCGCACCCCGGAAGCTCCGCCGTCTTGTGGGCGAGGAACGCTTCGATGTCGTCGACGTCTGCATAGGGGATATGTGCGGGCAGCTTCGAGTTGAGCTTCTGCGCCGACAGGATGTCGAACACGCGCGCCCGCCATTCCGGCGACAGCTCCGGCCCCGCGAGCATCCGCGACAGCAGGTCGGCGACGTCGCCGGGCGATGTGAAGTTGTCCTCGCCGCGCTTCTTGGCCTCGAAGTCGAGCATCCGGCGTCCGAGGACCGTCCGCCCGAGGCCGAGCGCGCGCATCGAGGCGTTGATGCGGTCCATTCCGAGCCGGTCCATCAGGAGATTTGCGGCCGTGTTGTCGCTCACGGAGACCATCAGGAGCGCAAGGTCGTCAAGCCGGAGCGTCGCGCCGCCCAAGACGTGGTGCAGCAGCCCCCCTTCGACGAACCGGGAACGGTCGTACGCGAGGACCTCGAACGGGTCGACGCGCCCGGCGGACGCCCCGGCGTACAGCTCCCAGAGCACCGCAAGCTTGATGAGGCTCGCCGACGGAAAGCTTCGGTCGGCGTTATGCGCGAGCGTATCCCCGCCCGCCGCGTCCCGGACGACGACTCCGGCCGTTCCGGGCAGGGCGCGAACGTCGCGGAGGATATCCTCTTTCCAGCCCATGTCAGATCTTCGTGAGCATCGTGCGGACCACGACGTAGACGATCGTGAAGAAGACGATGATCCACCCGTTGCAGAGCATCGCCTTGAGGTCGTTCGACCGGGCCAGTCCCATCTGGCCCTGCATGTCGCCTTCGGGGATCGCGAACGACGTCATCTGGGAGCCGATGAGAAGCACCGCGGCCCAGATTCCCATCGGAATGTTGAGTCCCTGCGCGAGCGTCAGGAACATCTTGTTGATGACTTCGGCCTGTGCGACGGCGGCTCCCGGAATTCCGAAGACGCCGACCATCGTCGACATCGCCACGAACCCGACCGGACCGCTCTGCTTCGCGAACGGTTCGAGCAGGGAGGAGATCGCCTGGAACGCGCCCGCGGCCGACATGAAGTTGACGAACGGGTCGAGCAGGACGAAGAAGAAGAACAGCCATATCAGCCGCTTCGCTCCGTCGCAGACGGCGTCGATGATCTCGGTGACCTTGAGGCCGCCGGCGATTCCCGTGAAGAAGGCCGTGAGAAGCATGATCGGAAGGACGAACGTCGATCCGCCGCCGACGAAAATGCCGTATCCGACGAGCGTGGCCATCGAGATGAGGAAGACGATCGTCGCGCGCCGGACCTTCGGCGTCGCAACCCATGTTCCCTTCGCGGATGCCGTCGATTCCTCCTCGGTATAGCGGTTCGTCCCTTCGGTCTTCTTCTGGACGTGTCCCGCCCAGAAGAACGTGACGATCCACATGATGACGGAAACGGGAATTCCGGCGTTGATGAGGAACTGCGGGTAGCTGAGGCCCGTGAACTCCATGAGCGCGACGACCGGCGGCGTGAAGGGCCCGAGGAAGAGGCCTGTCGCCCCTGCGCCGTGAAGCAGGACGGCCATCGTATTCGGGGTGATCCGCACCGACGCGACGATCGGAATCAGGATCGGCGCGAGGATGGCGTTTCCGCCCGCCATCGTGCCGAGAAGGCTCACGATGATGACGGAGCAGAGCATCGTTACGCTGAACGCCTTCTTTTGCGAGTTGACGTTCATTCTGCCGGTGACCATCGTCACCATGTCGTTGACGACTTCGGTGCGTTTGAGGACTTCGCCGAGTCCTCCGCCGAGAAGGATGATGAGACCGATGTACCCCAGGAAGGAGCCGAGTCCGGCGCGAATGGCGCCTGCGACTTCGAGGATTCCGTGGTTTCCGATGATCGCGGCCGCGATGATTCCGGCCAGAACGGCGAAGATCTGTCCAAATCGCGTGAAACAGAGAACCAGGTAGATCCCGAGCGGGATCAGGCCCAGGAGCGATGGATTTTCCATGGATGTAACCTCCCGAGAATTCGAGTCTCCCCGGATGCGGTTCGTCCGGGGGCCTGAGAAACTGCCGGTCCACACGTCGTGTCGTATTTTCGTCGTTGCGGAACATCCTTTCCGCCTCTCACCCCCAAATAAAAAAAGCAGACATGTTTCTCTCAATTCCCGAGAGAAATATGTCTGCTGGATTTCATCCCCGGTGCGGGCCGCGCGGAGAACAACCCGCAGGATGGACAAAGCAGCCGGATTATCCGCCGGAAACGCCCCCTTGGTCGGGAGTCCGTCACCCGGCGTCGTCACTATGGTATTCCCGTGTTCCGAATTGCGCAAGTCTTTTCTTTACATTCCTTTGCGCTGACCCGCCGCCGTTTCGTGCAGAACGCGTTCTTTCCGCGCTGTTTCGCGTCTTCCCGCACGCTGGGAAAAACAGCGCCCCGTGTCTTCATGGGATGACATTATCGCTGTCCGACCACAGGCGATAACTTTCCGCTTGACAGCATCCATTCAGCGTGCTACTGTACCGCACAATTCGATTCATCGGAGGGTTTTCGTCATGCAGCAGGCACAGAAGAGAGGGCAGCTCGGCTCCTACGTCTATTCCTATATCTACGCTCCGCGCCGTTACGACGCCGGAGAGGTACGGACGTGTTCCCGAGGGGCTTGAACTTCTGACAGAAGACAAGAGACTCCGCAAGGGCCGCCGACCACCGGGTCGGCGGCCCTTTTTCTATTCTCGTGGAGATAACGGGAGGTGTCGTGCAATGCAAGGTATGGATGGGTGGGTTCTGGTTTCAGGCGCGTCGCTGCTTCTCGGGGCATTGTGGTCGATCTTCCGGCTGCTTCGGCCGGAACGAAGGAGGGTGCGGGGATGAACGCGTTGACCTGGGGACTCTGGATCGGATACGCGGCGCTGCTCGTCTGGCTGTCGCGTTCGGGAATCGGCCGGCACGCGCTCGCGCCGGGACGGGTCAGCGTCATCGTCCAGGCGTTCGCCTACGTGGCGACGTACGTGTCGGCGGTCGCGCTCGTCGGCTTCGCGGGGCTCTGCCACCGGCACGGCCTTCAGATGCTTCTCATCGCGGCGGGCAACGTCTGGTTCGGCGTCTGGTTCGCCTACCGCTTCCTCGCCTGGCCGACGCGCCTGCACCAGCGGCGGCTCGGCGCGAAGACGCCCGCGGAACTCCTCTCCCGGGCCTACAACGCGCCGATGCTCCAGCCCTTCCTCGGCGGCCTGTGCTCCGCGCTGCTCGTCGTGTACGGCTCGGCGGTTCTCAAGGGCGCGGCCCTCATGCTCTCCGGCGCGCTTTCGATTTCCGTCACGCAGGCGCTCGTTCTCGTCACCGCGTGCGTGAGCTTTTCGGTCATCATCGGCGGCCTTCGCGCCGTCCTCTACACGGAGGCCTTCCAGGGAATGGTGATGGTCGCCGGTGTCTTCTTCCTTCTCTTCGCGGCGCTTCGGGCCGTCGGCGGTCCCATCGAGGGACTCAACGCGCTCGCGGCGCTTCCGCCCGTCCCAACCGCCAACCGCGGATTCCTCGCACTCTCGAGCGGCGAGGGCGGCATGTCGATTCTCTTCCTCGCGTTCGTCACGTCCATCGGCGTCTGGGCGCAACCGCAGCTTATCCAGCGCCACTTCGCGCTCGAAAACAGGCACGACGCGCGGCGCGTCATCCCCATTGCGATGCTCGCGATGGCGGTCGTCGTGGGCGGCGCCTACTTCGTCGGCGGCCTGTCGCGCCTGCTCCTCGGCGGCCAGGCGATCTCCCCGGACGACGTGATTCCGAAACTGACGCAGATGCTTCTCCCCGAGGTCGGACGCCAGCTCTTCTCCCTGGCCATCGTATCGGCGTCGCTCTCGACGGCGACGGCGCTGCTTCACGTGTCGGCGGCCGGAATCGGACACGACGTCGTTCGGCGAAAGCTCGACGCGCGCGAGTGGCGCGCGTTCGTCCTCTTCGCGGCCGTCGCGAGCGGCGTTCTGGCGCTCAAGAGTTCGTCGCTGATCGCGTGGATCTGCGCGACAAGCTGGAGCCTCGTCGCCTGCGCCATCCTCGTCCCGTACCTCGCGCTTCTCGCCGGCATGGGACGCTTCGGACGGGGCGCGGCCTGGGCGTCGTCGGTCGGCGGCCTGGCCGGATGCGTCCTGTGGTACGCGGTCGGCTACGCCTCGACGTCCGTCAAGATGACGGGGCTTTCCGCTCCGGGGCTCTGGGGCGCGCTGCACCCGCTCGCGGTCGGCCTGTTCGCGTCCGCGCTCTTCTTCACGGCCTTCGCGCTCGTTCCCGCGCTCGCCCGAAAACGCGCCGGAGACAGCGCATCGGCGTAACCGGAACGAAGCGGGGGACGGCGAAGAGTTCTCCCCCGCTTCGTTCATCCGGACTTCCCGTCGCCCGGTCGGGACGCCCTTCCGAACGCGACGGCCGGAACAAGGCACAGCGCCGAAATCGCAAGGCCGACGTACAGCGGTTCGACGCCGGGAAGGATCAGCGGGGCGAGCAGCATGCTCCCAAGGCCGCAGAATGACAGGAGAAAAGCCCATCGGGGCGTCAGGCAGCCGGGACGGAAGATCGCCATGACCAGCGGAACGAACATTCCGGCCCCGCGGAGCCCCATCCCGACGTAGCTCAGTTGCAGGATCAGGCCGCCCCGCATCGCCAGCCCCGCGAGCGCGGACACGACGACGACGAGAACCACCGCGCCGCGGCTTATCCGCAGCACACGCGCGTCGCTCCGGTTCACGCCCGGAATCTTCATATACAGGTCGCGCGAGAGGTTCGTCGCGACACCGAGCGTCAGCCCCGCCGCGCCGCCGACCACCGTAATCGCGAGGCCCGCCCAGAGCGCCCCTGCGACGACGGGCGAAAAGTGCGCGTTCAGAAAAACGGGCAACGCCTGCGCGGCGTCCACCACGACGCCGGACGCCCGCATACCCGAGCCGATCCACACCCCCATGAGCCCCAGCGGCGGGATCAGGACGGACGCGACCAGGCAGCCCGTCCGCGCCGCGCCTTCGTCCCGCGCCGCGAAGACCGCCTGCATGTAGATCTGCGTG
>ERZ1645187.3795-NODE-3795-length-12533-cov-9.810146_pt1 | contig 12533 bp, 18 predicted proteins | sample MGYA00575352_ERZ1645187 | MGnify/ENA primary metagenome ERZ1645187 (study PRJEB40837, sample SAMN11349314) | freshwater sediment metagenome | isolation source: river sediment | host: Sediment | place: India: Wazaribad , New Delhi | collected 2017-02-21 ... | reverse complement strand
TTGTTTTATATAGCTATTTTTAAGCGCTCAGAACTACTTCACATAGCATAGCTTAAAGCTTCATATTAGCTAACTATTTAGAAGCGCTTCAGAGCGCAATCCAGAGCGCTAAAATAGCACCGAAAAGCGCTACAACAGCTACTTTTTACCATGCCGACGCGCGACGCCTCGCAGTCACAGCAGAACTCTGTAACACCGGCGGGGAGCGTAGCAGTCTGGAGCTTGTGCAAGGGGCCGTTAAAATTCTTAACACGGATGGACCCATAAGGTATAAAATTGCTTTTATTTAAGCAAGTTTGTTTTAGGAGCCATGATGCCTGCTATTATTCGAGATATTATTATCGAGCAAGGCGGTGTCTCGGACCAGACTTTTATACTGAAAACTAACGGCGTCGTAATGGACCTTACAGGTTACAGTTCGACGTTGATAATCAAGGACAACGACGGTGTTATCGTTCATACAGCGTCAACAACAAACGGGCAGATTATTATTGACGTGGCTGCGGGTAGCGTTCGTCGTAAGATTCCCGCCGAGGTTACTAAGACGATACCTGTCAAGTCTGCTAGCTACGACTGGGAGCTAACGCCGCCGTCTGGTATAGACGATACGTGGAAGTTGTATCGTGGGCGTTGCCATGTGATTGAGGAAGGTTCAAGTGGCCGGTGACATCACATCGATAGAGACAGAGGTCGTAGAGATTGTTGAAGTCTCAGAAGCCTGGCGCCCTGTCGAAACCGTTGAGCTTGTTGGTAGGCAAGGACCTCCAGGACCTGCAGGGCCTCCAGGTCCGCCTGGCACAAGCGGTGATAAGCACTACGAGCACCTGCAAGCATCATCAAGTGACACGTGGGTTATAACACACAGTTTGAACAAATACCCATCGATCGTATGCTTTGATAGCTCGCATGATGAAATAGAAGGCCGAGTAACTTATCAGGGCATCAACCAGGTAACAGTAACATTTAGTTCGCCAACCGGCGGATACGCGTATTTGAATTAAGGAGCTCGAAATGGCAAAGAAAATTTTAACAAATTACGACTTTAACAAGAATGAGACGCAGAACATGCGTACTCATAACTTGGCCGCAGCTCCGTCGACGCCAGGGCTCGGTCAGCGTTATTACGATACAACGACCAATTGTGAATACTACTGGAACGGCGCCTGGATTCCGACAGACGCTGCTCTGCGTACTGGTATTCCGCTGGCAAACCTTGCAACGAATCCGCTGGCTCGTGCTAACCACACGGGCACGCAGGCTGCTGCAACAATCAGCGATTTCAATACTGCTGTCCGTACAAACCGTCTTGACCAAATGGCTGCTCCGACAGCCGCGGTTTCGTTGAACAGCCAAAAGATCACAGGCCTGGCTACTCCGACCGCTGGCACGGATGCTGCCACAAAGCAATATGTTGATGACACAGTTGCTTCCATTTCTTGGAAGAACGAAGTCCGTGTTGCAACGACGGCTAACGGCGCACTTGCATCAGCGTTTGCGAACGGTCAGACAGTTGATGGACAAGTTCTCGTTACAGGCGATCGCATCCTGATTAAGGATCAAACAACCCAGACGGAAAACGGTATCTACACCGTCAATGCTTCCGGTGCTCCGACTCGTGCTACCGATGCAGACAGCGATGGTGATTTCAAGGGTGCTGCGGTATATGTTTCCGCTGGCACGACAAACGGTGGGACACGTTGGGTCTGCAACACAACCGGCACAATCACCCTCGGCGCCACAAACCTGACATTCGTTCAATTTGGTGGCGGTCAAACTTACACAGCTGGTAACGGTCTGACGCTGTCAGCCAACGACTTTAACGTAGGCGCTGGCACAGGTATCGTAGTATCTGCAGACAGCGTGGCAATTGACACGGCTGTAGTTGTTCGCAAGTATGCGGCTACGTTCGGAGACGGTTCACAAAACTCGTACACCATTACACACAACTTGAACACGCAAGACGTGACTGTATCCGTGCGGCAAGTTTCGGACAATTCGTTTGTTGAATGCGATGTAACGACTAACGGTGTCAATACCATCTTGCTGGGCTTTGCTGCCGCAGTTGCCTCCAATGCGCTTCGTGTTGTTGTGCATGGCTAATCATGAAAGATCTTGGATACCGGAATGCGGTAGCTGTTAGTTCCCTGCCAGCCGCTTCGGCGGCTTTGGCAGGGGTGACAGTGCGCTTGACTACGGACAACAAACCATACTGGTGTGATGGCACTACATGGACTGACTTGAGCGTTGGTAGAGCAATCACTGTCAGTGGAACTGCCCCAGTCTCACCATCCCTCAATGATTTATGGCTGGAGATATAAGTGCTACTACTCAATTCCACCTCTGATGTGATTCGTGTCGTTACAGGCGCGGCGGCAAGTACCATCGACTGCCACGCAAGCTGGATGGATACCAATGGCACCACAGTGACGCCGGGTCGCCTGAACACGATCATCAGCACGGCAACCACGACCACGATTGTCCCGTCCCCCGGCGCAGGCGTGACGCGCAACCTCAAGGGGTTGTACATCACCAACGACTCCCCCGGCACAAGCTGCAACGTGTCGGTTGAGCATTTCGACGGCACGAACCAAGTCGAATTGATAGAGTTCATCCTTCTGCCGGGCGAGAACCTTGGCTACCGGGAAGACGGTTCATGGGTACATCGTGACAAGCAAGGCGCTGAATACCCGCCTGCTGGCCTTGGTGCTTACACCGGCAACGCCTTCCCATTCATGAAGACCGGCACGGCGGCTGACGTAGCAGGTTGCTGGTACTGCACGGCCAAGGACGCAGGCTTCCCCGGCGCTTGGTCCCCCGGCACACCGGGTATTAACGGGCGCGTGACGGACGGCACGACCGCAGCGGATAACGGCTGCATCCCGATCAAGAACCCGTCTGTCGGCGCGAACTATCTGACCGAGCTGCAGATGGCCTCAAGCGTCAACCACGCACACCTGTTTTTCGACTGCTTGTGGGTGAACTCTGGAATTGCGGTGACGACGACCACGGCGCAGGCCATCACTACGCCAACCCTCCCTGCTCGTGACTTGAACGGCACGACCACCGGCGAAGGTTGCATGATCGCCATGCTGACTACGACGGCAAACACCAACGGAGCAGCCATAGCTAACACTACGGTGAGTTATACCAACAGCGACGGAGTATCTGGGCGAACTGCAACGCTGTCGGCCATTGCTGGTTCGCAGATTCCACAGTCTGCCGTCATTGGCACGATTGTCTGGTTCAACCTGCAGGCTGGCGACAAGGGTGTGCGGTCAATCCAGAGCATCACCCTCGGCACGTCCCTTGGGGGCGGCGCTGTATCGCTGATGATCGCACGGGACGTAGCCATGATCGGGACCACCATTCCGAACGTCTCGGCGCAGAAGATCATAGGCGCTCCGGGCATCCGACTCTACAACGGCACTTGCATGTTGCATTGCGTCATGGCATCGGCCACCACAGCAACCTTCTTCAACGGCGAAGTCGTTGTAATGGAGAAATAGCCATGATCTACGTTCTAATCAAAGACGGCATGGTTGAGCACTGCGTATCGGTGGATTCGATTACTGACCTTACCGACTACTACCCCGAACATCTGATTCTTGGGCAGGTTGGGGAGGAGAACGTCGGCTGGTCTTTTGACGGTTCCGTCTTTGCCCCTCCTCGGGAGTAAGCAATGGCCCTTACCGGCTGGTTCGATGGTGAGTTAATCCCTGCCGAGTGGTTCGACTCAGAATTGTTACCAGAGGCTTGGTTCGATTCCGAGCTTGCCGTGGGGGGAGCACCGCCTGTTGCAGGGACGCAGATTAAGGTGTGGAATGGTGCTGCTTGGGTCTCCGGGACGCTCAAGCGGTGGGACGGTGCAGCGTGGGTTGATGTCACTCTTCAGAGGTACAATGGATCAGCTTGGGTATCCGTGTAATAATTCACGCTTCACCACAAAGGAAACCACTATGACCAAGGTAACTCTTCGCCACCTGTTTCTTCTGGATCGCATGCTGATGTCTCGTTTCGGGCTGGCAATCGCCACGGCAACGATGACATCGCCTGTCGTAAAGCTCTGGTACGACAAGATGCTTGCCGCAATGAACATCACGTTATCCGACCCGCGCACAGAAGCGGGTCTTGATACTCTTGTTGCTGCCGGCCTGATCACAGCAGAGCGCAAGGCTGAGATTGTTGGGGCGATGAAATGATCCACGACAAACTCACACCATGGCGCATCGCCAGCACTGTCGATCTGCTGTGGGTGCCTGCCCGTATCGCAGCGGTGTCCGCTCAAATCTACTGGGCCACTTGGCATCAAGTTTTCCGTTATCCGAGAGGTGAGCAATGAGTACCCCCCACATATGCCCGCTTAATGAGCGCATGGCGCGTCTTGAAAAACGCGACCGTCGCGTTGCCCGACTCGCCGAGGTGTTGTTTGATACAGACCTCGTTGGCGTCCGCGTCACGCTTGCATGCGCCGAAGTACTGTGGGCAATTACCCTGCTCTGGCCGGGAGACACTTTCAGCCGCGAGACCTACGCGCTCATGCGGGCAATGATGAGTGAGTCGCTATGGGGCTTACTTTTTGCGCTCACGGCCTGGACACAGTGGAGCCTTGTCATCATCGGTGACTTCCGCTGCGCCTTCGCCCGCTACTTTGCAGCCTGGAATGCGCTGCTCTGGCTAACCGTTACGACGACGATGTACATTTCCGTCTATCCGCCACCCGCAGCAATCAGTGGTGAGACAGCACTGACACTCGTCGCTGGCTGGATATTTGTGCGACCGCTGATGTGTAAAGGGGCAGCGAATTGAGCGAACAAACCGAACAAACCCAGCAATACGACCGTCGCTACTCCGACAAGAAATTCAACGAAATTGCGGACAGTCTCGACGAGATCAAGGGGATGATCAAGAGCGTGAACCGCGCTTTCCCGGCCAACGATCTCGGCGAGCCGGATTTTGACGGGCACCGCACCGCGCATCGCAAGATGATCGACCGTGAGAAGCGCATCGAGGACGACAAAGAGGGTGCGATCAAGCATGTGCGCAACGCGACGTTGATCGGAGGTGGCACGATCCTGCTCACCGCGCTGTGGGAGTACATCAAAGTGAGAGTGCTGTCGTGAGTAAGCGTATCCCAGCCCAGCTGCTCGCCGGCATCGCTGTCGTGCTCGCTACTGCGGGCGGCGCCGGCATAGCGTACAAGCACACAAAAGACACCGAAGCCGTCGCCTCAAATGACTACATCCAGGCTGTGGCGGCGGACCTTACAACCAGCCAAGCCGTCAAGATTGCGATGGTCATGGGGAGCTTTTATGAGTCAAGTTACAAGCACATCGGCACGCCCTACATCGACCGTCTCGGCAAAGGGCAGCCACTTACTGTCTGCAACGGAGTTACCGGAAAAAACGTCGTGGCTGACAGATACTACACTCCAGCCGACTGCTACGCCCTTGAGCGTGGGCTGTACCTCGGCTATGAGCTGTACCTGCACCGCGATGTCGCCAGCTTCGACCGCCTAACGCCATTGCAGCAGGCGTCATTCATGGATTTCTTGCACAATAAAGGCGCACCGGCATGGCAGAAATCAAGTATGCGCCGGGTGCTGATGGCTGGATATGTCACCCAAGCTTGTCGCCAGAACGAGCGTTGGAAGTACGGCACCGTAAAAGGTGTGTCGGTTGTTCTGCCGGGGCTTGAAGTCCGCGCCAACGCCAATGCTGATCTGTGCGCCACGGGCCCAATCACCAACCAAGGAGTAGAGAAATGAACGACCAACAAATCGAGCAGGAAATCCAGGACAAAGGCCTGACCGCACCGCGCATCACGCCGGCTGACATCGAGGCGAATATCGCCAGCGAGCACTACTTCACTGCCGCGGAGGCGATAGCTGGCGCTTCAGCAAGCCAGATAGCGCGAGTGGCGCATGAGGTTAATCGTGCCTACTGCATGGCGCTGGGCGACACCAGCCAGCCTGTATGGGAAGACGCACCGCAATGGCAGAAGGACAGCGCCATGCTTGGCGTGGAACTCCACACCAACAACCCGAACGCAGGGCCACAGACCAGCCACGAAAGCTGGATGGCACAAAAGCTCGCCGAAGGGTGGAAGTATGGCCCGGTGAAGGCTCCCGAATCGAAGCAGCACCCTTGCATCGTGCCGTTCGATGAATTGCCGCGTGAGCAGCAGGCCAAAGACTACATATTCCGTGGCGTCGTCCACTCCGTGGCAGAAACCTTCCAAGGCACCAATCAGCACGAAGCACTCAACCTCCTGACCTTCTGCGTCCTCGTCCTGAAGAATGGCTTCACCGTCACCGGCGAGTCAGCCTGCGCCAGCCCGGAGAACTTCGACGCTGAGTTGGGCCGCAAGATCGCCCGCCAGAAGGCCGTTGAGAAAATCTGGCCGCTGATGGGCTACGCGCTGAAAGAGCGGTTGGCACTGCAATGATCGACCCACGCATCCTGCTCCCCGCCGCCGCGTTTGCTGCCGGCTTGGTTCTCGCCGCCACGGTGCAAGGCTGGCGCTACGGCGAGCAGATCGCCGAGATCCGCGCAGCGCAGGCTCAAGCTGTGACGGACGCTGTGACGAAAGCCCGCGAAGAAGAGCAACGCCGAATCAATACTTTGGAGGTAATCGCCGATGACACCCGTAACAAACTGGATGCAGCGCATGCTGATGCTGCTACTGCTCGCACTGCTGCTGCCAGCCTGCGCCAGCAGCTTGCCGACTACCGCACCCGAAACGCCTGCAGTCCCGCCGTTACCGGGGGAGGCACGCCAGCCGAAGACCCCCTCGTTTTGTTATCCGAACTGCTCTCAAGGGCTGACGAGAGAGCGGGAGAGCTGGCGGTCTTCGCTGACCGCGCCCACCTCGCAGGACGCGCCTGCGAAGCTGCCTACGATTCGCTGAGAGGCGAATGATGGCGATGGACTCTGGTCTGATATCGGCGATTCAAAACTAAGCATGGGTCATTGTTCATGGTTCAACACAATGGTTGAAATAGCTATATAATATCTAATGCGGCGGTGCCGCGTCGTTAAATTTTAGGAGAATTTCCATGGCTTCAAAAGCATTTACCTCGGCCGGCACCAAGCTGTTAATCTCTGCTGGTATCGCAGCGACCTACAACAAAACAGGTTTCGAAGCATTAACGTTTACCGAAATCGGTGAAGTGTCAGAAATGGGCGAATTCGGTCGCCAGTACAACCTTGTCACATTCAATACACTTGGCGATCGCCGTACGGTCAAGCGCAAGGGTTCGTACAATGATGGAACAATCGCTTGTCAAATGGCGCGAGTACCGGATGACGCTGGTCAAACGATCCTGACAACAGCGGTTAATAGCGATGCTAGCTATTCGATTAAGATCGAATTGCAAGACGGCACCATCTTCTATACAACCGCTCAGATTATGAGCTACACCACCAATATCGGTAACGTTGACCAGATCACCAGCGCAACGGTGAACATGGAAATCGATAACGATATCATCGAAGTTCCGGCTCCGTAAAGGCGCTTGAACATAGTTAAAGGGCCGAAAGGCCCTTCATTCTTTCTGGAGAAGCAATGGACCTCGCAAAACTTGACCTGACTGAGCATGCAAACAATGGCGCCACAATGGACGTCATGCACCCAATTACTGGAGAGCCACTGCTTGACGCTAACGGCTTCCCTGTAACGGTTACGCTGCTTGGTGCTGATTCGACAAAAATGCGTCAGGAGATGAGCAACCGTGCGAAGAAGCAACTCGCATCGAAAAACAAACCAATCAATAACATTGAAGAAGCTGAAAAGTTGTCAGCCGAATTGTTGGCCGTAATTACTGTCAGTTGGTCAGGTATCACTGAAAATGGTCAAGAAATCGAATGCAATCGCGAAAACGCTATCAACGTTTACACGAAGTATTCATGGCTTCGTCAACAGGTTGATGCGTTCACAACTGATCGGGCAAATTTTTACAAGGCGTAGTCAAGCAACTCTGTCTGTTTGCTAGACACTATGCTTGGCTGCACTCCAAACCTAGTAAACAACAGACAACACGGTACGCTCAATTTTCAGGGGAGAGCGTTAAATCGCCTCTCCTGGAAATGCCACCAATAGAGCATGGTCAGTACCTACTAGACTACGCCTTTGAAATCGGTCCATCAAAGTCAACCGGCCAAGGTCCAGCTGTCATTGACTGGGTTGACATAAAAGCGTGGGTCGACTTGAATGAGTTGCAGCTCGATTCATGGGAAGTTTTAGTCGTTAGAGAAATATCGAAAGCTTTCGTAGCTCAGTATTACACGTCTGAAGGTTCATTGGTTCCGTCACCGTACCAACCGCCTAAGATTGACCATGAGGTTGCAAGCACACGGATTGGAAATCTGCTTCGTGGCTTAATGGCTAGAAAAAGCAAATAAGCATGGAGCCATGAAATTAGAATTTCACAGCGGCTCTTTATTGATATACAATTGAATTGTTAAGTTTTGGGCAACGATCATGGAATCGAAATCACACGTTCTGGATGCAATCAGGAATTTTTATCCTGACTACCATCCGCTTGTGTCAATTGCTCACATCGCTCATAGCGTCGAATCTGATCCGAGATTGCGATTCGACTGCCATCGAGTAATCGCAAAATACGTTGAACCTGAGCTCAAGTCTCTTGAGGTTAAAGGTTCGTTCACTGAAACGCGGCGTGTTTCAGTATCGCTGTTCGATGAATCGGAGATTATCGATGCAGCGCTAGTTGAGCCCGCACGCTTGGTAAACCAAGCAATCGATGCCTACTGATTTTAAGCTTTATAAACCTCAACAACGAGCACTAATCACACGAGCCACAGAGGTTCTGTATGGCGGTGCGCTTGGTGGCGGAAAGAGTTATCTAGCCCGGGTCGCGAGTATCATTTACTCGATGGAAGTCCCGGGCTTAATCACGTACCTGTTCCGTAGAACGTTCAAGGAAGTTTTAGCTAACCACATCCATACGCCTGGCGGCTATCTGGAAATGCTTCACGAATTGATCGATGCTGGCGATGTTATTTACAGCAAGTCCGATTATTCGTTTACATTCTACAATGGTAGCCGAATTCAGCTTGCGCATGCGCAGTATGAGAGCGATGTCTATGCGCACCAAGGCGCTCAGATGGGTTTCCTTATATTGGATGAAGCAACACACTTTACGCCGCTAATGGTGCGCTTCCTACGTTCTCGAGTTCGTCTAGGTTCGCTATCAGTACCTGACAAGTGGAAGGGTTTGTTTCCAAGAATTCTGTATACAACCAACCCTGGAAACGTAGGACATCACTACTTCAAGTCAAATTTCGTAGATCATGGAAATGGTCACGTATTCAAAGCGCCTGAAGAAGAGGGCGGCATGATGCGTGAATACGTCCCAGCAAAACTCGCTGATAATAAGATTCTGCTGTCAAACGACCCAGAATACGCTGAGCGTGTTAAAGGTATGGGCGATTCTAATACCGTTAATGCGATGATCAATGGTGATTGGGAGTGCTTGTCAAGCGGCGGCTTTGCTGATTTGTGGCGATCACGATTCCATGTTGTTGAGCCATTCGATATTCCACACAGTTGGGATATTGATCGTGGTTATGACTACGGTTCATCAGCGCCAGCCGCTTGTTTGTGGTTTGCCGAAGCTGACGGTGAAGAATTTGTAGACAAAGGCGGCAATATTTGCTGGGTTCCTAAAGGCTCTATCTTTATCATTAAAGAGTGCTATATGGCTAACCAGCGATATGAGGGTTTGCGTCTAACAGCTGAAGCTCAAGCTCAACGAATTAAATCATTTGAAGACGATGAGCGTTGGGGCGCGCGTGTTAAACCTGGCCCAGCTGATAACGCGATTTTCTCAAGCGAACCAGGGCGTCCAAGCATCGCTGATGAAATGTCGAACGTTGGCGTGAAATTTACTCGCAGCGATAAGTCGCCAGGCTCACGAGTACGTGGTGTAGAATTGATGAGAAATCGTTTAGAGCAATCGACTAAACGACCAATGGAAAAACCTGGAATTTTTGTTTTCAATAATTGCTTTCATACGATCCGAACCGTTCCAAACTTGGAAAGCGATCCTAAAAACCTTGAAGACATTGATACACATGGCGAAGACCATATTTGGGACGTAATCCGCTATCGACTATTGAGAGCGGCTACGAAGATTAAGACCGGACAAGTCAGCGGAGTATAATATGCCAATCGATTCACAACATCCGAAATACAAAGAGCGGTACTCACAATGGACCAAATGCCGTGATGCATTTGAAGGCGAAGATGCGATCAAACTGGCCGGCGTGAAATACCTGCCAAAGTTGAAGGGCCAGACCGACGATGACTACAAGTCGTACAAAAATCGGGCGCTGTTCTACTCGATCACATCAAAGTCTGTGTCTGCACTGGTTGGTATGGCTACTTCGAAAGCTCCAAAGCTCGAATATCCTGATTCGATGTCAGTTTACTTCAACGACTCTCGAATGATTCAATTCAGTGAAGTATATTCGAATGTGCTGACAGAGGTTCTGCTGCAAAGCCGCTGCGGCGTGCTTGTCGATATGCCAGCTGAAGGCGGCATGCCATATCCTGTTGTTTATCAAGCCGAAGACATTATCAACTGGCGGCTTGACGCTCAAGGCGAATTGCAACTCGTTGTAGTTCGTGAATCGTATGACGAACCAATTGATGACTTTGAAGTAGAAGTATCGCATCGATACCGTGAACTCCGTATCGTCGATGGCTACTACATTCAGAATGTCTATAATGCGAAAGGCGAAATCATTGAATCGCTGGTTCCAACGATTCGTGGTGTAGCTCTTACGTACATCCCGTTCTTTGTAGCAAACCCATTCGGTACTGGCTTCTCTGATATGAAGCCGCTGATGCTTGACATCGCCAACATCAACATTTCGCATTACTTGTCAAGTGCTGACCTGGAACATGGCCGTCACTTTACTGGCTTGCCTACGCCTGTTGTTATCGGCGCTGACTCTGACAAAGACCTATATATCGGATCAACCAAGTTCTTGGTTATTCCAGACAAGGGCGGAGATGCGAAATATCTTGAATTTACAGGTCAAGGTCTTCAAAGCCTAGAAAAAGCGATGTCAGAAAAGCAGGGTCTCTTGGCTTCTCTGTCAGCACGACTACTTGATAATAGCTCACGCGGTTCTGAGGCTGCTGATGCTGTTAAGCTTCGTTATATGTCAGAAACTGCATCGCTGACTACGGTCGTTAATGCAATTTCAATTGTCCTGAATACGTCTTACAAGCTGATTGCTGAAATCATTGGCGAAAATCCGGATGACTTCAACCTGACGCTTGATACGGACTTCATGGAGTCGCAGTTGTCAGCTCCTGAAATGTCTTCTCTGTTTGATGGCTTCTTCAAAGGCGCCGTCAGCAAGGAAACGCTGGTGTATAACCTGCGTAAAGGCCGCCGACTTGATCCACTGCGGAGTGATTCGCAGGAAATTGAATCTATCGGCATTAAGCAATCTGAACGGCCAAACACCGGCGATCAGAACAATCTGCAACAAACCACTAATCAGTAACACAACCCGGAGATTTTACCATGCTGAAATTTATCGTTGACACACTTGAAGGCGTTGATCAATCCGTCGCATCTATGTACGAAAAGCAAGACGACGGCAAGTTCCGTCTCAACGTAGAGGGCGCTGTTCCTCGTGAAAAGCTCGACGAATTCCGTAACACAAACATCGAACTCCTGAAGAAGGTAGACGCATTCAAGGGCGTCGATGTCAAGAAGTACAGTGACCTGCTTGCACTCGAAAAGCGCGTTACTGATAAGGAACTGGTCGATGCTGGCAAAGTTGACGAGGTCGTTCAAGGCCGAATCAGTCAGATGAAGACCGAACATGAAGGCGTCGTCGGCCAACTGAACGAGCAACTCGGCATTGCCAACCGTCAACTTGAAAGCCTGCTGATTGACTCAGCTGTTCGCGTTAAGGCTCTCGAATCCGGCGTATTGCCGACAGCCGTAGATGATGTCATGCTGCGTGCAAAGACGGCATTCAAGATCGTTGATGGTCGCGCAGTTCCTCACTCAGATGGCAAGGTCGTTTACGGCAAAGACGGCGTTAATCCGATGAGCGTCGAAGAGTGGATCGGTAGCTTGGCTAAAAACGCTCCGCACCTGTTTGGCTCAACCCAAGGTGGCGGCGCATCTGGTTCACGTGCTGGCGGTGGTGGTCGTCCTGGCGCAGGTCAAAAGTTGACGTCGACTCAAAAGATTGCGGCTGGTTTGTCCGGTCGCTAATCAAAAGGGCTGCTATATGCAGCCCTTAATTTTAACCCCATATCATGGATCATTGTACAAAGCTATTTACTTCTGGGACTTATAGTTTTAGAATTATAGCATGGTGCACAACCAAAATTGAGAGCGGAGTCCGCTCAATGTCGACTCCTCGGTGAGGGGCGAAATCATCTTAACTCACTAGGAGAAATTCCACATGGCAACCGTTACACTTGCTGAATCGGCAAAACTGACTCAAGACATGCTACTCGCCGGCGTGATTGAGCAGATC
>ERZ1645187.3794-NODE-3794-length-12537-cov-9.161513_pt1 | contig 12537 bp, 13 predicted proteins | sample MGYA00575352_ERZ1645187 | MGnify/ENA primary metagenome ERZ1645187 (study PRJEB40837, sample SAMN11349314) | freshwater sediment metagenome | isolation source: river sediment | host: Sediment | place: India: Wazaribad , New Delhi | collected 2017-02-21 ... | reverse complement strand
TCGGCGCGGACGGGCAGAGCTACAACATCAATGCGGACCTGGTGGCCGGCAAGGTAGCCGAGGCACTGGGCGCCGAGAAACTGGTCTTGCTGACCAATGTCGCCGGCCTGCAGGACAAGGCCGGCAATGTGCTGACCGGGCTGTCAACCGCGCAGGTCGATGCACTGATTGCCGATGGCACGATTTATGGCGGGATGCTGCCGAAAATCCAGTGTGCGCTGGATGCGGTCAAGGGTGGCGTGACGAGTTCCCACATCATCGACGGCCGCGTTGAGCATGCCGTGCTGCTGGAGATCTTCACCGACAGCGGTGTGGGCACCCTGATCACCAACCATCCGCGAGGCGAGTGACGATGCCAGCCGACAATCAGCCGGAAAAATTGCCGCGCAAGCAGCAGATCCTGCAGGCGCTGGCGCAGATGCTGGAAGCCAGCCCGGGTGAGCTGGTGACCACCGCCAACCTGGCAAAAGCCGTCGGCGTGTCGGAAGCGGCGCTCTACCGCCACTTCCCCAGCAAGTACAAGATGTACGAAAGCCTGATCGAATTCATCGAGGATGCCGTGTTCACGCGCATTGCCCGCATCCTCACCGAGGAGCCTGGCGCCGTCGCCCGCTGCGAGAAAATCCTCGCGCTGGTGCTGGGCTTCGCCGAAAAGAACCCGGGTCTGGCGCGCCTGCTTTATGGCGATGCCCTGGCCGGTGAACGAGACAAGTTGCGCTTGCGGATCACCCAGTTTTTTGACCGGCTCAACACCCAGTTCAGGCAGATCTTCCGGGAAGCGGAAATGCGGGAGAACCTGCGCACGCTGGCTCAGCCCTCCGCTGCAGCAGCATTGCTGGTGGCCGTTATCGATGGCAAGGTCAGCCAATATGCCCGCAGCGGCTTCCGCGAAAAGCCCACCTCAGGTTGGCCGGAACAATGGCAGGCCCTGCAGGCTGGTGTGTTTGCCCCACGCACTTCGGCTTTTGTCGCCCAGGACTGACCTGAGCAAACCGGTCAGGGCTGCTTGCCGTGACGCTGCTGCTCAAGGAAAGTATAGCGCTCGATTTCATGGTCAAAACGCTGCGTTTCTTCCGCCAGTTCCTGCTGGCGTGAAACCACCTGGCTTTCCAGCACCTTGCGCTCCTGCTGCAGTGCCTCGATTTTCTGCAGCTGCGCCGGGGGAACCGGGCGACCAGTGCGCTCGAAGTCGGCAGCGGTGCCCTGCTCGAACTCGATCTGCTGGCCAAGGGCAGAAATGTTGCCCTGCAACATCTTGATCTTGCTATCGATTTCAGAGAGCTTGCGCTGCTTGGCATTCTTCAGCTCATCAAGGTTCGTGTAGCGCAGCAGCAGCTGCTTGTCCTGTTCCATTTGCTGGGCGGCCGATAGCTGCTGTTGCCGGTTCTGTTCCAGCTGCGCGCGCTCCTCGGCTGTCGGCTCGGGCGGGATGGTTTCCAGCACCACACCGCTCATATTGACCACCTGGTATCCCTTGCGGGCATATTCCGGGGAGATGGTGCTCGCCGTAACCATGACGCCTTGGTCATTCTTGTAGCGATACATCCGAATGGCTGCTTCGTGCTTTGCGCCCGGTTTGTTTGGCTGTTTTGCCTGCAAAGGCACTGCAGCGAAAATCAAAGCCATAGCCACACAGGCGGCAAAGCGGCAGGAATATCGCGCTGGTGTTGCTGTGGAAATCATCTGCATCTGTCCTGGATATTGCTTCCCTCACTCTAAGCAGTGCACTGGCCGCTGTAAAGTCACTGGCAGCCGTATTCCGCCCGGTAGCGCCGGATTGCGGCCAGCGTGTCTGCATCGCCGCCACCATTGGCCAGGTAGTGCACCAGTTCGTCCAGGCCCAGCACTCGCATGACCGGCACGCTGTGTCGCCGGCTGACTTCCTGGGCGGCGGAAAGCTCGCCTTGCCCGCGCTCCTGCCGGTCAAGGCCGATCAACACCGCAGCCGGCCGGGCCGCCGGATGGGCCGCAAACAGCTGCATCACCTCGCCGATCGCCGTGCCCGCCGTAATGACATCATCGACGATGACCACCCTGCCCTGCAGTGGCGCGCCAACGAGCGTCCCGCCCTCTCCGTGGTCCTTGGCTTCCTTGCGGTTGAAACACCAGGGCACATCCCGCCCGAAATGCTCCGCCAACGCGATCGCGACACTGCTGACCAGCGGGATGCCCTTGTAGGCCGGCCCGAACAGCATGTCGAATTCGAGTCCTGACTCGACCAGTGCCGCCGCATAGCAGTAGCCGAGTTCCGCCAGCGCCTTGCCGGTATGGAACTGGCCGGCGTTGAAAAAGTACGGACTCACCCGGCCGGACTTCAGCGTGAACTCACCGAAACGCAGGGCATCACAACGCAAGGCCAGTGCGATGAACTGTTGCTGGTAACTGTGCATGGGGATTGTCCTAGGTTGATGTTTCAAAAAAAAAATCCAGACTGCACAGGTATATACATGGCCTGTCGCATCGACCGGCATGATAACAAGACGCTGTACCGGAGACAGTATGCGCATCATCAGCTTGAGTGTGGACGGCATCGTGCAGGCAGCACAGCGCGGGCTGTTTGAATGGCTCGAGCAACAGGCTGCAGATGTCATTTGCCTGCAGGACCTTCGCACCAGCGAGGAGCGGCTCGACTCGCCGGTTTTCTTTCCGGAAGGCTACTACCCCTACTTCTGTGACAAGGCCGACGGCAGCCGTGGCGTGGCGATCTACAGCAGGCAACTGCCGCGCGCTGTGATGATGGGCTTCGGCTACAGCCCGGATGTCGACCTCGACGGCACCTACCTCCGCGCCGACTTCGAGCAATTCAGCGTCGTCTCGCTGCTGGTTCCACAGGCTTCGGTAGAACCGCAAGCCATTGAGGACAAGATACGTTTCCTCGACCAGCTGCAGGGGCACTTCCAGAAAATCAGCAACAAGCGCCGCAAGTACATTTTTTGCAGCAACTGGCACATCGTCCACCAGAAGGCCGACGTGCAGAACTGGGAAGCCCACCAGGCATCACCGGGCTTCCTGCCCTTCGAGCGCGAGTGGCTCAACAGCCTGTACAACGAAGTGGGCTATGTGGATGCTTTCCGCGTGACATGCAACGAGCGCGATGTGTACAGCTGGTGGCCTTCGGGCAAGGCGGGCGAAGGCGATGGCTGGCGCGTGGACACGCAGGTCATCTCACCGGAATTCGCCCCCTATGTGCAAAAGGCGCGCTACTACCGTGAACGCGCCTTCTCCAGCCACCTGCCGCTGATTGTCGACTACGATATCGATCTCTACTGATCAGTGGCCGGCAAGCGCCACTTTCTGCACGCGCACCAGGTCGGCAATCCCCTGCTTCGCCAGTGCCAGCATCCGCTGGAACTGCTCCTCAGTGAACGGCGCACCCTCCGCAGTGCCCTGGATCTCGATGAAACCGCCGTCCTCACCCATCACGACATTCATGTCGGTTTCGGCGGCGGAGTCTTCCGGATAATCCAGGTCCAGCACCGGCACGCCCTGGTACACGCCGACCGATACCGATGCCACCATGCGCACGAGCGGGTTGTCGCTGACCATTTTTTTCTGTTGCAGGTAGCGGATCGCATCGGCGAGCGCGACACAGGCACCGGTGATGGATGCCGTGCGCGTGCCGCCATCGGCCTGGATGACGTCACAGTCGATGGTGATCGTGTTCTCGCCGAGTTTTTTCAGGTCGACCGCCGCCCGCAGCGAACGGCCGATCAGGCGCTGGATCTCGACCGTGCGCCCACCCTGCTTGCCGCGGGCAGCCTCACGGTCCATGCGCGAACCGGTCGAGCGCGGCAGCATGCCGTACTCCGCCGTGATCCAGCCGCGGCCTTCGCCTTTCATGAAGCGCGGCACACCGGGTGTGACCGAGGCGGTGCAGATGACCTTCGTGTCGCCGAATTCCACCAGCACCGCACCTTCAGCATGGCGGGTGTAATGGCGGGTGATCTTCACGGGACGCAACTGCTCGGGACGGCGGCCACTGGGACGGTTCATGGGGAATACCTCGACAATATGGCCCGCCATTATAACGGCAGCCTGTCCGCGGCAGGCTGGCAAATGCGCTAGGATGCCGCCGGTGACATCACCGGATAACGACCATGCACAGCCTCTGGAATGACCGCGAAGCCGCCGCACTCGGCGATGACCTGCTGGCACAGCGCGTCTACACCTCGCAACTGCTCGGGCGCGAGCCCTCGCTGGTGCTGCATGGCGGCGGCAACACCTCGGTCAAGACGCGGGTGCGCAACATTCTTGGCGACGAGGAAGACATCCTCTACATCAAGGGATCCGGCTGGGACCTGGCAACGATCAGCGCGGCTGGCTTTGCACCGACACGCCTGCGCACACTGCAGCGCCTCGCCATGCTGCCCTCGCTCTCCGACAGCGACATGATGCGCGAGCTGAAAGCCGCCTGCACGAACCCGGCAGCGCCGACACCGTCAGTCGAAGCCATCCTGCACGCGATCATGCCCGCGCGCTTTGTCGACCACACCCATGCCGATGCGGTGGTCGCGATCAGCAATTCGCCCGATGGTGAAGCGATCCTGCGCGACATTTACGGCGAGCGTGTGCTGCTGTTGCCGTATGTGATGCCCGGCTTCGTGCTGGCGCAACAGGTCTACGCTGCCACGCGCGACATCGACTGGCAACAGCTCGACGGCATCGTCCTGCTGCACCACGGCGTGTTTACTTTCCACGAGGACGCGAAAACCTGTTACGAAAACATGGTCGCCCTGGTCGATCGCGCCGAGCAGTACCTGCAGCGACGCGGCATTTGGTCCTGCGCGCGGCAGGGCCAGTACTGCGCACAGGATGATGATGTACTCGCGCTGGCCCGGATGCGCCAGCAAGCTGCCGCGCTGCACGGCAAACCGCTGCTCGCGCGCTGGGACCTGTCAGCCGGCGCCGTGGGTTACAGCGCACTCGACAACATAGCCGACATCGCCACGCGCGGCCCGGTGACGCCAGACCATACGCTGCATACCAAGCGCACGGCAATGGTGGTCAGCGACAAAACCGGTGAAGCTGTCACGCAATTTGCTGCGCAGTATCACGACTATTTTACCCGCCACGACAACGGCAAGCTGACGTGCCTCGATGCCGCACCGCGCGTCGGCGTCTGGCCAGGCTGCGGCATGCTGTACTTCGCCCCCAATGCGAAGCGGTTGCAGGTCGTGCAGGACATCGCCAGCCACACGCGCCGGGCCGTGCAATGGGGTGAAGCACTCGGCGGGTGGCAAGCCCTGCCGGAAAAAGACATTTTCGAGCTCGAATACTGGGAGCTGGAACAGGCGAAACTGAAATCGTCGGCTGGCACACCTGCACTGGAAGGCAAGGTCGCGCTCGTCACCGGCGCCGCTTCCGGCATCGGCCGTGCTTGTGTCGATGCACTCGTGCGCGAAGGCGCCTGTGTAGTCGCGCTAGACATCAATGCCGCCGTTACATCACTCTTCCCTGCCATAACGGTGCTGGGCCTGATGTGTGATGTTACTGACACACAGCAATTGCGCAGTGCGGTGCAACAGGCAGTCGTCCATTTTGGCGGCATCGACCTGCTGGTCAGCAATGCCGGCATCTTCCCGCCGTCCACACCGGTGGCTGCGCTATCCGATGCCGCCCTCGACAGTTCACTGAAACTCAATTTCAGCTCTCACCTGGCCCTGTTGCGCGAGTGCATCCCTTTCCTGCAGCTCGGTTGCGATCCCGCCGTGGTGATGGTTGCCTCGAAAAATGTGCCGGCACCCGGGCCAGGCGCTGCTGCCTATTCCTGCGCCAAAGCCGCGCTGACACAACTGGTGCGCGTGGCGGCACTGGAACTGGGCCAGCACGGCATCCGCATCAACGCTGTGCACCCGAACGCCGTGTTTGACACCGGCATCTGGGATGATGCCACGTTGCAGGCTCGCGCGGCTGCCTATGGCCTTACGGTGGACGCGTACAAGACCAATAATGTATTACGGCGTGAAGTGACGTCGGCGCAAGTGGCGAGCGCAGTGGTCGCGCTCTGTGGCAGCAGTTTTGCCTGCACGACCGGCGCCCAACTGCCGGTGGATGGTGGCAACGAGCGCGTGATCTGAGCGCAGCCGCGCTACAGCAGCCCACCCAGGCCAAAAAGGCTCCAGAGCATGAAGAACAGGATCGGTGCCAGCGTAGCGGCGCTGCCAAACACACGGTGCAACGGGCTGACCAGGTAGGCGGCCCAGTAATACAACCGCGCAAAAATGAACCAGGCGGTCAGCACCGGGATGACCCGCAGGAAAGCTCCGTTCAGGTGCATGACCAGATGGCCCAGCATGATCATGAACAACAGCAGGCTGTAGACGGTATCGCGCACGAAACGGATATGGATATCGAGCCGGGAACCGTCGGTAAGCATCTCGCCCTCCAGTGCCGCCGGCCGCACAAATTTCCGCAGCATGACGGCCAGCATGCCACCCACCAGCGGCAGTGCGGCATAGACCAGGTTTTCCGACACAAAGAAAAGCTTGTCGGCTGGCGTTTCGATCTGTGGCAGTTCAAAGGGGAAATACAGCGAACCGATCAGCACAAAACTGAACGAAAAGAACAGGCCTGCCACCATGGCGGAAAGCGCAACTTTCTGGCGGGGGTCGTTCACAGGCATGGAAGATTCCCTGCAGGACAGGCTGGAGAATACTTTACACCCTTACTGTGACGGGTCAATTTGCTGCTGCAGAGGCTTCCCGATGGGCAGCAGCGGCAGGAAAACGGCAGGTGAAAGTACTGCCCTTTCCTGGTGCAGACGCTATCTCCAGCTGGCCACCATGGCGCGCCAGTGCGTGCTTGACGATCGCGAGCCCCAACCCGGTGCCGCCGTCGGCCCGACCGCGTCCACCGTCCACGCGATAGAAGCGTTCCGTCAACCGCGGGATGTGCACAGCCGCAATACCCGGCCCCTCGTCGGTGACCGAGAAGAACACACCTTGCGGATCCTCGCCCCAGCGCAGCCTGACGGTTGTGCCGGGTGGCGAATAACGCAGTGCGTTGGTCACCAGATTGCCGAAGGCACTCAACAGCTCACTCTCGCTGCCAAGCAATTGCAATGCAGGCCCGTCACACAGCAGCTGGTGGGAAGGTGCGAGCCGCCCGGCATCCTCGACCAGCCGCCTGGCCAGGCGCTCCAGCGAGACCGGCTGGCGGCGCAATTCCGTGTGGTGGCTTTCCAGCCGCGACAGCAACATCAGGTCATCGACCAGATGCTGCATGCGGGTCGCCTGTTGCTGCATGTGGTCCAGTGCCTTGTGCCAGGCCGGCGGCACGGCATCGCGCTGGTCCTGCAGGGTTTCCAGGTAACCCTTCAGTACGGTCAGCGGTGTGCGCAGCTCGTGCGAGACATTGGCGACGAAGTCGCTGCGGATCTTTTCCAGTTTCTGCAGGCGGGTGATATCGCGCACCACCATCAGCTTCTCGCCATCGCCAAACACGTTGACCTGGATTTCCAGCGTATCGCCATTGTTGACCGGGGAGGCGATCACGAGGGTGTCCGCGAACTGTTCGCGTTGCAGGTACTGCGCCAGCTGCGGGTCGCGCAGCAGGTTGGTCAATAACTGTTGCTCGTCCGCAGCGCGCCGCAACCCGAGCAGGCGGCCGGCTGCGTCATTCCAGAACCCGATCTGGCCGCTCTTGTCGAGCATCACCACGCCGTCTTTCAGCGCAGCGGTCGAATCCTGCATGCGCGTCAGTTGTTGCAGCACATAGTCCTGCTGCTGCGCCTGCTGTTTGCGCATGCGGTAGATCGCATCGAAGATATCGCCCCAGATGCCGCTGCTGGACGGTGGCGGATCCTCACTGTAGCGCGACAGCCAGACATAGAAGCGCTGCATCTGGCGCAGCAGGAAAATACTGTACAGCGCACCGCCGGCTATCAGGCACCAGGCCACCTCGCCCACGAGCCAGCCAATCACGCCGCAAAAGCCGGTGAACAGGGTGATGCGCTGGATTTCTGTGCGTAGGCCGCGGTACAAGCAGGAAAGATCCTGGAAGGGGAACTGGTCGGGTCAGCTGTGCGCGGAGAAGCGATAACCGGTGCCGCGCACGGTCTGCACCAGTGCATCCTGGCCGCCGGGTTCGAGTGCCTTGCGCAGGCGACGGATATGCACGTCCACCGTGCGTTCGTCGATGTAGACGTTACCACCCCAGACATGGTCGAGCAATTGCGCGCGCGTGTAGGCGCGCTCGGGGTGCAGCATGAAGAATTCCAGCAGGCGGTATTCAGTGGGGCCCAGCTCTACCGGCTTGCCCTCGCACAGGACGCGGCGGGCGAGGCGGTCGACCACCAGGCTGCCGGCGGCCAGCGGCTCCTCGCTGTCAACGCCTGTGCTGCGGCGCAGCACGGCCTTGGCTCGCGCGACCAGCTCACGGGTGGAGAACGGCTTGGTGATGTAGTCGTCAGCGCCGGCTTCGAGGCCCTGGATACGGTTGTCTTCCTCGCCCTTGGCTGTGAGCATGATGATCGGCACTTTTGCAGTCAGCTCGTTGCGGCGCAAGCGTCGCGCGAGTTCCAGCCCGCTGGTGCCCGGCATCATCCAGTCGAGCAGCACGAGATCCGGGCGCTCGTCGATGACCAGTGCGTGCGCCTGCTGCGCGTTGTCGGCGCGCAGGCAGCGGTAGCCGGCGAGTTCAAGCGCGGTGGCAATCATGTCGGCAATGGCCGGTTCGTCGTCGACGACGAGGATCGTGGCAGTGTTCATAGGTACGTTTTCCATGAGAACACCCCCATTACGCTACAGATTTATGACAGGATCATGACACCTGCAGGCCGTCAGGCCGGGGAAGGCAAGGCCAGGCTGGCGGCAATACCGGCAAACACGGCCAGGCCCAGCCACTGGTTGTTGAGGAAGGCGCGGAAACAGCCCGCCGGTTCGCGGTCATGGATCAGCCACTGCTGCCAGCCGGACAGGCCCGCCGCCACAGCGAGGCTGGCGTAGTACGGCCAGCGCAGCGCGAACTTCTGGCCGATGAGCAACAGCGCCAGCAACACCAGCGCCTGCAGCACCCCGGTGATCGCGCGGTCGGCATCGCCGAACAGGATGGCCGTGGAGCGGATACCGACTTTCAGGTCATCCTCGCGATCCACCATCGCATAGAACGTGTCATAGACCAGCGTCCACAACAGCGCCGTGCAGAACACCAGCCAGACGCCGGGCGCCAGTGAGCCTTTTTCGGCCGCCCATGCCATCGGGATCGCCCAGGCAAAAGCCGCGCCAAGCACTACTTGCGGCAGGTGGGTGTGGCGCTTGCAGTAGGGATAGATGGCTGTCAGCGCCACGGCGGCAAAGGCCAGCTGGATGGTCAGGGCATTGGTCAGCAGCACCAGGCCCAATGCCAGCAGGCACAAGCCGGCAAACAGCAGCAGCGCATGCGACGGCGGCACCCGCCCGGCCGTGATCGGCCGTTCGCGGGTGCGGGCGACGTGCTTGTCGAAATCGCGGTCCGCGTAGTCATTGATGACGCAACCGGCCGAGCGCATCAGCACACAACCGAGCACGAAGATGGCGAGGTTTTTCAGCGACGGCACACCGCCGGCAGCGAGCCACAGGCTCCAGAGGGTCGGCCACAGCAACAGCAGGATGCCGACCGGCTTGTCCAGCCGCATCAGCTGCAGGTAGTCGCGCAGGGCGGGTTTAGTCAGGGCTCGGCTCATGCGAGGCATTGTATGCCAAGCACGGCAAAAACACCTCGGACACCAAGATGCCGCTGGCGCCGTAACGGAACACCGAATAGCGACCCCACAGCGGGCCGGCGGCCTGCTGACCCACGGTTGGCGGCAACAGCGCCTGCGGCCAGCGCTGCAGCACCACCGGACCGCGTCGGATGGCGGGGTTGCCGAACAACAGTGCCCCGAGCGGGCGGTTGTCGAGCTGGCGCAGGAAGCGCAGCGGGCCGGCCAGCACCGGCAGCGGCAGCACACTGCGCGCATAGACCCACGGTTCACCGCGGCCGTGCAGGATCACCTCGCGCACCAATGCATACTGTGCCGGCGGGATGCCGAGCGCCTGCGCCTCATCCAGCCGCGGCCGCTGCCATTGCTGGCGCAACACGGTGACGGCAAATGCGCCGCCGCTGTGGCGCTGCAGCCGCTTCGTCAGTGAACCGCGATCGAGCAACCAGCCTTTCAGGGCGGCCGGCGGCTGCAGGCGGGGCGATACTTGCGGTTTCACGGCACGGGCTCCGCCGGCAGGATGTCATCCGACAGCGGGCTGTCGGCACCGGTGTCCTGCACTGGCGGCGGCGCACCGGCAGGCTGGCGGCGCAGCGGGATATCCCCGAGGCGGCGCTGCTGCACCAGTGTCACGGGCAGCGCGGCGGTATCCGCCAGTGCCGACAGCAGGCCATCCGCGAGCAGCAACACCATCGGCGCACTGCCGTAGATGCGCTGCGGTTCGCTATCGAGCCAGCAATAGTCGAAGAACAGGCCGCCGTAGGCGCGCGGCAGGGTTTCGCAATGCGTGCGCCGGTCCTGCAGGAAATGCGCGAGCGAGGCGTCGCTGGCTGTCCAGGTCGCCACCGACGCGCAACCGCTGCACAGCAGGGCCAAGGCAGTCAGCGCAAGCCGGCGCATCAGTCGCGGGCGCGCAGCGTCTCGACGCCGGACTGCCGGCCGAGCAGCAATACATCGGCCGGGCGCAGCGCGAACAGGCCGTTGCAGACCACGCCGGTGATGTTGTTGATCTTCTCTTCCAGCAACCGTGGGCTCGTGATGTGCAGGTGGTGCACATCGAGGATCACGTTGCCGTTGTCGGTGACGACACCGGTACGGTAGACCGGGTCGCCGCCGAGCTTCACGAGTTCCCGCGCCACGTGGCTGCGCGCCATCGGGATCACCTCGACCGGCAGCGGGAAACGGCCGAGTGTCTCGACCCATTTCGATTCATCGGCAATGCAGACAAACTCGCGTGCGCAAGCGGCGACGATCTTCTCGCGCGTCAGCGCCGCACCACCGCCCTTGACCAGCTCCAGGCGCGGGTTCGCCTCGTCGGCGCCGTCAACGTAGATATCAAAGGTGCCGGTGCTGTTGAGGTCGAACACCTCGATGCCGTGCCGGCGCAGGCGCTCGGCCGACGCTTCCGAGCTGGACACGCAACCGCGGAACTCGTCGCGGTATTTCACCAGCGCATCGATAAAACAGTTGGCGGTGGAACCGGTGCCAATGCCGATCACGCTATCGCGCGTCAGTTTGTGCTTCACGTAATCGAGCGCCGCCAGGGCGACGGCCTGTTTCAGTTCATCCTGGGTCATGGCGGGGTACCAGTGATCGCGAACCCGGGATTATATCGGTTATCGTAGCGTTTCTTCCTGCCAGAACAGCCACATGAGCCAGACCCAGCCCCTCACCCTGCGCCAGGCCTTCACCCAGCCGGCTGCCTTCACGCTGTTTTTCTTCGGTTTTGCGTCGGGGCTGCCGTTCCTGCTGGTGGGCGGCACCTTGTCGGCGTGGCTGAAGGACAGTGGCGTGTCGCTCGAGCATATCGGGCTGGTGAGCCTGGCCGGCCTCGCCTACTCGTTCAAGTTCCTCTGGGCACCGGCGGTGGACCGGCTACGCCTGCCCCTCTTGGGCCAGCTCGGCCAGCGGCGCAGCTGGCTGCTCGCGGCGCAATTGCTGCTGGCGGCAGCCCTGTTGCTGATGGCGCTGGTCACACCGCAAGGGACATGGGGCGTATTCATCGCACTGGTCGTGCTCGCCGCGTTTGCCGGTGCCACGCAGGATGTGGTCGTCGACGCCTACCGCATCGAGATCGCACCGCTGGAGGTGCAGGGCGCGCTGGCCGCCACCTACACGCTCGGCTACCGGCTGGCGCTGCTCGCCTCGGGTGCGCTGGCGCTGGTACTCGCCGACCACATCAGCTGGTCGCTGGTGTACAGCTGTATGGCCGTCGCGGTGGGCGCCGTGATGCTGGCCACGCTGCTCGCACGCGAACCGCAGCATGCCACGGTGCGCAGCACGTCGCTGGCACAAACAGTGGAAGACAGCGTCATCGGCCCGTTCCGCGATTTCTTCCAGCGTTACAGCGGCGCACTGGGCCTCGGCCTGCTCGCCTTCATGGGCCTGTTCAAGATTTCCGACCAGATGATCGGCGTGATGGCGATCCCGTTCTACCTCGATTGCGGTTTCAGCAAGAGCGAAATCGGCACCGTGTCGAAATTCTTCGGCGTGTGGGTCGGCATTGCCGGCGCCTTCCTCGGCGCGGCTGTCATCGTCAGGCTCGGCGTGCAGCGCAGCCTGTTCATCGCGATGCTGCTCGGTGCGCTGAGCAACCTGCTGTTCCTGCTGCTGGCACAGTTCCCGGCCGACATCCGCGTGTTCGTCGCGGTGATCGGCGGCGAGAACCTCGCCGGCGGCTTCCTAGGCACGGCAGCGGTCGCCTGGCTGTCGTCACTCGTCAACCGCCATTACACCGCCACGCAGTACGCGCTGTTCAGTTCGCTGGTCGCGCTGCCGGGCAAACTGCTGGGCGGCGTGTCGGGCTACATCGTCGCCAGCCTCGGCTATGCCAATTTCTTCATCGGCTCGACACTGGC